>Ga0210384_10003567_pt1 | contig 17920 bp, 14 predicted proteins | sample IncBWH2MmetaG_FD_160574 | JGI IMG/M metagenome (GOLD analysis project Ga0210384, IMG submission 160574) | Forest soil microbial communities from Barre Woods Harvard Forest LTER site, Petersham, Massachusetts, United States - Inc-BW-H-2-M | ecosystem: Environmental > Terrestrial > Soil >...
TGGCAGATTCACATTTCCCATCAGACTGAAAAGACTTGCCCATGATCATGCTTGCAATGATCTTATCATCAGAGCCAATGCCTTTTTCGTTAAGAAGGTCCCGGGCATTATCACTTGCTGCTGTCCATTGTTGTAATTCAAACTGGCTTCGAAGCAGGCCCCGCATGGCTTCCATTTTATTTTCCTGTGAGCTTGCAAAGTCTTTTAATTTGGCATAATATATTTCTGCCTTTGTGTAATCCTTCAAATTGAAGAAATTAATACGTGCTGCCTGAAGGATTGATTTTTCCGCAAATTTATTCGGTGCTTTGTCAGCTACTGACTCATATCCCTCCGAAGCCTTTATCCAATTTTTCTGGTTTGCATACATTTCACTTTTATAGAAAGCGGCATCCAGCGCATACTTGCCATCAGGGAATTTTTTCAGGTAGTCTTCGAATTTTTGTAATGCTGCTTGAAAGTTACCATTATTGAATTGCACTTCTGCTTCCTGGTAGGCAAGCTGGTCTTCCTGGCTAGTAGAAATCGCAATACCCATACCTTTCGCAAAATTGATATACTCGCTGGTTCTACCTTCTTCAACATAGATGGATTTCGCATTGTCCAATGCCTCCTGTGCTTCCACTGAATTTGGATATTGCTTTAACAAATCATTGTATTTACTGAGGGCTTCTGCATTATTACCCAAATTGTAATTGGCAAGGCCTGAACGCAGCAGGGCCTTTGGTTTCAACACATCGTTCCCGGAACTGCTGAGTACATTTTTCAGGTAAGGAAGTGATTCACGGTATTGTTCGGTTGAAAGATATGTGTTCGCAATTTCCATATTGGCATCTGCAACCAAACCGGAAGTAGGGTATTTTCTTATAAGCCCATTCAGAAGACTGATTTTTTCGGAAGAATTATTCACGCCCGCTACCATGGCTTTTTGGAAAGTCGCATAATCCGATGCCGGCCAGGAATATTCCAGCACTTTATTATACATCGGAACAGCTATTTTGAAATCGCGGTTCATATAATAACAATCGGCGCTGCGGATATATGCATCCTGTTCGAGCGGAGATGCATCAATACCCGGATTTCTTATTACCTGTGAAAAATAAACAAGCGCCTCCTTATAATTTTCTTTTTTGAGATAACAATAACCCAAATCATATTTGGCGTTGACCGGGTTGACTTCCCCACTGATTACAGGTGTTTTGAGGTATTCAAAAAAATAAGGAATCGCATCATCCAGCCGGTTGGTCCGATACGCAATTTCTCCTTTCCAGAAATTTATATATGGGAGTAGCGCAGAATTGTTCGGTTCCTTCGATGCCCGGTCCAGCAATTCAGCAGCATTCGATAGCAAGCCATCGTTGATGAGTTCAGTTGCCCTTCCATAAAGAATCCGAGCCTTCAGTTGCCGCGCTGATGCTGAAGGATTTTTAACACTGTCCATCAAAGTCAGCGCATCTTTGTAATTGCTGGTATTGGCAAGCACATTGAGTAATAATTCCCGACCCTCCGGGGCATAGGATGAATTTGGATAAGTTTGTAAAAAACTTCGGAACTCCGAAAGGGCAATATCCGGGTACCCCAGTTCGTAAGAAAGTTTAGCATAATGAAATGCTGAAATTTCCTTCTGAAGAGGATAACTACTGTTGGAAGCACAGAAAAGAAATGCATTCCTGGCATTTGCTTTCTGTCCTGTTTTCAGATACGCGTCTCCAAGCAGATACATCGCATTCTGCGCCAGGGAATCATCCTTCCCGCCCAATTGTTTAAAGCCATCTATACTCTTTTTATAGTTCTTTGCCTGGTAATAACAGTAAGATAATTCAAACAGATCCTGGCGACTGACCGTTTTTGAACTGTTTACATATGATTCCAGGTAAGGGAGTGCCTTGTTGAAATCTTTTTCTTCATAATATCCATGCCCGACTAATTGCCTGAGTTCCGCATCGTAGTATTGATCTCCACTGCCCAGCTTTCCAGCAGCATAGGAAATGGCTTTTTCCTTTTGATTCTGGGCCAGATAGATATTTGCAATATAGTATGGAATGATTTTCGCATATTTCGGATCATTTTCAATTATCGAAAATGCAGAATAAGCATCACTGTATTTCTTCTGATAAAAACAGATATATCCGTAATAATAGTTGGCGTCTATATAATGAGTATTTCCGGGAAGCTGACGAATAGCATCAAAAAGGGGTTTGGACAGATCGAAATTCTTTTTAATGAAGTAAGTATACCCCTTATGAAACTTTAGTGTGGCAATTTCGTCATTACTCAGGTTATCAATGCTTGAATTTTCATAGAGTTTCAGGGCTGCATCATAGTTTCTGTGACGAAAATAATATTCCGCCAGGTGATAAGCCATCATCTCTCCGCGCGCAGCATTATTTTCTCTTTCTATGAAGATTTTGGCGGGATCCACTGCCGTGCTGTCGTCCTGGTTCAGCGAGCAGACAAGGGTGTAAAAATGAACATTTTCGTAATTGAAAGATTCATATACTTGAGGTCTGGCGGCCTGGTCCTGCTCAAGCTCCCTGAATAACGGATAAGCCAGGCTGTAATACTGTTTCTGGTAGAATTCCTGCGCCTGTTTAAAAGTAAACTGAGGATCCGTCAGAAAGAAAGTCTGCTGTGATTTTGCATAAAAACACAAAAGAAGAAAACAGGGTAGAATCGTTCGTTTCATCGGACATTATTATTCACGTTCCCAAGTACTGAATTATTTCACCCAATACCAAACATAATTCCAAACAGCTTGTGGATAACTGATATGATTAACATTTCTTTAGATCAATATAAAAAATTTCAAAACCTTTACATTTGAATGAAATAAATCCAGATGAGAGAATTATTATCAACTTCCTATTCAACGGGTGCTTTCAATTTTGCATTGTTGGTACAAAGGGTTGTTACCGGATTACTTCTTCTGATCGGGCATGGCCTTCCTAAAATTTCCAATTTCAGTAACCTTTCTTCTACTTTTTACGACCCTTTACGTATCGGCCACCGTGGTTCGCTGATACTAGTGATCCTTGCGGAATTATTTTTTTCAATGTTTCTTGTGCTGGGATTATTTACCCGAATGGTTGCTTTTATCATAGTGATCAATCTATCTGTTGCTGTTTTTATTTATCACCATGGCCAGCCACTCAAAAATGTAGACCTGGGTGCCATTTATCTGACGAGTGTATTTACCATTATGATTGTTGGTCCTGGCCGCGTGAGTGTGGATGGAATGATGGGGAAATAAGGCAAGTGAGAGAGTATGGGAGTATGGGAGTATGGGAGTATGGGAATTCAGAGGACCGTCAACCGTCAACAATAAAATCAGTGCTCCATGTTTATAACAGAAACTCATATCCGGGTTCGATATGCAGAAACAGACCAGATGAATGTGGTCTATTACGGCAATTATGCGCAATATTTTGAGGTTGCGCGTGCCGAGTCCATTCGAAATCTGGGATTTACTTATAAAGAAATGGAAGAATTAGGTGTGATTATGCCTGTAGTTGAGATGCAGACAAAATTTCTAAGACCTGCGCACTATGATGATTTGTTAAATATCAAAACTATTTTAAAGGAATTGCCTGTTGACCACCGGATCATTTTCGAACACGAAGTTTACAACGAGCAAAAAAAATTGCTAACCCTGGGAAATGTGATCCTGTATTTTGTAAAAATTGGCAGTTTTGAAAAGACTCATATGCCGGAGGGTCTGCGTTCAGCTCTTCAGTCATTTTTTCCAGCATAAATTTTAATGGCGATGAACATTCCTGCTTTTTACTGGTAATAATTACATGACGAATATATCCATCATAACCATTGGAGATGAATTACTGATTGGTCAGGTTATTGATACAAACAGCGCCTGGATGGCGCAAGAACTTAATAAGGCCGGTTTCTGGGTAAACCGGCATTTGGCTATCGGTGATGGCCGAAACGATATATTGAAAGCTTTGGATGAAGAATCCGGAAAAGCAGATATCATTTTAGTTACAGGCGGACTTGGACCCACGGCAGACGATATTACAAAGCCTGTTCTCTGCGAGTATTTCAACACCAGCCTGGTTATTAATGAAGAGGCACTGAAAAACGTAAAAAATATTTTCATAAACATTCTTCATCGGCCGCTGACCCAGCGAAATCTGAAACAGGCAGAAGTTCCCGCATCCTGCCAGGTTATTCAAAATAAAAGAGGAACTGCCCCAGGTATGTTATTTGAAAAAAACGGAAAAATATATATTTCCATGCCGGGTGTGCCTCACGAAATGAAGGGTATGATGACGGAATCGGTGATTCCTTATCTTCAAAACCGCTTCGGGATGAATTTTATCTCACACCGCACCCTGCTTACGGCTGGTGTGGGAGAATCCACTCTGGCGGATCATATTCAGGATTTTGAAGCGAGTCTACCTCCGGAAATCAAACTGGCCTATCTACCCAACTATGGTATGGTACGTTTACGTCTTACCGCTAATTCAAATCATGCAGGGACACTGGAGTCACAGCTGGATCAACTGTTCTCCGATCTGAAATCCAGGGTAAATGAATGGATTGTTACTGATGAAGATATTTCCCTTCAGGAAGTTTTGGGCAAATTGCTAATCGCCCGGAAACAAACTCTATCAACAGCTGAAAGCTGCACTGGTGGATATGTTGCGCAGATCATTACTAGTATTCCCGGATCAAGCGCTTATTACCGCGGCTCAGTAATTGCCTATGACAATGATATCAAGAAAAAAATACTAGGAGTTAATCCTGCCATTTTATCTACCGTAGGTGCTGTGAGTGAAGAAACTGTTCGGGCAATGGTAAGCGGGGTAATAAAGATCACGGGAACTGACTTTGCTATCGCCACTTCTGGCATTATGGGACCGGGGGGCGGATCAAAAGAAAAGCCCGTTGGAACCGTGTGGATAGCTGCAGGTAGCACTCATGAAATTGTAACCCAAAAGCTTTGGTTTCGCTTTGACAGACAAAGGAATATCGAATTAACAGCAGTAAATGTGCTCAACTTGTTGAGAAGACTTATTATATCCGGACCCTCTGAAAACCGGCCTGCATGACTTAAATAATTAATTAATACTTTTGAGCGAATTTAAAGATCATCTCCATGGCAATTGTAGATCTGTTAATGCCAAAAATGGGTGAGAGCATAATGGAAGCCACCATTCTCAAATGGAATAAATTACCTGGTGATTTCATTCAGCAGGATGAATCTTTACTTGAAATAGCTACGGATAAAGTTGACAGCGAAGTTCCCTCAATAGCAGCAGGTGTGTTAAAAGAAATTCTTTTTCCTGAAAATGCCGTCGTTCCCGTAGGATCAGTAATTGCCAGAATAGAATTGGATGCGCCAACCGCCAATGAAGAACCGGCATCGGTCATCGGTCATCGTTCATCATTTGAAGAAGAACCGGTTATAGGTCATAGTTCATTGATTTATGGAGAGCCGCCAGCTTTCAACCGCCAGCCTTCAACCATATTTGGGAACGAAGCATCAGAAAAAACTTCTTCAGGCCTAACTTCTCCCGTTAATGTTGGATCTGGCGGGCAAAACCGTCAACATTCGACCGTGAACGAAAATGGAAACCGTTTTTATTCTCCACTGGTATTGAATATTGCTAAAAATGAAGGCATCCCTCTCGCTGAATTGGAAAAAATTCCTGGTTCGGGGAATGAAGGCAGGGTTACTAAAAAAGATATTTTATCATTCGTATCTAATAGAAAGGGTGAGAATGGATTACATAACCGTCCATCGGTTTCAGAAGCGTCATATGCTTATTTAAATGAAAGTAGCAAGACTTTCAATGGCGAAAAAACGTTACAAGCTGAATCCATTCCTGCTAATATCAGTGGAAATGTAGAGATTCAGGAAATGGATCGGATGCGGAAGTTAATTGCGGAGCATATGGTAAGGAGTAAACAAACCAGTCCGCACGTAACTAGTTTTTCAGAAGCCGATGTCACCAATCTTGTTTCCTGGCGTGAAAAAGAAAAAACGGAATTTGAAAAAAGAGAAGGGACCAAATTAACGCTCACTCCTTTATTTATAGAGGCAGTTATAAAATGCATTAAGAAATATCCGCTTATCAACAGTTCCCTTCAGGGAGATAAAATTATCATCCGCAAGGATATCAATATTGGAATGGCTACAGCCCTGCCTTCCGGCAGTCTGATAGTGCCTGTAATTAAAAACGCTGACAATTATAACCGGGTTGGTCTTGCGCGTCAGGTAAATACGCTTGCCTTCAATGCCCGTAACAACAAACTCAAACCGGAAGATATCCAGGAAGGGACTTTTACAATCACTAATGTCGGCGTTTTTGGTAGCCTTATGGGAACTCCTATTATCAATCAGCCCCAGGTAGCGATTCTTGCCGTGGGTGCTATCAAGAAGAGGCCGGTAGTTATTGAAACCGATCAGGGTGACGCCATCGGAATCCGTCATATGATGTATCTCTCCATGAGTTATGATCACCGGATTATTGATGGTAGTCTTGGCGCTACTTTCCTTTCCACTGTTGCTAAGGAACTGGAAGCCTTTCAGGGATGACGCCCGCTACTGCCAGGCAGGGATGACCGATGACCGATGACTGATGACCGACGACCGTTGACTGTTGATCGTTCCCATTTAAGTAAAAAGTTCCACAATCTCACACTCTCACACCCTTACACTCATTTTAGGGATCATAACAATTACGCAAAGTTGTCGTTAATAAATAAGAGAAGTTTTGTAAATTCCATCACTTACTAAACCCCCCACGATGAAAACACTATCCGAAACCTGGTTTGCCGATGGTTATATCGACTTTGAGCTGAAAAAATATACCCTCCTTGCCTATCTGCAGGAAATAGACCGGAATTTCCAGGAAAATAAACTCTATCCGCAACTTGCGGATGTGATTTTTCATTACAATAATCTAGTCGCTTTCCGTGAAAATAAAAAATTTCTACAGGAACAATTTCCGAAAAAATTATCGGGACTGCAAATGGAGAAAATCCAGGTGTTATATGAACAGATGATTCAGGATGATGAGCTTATGCAGGAACTGGAAGACATCATCGAATATTCTGCCGCACATATGAAAACGGCGATTACCAACGGTACAGAAATATATGAATTTGTTGAAGATAAACTAAGCATATATCCGGTAGGTATCATGCCAGTTAATTCCAAGGAAGGATATTTTTTACTTTGTGACGGTTCCGCCAATGCAACCCGTGTATATAGTTATTATCTCAGCTTTTTCGAAAAACACGATGAGAAATATCGTAGTATGCGTACCGAATATATTGACAGCTGGCAGCGGAGTATCACCAATACTTATGAGCATATTAAATCAGAATTACTCCATCGCAAACCGGAGCTTCCGCATCCTGCTGTATACGCAATTGAAACAACCCTTAAGTTTCCACTGGATGAAACCTTATTACCGGTGGCCAAACGAAGCCTTGTTCGTTATATTTCCATTAAGGCTGCCTGAAAAAAATTCTGTTACCGCTACAACTAATAATTACAATTTGTCATATAAGGATTTGCACGAAATGGTAAATAATGTTAATCCATTACAGTTCAGATAAATTTCCATGACTTATCTTTCTGAGGCGGAGTGATTGTAAAATAACAGCAGCAATGATGAGGCAGAATCCATAATAAAAACCTGGGCTTACCGATTTATCTTCCCTGTAAATTAAAAAAGCCATCGCGATTCCGTAAATAGGTTCCAGGTTATAAGAAAGATTCACAGTAAATGCGGAGATCTTCTGTAATGCCTTCATAAATAGGTCATAACCTATTACGGTACAAACTATTCCCAGTACAAACAGCCATAGCCAGTCAGAAAGTGTAGGAAGCAATCTGCTGACAGGTACATAATAAAGGTAAACAGGCATTAAAAGAGAGAGAAAAACAAATCCACCGCTTAGTTGCCAGCGTGTAGCTGTTTCCGGCTCCATCGATTGTATCAATTCACGGTTAAGAATAGGAAAAATACTTGCGAGGAAAGCGGATATCAGAGAGACAATTATTCCCATTTTATATTGCGGATCAAAATGAAATACAATGCTGATTCCTGCTATCACGAGCAGTCCAAGCAAAATTTCAATCAAATCAAAATGTTTTCTCAGCATAAGGGGTTCCAGGATAGCCGTGAAAAACCCCATCGAAGAAAGACAAACCAGGGCCGTGGAAATATTAGAAATTCTAATGCCCGCGTAAAAAGTTACCCAGTGCAAGGCGAGAAGAAATCCTATAATGGATGCCTGAAATAATTGTTTTCTGCCAGCTGATGATTTTTTGCCCCTGAACAAAAAGATTAGCCAGAGCACTACGCAGGCAATCATTAAACGGTACCATACTAAAACAGATTCATTCAGAGTAATCAGTCTGCCTAAAACACCTGTAAAACCAGCAAGAAAAACTGCAATATGTAATTGGAGAAAAGCCTTTTTCATGGAGAGGGCAAAGAAAGATTATTTTCCTTCCACCACCATATTTTGTGAAAAATGATTTAATGTGTCGGCAACTGAATTCTTTTTTACCCTTCTGCGATAACTCCTGAAGAGAGCGTCCCAGCGGAGTCTTAACACCCCGAGAATTCCTTCCTTTACGATGCCTTTATTCATTTTTGAGACACCCAGTTTGCGATCCTGGAAAATAATAGGCACCTCAATTATCTTAAATCCAAGCTTCCAGGCAGCAAATTTCATTTCAATCTGGAACGCATAACCTGCGAAATGAATTTCATCCAGGTTAATAGTTTCCAATACCTCTTTTTTATAACATACAAAACCGGCGGTCGGATCTTTTACCGGCATCCAGGTTATCAGCCTTGTATAAATGGAAGCACCTTTTGAAAGTATGATCCTGTCTTTTGGCCAGTTTACATTACCACCTCCTTTAACATAACGACTGCCAATGGCAATACCGGCGCCCTGAAATTTACAGGCATTATATAAACGGTCAAGATCATTTGGATTATGGGAGAAATCGGCATCCATCTCAAAAATAAACTGATAATCCTTCTCAACGGCCCATTTGAAACCATGAATATAGGCTGTACCCAGGCCAAGTTTGCCTGTTCTGACTTCCAGGAAAAGTTCATCAGGAAATTTCTTCTGTAGCCTGCGAACTATCTCAGCCGTGCCATCGGGTGAACTATCGTCAATAATAAGTACGTGAAAATCCTGATTTAAAGAAAAAATGGCTTCGATGATAGTCTCGACATTTTCCTTCTCATTGTAGGTTGGTATGATAGCAATCTTTTCCAGGTTAGCTAACCGTTTTATTTTTTAACATTGTGCGGTTGAAAATTTCTGTCAGCTTTTGTTTGGTATGCATAGGAAAATCCCCTTTCATCATCCAATCGTAATACTGGGGTTCTGATTTTAATACGTCTGCAACAGGCCTTCCTTTATGCTTACCGAAGTTAAAGATTTCAATCCCATTTTCCATGGAAAATCGACGGGCAAAATCAACCAGCTGGTCGTCACCTGTAAATTTAACAATACTGTCCGCATCTGTTCCAAGTTGAGGGTACCTGTTAAGCTGCGCAAGCAGGATCTCAAGAGTGGCTTCAGCATCTGCCTGTGCTCCATGAGCCCCTTCATGTAATTTATCACAGTAAAACTTATAGGCTGCCGAGAGCGTCCGCTGTTCCATCATATGAAACACGCGTTGAACGTCGATCAATTTTCTTCCCTTCATATCGATTTCAATTCCAACGCGCAAAAACTCTTCCACGAGAAGGGGAATATCAAAGCGGTTGGAATTATAACCGGCCAGATCGCTATGGTCCAGGAACTGCTTCAATTCATTAGCTGCCTGGCGAAAGGTTTGGGCATCCCTTACTTTATCATCCGTAATTCCATGAATATCCGATGCCTGTTTTGGTATTGGAATTTCCGGATTAATGAGTTTATGCTTTACACTTTTAGTTCCATCGGGCATGAGTTTCACAATGGCAATTTCTACAATACGATCAGTGGCAAGATTAATTCCTGTGGTTTCCAGGTCGATAACTGCCAGCGGTTTGGTTAATTGTAACATGAATCTTTGGGTTAGGAAATAATTTCTTTTGCAAATGTAACAATATCCAAACCATCATAATTATAGGAGCCCCTCAGATACCAATTCATGTTTTTTATGATTAAGATTTGACCACTACGATAATTCCAGTATCGAACTGATCAGTTCCAATCCTTTTATAGTAAATCCGGATTTTACATGTTAAATATCAAGCAGGTTAGAATTGCCAAATACTGTCTGGTTTTCAGTAATCAGAATAGGCAACTCTTTCCCCTGAAAATGGCGTTCAATTCACCATAGATCTTTGAATTTTTATGGATTTCAGGCTATTTCAGGGGTAAAATGAACTCTTTCCCCGGATATTGATCCTAATAATACTATTGTCAGTCATTAGGCGCAACTTCCCAATACTATAAAATGGACCCTCTGAAGATAGATTAAAACAAAAAAGTTAAAGCTTTCTTAGGTGCTGGGAATCACAAAAAATATCTAAATGAGCCTACCCTATTGCATTTACGGATTATATTGTTTTATTTTGCTTCATTCCTGTTTAATCCTTCGAATAACACCATTTTAAGCTTAAAGCCGAATGCCTAAAGCCTAAAACTTTTCAAACGTACCTCTGAAATTTTGTCTTTTATGCTTGGATATAAGCCTTAGGCTTTCACCTTAAGCTTAAAATGTCCGTTCCTCTGAAGCACCTGGAAGATTCACCTGATACCAGGCTTTATTATTAATTTAAAATACCCAGGAAAATGAGAAAGTCAGTTTTAATTATCGCAATCATCGCATTGGCTTCGTCCATGTTTGCATCCTGCGCCAGCTACAGAAGTTCAGGAAAAAGCGGATGTAAGGCTACACAGGGATATGTCGGATATGGTTCCAGATAAATCCTTTTGTTGGATTCCTGCATGCAGTTGCCTGGTACCATATAAACCAGAAAAAATATTATAGGAAAGGCCCGGTGGTTTAATCTCAACCACCGGGCCTTTTAATTTTACTTCGTAATATGAGGATAGCTTCTACTTAAGTTGCCCAGGCCTTGTCTCCTTTTTTGTATGGAATACAACCTTCATATCTGCCAGGCACGGCAATATACCGAAGGGCTTTTGTAGCGCCGGGTTCTGAAGTAAAAAAACCCCACACGGTCAGTTCCTTCATCATCCGGAAATAATGTGTCGGATCTGTAGGTTTTTTACTGGCTGCATAATCTTTTTGTTCTTTATCGAGTGCAATAAGCAATTTTTTGCGTTCTTCCGGGCTTGATTCCAGGAAGTATTTTCCGTTCATAGTTTTACTGGATTCATTTAATTTGGCCATTCCTGCTATAAATATGTCCTGATCTGATTTATTGTAACAGTCTCTTACAATGGTATGCATGAACTCTCCGATTTTAGCATCTTTGGCTCCAGGTGTATCCGTTGCAGGGATAATGGTTTCACCAACTTCATCGAGGAATGATGTGTCTTCCGGAGAAAAATCCAGTCCCAGTGTCCCGATTTTTTTATTTTCATTAGTGCAACCGGATAAAAACATTTCAGCTCCAATAATCGTTCCGCCGAGCAGCAGGGCTACTGACGAAAGTGCTTCTCTTCTGTTCATCTTTTTAGATTTTGAATTTGAAAAAGCTAAAAGCCCACCGCCTTCGCTAATGCTCCGGCGGTCAAAGAAAGCTTAGAGCCAAAACTAATGATTTATTTACTTCCTACACTCCCACATTCTCACACTCCCATACTTAAATATTCCCCTTCTTTAATTCACTCACCGCATGATCCGCAGCTCGCGCAGTAAATGCCATATAACTAAGTGAAGGATTCACGCATGATGAAGAAACCATAAAGGAACCGTCAGTTACAAATACATTCGGCGCATCCCAAACCTGGTTCCATTTATTCAGGACAGATGTTTTAGGATCCTTACCCATTCTCGCAGAACCCATTTCATGTATGCCCCGCCCCAATGTGCCATTTCCTTCATAACCTTTAACATTTTTTACTCCGGCTGAAGTCAGCATTTCAATCGCATCATTCTTCATATCCTGGCGCATCTTCTTTTCGTTTTCCTTATATTCTATATCCATGGCCAGTATATTAAGACCCCATTTATCCTTTCTTGTTTTGTCAAGTGTAACCTTATTTTCATGATATGGCAGGGTTTCTCCGAATCCGCCAATATGAAGACTCCATGGACCCGGTTCGGATAAGGCTTCTTTTAAATCGATTCCCAGTGAGATTTCTTCCGGACTACGCATATATCCTTCGCGCCCACCGCCTCCCTGGTATCCAAAACCACGCACATAATCTCTTTTATCTGTTCCTACATTCCTGAACTGAGGGATATAGATACCATTGGCCCTTCTCCCAAAATAATATTTGTCATCAAAGCCCTCTACAATTCCGCCTGCCCCAACACCCAGATGATGGTCCATTATGTTGTGACCCAGTTCACCGCTGCTGCTACCGAGCCCGTCGGGCCAGATATCTGTTGCAGAATTCATCAGGACCCATGCACTGTTCAAAGTGGAAGCATTCAGGAAAATAATCTTTGCATTATAAGTATATGTCTTATTGGTTTCGGCGTCCAGAACTTCAACGCCCGTTGCTCTTTTTTTATCCTTGTCGTAAAGAATTTTTGTAACAATGGCCCAGGGACGAACAGTAAGATTACCCGTTTTCATTGCAGCAGGAAGAGTAGATGACTGGGTACTGAAATAAGCACCAAAGGGGCAGCCCAGCCAGCATTTATTCCGAAACTGGCAATTGGTTCTTCCTTCCAGTGCCTCGGTAATATTGGCAGTTCTGCCTATAATTACGTGTCGTGATCCTTTGAACAAATCTTTCATCCGGGTGGAAAAATCTTTCTCTACGCAGGTCATATCCATTGGTGGCATAAACTGGCCATCGGGTAATATATCCAGTCCGTCCCGGTTTCCGCTGATTCCTGCAAATTTTTCTGCATAGTCATACCAGGAAGCAATTTCTTTATATCGCACCGGCCAGTCAACTCCATGACCATCACGTGCATTGGCTTCAAAATCATGATCGCTCCAGCGATAACTTTGCCGGCCCCACATTAACGAACGACCACCGACATGATATCCCCGGAACCAGTCAAATGGTTTAATTTCTGTATAAGGACTATCCTGATCACTGGCCCAATAGTCCAGATTTGTTTCATTCAGTGGATAATCTCTTTTTAAAACCGGATATGCTTTGATCATTTCCTGCGTGCGTCGGCCATGATGGGGGTAATCCCAGGCTTCTTTATTCGCATTTACATAACCTTTTACATGTTCAATATTTCTTCCCCTTTCAAGCATAATCGTTTTGAGGCCCTTTTCGCAGAGTTCCTTCGCGGCCCATCCTCCGCTGATTCCTGATCCGATTACAATTGCATCATACACATTGTCTGCCATGGTAATTAGCTGTTTAGATTTTTATTTTTATACATCACAAATGATAACGGCTTTATGCAAAGAAGCGATTTTATCTTTTTCTGCCGGAATGAATTCCTGCGCCACATATCCTTTGAAACCCGTTGCTACAATAGCTTTCATGATTGCAGGATAATAAAGTTCCTGGCTCTCGTCTATTTCGTGTCTTCCGGGTACACCACCAGTATGGTAATGCCCCAGATACTGATAGTTATCCTGTATAGTGCGGATTACGTCTCCTTCATCTATCTGCATATGATAGATATCATATAATAATTTGAAATTCGGGCTATTTAAGTTTTTACATAACGCCACACCCCATGCAGTATGATCGCACATATAATCTTTGTGGTTCACTTTGCTGTTCAACAATTCCATTTGAATGGTAATGCCGTTCTTTTCTGCGAGGGGTAATATTTGCTGAAGTCCTTTTACACAGTTTTTCAGACCGGTTTCATCATCCATGCCCCTGCGGCTCCCACTGAAACAGATGACGTCTTTGTAACCAGCATTAACCATAAGCGGTATAACTTCTTTGAACTGAGGAATCAGTTTGTCATGAAATTTAGTATCAGCAAATCCATCTGTTAAACTTACATCTCCCGCCACATAGCACATTGAACTATAAAGTCCATATTTCTGCAGCATTGGCCAATCCTTCGGCGCTACAAGATCGATTGCCGGCAACCCTATTTCTTTCACAGCCTGACAGAATGTTTCCAAAGGAATGGAATCATAACACCAGCGGCAGACAGAGTGATTTATATTCCCTTTGAGTTTCAATGAATCCTCTGATTTTGATTTGGGCGTATAGGATGAGAGCAATTGACTTCCAGCTGCCATGACAGCTGAACCAGCAATCATATTCTTAATAAGTTTTCGCCTGGAAGAGGGAGGATTCATGCGTCTTATAAAATTTGAATGTACGAAATGAATACAGATGATTACAAATTTAATGACCAACGGAAGCAGCCGCCAGTATCTCTGGTTTTTTACGTCCGCGCATGTATAAATTCAACCCTATAAATGCAACGATCAGGGCAAGTGGGATCATCAGTGTAAAATTGATGATGGCTGGTCCTGCAGCTTTTTTTGCTTCGTAAAGTGTATTAGCCAGATCCGAACCCGCCGGAGCCTGTGTATAGGTTTGTAAATCAGCTCCTGCAGGCAATTTGCCTGCAACAAGAGTGTCATAATGTTTGCCCATAAAAATCATATAAAGCGATACGGCGAACATACCTGCTCCTCCCATGAGATTCATTCCGACAGCTCCTGTCCTGGGGAGGTTTTCTGAAACGAACCCGAGCATGGTAGGCCAGAAATAACAAACGCCCATGCCAAATACCAGCGCGCCGACAAAAATCATATTGCCGGTGGAATGACCAAGGAGATAAAGTCCAAGTGAAGCTAATATAGCAGACATTAATAGAACTCCCTGCGGCGAAATCCGCTTAACGATAGGGCCTGCAAAAGCTCTGCCAACGACCATCACTCCGGTATCAAGTGTCAAAATCAATATCGCGTTGTTTGTAACATTTTTTAGCAGCACATCAATCCATTGCGCAGTAAACAATTCCGTAATCGCTGTTCCGAACATGCAAATGATCATAAATAAAAACAAGCCTGATAAAATGGCCAAATACATTTGCTTATTAGACACACCTGCTGCAACCCTTTCGGTAACAGGGAATTTTAATTTGAAGAACAAATAACCGTAAATCAGTGTCGGGATCAGCATAGTGGCTACCTCTACCTGCCAGCTTACGCCCAGTTTATTCAATCCAAACACAATCAGTGTACCTATAAAAATGCCGCCTGGGAACCACAGATGAAAATGATTCAGTTTGGTCGTTTTATTATCAGGGAAGAGGGAAGCTACTAATGGATTACAGGCTGCCTCAACAGTCCCGTTTGCGATGCCGATCAATAAGGTAGAAAGAAATAAAGTCCAATAGCCAGTGGCGGTGATTGTAAGAATGATACCCGCCAGATGAAAGATAAAAGCCATCTCCAAAAGCCTTTTCATTCCGATGATATCTACAATAAATCCTCCGATAACTACAGCAAGCGGAAAGCCCCAAAAAGCAGTAGCAGCGATCGTTCCCAGCTCTGAAGCATTCAGATTAAAATCAGTACCCAATTTCCCAAGAATACCCGCCCGGATTCCGAAAGAAAGTGAAGTGACGAGTAATGCCAGGCAGCTGGCGGTAAAAAGTTGTTGACGCGGAATGTCGTTTGAGGGCATATCAATCGTTTTAATTTAGAATCGTCAGAAATACATTTGTAGCAACAGACCAGTAAATGTAATTTTTATTTCAGTAAATAAAAAAAAAGCAAACAAATGGCTTTCCTTCACAAATTTGTACTTTAGAAGCCCAAAAGGAATAGGCTTAAAGCTTTTTTACATTTTACTTTTTATTTTTTACTTTTTAATTTTTACTTTTTAATTTTTACTTTTTAATTTTTACTTTTTAATTTATTGATATGAATCGTAAACTAAGAATGGGTATGGTCGGCGGTGGTAAGGACGCTTTTATAGGAGTCATTCACCGCTACGCAGCGCTGATGGACGGACTGATTGAAGTTTCCAGCGGTGCACTCAGCATCAATCCTGATGTGGCGAAAGCATCCGGAGAAATGTTATTCCTTCCTTCGGACCGCACGTACCTGAATTATGAAGAAATGTTGGAGAAGGAATCTAAACTTCCGCCAGATAAAAGAATTGATTTTGTAACTATCGTCACACCTAATTTCGCCCACTTTGCTCCGGCCATGCTGGCCCTGGACAAAGGTTTTCATGTAGTGATAGAAAAACCTATTGCTTTTACCATCGATGAAGCAAGGCAATTAAAAAAGAAAGTGGAAGAAACAGGACTCATTCTTTGTTTGACACATACTTACTCCGGTTACCCAATGGTGAAACAAGCCCGCCAGATGATAAAAAACAATGCGCTGGGGAAAATTCGGAAAGTTTGGGTAGAATATCCTCAGGGCTGGCTGAGTAAACTCACAGAGCGTGAAGGTAATGTCCAGGCTGCCTGGAGAACCGATCCGAAGAAATCGGGCAAAAGTGGCTGCATGGGCGACATTGGTACGCATGCAGCGCATCTCGCAGAATACGTAACCGGACTGAAAATCACCAAACTTTGTGCTGATCTGAATATTTTTGTAGAAGGGCGAATGCTGGATGATGACGGCAATGTTTTATTGAAATTTGACAATGGAGCTGCCGGAGTATTGATGGCTTCACAGGTAGCTGCAGGTGAAGAGAATGCTTTGAAAATCCGTGTCTACGGTGAAAAAGGCGGGTTGGAATGGAGGCAGCAGGAACCCAATTCCCTCATCCTTAAATGGATGGATCAACCGATGCAAATTCTTCGCGCAGGTGTAGGATACAAAGAACCTCTTTCCTCCTTTGCAACACATAATTTCCGTACACCCGGCGGTCACCCTGAAGGATACCTGGAAGCATTTGGAAATATTTATCACAATTTTGCACAAACATTATCCGCACGCATTGACGGAAAACAAGCTTCCCCCGAAAGCCTCGATTTCCCTGGTGTAGATGATGGTATCAGAGGAATGGCCTTTATTGACAATGTAGTGGCATCTTCACTTTCAAAGGAGAAATGGACCACTCATAATGTGGAAGTGTGAGAGTGCAGGGGTGTGAGAGTGTGAAAATGAAATTTAAAATTAAAAGACAACCGCGAAGGTCAACGGCCAATGGCTAAAAAAATATTTTAATGAAAACGCTTAAAGGACCTGGCATTTTTCTCGCGCAATTTCTCGGAGATGCGACGCCATTCAATAAACTCGAATCCATTTGCAAATGGGCGAAATCACTTGGATATATAGGTGTGCAGATTCCTTCATGGGATACCCGCTGTATAGATCTAAAAAAAGCAGCCGAGAGTAAAACATATGCCGATGAAATCAGGGGAATAGTGAATGCCTCTGGTCTTGAGATTACAGAACTATCATCTCATTTACAGGGACAGCTTATAGCTGTTAATCCGGCTTATGATGATCTGTTTGACGGATTCGCACCGGAGGCATTTAGAAAAAATCCTAATGCCCGCCAGGCCTGGGCAGTTCAGCAATTAAAATATGCAGCTCTGGCTTCAAAAAACCTGGGACTCAATGCACACGCGAGTTTCAGTGGTGCTCTGCTTTGGCCGACATTTTATCCATGGCCACAAAGACCAGAAGGACTGGTAGACACAGGTTTTAAGGAACTTGGGAAAAGATGGAAACCTATCCTGGATGTTTTTGACGAAAACGGTGTGGATCTTTGTTATGAAATTCATCCCGGCGAGGACCTGCATGACGGAATCACGTATGAAAGATTCCTGGAAGAAGTAAATAATCACCCACGTGCGTGTCTGCTCTATGATCCTTCACATTTTGTACTTCAGCAACTGGACTACCTGACATATATTGTTTATTATCATGAA
>Ga0210384_10003568_pt1 | contig 17918 bp, 14 predicted proteins | sample IncBWH2MmetaG_FD_160574 | JGI IMG/M metagenome (GOLD analysis project Ga0210384, IMG submission 160574) | Forest soil microbial communities from Barre Woods Harvard Forest LTER site, Petersham, Massachusetts, United States - Inc-BW-H-2-M | ecosystem: Environmental > Terrestrial > Soil >...
CCAGGAGCATCCGGTAAATGAGTTGCCTCCCGAAATGCTGCGCTACCTGCTGAACAGCCGGTATTGCGAAGTGGACCGGCTATCGAATATTGCAGTCGAATTGTTCGGCCACCTGAAGCCGGGATGGAGCCGAGTACACGCCATTTGCGGCTGGGTAAACTGGAAAGTGGCGTTCGGGTATCAGCACGCGCGCTCTTCGAAGACCGCGCTGGACGTGTTCACCGAACGCACCGGAGTCTGCCGCGATTTTCAGCATCTGGCAGTTACTTTCTGCCGGGCGCTCAACATTCCAGCCCGCTACGCTACGGGATACCTCGGCGACATCGGTGTTCCCAAAGAGCCCACGCCCATGGATTTCAGTGCCTGGTTCGAAGCCTATCTACAGAACCGCTGGTGGACGTTTGACGCTCGTCACACCCAGCCGCGCATTGGGCGGGTGCTGATGGCCACTGGACGGGATGCTTCTGATGTCGCCATCACGACATCTTTCGGGATTGCGAACCTGACTGGATTCTGCGTGGTTACGGACGAGGTTGTTTGATGTCCTCCAAGTGTGGGGCGGACACTCTTGTCCGCCGCCTTTGACTTTGTCTTGAGCAGTCAAAACAACCCCAGCAAACGGGATCAAGCGGAACAGGTCAAGCGCGGCAAGGTCAAGAGCGGCGGACAAGAGTGTCCGCTCCACATGAGCATTGCTGACGTCTAACGCCGCTTTTAAGGCGCTTCGATCAACTCCATCTTGCCGTCTCGGGTGCGGTGTAGCACCATCAGTTTGCCTTTGGGATCGCGGAAGACGAACACGTCGCGGTCGCGGAAGTGCACTTCCTTTATCGCTTCCTCGAGGGTCATGGGGCGCATGGCGACGGCGTCCTCGGAGCGTACCAGATGTACTTCGGTGGACTTCGCTATGGCGGGGAATTTGTGTACGACCAGAGAAATCTCAGCGGTTTCGGCGAGTCCGATCGCGGTCGGCAGGCTATCCTGCTGCGCTGCCTTGCCATTCCATTTTTTAAGGTCGTGACGTTTCTTGCTGCGCCAGCGGGTCTTGTATTTGACCGCCTGCTTCTCCAGATGGTCGAGTGCCTCGTTGACCGCGGACTTCATGTCACCGGCTTGCGCTTCGCCTACCAGGGGACCGTTCCGCGGGGTGATGGTGATTTCCGCTTTGTGGCGGCGCTTTTCGATGGCGAGGATGACCTTCGTATCGAACTTGTCGCCCAGGATTTTTCGGATCTTGGTCAGGCCGGTTTCGACTGACTTGCGGATGGTGGGAGTGATTTCGTACTGTCTACCGGTAAATTCCACGTTCATGAGCGCCCCTCTCCTGATTCGTGCTGCTCTGCCTGGGCACCGCATTTACTACCTTAGCGCTTCCGGCTCGGACGGCAAGATGCCGTCCGGAAAGCCGGCGGGACGCCGGCGCTACTCTATTTCTTTACTCTGCGCTGATGGGTGCTCGGGATGCGCATGTCTTCCCGGTATTTTGCAACCGTACGGCGCGTGACCTGGATGCCTTGGGACTGCAAGATACGAGTGATTTGCTCATCGGTCAACGGGCGGCTCGAGTCTTCTTCCTCGATGAGCTTTTTGACCCGGCGCTTGAGGATCAGCAACGAGGTGTTGCCTCCCTGGGGGCCGTTCACGCTCTCGCTGAAGAAATAGCGCAATTCGAATACGCCCTGGGGAGTGTGGGCATATTTGCTGGCGACAGCCCGGCTTACTGTTGAAGGATGCACGCCGATTTCTTCGGCGACCTCTTTGATCATCATCGGTTTGAGCTGGTCGATGCCTTTTTCCAGAAAATCCTGCTGGCGGGTCACGATCGCATAGCAAACCTTGGTGATGGTTTGCTTGCGCTGTTCGATGTTCTTGATCAGCTGGATGGCGCTCTTGTAGCGCTCTTTGACGTAGTTGCGCGTGTCTTTGTCGTTGGTGTCGCGGGTGAGCAGGCGCTTGTAGGCGGGATTCAGGCGCAGCACCGGGACATCGTCTTCATTCATCATCACCAGCCACTCATCGCCATGCTTGATGAAGGCAACGTCGGGCTCGATCAGTCGCGGCTGGCTTTTGTTGTAACGCAGACCGGGGCGGGGATCAAGCGTCCGGATATAGTCCAACGCTCCCTGCACCGCTTCCGGCGTCCGATTCAGAGCGCGGGCGATTTCCTTGTACTGCTTGTTCTGCAGAGCACGCAGATGCTGGTCCACGATGGCAACCGCGTCCGAGAGCACTTGCGCGGTGGCCTCTCCGTTGCCATTCTTTTGTGCGGCAAGCTGCGCCTGATGGTAGCGCAATTGGTATAGCAGACAATCGCGCAGATCGCGGCAGGCCACGCCTGGAGGGTCCATCTGGCGTACCAGGTCGAGCGCCTCGTGAAGATCGGCAGCGTTGAAGCTGGGCTGAAAGACGGGCTGCGCCGACTTCCGCAGAGCGGCAGGCTCGAGCGTTGGCGCAGGCGGTCGAACCGCGGCAACGGCTTCCGGAACAGGCGCAAATGCAGTTCCGTCGGCACCGGCGGCAGCTGGCAAGATCGGGTCGTCGGGATCTTCCAATTCCGACGACAAAGCCGCATCGGTTTCGTCCATCAGCGACTCGGGATCTTCCAGGTCCGTGGCCAGCCCGAGGGCGGCCGCTTCCTTGACCACGTTTTCCGCGATGGTCGCGTCAACTTCGGGAGGAGCCGGCGGAGCAATGCCCAGCAACTCCTCGTCACTGGCGATCAGGTAGCCATCTTCACTGAGGTTGCCCATGATGACTTCGGCAGCCTCACGTACCTCCGGGCGCACCGACAGCGCGCCGAGCTGCCAGGCCAAGTGGTCAGAGAGCGTCGTGGGCTTGGAAAGAAAATTCTCGAATGACGGGCGTTCAATTTCTTCCATCTCGCTCCGGCTGCGGTATCCGGGATCGAGATATTCCTGAAAGAACGAACCGAAATCTATTTCCTCGAAAGGATCTTTCTTCTCCTCCGCCGTAACTGTGTTTTCTTCGGGCTTGATCCGTTCCCGATCTTCCTCCTGGCGAGCGGCATCATCCAGCAGGGGAACCGTGTCTTCCAGTTCCTCGAGCACGGGATTCTCGACCATCTCCGCAGTGATCATGTCGCGCAGCTCGAGCTTGTTCAGCGCGAGCACGCTGACCATCTGCACGAGGCCAGGTGTAAGAATCTGCCTCTGCGATAGTCTCAAATGCAGCTTTGGTTGCAACAACACCATGGTCTGTTTCTGTCCTTACAAAAAGCTTGAACCACCAAGGACACGAAGTACCACGAAGGCAGTCCTTTGTGCACCTTCGTGTCCTTGGTGGTTAAAGCTTTTTCTAAACCAGCGAGAAACTCTCGCCCAAATACACCTTCCGAACCTGCGGATCACTGGCCAGTTGCTCGGGCATGCCCGAAGCCAGAATCCTTCCACCATCAATAATGTATGCCCGGTCTGTGACCGCCAGCGTCTCGCGGACGTTGTGATCGGTGATCAGAACTCCGATTCCGCTCGTCTTCAGATCGCTGATGATCTTCTGCAGATCAAGTACGGCGATCGGGTCGATTCCGGAAAACGGCTCGTCGAGCAAAATAAATGTGGGGTTGATGCACAGAGCGCGGGCGATTTCCACACGCCGCCGCTCTCCCCCGGACAGAGCGTATCCCCGATTCTGGCGGATATGCTCCAAACCCAGCTGATCGATCAGTTCTTCCATTTTCTCCCGGCGCTCGTGCCAGGAGATGGGCTGGGCTTCCAGCACGGCGAGGATGTTTTCCTCAACCGTAAGCTTGCGGAACACCGAAGCTTCCTGAGGGAGGTAGCTTATGCCGTACTGGCGTGCCCTTAGGTACATCGGCACGTCCGTGATTTCCTCTTCGTCGATCAGCACCCGTCCTGTATCGGGCGGGATCAGGCCGACGATGGCGTAGAAGGTTGTGGTCTTGCCGGCGCCGTTAGGTCCAAGTAAACCAACAACTTCGCCCTGCCCTACGCGAATGCTGACCCCGTTTACAACCCGTCGACCACGGTAGGATTTGCCGATTTCGTCTGTGGCCAGGGTACGCATTTAACGTGCCACTCGGGTCTGCGTGACCGTAGGGGATGTATTATTGCCTTCGACCACGACCCTACCATCGTGTCTGAACAAAGTCAACGAAACCCCGGTAATCTGGCCCTGTTCGGCATCAAAAATGCTAGGCGATCCTCCCGTAAGCACAAACTTGTCGTCTGACGTGGTGTAAACCAGCAGATCGCCGTTCGCCCGCCGACCCGGTTGGACAATCGCAACCTGCCCGCTGGCGACGATATGATCGATCTTTCCCGTGCCCGCACCCGTTCCTGTAATTGACTGATTCGAAGCAGCTTGATCCCGAGGCTGCAGGAACACATCCATCACTTTTGAGGTGATGGTCAGATCCGCCCCTTTGGCCTGCACCGCCTCTTCAAAATGGGCTTTACGCTCGCTGTCGGTGTAGGTCAACCGGTCGGAGGTGATCTTGACCGGGGTGACTTTTCCACTCTTTTCGGTCTGAACCAGCACCGTAGAGACTGGCTGGGTTGGCGATCCTTGGGCGACAACAGACCGATGATTGCGGTCAAACTGTATCGAGGGCGCTTGGATGACGTTGGCGTTCTGCCAAAGGCGTGCGTCTCCGGTATACAAGGCAACGGCGGGACCGCTGTGGGCCGTCATGGAGCGGGCAGTCACGTGAATGGGGTCGGATGCAGCCAGAAGGGCGCCGTTGGGTTGCGCCTTTAAATCGCTGTAGGTGCTTTTCACGTCGCCGTCGGCCAACGCGTCTCCGGTCGCCCGATTCATGCGCATAGTGCGGCTGGTAGTGGTCATGCCTCCGTCGACCACCCGGGGAGAGCCAGTCAGTACGAGCATCTGGTCGGCGGCAGTGTAGGTGGCGCGGTCTCCCCAGGCTTTGCGGTCGCCGTCGGTATAGGCAACGCTTCCCTGCTGCACGATCGAATCCATGCCACTGCCGGGGTGGAAGGACGCATTGAGCGTATCGCTGGTGCTGACCCGATCCGGCTGGCCTGGCATTTGCGACACGATGTGGGCGTTCGGCGTGCCATAGAGAGATGCCAGCTGTCCCAAATCGTCGAAGCCCGCTTGAAACTTACCCGCCGTCACCAGTGTCTGCTGCCCTGTGCCTGAGACCGGACGAAGGGCAATTTGGGCGGATCCGGAGGTGTCGGCGCGCTGCAGACGCCGGCCATCCGCCACGACGAAGTCTATGACGGATGCAGTAACCTCGACATCCTGCGGGCCGGCGGAAGATGACGCGGGCTTCTGATGCTGCACCATCCTGACGTTGTCCTGGGTATGCACCATGCTCAGCACATTGTTTCCCGTAAAATTCAGGACGACCCGGCCGGCATTCCCCTGCACCGGCTGCGGCCCTGAATTTTCGACGCGGACATTTCCCGAAAAGGTGGCGGAGCGCACCGCGTCCTGCTTCTCGGCCACGAGCAACTCCATCTGGTCGGACTCGACCTTCTCCGAGCTTGAGTCCTCCGATTCGACCCGAACGTTGCCGGCGGCCAAAATCCGATCCACCGTGTTGTCAGCGCGCAGGAAAAGCGTGCCCTTGTCCGCCGTGGAGCGCCGCGGGCCGTACTGCAGGCGCGGAAGATCCAGGTCAACCACTCGCGGGTCCTTGGCAATCGTGCCATGAATTGCAGTCAGCCGGGCCGGAGTAACGCCGTGGAAGGAGACATCCACCTGCGATTGCAAGGTCAGAATTGTGCTGTTGGCCACGTAGCTCAGGCCCAGGGCCGACCCGTTGGCCTGAGGCAGGCTGAACGCGACTTTCTCCAGGGTCTGTGCGTTCCCCGTCTTCTGGTTAAAGAGCAGATTGGTAGTGGTCAGATGGACCGGATTCTTTAGCTCTTTAGGCGTCGCCTGGTCGGGATGGATCAGGCCTTCCGGATTGGCTTCAAGATCCATCTGCACTTCACCCTTACCAACCACATCGCCGGAGCGCGGATCATATTCGAAATCGGCGCCGTAGATTTGGTCGAAGCGGCTGGAATCGCGCCCGTACAGCGTGATGGTGACGTCATGCAGCTCGACTCGGCCACCCTCCTTGTATTGCACCGATCGGCTGGCCTGAATCTTGAATATGGTGTGTGACCCTTCGGAGTGCGAATATGTGAAACCCTGGGCGCTCTGCTGGATTTCAGTTCCGATTTTCGCGGGCACTTCCTTCAGAGCGTTTTCTACTCTCTTGCGGGCGTAGAAGTACACCCCCCCGACGACCAGCAGGAGGCCGATGGTGGCCGCCGCAAACCAGCGTCGAAGGTGCGAAATCTGGAAAGCCATCTGAAGACAAGTCTACTTGAAGCGAGCTGCCGTCCACAGACCACGTGGAGACAGCTGCCCTCGGCTGTCCGGCGGAGCAAAGCTCCGCTAATTGTCGTTCTCGACAAAAACCTGGTCGAGCGTCACTCGAGTGAACAGCCGAGGGCAGCTGTCCCCACGTGGACCGTAGACGGCATGCCTGAGGTGAACAAGATTCCGGTCATCGTCTAAACTCAGGACACCATGAACCGGCTCGAGCCTGCTCTGTTGGATTTGCAGAACATCTCGGTGATGCGTGGACAGAAGATTGTGCTGGAAGATTTCAGCCTGGTGATTCGAGGAGACGAGCATGTGGCCATTCTGGGGCCGAATGGCTGCGGAAAATCCACCTTGATCAAGACCATTACGCGCGAATGTTATCCCGTGGTGCAGGAAGGTTCTTCGATGACCATCCTGGGGCAAGATCGCTGGGACGTCTTCGAACTGCGTTCGCTGCTCGGCATCGTTTCGAACGATCTGCTGTCCAGGAGTTCCGGTGATGCCTCCGGACGCGACGTGGTGTTGTCCGGCTTCTTCAGCAGCGCTCGCATTTTTCCCCATCATATTGTCGATCCGAGACACCGGGCTCTCGCGGATAACGCCCTGGCGCAACTGCAAATATCTCACCTGGCGGAACGTCCGGTTTGCGAGATGTCTTCGGGTGAGGCGCGGCGTGTACTCATCGCCCGCGCACTGGTGCATAAGCCGCGCGCCTTGCTGTTCGATGAACCCAGCAACTCTCTCGATGTCTTCGCCCGGCACAGTTTGCGTCAGAGCATGAGTTCGCTCGCGAAAGCGGGAATTGGAATCATTCTGGTCACGCACGATCTCTCCGATCTGATTCCGGAAATCGAGCGCGTGCTGCTGATGTCAAACGGACGGATCATCGAGGATGGTCCAAAAGATGAGATGCTTCAGGCGCATCGTCTGGAACGTTTGTTTAAGACCGAAGTGGAGTTGGACCAGCGCAACGGTTACTACCACATGTGGTGAAGATTCCGGAATCTCGGGCTGACGATAGTAGCTGCTCAGTTTGATTCTCCCAATCGAAATGAGGGGGGCATCCTGAGCTTGCGAAGGATCTAGCGCACAGCGGATATGCACCCTCGCGGCAATTGTGACGGTGCGCGCGAGATCCTTCAGGATGAGGCTGGGGTAGTAGATTTTATCCGAACTGAGACGCTACTCTGACTATTCGTTAGAAGTGTTCGTCGAGAGTGATGTCTTGAACCATGCGATCCAGCTGTCCCTCGGCCAGGGTATGTTTCTCTTGCAGGTCTGAAATTTCTTTGTTCAATGTGGTCAAGCGGTCTTCCTGAGAGTCGAGCTGGCGAGTATAGCGCTGCAAGAGCGCCTTCTCCTCCGCACTGCCTTTCAGGGCTTTCATGTTTTCGCGCAGGCGCGCCTGATCTTTGTTGATGGACTCGACTTCCTGCTGACGCGACCGGAGTTGCGTCGCCAGGCCGCTGACCTGATTCTTCTGGTCTAGAACACGGCGGAAAACGTCCTGCATGGCGGGTGTGATCCGGCTCTGTTGCGTGAGGAGGGCAACCTGGTCGTTGCTCAGATTGCTAAGTTGGTAGCTTGTATCCAGCGGATGGTACTCCTCGACCGGTAGTTCAGCCGTTTTTCCCGGCTCCACGCTGACCCGAAAACGATAGAACGACGCCGAGGTCTCCTCCGCTTTTGGCCCCTCGGCCAGTTTCCAACCCTCCCGCACCGGATGCTCGATGACGACCTGGCGCGGCAACGTATCGGAGTTGTGGATTGTGTATTTGAGAATCCCTCGTTCTTCTTTGGTCAGTACCATCAAGCCCTTCGCGATACGCACGTGACTGACCGGCTTTTCGCTGGTCTCATCTTTCGCGGCAACATGGATCGCCGTATCGGCCGCATAGGAGAGTAGCCGTCGTTCGTTGGGATGAACTGTATTCATGAGCCCCTCTCCTGCGAAGGTATCGCTTTCGAGGATGTTGAAAGTGCCCGAGTCCAGGGTGAGGCCGCTGGAGTTGGTGATCCAGAGAGCGCGCAGCGCCCGGGAAGGTTTCTCATCGTCACTATCGTCGCTGTCATTTTCGCTTGCACTCCAGAGGCTCACTTTCTCGACATCGATATGCGACTGCAAGATGGGCACCAGTGCGGACTGGTTCTTGCCGATAGTGATCTTCTGCTTGATGGCGTATTCAAACATCTCGCCTACGTCCTTGCCCTCGGCCTCGGCGCCCTGCTTGCGCATCGCGCTGGACAAGGTGGCCGTTTCGGCCTCGACCGTAGCCGGCTGCGCTCGAACCTCCACCGTCTCGGCAGCCGTGCCGACCTGGAGGGTGGCGTGAATCTCGTTGGTACGCCCAATACCCAAATAAAAATTGGACAGGGCATACTTCTGGAAACCGGGAGCGTCGACAAAGAGCGCCGAATTGCCAGCAGGTACATTGTAGAGGTGATATGCGCCACCGGAGTCGGTCACAGCCGTCTGGGAGGACCCAGTCTCTTCATTCCGAATCGTGACCCTGGCACCGGCGACATAACCACCGGATTGATCTCTCACCGTGCCCTGAAGACCGCCAGTGCCGCCAGCGAACGAGGGCGGTGGAGGCGGACCGGGGGTGTTCATTGTGGCCTCGTGAGTCTGCGGCGAAAGCATAATGGACTCGGGCAGAGGCACTACCGGGCGGCGGGCGTAATAGGGCTGCGAGATGTCCTGGATGAAAGATTGCGGCGCGGCCGCCACGAGTGAAAGCTGAACATCCCTCCAGTCTTCGCCGACGGTATTGTCCACAATGGCCCAGCCTTGAAGCAGCGGCTTTTCACTGGGCTTGTCCGGAAGAATGATTCGGTACGTGCTCTTCCAGATCGGCACTTCACTGATGTAGCTGACGAAAATGTCGCGGTCGCCTGTGCCGGTGGCCGAGATGGTCATGCGCCGCAAGTCGCGGGCGCGCGAGGAACCGACCAGGTTCAAGTAATGGCCGATTTCATCGCTGAGGTCACGCTCGGCGAGGCGGACCGAAGTGCCCGGTCCGAGATCAAAGTTCTTCATTTCGCCGGTGTCAGACACGATCGAGAACTCGGTAACGTCGTAAAAGTCGCCTTTGCCGTTGGCTTTCCGTTCTCTTTCAACGCTCAGCAGGCGACCCGTGGCTGTCGCTGAACCATTGCGCACCTCCACGCGAGCGCCGCGCATGGCCGAAAGGAAGTCAGCACGAGTTACTTGCTCTCCAAATGGTAAACGCAGCGCCTTTAGTCGTTCATCCAAGGGAGCGATAGAGTTGTAGCGCACACCCGAGATGCGCCCCTCGCCCAGGTCCACCACAGTCAGGGACTTCAGTACGTCATTAAGCTGGCCGGTAGTGAAGTCGATAACCAGGTCCTGGTTTCCGTGCACGCGGGCTGTGTGCTCGAAATATCCCATACCGTTCTTGTAGAGCACGACCCGCTTGACCGGCAGGCGCGACGACGAATCTGTGGCTAACGCTGCGGTTGTGGCTGCTTTTTCGGGGTTGCTCTCGGGCTTTTTCTGGGCACCGGCTACGGTAGTAAGCAGGAAAACGACAAAAATCTGGAGGCGAACCTTGCGCATCGATTCCTCCCGCCCTCAGCGGGAGTGTACGCACCGCGACAATCGGGGAGTAAGTATCTAATTGGTGGCGAAGGAACATCTACAAGCCGGCGGCAGCCTTGTTTTGCTCTGCCAGTGAACTTTCATTTGCGGTTTTCTCAAGCCTGGTAAAGTCCCGCAGTGAGAGTTCCAGTCCACCATATTCAGGATGATCGTTATTGTCGATCGTGAATGCGATGTCGAGAGCATCGCCGGGGAGCAAGCCTGCCTGCTGGCAGCGCTCTGCCATGTGCCAGCCCAAGGCATCGAAGGTAATTGCCTTACGCCATCCTATGCCCGTCTCTTGCCGGTTGTCAGTTGCCTCGCGCACTTCGCGGCGGCGCAAAGCGGCTGAATCGGGATCACAGCGAGGTGTAGTCAGAATGGCAAGATCCGGCCCTTCGAGGTTGGGGACGCGCAACGGCGATCCGATGGCAGGCCCCAGCTTGAGCTTCACGTGCTTGTCTTTCATGATGCGCGGAGAGGCCATCAGCCGAACAGAACGGGCCGCAAGAATAGGTTGGGGATTGCCTACGCCGAAAGGCTCCAGCCTTTGTAGAAGGTTGAAGAACTCAGGGGTCACCTGGTCAAGCGCCAGTTCGGCATCGAAGTTGAGCGCGGGCTCGAAGTCGGCGAGGGTCAGGCTCGCCCGGGCATAGTCATCGAGACGCGCCCGCAATTCAGGCACATTTGCGGTGGGTAGCGAGAAGCCGACAGCGTGGGCGTGTCCACCGAAGCGCGTGAACAGGCCGGCGCAGGACTCGAGCGCATTCAGCAGGTGAAACGCACGGATGGAACGTCCCGAGCCGTGCGCCTCCTCGCCATTCCGCGAAATCACTAGCGTAGGACGTCCGTAGCGCTCTACTACCCGCGTGGCGGTAATACCGATCACGCCGCGGTGCCAACCCTCGCCGTCAATCACAATGCAAAAAGCTTCGCGCAGTGCCGGCTGTTCTTCGAAATGCGAAGTGATCGATTGCAGAATGCGGCGCTCTTCCTCTTGCCGGTCGCCGTTGAGATGATCGAGCTTGTTGGCAATCTCCCGAGCTCGCGCGGGGTCTTTCACGCTGAAAAGCTCGATAACATCGCGGGCCACATCCATACGACCGGCGGCATTGATGCGCGGCGCGATGCGAAACGCGACTTCTCCGGAGTTGAGCGTCCGGCCATGGTTAAGTTGCGCCACTTCGAGCAGAGCCTTGAGTCCGGGATTGACGGGTGAGCGCAGGCCTTCTAGTCCCAACTTGGCGAAGACCCGGTTTTCTCCGGTAAGGGGAACGGCATCGGCGATGGTTGCGATGGCCACCACTTTCATAAACGAATTCAAGATGCGAGTGCGGTGGTCGCTTTGCGGAATTCTCCGCTCGATCAGACCCTGCGCCAATTTGAAGGCCACACCCGCGCCACACAGGGCCTTGCACGGATACGCACATCCCGACTGATTTGGATTGACTACAGCCAGTGCCACCGGCACTCCCTGGGGACCGGGGAGATGATGGTCGGTGACAATCAAGTCCACACCCAGCCGCCGGGCGGTCTCGGCTGGGGCGAAGGCGCGGATGCCCATGTCCACGCTGATGATGAGCTTGATGCCAGCGGCCGCTGCCCGCTCAATGACGTCGTCGCGCATGTCATAGCCGTCACGAATGCGGTGCGGGACGTGGAATTCGGCTGTGCCGCCGCACAACTCAATTGCGGTCTTGAGGACAACGATCGCGGTCGTGCCGTCAACGTCGTAGTCGCCATAGATCAGGATCGATTCTTTGTTCTCGAGTGCGGCTTCGATTCGGTCAACGGCCGTTTTCATGCCAGCCATCAGATAAGGCGAATGCAAGTGAGAAAGCGAGGGAGCGAGGAAGCGCTCCGCAGCTTCGCCCTCGCTTATGCCACGCATTACCAGAAGGCGAGCGAGCGTCGAGGCGATCTGTGGATTTTTCAGTCGAAGGGATGGTTGTGAACTTAGTTCCGCCGCGAGACGTTCAACGGTATGCGGGTCGGCGCTTTTTAGGTCCCAACGCATGAGCGAAGATTTGTATCGTGAAGATTGATTATAGCGATGTGGGTGGCCGAGCTTTGCTCGGCCTGACGGGCGGGACGCCCGTCAGCCATTTCTTCGCGGGTCAGTTCTCTTCGTCCTGGTCGGGTTCGTCGATAGGGATGCCACCGAAGTCTTCGGATAGTTCCAACAATCGCTGATAGTGGTCATACCACTCGGTGGAGGCTTCGTAGACCATCATGATGCCCTGGTGGGCAAAGCCGAGTTGGACGAAGCCAGTTTTGCCGATGTATGTCCGCAGCCAGCGTGCCTCGTCTACGTCTTCATCGTTGGTGAACTCGGCCTGTCCCAGTCGCTCAACCATCTGATCGAGCTCTTCCCTTTGCAGAGTCCAGGAGTCCATGGTGAGAAACGGGGCTGCGGCGGCCTTGGCCAGCTCTACAAAGTCCTTCCAGCTGTCGGGATTGTCTTCCGTCTTCCAGACCACGCTCTGTACTTCCTCATAGTCGACATAGCCGTGAAAGCGGCGCATGCCATGGCCTTCGATGAAGGCGATCATGTCGTCTTTGAGGCCAGCGAGGTTGTCGGGCGTGGGAGACATAACGGCTCAGTTTATTTCTGCATTGTAAGCCTGTTTTCGGTCGTTTGTCGTTGGTCGTTGGTCGTTGGCCCATCCACTGGACTCCACGGCTGAGGGCATCGCCACCTGCTCGGCACCGATCGAGAAAGACCAACGACCCACAGCCAACGACCAACGATCAAATTCCTGTGCTACACTACGTGTTTCACAAACGACAATCGATCCGCGCTATGCTTCTTTCCAAAGAATATGTGGGCTATCTGGCCCGCGAAGTCACCAAAAAGCTGATTGCTGGCGGGCACATCGAAACCAAGGCCGTGCCTGCGGTCACCGAGAAGGTGCATGCTGCCATGCTCGAGGAGCTGTCGCTTGAGGACCGCATCAATGACGAAGTGCGGGTCATACTGGAAGCCTATTCCGAAGAAATGCAACGGACCGGCGCCAATTATCAGGAGATGTTTCGCAAGGTGAAGAGCGAATTGACCCGTAAGTACAAGGCGGTGCTGTGAGAATCAGCCGGGACAAGGTCAACAAGGTGGCGCACGTGGTGGCGGATGCGCTGGCTGAAGTCGACGCCGTGGACTTCGTTGAAGATCGCAACACGATTCGGCTCGAAATACGCAAGATCCTCGAAGACCTGTTGAACCAGGAAGCAAAAATCGACCAGACGGCCCGCCTCAAGATCGAAAGCCAGAAACGCACCATTCTCGAAGGCAGCCAGGAGTGGGACATCCTGTACCGCAAGTATTACAACGAAGAAGTGAAGAAGCTGGGAATCTAGTCGTCAGTCGTCAGTCTTCAGTTAATCCTCCTTTGCGACCTTTGCGGCTTTCTATGCAACCTTTACGGTAAAAAGCTCTCGCCGACGGTGCCCCGGGCACAACAAAGTTGTTCCACACCAGCGACCCCGGGCTAGGATAGTATCGCGTTGAATCAGATCACCAACATCACCGATATCGCCAAACAGGCCGCGCGCGAGGCTGGCTTCGAACTGGCTGGAGTCGCGCCCGTCCGCGATTTCGACGAACTGGATCGCTTTCGCGAATGGATTGCGGCCGGACGCGCCGGAGAAATGAAATACATGGAAGCCCGCGACCAGTCGGGTTCCCTCAAGCGCGCGTCGCTGCGCTCGACTCTGCCCTGGGTTCGCAGCGTGATCGTCTGTGCCATCAACTACAACACTGCACAACCTTACTCAACCGAGGTGAACGATCCGCAGTGCGGGTGGATTGCCCGTTACGCCTGGGGACAGCAGGATTATCACGAAGCGGTATTGAATCGGCTTAGGGCCGTCGAGAGCAGGCTGCGCGCTTCCGCCGGAAGCTCTGAATTGCAGACCCGCTGTTATGTCGACACGGGCCCGCTCGTCGAACGCGTCTACGCCAAGTACGCAGGGATTGGATGGATCGGAAAGAACACGTGCATCCTGAATCAGAAAATGGGTTCGTGGCTGTTCCTGGGCGTCATTCTGACTTCGCTCGAACTCGAACCGGACTTGCCTGCGCCCGACCGCTGCGGCAGTTGCACGCGTTGTATTGATGCCTGTCCTACCGATGCGCTGGTCGCACCCTATCAACTGGATTCGAATCGTTGTATTTCGTATCTGACCATCGAAAAACGTGGCGTGATCCCGGAAGATATGCGGACCGGCATGGGGCCCGAGGTTTTTGGCTGCGACATCTGCCAGGACGTGTGTCCCTGGAACCGCAAAGCTCCCGCTACAGAGGCGGCGGAATTTCAACCACGGGAAGGGCTGGTGAATCCCGCGCTGGAATGGCTGGCCGGAATGAGCGACGAAGAGTTTCGAGAAAAGCTTCGCGGATCTGCGGTGCGGCGGGCCAAGCGCAGCGGCTTGCGGCGAAATGCAGTGATCGCGATGGGCAACAGCGGCGACGAACGCTTTGGGCCTCTACTCGAAAGATTGAAAACCGACGAGGACTCAGTTGTGGCGGAGAGCGCGGAGTGGGCGGCGAAAAGGCTCTCTGGGGTTGCACAAGCCACCTAAGGGACAGATGTCCTCATCTGCCCCTACGTGATTCGTGCTGGGAGCGTGGTAGCATCCTTTACATCCGGAGTCTTCTTCGGCGCGGTCGAACATGCCCAGCATTTCCTTCCACCCGAGATGGATTCTTTCCGCAGTCTTGTTCTTCGCATTCACCAGCCCTTTAATCGGGTCTACGCGCAGCTCCGGACCCAAGTGGATCCGGATAAGCTCCGCCCATTTCTCCATCCTCACGGACGCGACTGAAAAGAAGGGTCGCGAATTGAGCCTGCGGCTGGAGCAGATGCGGGACATTTTTTCGCAGCTCTTCCTGAAAAACAAACTGCAGTTGTCGGAACCACTGGATGTGATCGCCCTGCAGTCGGACGAGGAATACATTCGCGTGGCGCCGCTGCGGCAGGGCCAACCCATTTCGGCCCCCGGATTCTTTTTGCACGGAGACGATCGCAACTATATGGTCCTCGACCTCGCCGCCGAAGACAGTTGGCGGGCGGTCTCGCATGATTTTGCGCGTCTCCTTCTGAATTTCAACTATCCTCCGACGCAGGAATGGTTCGATGAAGGTTTTGCCCAGTATTTTTCCAGCTTGCGCCTGGGCGACAATCAGGCGCAGGTGGGCGGCGATCCGACGCAGAGCCTGCCCTGGAACCATGCTTTACCCGGCCAAGCGGATGCGAGCCCGGCCAAATCGTTTACGGAATTGCTGGGCCGTCCGTGGTTGCCCATACCGGAGTTGTTCACGCTGCGTCCGGGCCCGACTGGCTATCCGCCAATGTTCTACGCGGAGTCGTGGATCGTGATGCACTACCTGGTTCACCAGAACAAGTTGTCCGACGCCGGAGCATATTTCGGACTGGTGCAGATACGGAAGGTCCCGGTCGCCCAAGCTATCCAACAGGCATTTGGCATGAGCCCTGCGCAGTTCGAACAGGCGGTAAAAGATTACTTTCATTCTTTCCCTCCATCGTCGCCGGCTCAACTTGGGACGAGCGCGACCAGTTCAGGCGGCCAGTTCAGCCAGTTCCCTCCCCCACTTGGACCGCTTGATGTCGGGGGCGGCGTCCTGGACGTAGTGGACACGCAGGCACAGGCGCTGGTGGCGGAGATGGCGGTGCGTCTGCCGGAACATCGCGATCAAGCCGAAAAGAATCTCGAGACCATCATCGCCGATCCCAAAACCGATTACGCGATCGCGCATCGCGCACTGGCTTGGGTGCGCATGGAAAGAAAGGAATTCGATCAGGCCGACGAGGAACTCGCAAGGGCGCGGGAACTCGATGGCAAAGATACCTGGGCCCATTACTACCGGGCGCTGGCGAAATTTCGCGCGGCGCAGTCGGGCCAAAAGCCGATTGAGGGCGTGTCCAACATGATTCAGGACCTGGTGTTCGTGGTCGACAAGGAGCCGGACTTCGCCGAGGCCTACAACATGCTTGCGCTGGCGCGACTGCAGGGCGGCGGCGTTCATTCGGCGATCGACGCGATAAAGGTAGCGATCCAACTCAGTCCGCGCAGCGAGCAGTATCTTTTGAACCTGGCGCAGATTGATCTCGCAGGCAAGCGGTGGGACGACGCCACGTCTCTGCTCGAGCGTCTCAAAGACAGCTCCAACCTGCAAATTGCGCAAGCCGCACGAAAAAATCTGGATGACCTGCCTACGTTAAGGAAGTATGGCGTGTTGCCCCAGCAGAATGCGTCGCAAAACTCTCGGATGGACCCAACCGCGGCGGTGTCGAGCGTTCCGGAGCACGATGCGGATGACGCGAGCTCCGCTCAAAGTGACGCGGCCCCTGCGGAGCCCGTGCCGGACCGGCGCAAGGTCCAATTCGTCAGAGGCAGGCTGATAAAAGTGGACTGCACTCAGAATCCCGGGGCGATTTTAACGGTCCGGACAAACTCTCGCACTCTTAAATTGCGAACCGACAACTACAAATTATTACTGCTGGTCGGCGCGGACGAGTTTTCCTGCGATTGGACAGACCGGGCGGTAGTTGCGAACTATAAAGCCGGCGGAAAAGCAGATGGTGACCTGGTGTCAGTCGAAGTTCAATAGCGCCTGAGTCCGGTTACTGGTCAATTTGAATTTCCCCATTTCGCGGTTGGGGTCATCGTGAACTTGCGAAGGATCTGGCGCAGCGAATGTGCGCAGTCACGGCAGTTGTGGCGGTGCGCGCGAGATCCTTCAGGATGACGCCGGTTGGGTGGATTTTTCCCGAACTGAGCCACTACCTGAATCCGGCCGCATTGTGGGAACCCATAAATAACAAGCCCTCCCAGGGGAAGCTGAGAGGGCTCGCAGTGGTTGAAAGTGGGACCGTTTTATTGCACCCGGACCACATTACCTGCCTGAAAGCCCTTCGGCCCTTTTAGCAGATCGAATTCCACCGTCTCGCCTTCGTTCAGTGTGCGATAACCGTTCTCCTGGATAGCGGAGAAATGAACGAAAACGTCCTCCCCGGTAGAGCGCTGGATGAACCCGTATCCCTTGGCCCCGTTGAACCACTTTACTGTGCCCTTCTCTCTCACAAAGAACTCCTTTCGACTCTGCTCCATGATTTAACTTTCGTATCCTCCGTGAAGCGCATGCTCCTGTACTAACCCCCTTCAAAGGAAACGAAAGTACAGCCGGACTGTGGTCATTGAAGATCACGCCCACAAAAAAGCCCCGCCATTTTGGGTCGTGGCTGAACCCACGACGCCAAGATGCCGGAGCAATCGTGCTGGCGCGACTTGTGACTACAGGACACTAACCATCTACCCCAAGCGACATCCTCGATGCACCAGTTTCCGGGCAGCGAGCAGAAGATAATATTCAGGAACTCCATTTCTGGCAAGCGAAGAAATCTGAAGAGTTAAACGATTAAACACGAGGGTTTGCGACGAGGATTGAATACTGGCCAAACCCGGCGCACAACCCGATGTCCTTCCGTGCCATCCGATGAACTGCAACTGTCTGATAGGATTGGGGAAAATGCTCAATGACCAGCAGTCAAGGTCGGCGAACCCGCCGCCTCCGGTAATCCGCTCCAAGCCCTCTCCGCGACCCGAAGACCCCTACTCCGGGTTAGCCAGTTCCACGGTGAAATATCTGTTACGCACCGAGGTACATACGTTTGCCTTTTCGGTGGCCGCGAACGCGATCCTGTCGTTTTTTCCTTTTGTGCTTCTGCTTATGACCATCATCCGGCGGGTATTTCATTCTCCGGTTATGTACGACGTGGTGGTGCAACTGCTCCGCGATGCCCTGCCGGCCGGGCAGGACTTCGTGATTCGCAATCTGAACGCTCTGGTCGACGCCCGCAATCGCGCCCAGGTCGCGTCCCTCATCATTCTTCTGTTTACCTCAACTGGAATCTTCATGCCCCTGGAGGTAGCTTTGAACCGCATCTGGGGATTCCCCAACAACCGATCTTAT
>Ga0210384_10003570_pt1 | contig 17914 bp, 13 predicted proteins | sample IncBWH2MmetaG_FD_160574 | JGI IMG/M metagenome (GOLD analysis project Ga0210384, IMG submission 160574) | Forest soil microbial communities from Barre Woods Harvard Forest LTER site, Petersham, Massachusetts, United States - Inc-BW-H-2-M | ecosystem: Environmental > Terrestrial > Soil >...
AGTACGCCTTTAAGATCGCCACCGTGGTAGAAGGCCTTCGAGGTGGGATCGAACCCGGTGACGAGGCGCCCGCCGGACAGGCCGCCGCGGTCGTTGGATGCATCGCCGTTCTCGAACCGGTCGGGCAGGAGAAAGTAGATGACCTCATCCTGCGGAAAGCGTTCGCGAAAGCTGCCCGCGAGGGCGCAGTTCAACAGCGACAGGGTTCCAAGAAGCCCCCACGCCAGGCACTCACGGGCCGCCGGCGCGCGTATCCGCAAATGCCACATGGTCATCCTCGCCGTCGTCGCCACATCCGGGTGGGGCCCGGACCGGCCGGCGCGCGAAGCGCCGGCCGGCTGCGGTTATACGCTCAGAACTTGTAGTTCGCTCCGAAGAAGAAGTCGCGTCCGAAGGTCTCGTAGTCCCGCAGGCGGGTGGTAACCGCCGAGTAGTCGATGAACGGGGCGTTCGTGAGGTTGTTGACCTGGAAGAGCACCATGAGGCCCTTGGCGGGTCCGTCCTGGAATTCGTAGCTGGTCTGGAAGTCCGTGATCATCTCGTGGCGCACGTATTCAAGGGCGCGATCCCCCGCGAAGTCGTCGATTTCACCGATGTAGTCCGAGCGATAGCGCGTGGCAACACGCGCGGCGAAGCCGTGCTTCTCGTAGTACACGGTGGCGCTCGCTACAGTCTTTGACAGGCCCGGCAACGTGATGTTGGAAGAGAATGGATTGCCGGAAACCTGACCCTGGACGCGAATCGAGCTGTCGGTCTCCGAGAGGCTGATGCTCGCGCCAAAGCCGCTCAACCAGTCGGCCAGCAGCTCTCCGGGAGCGGACGCCGTGAGTTCGACGCCATCGAGCCGGCCACCCTGACCATTTTCGGGCAGGCTCAGAAAGCCGCTGTTCTGGTACGGCACCTGCGGGGGTACTGGAGGTGGCAGCTGACCGACATACTGCGAAAGATCGACGTTGTTGAGGTTCACCGTGTAGATGTACGACTTCAGGTTTTTGTAGAAGACCGCCGCCGAGACGTAGGCCTTGTTGGCGAAATACTTCTCGTACGCCAGATCCAGGGCATCCGCGCGCCACGGATCGAGCTTCGGGTTGCCGACCGAGTCCGACGGAATGCCGGTCGTCTGGGCCACGTTGAAATCATGCCCGGCGTTCATCTGGTCCATGCGCGGCCTGGCAAGCTCGCGTGCCGCGCTGAAGCGCACGACCTGCTGTGCCGGCAGCTCGAACACCAGGTTGGCCGCCGGCAGTATGTCGTTATAGGTCTTGCCGGCCTGGATCGGGGTCGCCGTGTGGTTTATCTCGTCGAAGAACGTGGAGCTGGAGCTCTGATCGGTGCGAACGAGCTGCACGCCGATGTTACCGCGCAGCGTAACCGTGTCAGACAGCGGATGGTTCAGGTCGCCCTTCAGGTACAGCGTGCCGATCTTCTCGAACACCTTCCAGTTCTTGGCGACCAGGAAGCCGGCGGTACTGTTGGGCACGATTGGCTGGAAGTAGGTCGCCAGCACTGCCGGGACGTTCCAGGACAGCGGTGAGGGGGTGCCCGAGAAGCCGAGATTTGCCGGCGACAGCAGGTACTGGCTTGCGATCTGGTCGAAAGTGCCGCCGACCGTGTTCAGGCTGGTTTCCGGCTGGTGCTTGTCCTTGGTGCGATCGTCGTAGTTGACGCCGGTAACGAAGTCGCTGAACCAGGCGCCGGCCGGATGCGTGCCCTCCACGCGGAACGCCTTCAGTTCATCGACCACGTGGGGGAAGCGGCTGTAGCCGCCACCGTAAATGGTCGGGCCGACCAGGACCTTGGTTGGATCAGTGTATGAATTCTGCAGCATGAATTTCGGCTGCGAGCTGCTCGGCAGCGAGAACGTCGCGGTGTCGGTCACTCCACCGGTGTACTGCGCCTGGGTTTCATAGTCGTGCTCGTCGCGTGTGGCGCGCGAGTAAGCGACGTCGCCCATCAAGGTCCACTCGTCGACCTTCCATTTGTTATTCCAGCCGGCCTGGAATATGTCGTCCTTGGTGATGTACAGGAAGTTGCGCGCCAGCGGTACGGCGTTGCTGACCGTGGCGCCCACCAGGTTACCGTCGACGACACTGAGGTTCGAATAATTCGTCGTCAGCGGGTAGTTGCCGAGGTTGAGCTCCATGCTGCGCCGGTTGTTGTCCAGCAGCGCCGAGGTCCAGTACAGGTCGAGCGTACCGGTGTAGGTGCTGTTCGGCCGCCACTCCAGCGTTGCGATGGCGCCGTCGCGCACGTTGTGGCCCGAACTCGCCAGTGACTTAATGCCGTCGGTCACAAAGACGTTGGCTGGCACTCCCGCATGCTCGGTTCCGTTCGCATGCCAGGGGTCGTACAGTCCCAGCTCCTTGCCCACAATCGGCGAGGACAGGCGCGCGTAACCGAACGCAAGCCCCAGCGTGCTGTCGAGAAATTGATCGATGAATGAGAAGCTGGCGCGATAGCCGTTGTTCCGGGAGTCGCTGCCGAGGTTGGCATCGGAGTTCTTCTCACCGCGGACGTCGATCACGGTGGCGCGACGGCCGTACTCGAGCGGGCGGATGGTCTGCAGCGCAATCGTCCCGGAAAGCCCCTGCCCGATCAGGCTGGCATCGGGCGTCTTGTACACCACTACGGCATTGACTAACTCCGCAGGGTACTGGTCGTATTCGATGCTGCGGTTGTCGCCGGTGCTGACCTGCTCGCGACCGTTCAGGAGGCCGGTGGCGAACTGCGGATCAGTGCCGCGGATGCTCACATCGGACGCGCGCCCGTCGGAGCGCTGCGAAGTCAGGCCGGGAAGGCGTGATATGGACTCGGCGATGCTCGTGTCCGGCAGCTTGCCGATGTCCTCGGCCGAGATCGCTTCGACGATGTTGTCCGAGCTATGCTTGACGTTGATGGCAGACTCGATGGCTGCCCGTACGCCAGTGACGGTAACGGTCTGCTCGGGGCTCGTCGTGCTCTCGGCTTGCTGCTGTGAATAAGCGGGGCTGGCAAGCGCCAGCACCATCAACAGGCCGCAGCCTGCAGTCCCGTGTAGAGAAACGCGGTGTGACCGATCCATGCTGATTCCCCCTTGAGGGCACGCGAGATGAGCCGGCGTGCGACCTTTGGATCAGCTTATCGGGCCGACCGGCGCGATCGGAAGGCTCGGCATACGTATTCATGCCTGTTGCGCCTATACTAATAATGCAGCCGGCGGAGGGGGAGCAGAGTGAGCGGCGAGAAAGCCCAGGGGCGCACGCCAGGAAAGGCCACATCCTTTGATATAGCCTATCGGGCCGGAGTGTCCCAGCCGACCGTATCGCGGGCGCTGCGCGGCAGCCCACGCGTCAGCGAAGAGACCCGCAAGCGCATCGTCGCGGTCGCGCAACAACTCAACTACAAGGTCGACAAGAACGCTTCGAACCTGCGCTTCCAGCACTCTAATACGCTGGCGCTGCTTATCTTCGAGGACCCGACTTCGGACGACTCCGCGATTAACCCGTTTTTTGTCGCGATGCTCGGCTCGGTGACACGCGCCTGCGCGCAGCGCGGCTACGACCTGCTGGTCTCCTTTCAGGAGCAGTCGGGCGACTGGCACGAGCAGTACGAAGACAGCCGCAGGGCCGACGGCCTGATACTCCTTGGCTACGGCGACTACCTGCAATACCGGGTACGCCTCGAACGGCTGATCGCACAGGGGACGCATTTCGTGCGCTGGGGTGCCGTGCAGCCCGGACAGCCGGGACTGTCGATCGGCTCCGACAACTGCCAGGGTGGCTACGAGGCCGCGCGACATCTCATCGCCCTGGGCCGACGACAGCTGGCCTTTATCGGTGGCGCCTCTCGCGGCTGCCCGGAATTCCTCGATCGGTACAGCGGCTTCCAGCGGGCGCTCGCCGAAGCGAATGTGCCCACAGCCCCTGAACTGCAGGTGGACGCCATCACCACCGAGGAGGCGGGTTACGCGGCCACCAGCGAGCTTCTCAGGCGCGGCGCGCGTTTTGACGCCATCGTCGGCGCGAGCGATCTCATCGCGCTCGGCGCCATGCACTGCCTGCAGGAGCACCAGATCGAGGTGCCCACGCAGGTCTCGGTGGTGGGCTTCGATGACATACCAGCCGCGGGACTGGCGAACCCGCCACTGACGACCATCGCGCAAAACACGCGCCTTGCGGGGGAAGTCCTGGTCGAAACGCTGCTGCGCCAGATCCACGATGAAGCGGCGCCGGCGCAGATGCTGCCGACGCGCCTGGTCGTGCGGCGCTCATGCGGCGCGCATGCGCACTCCCCGCTCGCGCCGCCCCCCGTGGCGTCCTCAACCGGCCGTTGAATTCCCGGGCAGGCGCCGACAGGCCGCGCCCATCTGCTGTGCGAACTGCTCGATTGCAACATTGGCGTCGGCCCAGGAATCAAACGAGCGCGAGCGCCACCTGAGTGAGGGTGGGAAGTAGCGATGCTGCACGGTAGCGAGCACCTGGCTGTGGCTGTCGCGCAGGGAGCCGGTCAGGTCCGCGCCTCCGAGATAGCGTGTCCTTACCGGATCGAGCGCCGGATCGTCGGCCAGCTGCTCACGGGTGGGGTGAGTCGGGGCAACGTCAAGGACTGTGATGGCGAAGGTGGTGCCCGCGGGAACCTTCGCTTTACTGCATGCACTCACGACAGCCGCCGCTATTCTCGCCTGCAGCGCTGCACTTTCACCCTTACCGTAGCGCTCAAGCTTCGCCTGCGCAGGGGGTGAGAAGTCGACCGTGGCTGTCGGCGATTCCGCGGCACTCAAGGTCGCAACCGCCGCGAATGACCCCAGGATCGAGGCAGCGATCAGGGTTCGAACGAAGGGCATGGAAGTGCTCATGATGAAACTCCTCGCCATTGGGCAGTAAGGCTTCAGCGAAGTTCACCCCGTCAGGCGTCAGGCTGCGGGACGCGCAGGACCAGCAGTCCCGCCAGCCCGAAACACACCCCGCCCAGTACCAGCGCATAGACGGGCGCGCCGCCAAATAACACCCGCAGTAACAATCCGAGCACGGTGGCGGCGACCAGCTGCGGGATGACAATGAAGAAATTGAACACCCCCATGTAGAGACCCATTTTCCCGGCGGGCAGACTGTCTGAAAGCAGCGCGTAGGGCAGCGACAATATGGAGGCCCAGGCAAAACCCATCCCGACCATGGAAAGCAGCAGCCAGTACGGGTCGCGGATCAGCGAAAACGAGATCAGCGCCGCGCCGCCGACCCACACGTTCATCAGGTGGCTAAGGCGCAGGCCGAAGCGCCGCACCATCAGCGGGATGATGGCCGCGGCGAGTGCGGCAAAACCGTTGTAGGCGCCGAACAGTACGCCCACCCAGTTGGCGCCGCGATTAAAGGCATCCGAATGCGGATCGGTGGTGCCGAAGTCCACCTGTGCGACAGCGGCGGTGGTGTAGATCCACATGGAAAAGAGTGCGAGCCACGAGAAGAACTGCACCGGCGCCAGGCGCCGCATCGCCAGCGGCATGGTCGCCAGATCCCCCATGATGGAGGCGAAGATGCCCTCGCCCACGCCGCGGCCGTGCAGCCACTGCGCCACACCCCACGCCAGGACGCCCGCACATAAAAGGTACAGCTGCTTGTCGAGATGCCAGGCTCCCACCGCAGCCAGGGCGAGGACCCCGGCGAGACTCCAGATGAGACCCTTGCGGCGCTCGCGCAGCGGGTCAATCGCCTGTCCGGCGGCGCCCGCGGTGACCGGAATCGCGTCGTCAAAGGCCAGCAATTCGCGCGGCGCGTATTCGCGCGAGCGCAGCACGGTCCAGCCAATTGCCAGTAGCAGCACGACGGCGCCAATCTCGAACGCATAGCGCACGGTGTCGGGTGTGCCGGCACCGGTCAGGCTCGCCGCCGCGTGGTTACTGACGCCGCCGCGCTCGAGCAGCCAGGGCAGCATGCTCGCCACGACCGCGCCAATACCAATAAAGAAGCTCTGCATCGAGTAGCCGGTCGGGCGTTGATTCGGGTTCAGCTGATCGCCGACGAAGGCGCGGAATGGCTCCATGGAGATATTGATGGCGCCGTCGAGCAGCCACAGCAGAGCTGCCGCCATCCACAGGTTGAGCGAGCGTGGCATCACAATGAGCGCGGTCGCGGCCAGCACCGCCCCGGCCACAAAGTAGGGCCGACGCCGGCCGAGTCGCGTCCAGGTGCGATCCGAGAAGTAACCGATCAGCGGCTGTACCAGGAGTCCCGTAAAAGGCGCGGCGATCCACAACAGCGGCACCTGCTCGAGCCCCGCACCGAGGGTCTGGAAGATGCGGCTGACGTTGGCGTTCTGCAGCCCGAAGGCGAACTGCAGGCCGAGAAACCCGAAACACATGTTCCAGATCTGCCAGAACGACAGCTGTGGTTTCGGGTGCTGCATTTACGCGTACTATGCGCGGGCCATGTCCCGGAATCGAGAGCGCGGCGATTTATGCACACCGCTTGTGAGGCGGTCAATGCCCGCGGCGCGCGCGCTGGCGCGCGTGATGTTATGTCTGTCCACGTGCCTGGCTGCGGGTTGGGCGCCGGCGGGCGCGCAGGCGCAGGGCATGTTGAGCGCACTGCGCCCGGCAGCGGCGGCGGCTTCATCACGGCACGCCGATCCGTGGTGGCGGCACGCGGTGATCTACGAGATCTATCCGCGCAGCTTCCAGGATTCCAATGGCGACGGGGTCGGTGACCTCAACGGCATCGCCCAGCGACTGCCTTACCTTCAGGAGCTGGGCGTCGATGCGATCTGGATTGCGCCCTTCTACCCCTCGCCACAGGTCGATTTCGGTTACGACATTTCCGACTACCGGGCGGTGGATCCGCAGTACGGCACGCTGGCGGATTTTGATCGCCTGGTGGCGCAGGCGAAGCAACACCACATTCGCGTCATCCTCGACATGGTGCTGAATCACACCTCCGACAAACATCCCTGGTTCATCGAGGCGGCCGGGTCGCGCACCGCGTGGAAGCACGATTTCTACTGCTGGAGCGACGGCCGGAACGACGCCGCGGGCAAGCACCTGCCGCCCAATAACTGGGTGAGCCTGTTCGGCGGCTCGGCCTGGCAGTGGGTGCCGGGCGTGGGGCAGTTCTACTACCACATGTTTTACCGCCAGCAGCCGGACCTCAACTGGCGCAACCCGCAGGTCGAGCAGGCAATGTTTGCCGCGATGCGCTTCTGGCTGGACCGGGGTGTCGCGGGCTTTCGCCTCGATGCGATCACGACGCTGTTCGAGGACGAGAGACTGCGTGACGAGCCCGCGCTCGGTGGCGTCAATGCGCAGGGGGATCCGCGGCTGAGCGACGTGTACACCAACAACCTGCCGGAGGTTCATGGTGTCATGCGGCGCCTGCGCGCCATGACGGATACCTACGCGGATGAGCGCGTGCTGATCGGTGAGACCTACGTGCCGAAGACCGCGGATCTTGCCCCCTGGTACGGAGGCACGCTGCACAACGAACTGCAGCTGCCTATGGACACGCTCTTCGGCCTCGGCGCGAAGCTCGACGCCAACACCTTCCGCCAGCACATGAAGGAGGCGGCCACCGAGCTTCTGGGCGGGCAGCCGCTCTTTGTGTTCGACAACCACGACAACATCCGCAGCTGGGATCGCTACGGCGACGGCGCTCACAACGCGGCGATCGCGAAGATCATCGCGGCCCTGCTCTTGACCTCGCGCTCGGCCGCGCTCCTCTACCAGGGCGAGGAGATCGGGCAGCCGACCACGACGCCAACCCGCGTGCAGGATGTGCGCGACCCCATCGGCATCAGCGGCTGGCCGCAGGAAAAGGGCCGCGACGGCGAGCGCACGCCGATGCAGTGGGACGCGTCCAACGCCCAGGCGGGCTTCAGCAGCAACCCACACACCTGGCTCCCGGTGCCGGCGAACTACCGCACGATCAACGTCAAGACCGAGCGCGCCGATCCCGCCTCGATTCTCAACTGGCACCGGCGGCTGATCGCGCTGCGCCGAAGCAACGCGGCCCTGCGCGACGGGCAGGTCGTGATGCTCGATGCAGGCAATGTGAACGTGCTGAGCTACGCCCGGGTAGCCGCCGATGGCACAGCGGTCATCGTGTCACTCAACATGTCGGGCGTCACCCAGAAGATTTCCCTCGGACTCAAGGCGGCGGGAGTGCGCGGCTCACGACTGACGACGCTGGTGGCAAACCCGGCGGGCATCACGGATGCCGCCGCGGATCGCGATGTCGTTCTGCCGCCCTACGCGGCCTGGGTGGCGCAGGTCCGCTAGCGTCCGGTGGCGTAGCGCTACAGTCCCGGCGGCAATTTCGGCGGGTTCGCCCTCACCACCGCATCAGCGGGAGCCGGAATGCTGCCGCCGCCGTTGGCCACCAGATTCGGCAGCGGCTGCGCATTTGGGCCGGTCCACCGTTGCGGCCCTGGTACCGGCGGCACGGGGGTGGGCGGTGAGGGCTGCACAATCGGGCTGCCCAGGGGCGGTGGCAACGGACGAGCCAGGGTCGGATCGACCCGCCCGGCCAGCGTGGCCGAGCCGTCCACGCGCGCAACGCCAAAGGGGCCGAGCCCGAACAGATCGATGACGGTCTTCGGAATGACCGCATGGGAGTGCCAGTTGGTATCGATCCCCTGCTTTACCTGCCCGCCAAACATGAGCATGGGGATGCGCGAGCCGCCCAGGAGTTGAAAGCCGCGGGGATGCAGGGCGTCGGTGACGGTTTCCGCGTCGGGCGTCGACACATGATCTGCGTATCCGCCCCAATCATCCCACGTCAGCACAAACACCGTGTTCGCCCAACCCCCTGCCTTGACCACCGCGTCGACCCGTTGCCAGGTCAGGTTGTGTCCCTTGGTCACGTACTCGGGGTCATGACTTTGATCCGGTGCGTGCTCGTCATAGCCGGCGGGACTCCACACAAAGCAGAAATCCGGAAGCGTCCCACCACGGGCCTTGGCGGTGAATTGATCATCCGCGGCCGCGGTAGCCGTGTAGATATTCCTGCGGCTCGTTGGATTCGCCAACTCCTGGTAGTAGTTCACCGGATACAGGTCACTGCCGGTAAAAGCGCCCCAGCTGTGTCCGCCGGCCTCGACGTGTTTGAAGATGGTCGGCAAGTCCCACACCGACGACGCAGTTCTGGGTGGATTGCGCAGGGTCGGTGTCTGACCCCCGACTGCGAGCATATGGCCGGGCGTGGAATTGGTGCCGAGCCCGAAGTGATAATCGCAGTAGGTGAATTGCTTCGCCAGCCAGCTATAGAACGGCAGCAAGCGGTCGTTGTCGATCTGCAGCATCGACGGGACGTAGTCCCCCATCTTGTAATGTACCCAGGCATCCCGATCGTGCTGCGGATCGGGCAGCGGCGCTGCCGCCAGCAAACTCCCGCGGTTCTGGATATCGGCGCCCCAGCGCGCGAGCGTCGGAAAGTAGAAGTCGGGAGTCTTGTTTTCCTGCATCAGGATCACAATTCGCATCGCGTGAGCTCCTTAGCGTCCGCCACGACCGCGGAACAGCCATTGGACGGCGCGCGGAAACTCCGCGCGCCACGCCGCCTCGTTGTGCCGGCCGACGGGATTGACACGCACCTCGAGGTCCTGCGTCGCTACGCCCCTACGCTTGAGTAACGCGACCATGCGCTTCATGTCCGGCACCATCGCCTCGCCCTCACTGCCGCCGGCGTAGAAATAGATCCGCTCCCCGGGCGGCGGTGGCCGCGACTCGGTGTCGGTAAATACCTGCGGCGCGAGCCAATACGCCGGTGAGAAGATTCCGGCAGCGCCGAACACCTGGGGGTAACGGCTGATGGCGTAGCTGGATATGAGGCCGCCCATGGAACTGCCCATGACGGCGGTGTGCCGCCGGTCGGACTTCGTGCGGTAGTGCTGATCGACCCAGGGCTTGAGCACCTCGACGATGAACGCCATGTACTGCGCGCCCTCCCCCTTGCCGTACTCGGGATGGTCCCAGGCGTTGAGCTCGTGGATGCGCTCCGCGCCGCCGTTGTCGATGCCGACGACGATCAGCCTGAACCCGCGCGACTTCGCGAGTGAGTTGAGTGCCTCGTCGACTCCCCACTCGCCCGCGTAGGCGGTGGCGTCATCGAACAGGTTCTGCCCATCGTGCATGTACAGCACCGGATAACGCCGCTGCGAGGTCTGGTAACCGGGAGGCAGGTAGATGCGCACGGTGCGCTCCCGATTCAGCCCGGGAATCAGGAACGGCGCCGGCAGTACGTGGACATTGGGCTGCGCAGTGCTTGGCCGCGGCGCGGCGTCGGGGGTTGTGGCAGGTGCGGCGGGGACGGCCTGGGCAGCGGCAGCAAGCGCCGCAGCGCTCCCAGGCGACAGGAGATAACATGCCGCAATCGCGAGTGCCGCACGCTGCAGGGGCTTGCCGTGTTTCGTTTCCACGTGTCGATTCTAGGCATGACCGGGAGTGAGAGTTAAGTGACCACCGGCGGTGCGGGCGGGGACGCCGCCATGACCATCGCGGTCGGGGGTGGAGCAGCCGTGTCGGCGCTGCTGCACCTGCCGCCTGCGGCGCGCGCCTGTTACGTCCTGGCCCATGGCGCCGGGGCCGGCATGCAGCACCCGTTCATGAGCGCCGCGGCTGCGGAGCTCGGCGCGCTCGGCATCGCGACGCTGCGCTACCAGTTTCCGTACATGGAGCGGCGCTCCCGCCGACCGGATCCGCCGGCCCTGTGTCACGCGACCGTGCGCGCTGCGACCCTCGAGGCCGCGCGCCGCGCGCCCGCGTTGCCGCTGTTCGCAGGCGGGCGTTCCTTTGGCGGCAGGATGACCTCGCAGGCGCAGGCGCTCGAGCCGCTGCCTGGCGTGCGGGGACTTGCGTTCCTGGGCTTCCCACTGCATCCGGCGGGGCGGGCGGCAGACAGCCGTGCCGACCACCTGTCGCGGGTGCAGATCCCGATGTTGTTCCTGCAAGGCACCCGCGATGCGCTGGCAGAGCGAGCGCTCCTCGAGTCACTCGTGGCCCGCCTGGGCTCACGCGCGAGCCTCGTGTGGGCGGAAGAGGCGGATCATTCCTTTCATGTTCCCGCCCGCACGGGTCGTAAGGATGCCCAGGTCCGCAGCGCGTTGCTGGAGGCGTTGTCCGCGTGGGTGGACAGGTTGCTGTGAGCAAGCGCGCCCTCGACCGCTACGCGGCCAAGCGCACTTTCACGCGCACGCCCGAGCCGCCCGCCAACGAGGTCGGTGCGCGCGCAGGCCCCCTCATGTTCGTGGTGCAGAAGCACGCGGCGCGACAGCTGCACTACGACTTTCGGCTTGAACTCGACGGGGTGCTGAAATCCTGGGCGGTGCCGAAGGGGCCCTCGCTGGATGCTGGCGACAAGCGCATGGCGGTCGAGGTCGAAGACCACCCGTTCGATTACGCCTCCTTCGAGGGCGTGATCCCGCCGAAGCAGTACGGCGCGGGCAACGTGATCGTGTGGGATTGCGGCGTGTACTCCCCGGACGAGGGACAGCAGTACGCGTTTGTCGATCGCGCCGCGGCCGAGTCGCGCGTGCGCGCGGAACTCGCCGCCGGCAAGCTGAGCTTTATCCTGTGCGGCGAGAAGCTCAAGGGCTCGTTTGCCCTGGTGAAGACCCGTACCGGCAACCAATGGCTGCTCATCAAGCACCGCGACCGTTTCGCACGGCCCAACGACATCCTGGCGAACAAGACCTCGGTGCTCTCAGGGATGAGTCTCGATGACATCTCGCCCCTGAAAGTGCCCGCGCGGCGTGCGGCGGGGCAGCTCGCGCCCAGCGGCGCCGCGGAAAAGCTGCCGGATCAACTCAAGCCCATGCTGGCCGAATCCGCCGACGCGCCGCAGTCGAATCCGCAGTGGCGCTACGAACCGAAACTCGACGGCTACCGCGTGATCGCGTTCGTGCAGGGCGCGCAGGTGCGGCTGCAGTCGCGCCGTGGCCTCGACCTGACACCGTACTTTCCGGAGCTGGCCGCGGAGCTCGCCGCGCAGCCTGGCGGGCAGATGATCCTCGATGGCGAGATCGTCGCGCTCGATGCGGCGGGACGCCCGTCGTTCCACGCGCTGCAGAACCGCGCGCAGCTGAAGACCGCGGCGCAGATCGAGGTGGCGCAACGCGAAACACCCGTGGTGCTGGTGTGCTTCGACCTGCTGCACTTTGCGGGCCTCAACCTGCGGGCCGCGCCTTACCTCGACCGGCGTCGCTATCTGTCGCAGTGCCTGCTGCCTTCGGCGCACCTGCAGCTCGTGCATTCAAGCCCCGACGCCGAGGAGCTTTACGGCGCGGCGCTCAAGTCCGGCTTCGAAGGCATTGTGGCCAAGCGCATTGATAGCGCGTATCAGGCGGGTCAGCGCTCGCGCTCGTGGCTGAAGATCAAGGCGGCGCAGACGACCGAACTTCTGCTCGGCGGTTACACCCGCGGCAAGGGCGCACGCGAGCCCTTGGGCGCGCTGCTGCTGGGTTACTGGGCGGGTAAGGAGCTGCGCTACGCCGGGCATGTTGGCTCGGGGCTTGACGATGAGGTCATTGCCACACTGCTCAAGAAAACGGCAAAGCTCAAACGCGCAACCTCGCCGTTCGCCGCGAAGCCGCCCCTGCATCGACCCACGACCTGGCTGCAACCGCAACTCGTCGCCGAGGTCACCTTCAGCGAATGGACGCCGGCGGGGGCGCTGCGCGCGCCGGTGTTCGTGCGCCTGCGCGAAGACATCGAGCCGCGCAGCGTGCGCAAGGCCTCGCTTACGAGGGGCCGATCGGCCGCGCCCTTGCCTGATGCGAGCGTTGCGGTTGCGCACAGCCGCGCCGCCGCCGACGCCAGCACGCAGCGCACGCAGGCGGATGAGGTTGCCGCGGTGCTCGAGCAGCTCAGGAACCCGGCGAAAGGCATGGAGTTGAAGCTGGGCGGCGCACGCATCGCGCTCACCAACCTCGACCGCATTTACTGGCCGCAGGATCCGGGCACGCGGCGCGCCGCGGTCAACAAGCGGGACTTCATCGCGTACCTGGCCAAGGTCGGACACTTCATGCTGCCGCACCTCAAGGATCGTCCGCTCACCATGATCCGCATGCCCGCCGGCATCAACGGCGAGCGCTTCTTCCAGAAGCACTGGGAGCAGACGCTGCCGGACTTCGTCGAGACGGTGACGGTGTTCTCCGAGCACAAGGACGGCCGGCATCGGTACCTGCTCGCCAACAACCTGCCGACGCTCTTGTGGCTCGGCCAGGTCGGCACGCTCGAATTCCACGTCTGGCATTCGCGCGCCCAGACTGCCCCGGAGGCTGCCGGGGCGAACACCGAGTACGCCAGTTCGCTCGCGGCGCTCGAGTCATCGATTCTCAACTACCCGGACTATCTGGTATTCGACATCGATCCCTACATCTACTCAGGCCTTGAGGCCAAGGGCGAGGAGCCGGAACTCAACAAGAAGGGCTTCGCGGTCGGCAAGCGCGTCGCGTTCTGGATCCGCGCGCTGCTCAAGGAAATGGGGCTCGAGGCGGTGGTGAAGACTTCCGGCAAGACCGGCCTGCACGTGTTCGTGCCCATCGAACGCACGGTCACTTTCGATGAGGCGCGCCACATCTGCGAGACCGTCGGTCGGCATGTCATGCGCGCGCACCCCAAGGACATCACCATGGAGTGGGCGGTCGAGAAGCGTACCGGCAAGATCTTCATCGACTACAACATGAACGTGCGCGGCAAGACCCTGAATGTCGCCTATTCGCCACGCGGAGTCCCCGGCGCCCCGGTCTCCATGCCCCTGACGTGGGAGGAGCTGGAGGCGGCCGAGCCTATGGACTTCTCTATAAATAATGTGATCCCGCGGTTGGAAAAGAACGGGGACCGGTGGCATGATGTACTTGAGTCAAAACAGAGTCTTACGCAGGCTTTCGGTGTCCAGGCATAAGGTGAAGTCATGGCCGCACGTTCCATAGGGTCCCTCACGGTGTCTTTCGGACTGGTTGCGATCCCGGTGAAGCTCTTTACCGCCACGCAATCCGCGAGCGCCATCTCCTTCAATATGCTGCACAAGAGCTGCGGCTCGCGCCTGAAGCAGCAGTACCTGTGTCAGAAGGAAGGCGTGGTGGTTGAACGCGACGATACGGTCAAGGGCTACGAGTTCGCGAAAGACCAGTACGTGCGCTTCACGCCCGAGGAGATCAAGGCGCTCGAGGAAGTTGGCACCCACTCGGTGGAGATCTCCGAGTTCGTACCGATCGAGTCAGTCGATCCGGTGTACTTCGACAAGACCTACTACCTGGCGCCGGACAAGGGCGCCGGCAAACCCTACGCGCTGCTCACCGCAGCGCTCAAACAGGCCGGGCGCTGCGGCGTCGGTCACTGGGCGGCACGCGGCAAGGGCTATCTTGTGATCCTGCGTCCTATCGGGGATGTACTCGCCATGCAGCAGCTGCACTATGCGTCCGACGTGCGGCGCGCGAGCGAAGTCGACGTGCCGAAGCCGGAAGTCAAGGCTGCGGAACTCAAGCTCGCCCACCAGTTGATCGACCAGCAGACCGCCGAGAAGTTTGATCCGGACGCGCACCGGGACGAGCTGCGCGCGCGCATCGAGGCGCAGATCCAGAAGAAGGTCGAAGGCCAGGAAATCTCAGTCGCTGAGATCGCCCCTGCGGGCGAAGGCAAGGTCATCGACCTCATGGAAGCACTGCGTGCGAGTCTCGAGCGGAGCGAAAAGGCACGCGCCCAGGTCAGCACCTTAGGCCCGCGCCGGGCGCCCAAACGCGTCGAGGAGCCGGAGAAGCTCACCCGCAAGTCGGGCAAGCGTAACGCCTGAGCGGCACAGCCGCACTCAAGAAAGCACGATGCGTTCATACAGTGTGCGGGACGTGGAACGGGTCCTGCGGCTCGCACCTGACACCACGCGCAAGTTCATCCGCGCGGGCTTCGTGCACCCGGCACGCGGCCCGCGGCGCGAATACCGCTTTTCCTTTCAGGACCTGATCGTGCTGCGCACCGCGCGCGCGCTGATCGACGCGAACATCCCGACCAAGCGTATCCATCACTCACTCGAAAGCCTGCGCCGCGATCTGCCGGAGTCCATGCCGCTCTCGGGCCTGTCCATCAGTGCGGTCGGCGATCACGTGGTGGTGCGCGACGGCGCCTCGCAGCGCCAGGTCGAGAGCGGGCAGTATCTGCTCGGCCTGGAGGTCTCGGTCGAGAACGGCGAGCTGCACGTGGTGGCGCGCGATGAGGATGCACTGACGCCGGCGCAGGCGCCGCCGCCCGCAGCGCCAGAAGCGCCAGAAGCGCCGGGCACGAGCGACTGGTTCTCCCGCGGCCTGACGCTCGAGGACACCGACCCGGAAGAAGCCCTGTCGGCGTACCGGCGCGCCGCTGAAGCTGAACCGGACAACTCAGCCCCCTGGATCAACTGGGGACGCCTGCTGCACGCACAGGGCAAGACGGGCGAAGCCGCGCAGGTATACCGGCGGGCGCTGCAGCGGTTCGGACCTGAGCCGCTGCTGCTCTTCAACCAGGGCGTGCTGTTGGAGGACTTAGGGGAGACGCGCGCGGCGCTCGAGGCCTACCAGGGCGCGATCGAGCAGGATCCGCAGCTCGCGGACTGTCACTTCAATCTCGCACGCCTGTACGACGCGCTCGGCAAATCGCAGCACGCCATCCGCCATCTCGGCCAGTACCGACGGCTCCTCGCCAGCGACGGCCGCTAGCGCCGTTTCGACAAACCCACGATGCGAATCTGGGTCGGAACCTCCGGGTACAACTACCCCGAATGGAAGGGCAGCTTCTACCCGGCGAAGTTTCCGGCGGCGAAGATGCTGTCCTACTACGCGCAACGGCTCGCCAGCGTCGAGATCAACTACACCTTCTATCGCACGCCGAACGAAAAGATTCTCGCCGGCTGGCACGCCGAGACGCCGCCGGAATTCAAGCTCACGCTCAAGGCGCCCAAGCGCATCACGCACATCGCCCGCCTCAAGGACTGCACGGATCTGTTGCAGTACTTCCTCAGGACCGCGGCCACACTCGGACCCAAGCTCGGCGCGATTCTCTTCCAGCTGCCGCCCTACTTCCGCAAGGACCTCGCGACGCTGGATGAATTTCTGCCGCTGCTGCCGCCAGGCACCTGCGCCGCGTTCGAATTCCGCCACGCCTCCTGGATGGACGCGGAAGTGTTTGCGCGGCTCAGGGCGCGGGATCTCGCCCTGTGCGTCGCCGACAGTGAGAAGTTCTCCACCCCCGTCGAGATCACCGCGAGCTACGGCTACTTCAGACTGCGCGATGAGGGCTATACGCCCGAGGATCTGCAGCGCTGGGCGGGGGTCATCCGCGCCAGCACCGCCGCCTGCCGCGAGGTGTTCGTCTACTTCAAGCATGAAGAGGCCGGCAAGGGGCCGCAGTTCGCGCGCATATTGCTGGACGCCCTGGCCGACGCACAGCCGTAGCTGCGCATCCATCGTCTCAGGACCCGCAGCCCCTGACGCCTTGCGTCCGAAAAACGTGCGGCGGGAACGGCGCGGGGGCAGCCCCTAGAACCGCGCAGCCGGCCCGCAGCACTAACCGCTGATGAGCCTGTGCGCGATTACTCGCGCGACTAACAAGGAGAATTCCCATGAAGGTTCTTTCCGTGCGAGGGCGCGGTCCTGGCGCGCTGGCCAGCCTCGCGGCGCTGCTATTCGCGGCATCCGCATTCGCCGCTGACCATGTCGCGGTGCTGCCGCCCCTGAAGACCGTCAGTGTCATCGCCTCTACCGTGCCCGGAATCGGGGATCTGAATCCCTACGGCATGGCGCAGGTAAAGCGCACCACCGGCAACCTGCGCGCCGGACACATCCTTATCAGTAACTTCAACAACAGCCTGAACCAACAGGGTACCGGCACGACCATCATGGACGTGGCTCCGGACGGGAGCGTGGGCGTGTTTGCGACCCTCAACGCCGGCTCGCTCCCCGGCAGCTGTCCCGGAGGCGTGGGACTTACGACGGCGCTCGTGGTGCTCGAGCAGGGCTGGGTGATCGTCGGGAGCCTGCCGACCGCCGATGGCACCTCGGCCACTGCGCAGGCAGGCTGCCTCATCGTGCTCAATAGCCTGGGCAGCGCGGTGGAGACTTTCTTCGGCTCCCTGATCAATGGCCCGTGGGACATGACGGCATTCGACGGCGAGCACGCAGCCAAGCTGTTCGTCACTAACGTGCTGAATGGCACCCTGGCGGCCAACGGCCAGGTGGTTCACGGCGGCACGGTCACGCGCCTTGACCTGAAAGTATCAGCCTCCGCCATGCCGGTGCTGGAATCCATCACGGTCATTGGTTCGGGGTTCGCGGAGCGCACCGACCCGGCAGCGCTGGTCATCGGGCCGACCGGCGTGGCGCTCAGCGCGCGCTGCGGTGACGACCGTGATGATTGCGGCGAGCACGGTGAGGATCGTGACGGGACGCTGCTGTATGTCGCGGACACGCTCAACAGCCGCATCACCGTGATCGATCACGCCCTCGAGCGTACGACCACGGCCGGCACTGGCCGCACCCTGTCTTCCGGCGGGACGCTCAACGCTCCACTGGGCCTGATCAGCACCCCGGGCGGGGACCTGCTGACCGTCAACGCCGCCGATGGCAACATCACCGAGATCAGCCCCGGCGGAGCGCAGCGCGCCCACCTGTTGATCGACAGCACCGGTTCACCGCCTGGCAACGGCACTCTGTTCGGCCTGGTGTTCGATGCCGCCCACGGCGTTTATTTCGTCGATGACGGCAGCAATACCCTGAATCTCCTGCACTGAAACCGCGGCGGCGGGGCCTATGGTCCCGCCGCCCGGCGGGCAGGCGCCAAGGCAGACACGCTGAACAGGTCAGCCACGCAAGCCGCTCCCTCGAGCGTCAGCAGGGCGTGCTTGATGCCAAGACCGCCGCCAAATCCGGTCAGCGATCCATCCGCGCCGATGACGCGATGGCAGGGGACAATGATGGGCAGCGGATT
>Ga0210384_10003572_pt1 | contig 17907 bp, 14 predicted proteins | sample IncBWH2MmetaG_FD_160574 | JGI IMG/M metagenome (GOLD analysis project Ga0210384, IMG submission 160574) | Forest soil microbial communities from Barre Woods Harvard Forest LTER site, Petersham, Massachusetts, United States - Inc-BW-H-2-M | ecosystem: Environmental > Terrestrial > Soil >...
ATGACATGGTTGGCATTCAGGAGATGGCAAAGTACGGGCGTTTGTCCGGAGTGAAGTTAGGCCCGGTGGACATTGTCCGGTTTGCCGAGGCCTTTGGTGCTAAAGGGTTGAAGATCGAACGTCCAGATGAGATCTCGTCAACACTAAAGAAGGCCCTCGCCATGAAGGGCCCCGTGCTGGTCGGCGTGCCTGTGGACTACCGAGACAATCACCGCCTGATGGAGATTGTGCATCCCGACGCGCTGAACTGACAGTGGCAACAACCCATCTGAACGAAAAACGCGCTATCCGCGGGCGTGACCAGGTGAGTCAGGTTGTGGTTGCTGCAAAACTATCAAGTTTGCTCACAACACTGGGAGTTTGCGTGCTCAAAATTCAGAGATCAGCCAACGGCAGGGTCGTCTTCACGCTCAGTGGCCGAATTGAAGCAGAAGACGTTAAGGAGCTCGGACAACTGTTCGCTTTGGAAACAGCGGGGCAACAGCTGGTGCTGGATTTGACGGATGTGGCACTCGTCAACCAGGGCGCGGTGGAATTTCTCGCCGGCTGCGAGGCCGACAGCATCAAGCTCGAGAATTGTCCCGCCTATATCCGAGTGTGGATCGAGGCGGTAAAAGGTCGAAACAGGCGCCAACGAACTCGATGAAAGGATTTGAAGTGTGAGCACGACTGAAACCTGTCGGCTGGAATGACCGAGTCCGCACATGGGGCATGCCGTGTTCGATTCGTTAATGAAGGGAGCGGTTATGAGGGAAGACTTAGCTATCAGCGAAGCTGCGAGCCAAGAGAAGATTTCCGAAGAAGCGATTCGTGAAGAGCTCTTACGCATTGCAGACAGCCCAATGTTCAACCGTCTTGATCAGCCACTGTCACCGATTAGATGTGGACGCCGATTCGAGCAGATCATCGGTGACAGCCCAGCTCTGAGAACCGTTCTGAAACAAGTGGAACGTGTTGCACCGGCGAATTCCACGGTACTCATCCGGGGAGAAACCGGAACTGGCAAAGAACTCATCGCTCACGCGATCCACAACGCCAGCCTCCGCAGTGGCCACACTTTGATTAAGCTGAATTGTGCCGCCATCCCCTTCGATTTGCTCGAAAGCGAGCTCTTTGGCCATGAGCGAGGCGCTTTCACCGGAGCCATCGCGCAAAAAATCGGCCGTTTTGAATTAGCTGACAAAGGGACCCTTTTTCTCGACGAAGTCGGCGACATACCGCTCGCGTTGCAGCCCAAGCTGCTACGCGTTCTTCAGGAGCAGGAGTTTGAACGTCTCGGGAGTGGCCGCACCCATCGGGTTGACGTGCGGCTGGTCGCAGCGACTCACCGAGACCTAGAACGGATGGTGAAGCGGAATGAATTTCGGAGCGATCTGTACTATCGCCTGAACGTATTTCCAATCACTGTACCGCCCCTGCGCGAGCGCAGCGAAGACATTGTTCCTCTGGTGGAGCATTATGTTGAAATCTTTTCTCGCCGAATTGGTAAGCACATAGACCACATTCCCGACGAAGTGGCAGGCGCTTTCAAGTCCTATTCGTGGCCGGGAAACATTCGTGAGCTTCAGAATGTGATCGAACGCATGGTAATACTATCCGATGATGGCGTGCTTGCGAATCCCTTACGCCCAACTCACGATGCGAAGGTCGTTGGGCTTCCCGCAAACACAAAGCTTAAGGACTCGGAGCGTGCTTTGATTGAAGCGGCATTGGAAGCTGCGGGATGGGTAATCGGCGGACCGTACGGAGCGGCCGTCAAATTGGGCATAAAGCGTACTACGCTAATGCACAGGATGAAGAAGTTCGGGATCTTCCGTCCGCCACTGCAAAGCAACATAGATCAAACTGTCCAGGCGGGTCCAGAGCGCTAGATCGTCAGGGAAATCAATGGATGTCTGCAAGAGAGTGCATCGGCCCAGCCAGAAAGGCTTGACGGCCGCCTTCGATTGCCTTGGCAAAGGCGTTCGCTATTCGTACTGGTCAAGGGCACGCGAAACACTGTGTTTAGCTGTACGCCGTCGTATTCCCACCCCATCATTTAACATATGCTCTGCTATTCTTGTCGTCAAAAACCCTTGCCGGCAAAAGTGGCCGAAAAGAGTTCTATTCAGGTGTGCGTCCCATCGCATGGACAAATTCGTCGTATGCCTGTGAGTAGTCCAGCTGTGATTGCAAAAGGCGTGCCTTGGCGTCGTACTCCTGGGCGCCTGCCGTGGCAGCCTGCGACTTCAACGCAGTCCCCTGCAGCAGTTCTTGCTGCAGCACGCGGTTCGACTCGGTTCGCAGAGCCAGAACTTCTTCGGATACCTTCAGCATCTCGTGCGTCCTCTCCAGTTTGTTCTGCGCAGTTTGGACTGTCAGCTCGACCTCGTCCGTCAGCTTCGCGAGGTTCTCTTTCGCCTCGGACAATTGCGATTCACGTTCATGAAGGACGGCCCGCTTACGCCCGCCGTCGAACAGGTCGTATCCCAAGTGAACGCCGAAAGTTCCAAAGTTGCGCGCCAGAAATGGGACATTGTTCTGGTAGCTGTAGCGGCCGAAAGCTTCGACGTCCGGGACCCAGATGTCGGTCTTGGCCAAGCGAATCGCCGCCTCAGTCTTTGCCACCTCCGCACGGGCCGCAAGGATTGCCGGATGTGATGCCGTGGCAGCCGTAACACATTCTGCGGGTGCACAGGTCTGCTGAAACTCAGCAACCATATGATCAAGATCCAATGCAGTTGCCAGTGGCAGTCCGATCAAGTCGTTGAGCTTCAGCTGCAGGTCTGACAACTGAAGATTGGTGCTCAGCAGTTCTTGCTTGGATTGCAATAGTTGCGCGCGGCTGTCAATTAAGTCCTGCTCCAATGAGCTCCCGTACTTCACCTGCTCGATTCGCTCGCTCTGCTGGTCCTGCGACGCCTTGATCCGCGCCTCAGTGGCGTTGCGGTGCGCTTGAGCGATCAAAATTCTGTAGTAGACCTCATGTACGGCTAGCGCTACATCGTTCTCGGTAAGCTCTGCCTTTTCGCGTGATGCTTTCAATTCCGCTTGGGCTATATCGTTTACGCGCTTGATCTTCAGGAGTGAGGTTAACGGCTGCGTGATTTGGGTTCCGCTGGTCGTCAGGTTACGCCCGCCCTGGTTAATGACGCTGTTGGCTGGAGGAATCGGCGTTCCCGACGCTGCGCCGAGGCTGCCGGCTTCGATCTCGATCAACTGCGTGTTTGTGAGATGCAGAAAGCTGCTGTCATTTCGTATGGACGGAAAATAGGAACTCTTCGCGACATCTTTCGCGTGCTGCTTCTCCTCAACGGTGTAGCCGGAAATGCGGATGTCGTGGTTGTGCTTGAGCGCCAGCTGGACAGCTTCCCGCAGTGTAATGTGACGGGGAGGAGCGGCCTTGCCTTCGTCGTCGGCCACCACGGCAGATGCGCCAAAGACGGTCGCCGCCAGTAAGAACAGTGCTGCAGTTCGTTTCATCACTTCGACTCCTTCTCAAGGGTAGATATCTGCTGCATGGTGCTCAGGTCGCCATAGTTCAAAGGCGATTTGCGCAGTAGCGCGATGAGGATCAAAGCGCAGGCACAGCTCAAACTGATGAGCAGAAAGCCATCGACAATGCTTAAGCTATACGCCTGGAGACGTATCCGCGCGGCAATCAGATCTGCCGCGCGGGCGCCGGCAGCTGCCATGCCAGACGACTTGGCGCTTAACCATGCCGTCATCACGTGGAGGTTCTGATCAGTGGTCCAGTTACCGCCGGTGACGTGGAGCCCTAATAGATTTGAGTGGAGCTTTTCGCGCTGGGCAATGAAGTGGCCCATGTAGATTGCGCCCGCTGTCCCGCCAAACAAACGGACGACATGGAAAAAGGCAGAGAAGGTCAGGACCCACTCAGGCTTGGCCAAGCCGCCGGTAAAGATTGCCTGCAGCACGATGCAGCCGACGAGTCCAATGAAAGCAAAAGCCTGCCCTACCCCGGTGAGCAACTCGGTGCGGTAGAAGTTCTCGGCCGCCCAGGCGCTGCTGTACTGGGAATTCAACCACGCAGCAAAGGCGGTACACGCCAAGCCGCCGGCAAAGAGCAGGCGGGGATCGAGTTTCCGCAGCAAAAGCAGCGCAGCCGTAAAGGTGACCGGCAAAAGCGGGAGAGCGCTCCATATAATTGCCGGCCCGATCTGATCGGCTTCCAATCCGCGTATTGCCAGCGCTCCAGGAACCAGAATGATGGTCGTACAGAGAGTAAAGCGGAACCAGAAGAGCAGAGAGCCCAGCAGGATCGTGTTCCACTTCAACAGATAAGGCAGGGCTACCAAAGGATTGGAAGCGCGTAGCCTTCGTATCAGCGCACAGAGCAGGAAGAAGGATCCCGACCAAAACCACGCGTTGAATACGCCGGAACGCCACCAGTCAAGGCGCTGACCCTGTTGTAGCGCAGCAAAAATCAGAGCCAGTCCGGCACTCAGGTATAGGAACCCGACAAAGCTGGGTGTAGAGCCGCTTTTCTTGCGTGGCGGCATCGGCGGAATACCGAAGTAGATGCAAGCCATCATCACCGGCGCAATCGCAGCGGAGTTCCAGAACATCCACTGCCAGGACAGGTGGTCTCGGTACCAACCGTAGAGAGAAGGCGCGATGTTGACGGCCCCGTCCACAAAAGTCGCATAGAGAGCAATCGTGAAAGGAAGATAGCGGAGGGGAATATTGCGAAGCGCGAATGTCAGCGTGAGTGGATAGAAGGTGCCTGAGGTGAGACCCGCAGCAATCAGCGCGACGATTAAGAGGCTGTAGTTATGGATCAGCGGCAGATACATGCAAACTAACGCGAAGAAAGCGGCTGCAAACAGCAGAATGCGACGCGGCCCCAGCAGTCCTCCCAGATAGACAGTGAACGGGCCGATGAACATGAGCGAGGCGTTGTAAGCGCTGTCTAGCCAGGCGCCGTTGTCGAAACTTATCCCGACGTGGCCCTTTAGGTCGGCCAGGCCGAGACTGAGCATGCGGCCGGTAAGAGTCACAAGTCCGGCGCCGATCACGACTCCGAGGATCCCAAGCAGAGGACGCGTCGAGACTTCCGACGGCATGGCTGCGGCGGCTGCGCGGGCGATCTGTACCGCGGACGGCCGAACTGTGATGCTCGACGTTGCCATACCCTTACCTACCGTCCCGTCCGGACGATTGCAGTCACGGAAAGTCCGGGGCGCAGTTTCGCGGCGAAAGTCGTGTCGTCCAGCGCAATCTTGACCGGAATACGCTGTACGACCTTGGTGAAATTGCCGGTCGCATTGTCGGGTGGCAACAGAGCGAATTGTGACCCGCTGGCCGGTGCGATCTCCAGCACCTTCCCGTGAATTACTTGTCCGGGATACTGATCGATCCGAAGTTCGGCGGCGTCACCGACCTTCACATTCGTCAACTGGGTCTCACGATAGTTCGCCTGCACCCACTTGCTCAAATCGACGAATGAGATCACCTGCGTGCCAGGAGAAACAAGCTGTCCGGGCCGAACTTGCCGTTCGCCCACGGTGCCCTCACCGGGTGCGTAAATTTTGGTGTAGCCAAGATTCACAGTGGCTGCCGCGAGGTTCGCCTGCCTTGCGCGCAAATCGGCCTGAAGTTGTATGTCCTGCGATTCGAGGACGCTTTTGGTGCGGCGCTCAGCTTCGGCAGCGAGTTCACTGCTGCGCAACATGCTCCGAGCCTCATTCAGCTCGGCGTCGCGACTGGCAACCTGTGCTGATAGTTGCTCGTCGTTGGCCACGGCAGTCTCAAGCGTCTGCTGCGTCGCCGACTGAGCCCGATACAGACTCTCCTGGCGCTTGCGTTCGGAGCGGGCGCGAACCAATTCAGCTTCTACGGCCTCCTTGCCAGCCTCAGCCGCGGCAATTTGCGCCTTTGCTTGGTCGATGCCGGCAAGCGCTTTGCCGATGCGCGCATCCTGCAACTCGCGCTGGTGATGGTTGTTTTCGATGGCGGCACGGGCAGCCTCGACTGCCGCATTGGCCTGGTTAACTTGCGCCCGGAAATCGTCATCCTGCAATTCGACGATGAGCTCGCCCTTATGTACCTGTTGAAAGTCGGCAACGTGAACCGCGCGAACGATGCCGGCCACCTTGGTGCTTAGCGGTGTAAGGTCACCGCGAACGTAAGCATCGTCTGTGACCTGTTCGATCTTGCCACCCTCCCAAGCATTCCAGTCACGCGTGACGGTGATCAAGACGGCGAGAGCGAGCAGTACCACAAGGACGGGAGTCACATATTTTTGCCATCTGGCACCGCCCCGAGGAGACGCCGTGGCGTTGTGGATCTCGGGCGGCGCCTGGTTCGCTACAGCAGAAGTGGATTCAGCAGATACTGGCGAAGCGGACATCAAATTTGCTCCTTCAAAAGCAAGAAATCGGTAAGCTTTCGAGTGTTCATGACTAGGTAAAAGCAAATACGCTGCCAATCCCGACGACCCTGCAAACGACCTAAGTCTCAGGCTTGTCGCACTCGCATGGTCGAATGATCACGAAATCGATTTGTAGTGGTGTCAGGAAATTGGCAGAGCCCAGACTTCGACTGTGAACTGATCACGAAACTCTCGAGCGCCTAGCTGTGCCACGTCAATCTCAACCACTTACAGGCACATTCCGGAGCTGACCGAGTGGCACGAGTCTTGCACCAGCGCCCTTGTACGTTCCTGGGAAAAATTCGGATCGACGCTGCATACTCAAGTTTCTTCAGGTGATGGAGGGATTTCGATGAAGACTCATTTCAAGCTGTTCGCACTTCCGTCGTTTGCGACCGCTGCGGGGACGGTCTTAACACTCGTCGCGATGGCGAACACTGGTTCACTTGCGTCCACGCCGAACTTCTTAGTTCCCGACGACACTGCAGTTCGGATTCGCTTGGACGACAGCTCACCAGCGTGGATTCGAGAGTAGGCGATCCCTTCAGCGCGACGGTTGTTGATAAGGGCGATTACCAGAATGCTCGGGTGTAGAGGCACATCGCAGAGATCGACATGTCCGGCAAGGTAAAAGGTCACACCAGCATGGTGCTGCGATTCGACCGTCTGGTTATGCCCGACGGCCGGCGTGCTCCGATTCACGCCGAAATTGTTGAACTCTATCACGCCCATTCGGGAGAGAAGGTCGATGTAGAAGGAGCAATCGAATCAGGTGGCCGGGGCCGCAAGAGCATCGAGCATACGGCGATCGGAGCTGGCGCTGGTGCCCTGCTAGGCGGAATCTTCGGCGGGGGCAAAGGGGCGGGAATCGGATCCATCATCGGCGGTGTGGGCGGTCTGGGCACTACTGCATTCCACGGACACCAGAAGATCACGCTCAGCAGTGGGCAGGAAATGTTGATTCGCGTCATCAGCCGCTGAATCAGCTCACGAACTATAGGAGGGCTCACAGACGTAGCGCTCGTTTTTTGTCTGAAATCTGAGAGGAAGCAACTATCATGTGCGCAGTTCTGAACTTATCGCCAGGTTCTCTAAGGAGAGTCGCTCGGTTTCTTCCCTTATTGGCGCTGCTTGCGAGTTCTTCGGTGTGGGGACAGGGTTCGCAAGCCAACGCAGCTGACTGTCCCAGTGCGCCGAAGAGTCTCCCGATGAACACCTACGACGAGCAGGTGCAGTATCTCGCGACTCCTGACTGCCGAACCGGTCTTTTGGATTCGATTCAGTTTATTCCACTCAGTCGGGAGAACGAGAACTACTACGTCTCGTTTGGGTTGTGGATTCGCGAACGCGGGGAGTATGTCAGCAACCCAAACTTCTCGGACAGTCCTCCCGGAAATATTTATCAGATGCAGCGCTATTTCCTACACACGGACATTCATCTGGGTGAACGCTTCCGCTTCTTTGGAGAACTCGCAAGCAGTCTCCTCGACGGCAGGAACGGAGGGCCGCGACCGGGCCTGGATGAAGAAAAGATGTATGTCCACCAGGGTTTCGTCGATCTCGGCCTATGGAAGTCGGGCCGCGACAGCCTCGCGTTGCGAGCTGGGCGACAGGAGATTGCGTTGGGATCACAGAATCTCGTTTCGACTCGTGACGGCCGCAACATCCGGCGCAGCCTCGATGGTGCCCGGCTTACATGGGTGAGGGGCGACTGGACTGTTGATCTCCTAGCCGCCAGGCCGACATTGGAAAATTCGGACTATTTCGACAATCCACCCAACCATAGTCAAAGTTTTTGGGCCGCCTATGCCGTCCACCCATTCAGATTCTTGCCGCGCGGAAATATCGACTTGTACTACATGGGACTGGACAACAAGAGTGTGCCGTTTGACAGCAAAGGAACGGGCCGAGAACAGAGGGAGACAATCGGAACGCGATTGTGGGGAACCACCGAGCACTGGGATTACAACGACGAGTTTACGTTCCAATGGGGTTGGTTCCGTTCAGGCGACATTCGAGCCTGGGCCGTTTCGACTGAACACGGTTATCGTTTGGAGCAAGCTCCTCTGAGCCCAAGGTTTGGCCTGCGAGCGGTCGCTTTCAGCGGTGATCAGAACCCATCAGGCCGCAATGTCGGCACATTCAACTCCATATACGAGAAAGGTCCGTATTTCAGCTATGCAGAGCTGTTCGCCCGACGCAATTTGGTCGCGTTGCAACCTTCAGCGGACTTAAGACTGATGAAGACCGTCTCGTTGACCTTCAACCCGGCTTTCTTCTGGCGTGAAAGTACGAGCGACGGCCTATATAGCGTGGGTAATGCCGTCATCGTCCCAGGCTCGAAGAGCACCGCTCGATTCATTGCGATGCAGGCGTCCGCCCAACTGCAGTGGCGCATGACTCGCAACCTTACCTGGTTCACCGAGTACGGACACTTCTTTGCAGGCGACTTTCTGAAACAGTCGACCCCGGGCAAAAGCAGTGACTATTGGACAGGGTGGCTCGACATCAGGTTTTGAGGACTGAAATGGGAATTTCAAATACAACTACAGGTGAGGTTTCAGACCGGCGGGAAAAACTACCCGGGCTACCGACAGCTCCGAACAAGCCCACTGAAGCAGGGCTTAGAGTGCGCAGGCAGGTTGTAGTTCATTCCGTGCGCACGGCGCTAGCGGGAATCGTTTCACTCGTTGTGGCAAGGCTTTTCGGGCTGTCCGAAGCCTATTGGGCTCCGATCACAACTTTGGTAACCACACAGTCGTCCCTACGAGAGACATCGTCTCTGTCCTGGCATCGGTTCATCGGAACCGGGCTGGGAGCATTGGTTGGCGCAATTGTGGCAATCCAACTCGGCCCGAACCTACTTGCATTCGGTGCAGGTGTGTTTGTCCTCGGGCTACTCTACGCTTTGGTGGGCTCTGATCGAGGTGCGTATCGTTTCGGCAGTGTGACGCTCGCGATCGTGCTGTTGGTGCCGCGAACGAATTCCCCATGGCATATGGCATTTCATCGCTTTGCCGAAGTTTCAATCGGCATCGGTATTGCTCTCGTTCTGACGGTATTGTGGCCAGAGAGTGAAGACTCTCCTGCGCGCTGAATTGGCTTGGGCGAGGAAATCAAGCGCGTTCTCCGTGGGAATCTAATCAGTGCGGCGTAAAGGCGGCATTCCAATAGGTAACGCGAGAAACAACTACCTGACTTCGGAAGTAGGCGCACTTTGAAACCTCGATTTCTCAGCTAGTCCAAGCCCACAAGATTTTTTTTCCCATTCCAACCGATTTACGCGATCACTTTTGCTACGCCTGTGGTGGCCTGTCTGATCCCCTTAACATTCATGGCTGTGTCTATAACTGGACGCGTAAAGATGTTGGCACCAATTCTTCAAACATACGACTACACCTGCGATGTAAGACATGCCTTTTCAATAAAAGAAGGGGCGAGGCGTTTGGCGGACGGAATGCCCTATCTGTTGTCGTAACAAAAACTCGCGAAGCAACTAAACCAAGAGGGTCTTCGCGCAGTAATTCGCAGCACTAATGACAAGGAGAAGGTAATGGCAACTAAGACCGTAGAACTAAAGGACACACCAAGCGTCGCAGAGAGGAATGGCACAGCCGTTTCACTGCTGAACGATCATTTCCGAAATCGCGATACAGCGTTCACCCCCGAGGAGCGCAAGAGGTACGGCCTTGAAGGTCTCCTCCCGCATGCTCACGAGTCTTTGCAGCGGCAGGCTGAACGCGTGTTTCAGCATCTTGATGCAAAGACGAGTGACCTGGAGCAATACGTCTACCTAACATCACTCGCCGATCGCAATGAGACCCTGTTTTATCACACCGTGATGTCCGATCCGGCTCGGTTCATCCCCATCCTCTACGACCCGACGGTGGCGGATGCTTGCGAGGCATTCGGACACATCTATCGACGGCCACGCGGAATGTACATTACACGCGAAATGAAAGGCCGCATCGCCGAAGTACTCCGCAACTGGCCGGAGCAGGATGTGCGGTTTATTTGTGTGTCCACCGGTGGCCGCATTCTCGGGCTCGGCGACATTGGGACGAACGGGATGGGCATTCCCATTGGCAAACTTCAGCTATACACCGCCTGCGCCGCGGTTCCGCCCAAATACATGCTGCCGGTCCTGTTCGACATCGGGACCTCAAACGCCGTGCTGCGGGCCGACCCGCTGTATCTCGGCATTCGCGAAGTGCCGCCGCCCCAGGAAGAACTCGATGAATTGGTTGACGAGTTTGTGCAGGCGGTCCAGAAGGTCTTCCCGCAGTGCTGCATCCACTTCGAGGACTGGAAAGGAACCGACGCCGTCAGATATCTAGATCGCTATAGAGACAAGGTTCTCTGCTACAACGACGACATCCAGGGCACGGCTTCCATTGCTCTGGCGGGCTTGATGGCGGCGTTGAAGATTACCGGATCGCCGATCACCAGCCAACGCATTCTGTTCTTCGGCGCCGGATCGGCTGGCACTGGCATCGCCAAGCTCATCGTCGAAGCAATGAAAATGCAGGGTCAGTCTGAGGCCGCGGCCCGCAGCCAAATCGCGCTGTTTGACACCAAGGGACTCGTTGTCGAAGGTCGTCCCGGTCTCGCTGCGCACAAGCAGCCGTGGGTACAGAAGCTGCCGGCCAGCAAACCATTCGACCCTCGTGATTTGGCGACTGAGCTCCCCGAAGTTGTCGCGGCAATCGAGACCTTCAAGCCTACGGCGGTGATCGGCGTCAGCACCAAGGGAGGCCTGTTCAGCCCTGAGGTGGTCGAGGCGTTGAGCCGGCTCAATGAACGACCGATCATCTTCGCGCTGTCCAATCCGACTCGGAAAGCGGAGTGTACGGCGGAGCAAGCCTATACCTGGTCGAAGGGACAGGCCCTCTACGCCGCCGGCGTGCCGTTCCCGGATGTGAAGTTCCAGGGACAGACCTTCCACCCCGGTCAAGGCAATAACTTCTACGTCTACCCGGCAATCGGGCTCGCCACGTATGTGGCTCGACCGAAGCGGCTGACCGACGAATGCTTCATTGTCGCGGCGCAGGCGACCGCTGATCAGGTTGACCCGGATTCTCGCGCAAAAGGACGGTTGTTCCCCGTTCAGTCAAACATCCTTGAGACCGAAGTCACAACCGCGACTCGAGTCGCCGAGTACCTGTTTGACAAAGGACTCGCTCAAGTAAAGCGACCCAAGGACGTGCGCTCTTGGATCGAGGGACAGCTTTACGTGCCCCGATACAGCAAATAGGGGCGCCATTGGACATGGGGGAACGACATCGTTCTCCCATGCTCCGCCTGCTCGGAACTGAAGCGAATTTGCGCAGCAAGTGCATAAGTAAGAGATCGATGTGAAACAACAAGAATGGAGGAAAGCAATGAGTTCAACTTTGGAAGTCTCGGTTATGAATGTCCGCAAAGAATCAGACAGCCTGGGTCAAGTGGAAGTTCCGGGCGACAAGCTTTGGGGCGCACAAACGCAACGCTCTCTCGAACACTTCAGCATCGGCCATGACCTGATGCCGCGAGAAATGATCTCGGCATTCGCCGTCTTGAAGAAGGCCGCCGCAAATGCAAACCATGCCGGTGGGCGGCTCGACGACCATGCTTACCGGCTGATTGTTCAGGTCTGCGATGAGACTCTGGCTGGGGAACATGAAGACATGTTTCCGCTCCACGTTTGGATGACGGGGAGCGGCACACAGTTCAACATGAACGTGAATGAAGTTATCTCGAACCGCTGCTGCCAACTTGCAGGCACGCCTCTCGGGAGCAAGACTCCGGTTCATCCCAACGACCACGTCAACATGTCGCAGTCGTCGAACGATTCTTTCCCCACCGCGATGAACATCGCGGCGGCTGTAAACGTGAAAGAGCGGCTGATACCGGCCGTGAAAGCTCTGTGTGACGCAATTGCAACCAAGGCTGAGGAGTGGAAGGACATCGTTAAGATCGGTCGCACCCACATGCAGGATGCCACGCCGCTCACACTCGGCCAGGAATGGTCGGGGTACGCAAGCATGCTCAGCGATAACCTCGACCGTATCGAGGATGCGCTCAAGGGCGTTTACCGACTGGCGCTTGGCGGCACAGCAGTTGGTACCGGCATTAATGCAGCTCCCGGATTCGGCGAAGATGCGGCGGCTGAAATCGCGAAGCTCACGAACCTGCCTTTTGTCAGCGCGCCGAACAAGTTCACGGTGCAGGGCGCTCACGACGCTCTCGTTCAGCTCTCCGGCGCCCTGCGCACCCTGGCAGTCTCGCTGTACAAGATCGCCAATGACATTCGGCTGATGTCCTGCGGTCCGCGTGCTGGATTTGCCGAATTGGTGATACCCGCCAACGAGCCGGGTTCCTCGATCATGCCAGGCAAAGTAAATCCTACCCAGGCCGAGGCACTCACGATGATTGCAGCACAGGTAATGGCGAATGATGTAGCTGTGGGTTTCGGCGGAGCCGGCGGCTACTTGGAAATGAATGTCTACAAGCCGCTGATCATCTTCAACGTCATCCACTCAGTCACGATCATGGCGGACGGTTGCACGAACTTTCGCAAATTCCTGGTCGAAGGCACCAAGCCAAATGTGAAAAAAATCAACGAGTATGTAGGGCGTTCTCTGATGCTGGTCACCGCTCTCTCGCCAATCATTGGCTACGACAAGTCGTCAAAGATTGCCCACTACGCCCTCGATAACGACCTGACTCTTAAGCAAGCTGCACTGAAGTTGGGATTCGTGACCGAGGAAGAATTCGACCGGGTTGTCGACCCGCAAAAGATGGTTCATCCATACGTAGCAAAAATCAGTTAAAGAGTTTGGAGATATCAATGCACATCGTCACACAGTTTCTTGTCGATACGTTGCGGCAATATCCCGAAATTGCCATATTCCTAACACTCGCGGTAGGGTTTTGGTTCGGCAGCCTCAAATTTCGCTCGTTCAGCCTGGGGGCCGTTACCAGCACGCTGCTCGCTGGCCTGGTGGTCGGGCAGTTACACATTTCGATCGCGTCGGTGGTGGAGTCAACATTCTTTCTAATGTTTCTGTTTGCTGTCGGCTATAGCGTCGGTCCGCAATTCTTTCAGGCTTTGAAGAAAGATGGACTGCCGCAAGTCGCCTTCGCTCTACTCCTGTCTGCCACTGGTTTGCTCTGCGCGTATGTGCTGGGGAAGATGCTTGGGTTCAATGCTGGCCTTACGGCAGGGCTGCTCTCCGGCGGGTACACTAACTCCGGGACCCTGGGCGTCGCAACCGGCTATTTCAGCCAAATAGGTCTAAGCGCCGACAACGCGAAGGCCATGGCAAGCCTTGCCGCAATCGCCTATGCAGTTACTTACCCATTCGGAACTGCAGGCGCGGCTTGGTTTCTTGCCACGCTCGCGCCGAAGAAAATCCTAAAGGTAGACCTCGCCGCAGCCAGCAAGGAACTCGAATCCAAGATGGGAGTTCACGCGACCGAGCCAGGTGTCGGGTCGGCCTATCGTCCCATCACCGCGCGTGCGTATCGTGTCGAGAATGGTGGCCTAGCTGGACGAAATACAGGAGAACTCGCGTCCACCCTTGGTCTGACCGACGCCTTCGTCATGCGCCTTCGTCAAGGCGGCGCGATTATGGACGCCAATAACGGAACGCGTGTTCAAAATGGTGCCACAGTCGTCATCGCGGGACCGCTGCAATCCGTGTTGGCGGCGGGAAAGACGGTAGGTCCAGAGGTGGACGATGGCGAGCTGTTGAGCATCCCTACTGAGCAACTGGACATCGTCATCACAAAGAATGATGCGACCAACCGAACGTTTAAGCAGTTGCAAGACGTCGAACTGGCCCAGGACGGCCGTCCCGTCTTCTTGTCCAAGCTCACACGCAACGGTCAAGAGGTCAAGCCGAATCCAGACTTGCGGTTACAGCGCCACGATGTATTGACGCTGCTCGGCCCCCGTGAGCAGATCGAGGGAGCCGCCAAATTCCTTGGCTACGCCGATCGTGCCACCCCGAAGTCGGACATAGCGTTCATGAGCGTGGCCGTGGTCATCGGTGCCCTTGTCGGCGCAGTAACAATTCATGTCGGCGGTATCCCACTGAGCTTGAGCACGAGCGTCGGTACACTCCTCGCTGGCTTGGTCTGCGGTTACCTGCGGTCCACCTATCGCACCTTCGGCCGGATTCCTGATCCGGCTCTGTGGGTCTTCAACAATGTCGGCCTCAACGGCTTCATCGCCGTCGTGGGTCTGAATGCGGCCTCAGGGCTTATCGCCGGGCTGAAAACTTATGGGCTCGGGCTGTTCTTGTCCGGGATGGTGGTCTCATTGGTACCGCTTATCGTTGGAGTGTATGCCGGAAAGTACATCTTCAAGTTCCATCCAGTCATAAACCTTGGTGCCTGCGCCGGCGCACGCTCTACAACGGCGGCCCTAGGCGCACTACAGGAAGCCGCGAAAAGCCCCTTACCTGCGATCGGGTACACCATTCCGTATGCCGTTGGCCGGATCGTGCTTGCACTCTGCGGCGTGATCATCGTCCTGCTGATGAAATAGTTTGCGGTTGAAATGACCGGAAAGCGTCTTGTGAAACGTGGAATTACAGAACTGGCGTCGAGCAGAACGATACAAAAGTTCGCTGCACGATTAGTATGTCTCGCGTGTTTCGGGTTGCACATTTTCGCTGCTCTCGCTCAGTCGCAGATCGCTTCGGACGAGACTCTCGCCGGTCCTGACAGCCACGAGACCGGCCAAGGACCGCACGGACATCTCTTGGGAGATTGGGGCGGGGTTCGTTCACGTCTGGCCGAACGGGGCGTTCAGTTCGATTTCCAGTACATCTCCGACTCCCTCTGGAACCTAAAGAGCGAGCAGAAAGAACGACTGGCCAGTTGGAACCGATTCCGCGGCACTGTGGATGTCGATTTTGGCGCCTTGACCGGTCTGCACAACCTTTATTTCCATGCGACCGCACTCTGGCAAGGCGGCGGCAAGCTCGTAACCTATCTCGGCTTACTGACCAGTCCGAGCGGTATGTCCAGCGCGAACACGTTTCGTCTCGATTCCTGGTGGCTCGAGAAGCGATGGTTCGATGAACGGCTAGCCCTACGAGTCGGTCAGTTTGCCGGCCAGGATTTCTATGGTGCGCAGCATAACGCCGCATCCTTCATTTTTGAGCCCATGGGATATGCGCTGGGCAATCTCTTCACAGACTTCGAGTCCTTCGATCCGCCCTCGACGCCCGCGATGGAAGTGCGAGTTGTTCCACTTCGCCACCTTTACGTGAAATCGATGGTTGAGGCCGAGGACCGCGAGCCTTTTGCGCACAACCCAACTGGTTTGGTTCCACAGTTTCGCGGAGTACCCGTCAGTGTCTCGGAAATCGGATTCACTCCAGGCAAAAACGCAACCTCGCTGCGAGCCTTCGACAATGTCGAGAGCCGCAAAGGTTACTCGGGTCTGTATCAGTTTGGCGCTTCCTATAATCCCGGCAAGTTTCCAAACCCAGGTGGTACGAAATCAAGCTCTGGGAACTACCTCCTGTACTGGAAGGCGAGCCAAGCCCTCTGGCGTGTTGACCCGAAAGGCGGAAAGGGATTGGATGCCACGTTCGCCTACGACTGGAGTCCACCGGACGTCAATCGAAATAACACTTTGCTCACCGCTGGAGTACGTTTCAATGAACCACTGCCCCTGCCCATTCACAATACGATGTCGTTCGGTTACGTGCGAAACAGCCTGAGTCAACAATTCCTTCCACGAGGCACGCCTTCGTGGAAACCAGAGCACGGCATTGAATTTAATACGCTTCTAGATGTCGCGCCGATGCTCCTCTTACAACCTGTAATCCAGTACTACGAGAACGTAGGAGGGAGACCTGGGCGCGCAGTGGTCTTCGGATTCAGAACAAAGGTCGAGTTTTAGAGGAGAACAGTGACTACGGTATGGGTTCAGCGGAACACATAAGAAGGCCAACCAACAATTCGGCCCCCGGGCATTGGCTGATCTTGGCAACTGTAACAGTGGCGACCGGCCTTGCTGCGGGACTGGGTGGGATGGTGCTCGGTTTACTTTTGCATTTCATCCAGCACGTTGCCTACGGCTACGCGATTGTCGGCCACGAAAGTTTCGTGCAGGGTGTCAGCGCGTCTTCACCGATGCGCCGCGTCGTTGCCCTTTGTGTTTGCGGGGCGGTAGCAGGAACTGGTTGGTGGGCACTATATCGATTTGGCAGCCCTTTGGTATCCATCCGCAAGGCGGTCGAAGACAGAAATTCCCGCATGCCGTTTTTCAGTACGATTGGGCACGACCTTCTTCAGATCGTCACAGTGGGCCTGGGTTCGCCTCTCGGTCGTGAGGTTGCACCTCGTGAGGTCGGCGCCCTTCTTGCCACACGCTTGTCTGACCGGGCGGGTTTGACGCCGGAGTCTCATCGAATCATGGTCGCTTGCGGTGCAGGAGCTGGGCTGGCAGCGGTCTATAACGTTCCGCTAGGGGGGACGCTCTTTATCCTTGAGGTCTTGCTTGGAACATTGAGTTTGCCGGCACTAATACCGGCCTTTGTAACCTGCGCTATTGCGACATTGGTGGCATGGATCGGCCTCGGAGACAAATCACCGTATTCTTTGGCACCCTTGGCCATTTCTTCTTCTCTCGTCGTCTGGTCAATCCTGATGGGACCTGTGTTTGGATTTGCGGCGTACTGGTTTGTTCGTGCCGCTGGAGCAGTCCGTGCGCACGCCCCCCGAGACTGGCGGCTACCCTTATGGTGCGCCGTGGTGTTTCCGGTCATCGGTCTGCTGGCGATCTCATTTCCGCAACTGCTGGGTAACGGAAGGGGAGTGGCACAGGAAGGCTTTGATAGCGACATCGGTCTCGCACTCGCAGTGGTGCTGTTGTTGCTGAGGGTATTAGTCACACTAGGCGCTCTGCGCGCGGGTGCGGAGGGAGGTCTACTAACCCCAGGGTTGTCGATCGGCGCCTTGCTGGGGATTATTCTCGGCGGATTCTGGAATTATGCATGGCCTGATGTGCCTCTGGGAGCATTCGCGATCGTTGGAGGTGCCGCTTTCCTGGCATCCTCCATGAAGATGCCACTTACAGCCTTTGTCCTGACCCTCGAGTTCACTCAGGTCAGTCACGATTTCCTAATTCCAATGCTTTTCGGTGTTATTGGCTCCGTTTCCGTCTTCTATCTTTGCACGCAGCACATCGTTCAACCCGGATGGAGAGCGCACCATGACGATATCCCTCGCTCAGTATCGAGAGAACTCACAGCCGTGCCACAAATGGTTCCTTAGTCCGCAGCCTCTTGTGCGACAAAAAAACGATGGCCAGTGGCAGAGACATTTATCCAAGTCGTAGCTAAGTGGTCGACGATAGAACTTTGACCGAGAGTTTTCGAGCGTTGGAAGGAGGCGAGCGCGTAATGGCGGAACGAGTACAGCACACCTTATATCAGGTCTCGACGGCCACAGCTCTCGTTGAAGGGATCTACCAGGGCGCGGTGCAAATCGCGGCTCTACGGGAGCACGGTGATCTGGGCTTAGGCACCTTT
>Ga0210384_10003577_pt1 | contig 17898 bp, 16 predicted proteins | sample IncBWH2MmetaG_FD_160574 | JGI IMG/M metagenome (GOLD analysis project Ga0210384, IMG submission 160574) | Forest soil microbial communities from Barre Woods Harvard Forest LTER site, Petersham, Massachusetts, United States - Inc-BW-H-2-M | ecosystem: Environmental > Terrestrial > Soil >...
GCATTCAAGAGCTGTATCTGAATTCCCGCAGCTTGAGCTGCCTGCTCGGCCGCGGCAGCGATATCCGCATCCAGCGCGCCGGAGCGAAGATCCTCTATTACAGCGCGGTGCTGACTTTCCACCCGCTGTCGCAATTCATCGGTGCTGAATTCCTCGGAGGCGACGAATTGCTCATAGTTCGAAGAACGCCGGTGAAGGACGCGCCCATCCTGATAGACCGCCGTGTCGATGGCGGGATGGGCGGGCCCACGGTCTTCCGTCTGGACGTGGAAAACCTGTTCGCCGATGCGGACGTCCGTATTGAACCCGGAGCTCATCTGGGTGCGAATTCCATTGCCTCAGCGGTTCTATCGAGAGCCAAAAATAATTTAGGTAACAGGCAGTTCATTTGACCGAGCGCTCACGGGCCGCTATTATACCAGCGCAACGAACATGACCAGCAATTACCTCGATAGCTACGGCCCTTTGTTGCTGATGTTTACACTTGCGGCGGGGCTTTCCGGCGCGCTGATAGTGATGTCAACGCTGGTGGGACGGCATAAGCCGTCAAGAGAGAAGGACCAGCCCTACGAGTGCGGGATCACGCCGACCGGAACTGCGCGCGTGCCCGTTTCCGTGCATTTCTACATGGTGGCCCTGGTCTTCATTTTGTTCGACATCGAGGCCATATTCCTGTATCCCTGGGCGCTGATTTACCGCGAACTGAAGGTGTTCGGTTTTGTGGAGATGCTGCTCTACATTATAATTTTATTTGCTGGCTACATTTACCTCTGGAAGAAGGGCGCGCTCGATTGGAGCCACTGATCGCCCTCCGGAATCGAACTCATTGTGGAATCAGAATTTACCGACAAGAATCCAGTGGTGCATAAACTGAGGGAGTGGGACGCCCAAGCGATCACCGAAGTGGTCGAATTTCGCGGCGAAACAACGGTGGTTGTTCCCCGCGAGAGCCTGCAGCACGCTGCTGAATTCCTGGCCAGCGAGCCTTCATTGCGATTTTCGTTCCTCTCCGACATCACCGTGGTGGATCGATTCCCGATTGAGCCGCGCTTCGAGGTGAATTACCACTTGCTTTCTCTCGACCGCCGCGAGCGCCTGCGATTGAAGGTGCGCCTTCCAGGGAAGGACCCGGTGATCCGCAGCATGACGTCTGTGTGGCCCACAGCCAATTGGCACGAGCGCGAAAATTTCGATCTCTTTGGCATTCGATTCGACGGGCACCCCGACCTCCGCCGCATCCTGATGCCTGATGATTGGGAGGGGCATCCGCTCCGCAAGGATTATGCTGTCGAGGGGCCTCGCTAAAGATTGACGAGAATTGCTAAGCCATGACTACCACGATTGAAACAGCGGCCGGCGCGGCACAAACGATGGTCCTCAACATGGGCCCGCAGCACCCCTCCACGCACGGAGTGCTCCGCGTGGTATTGGAGCTGGACGGTGAAATCGTTGTGAAAGCACAGCCGGTGATTGGATATCTGCACACCGGAATTGAAAAAAGTTGCGAAGCGAAAACCTATTCGCAGGCCATCACGCTCACAGACCGAATTGATTACCTGGCCCCACTTTCGAATAATTTGTGCTACTGCCTGGCGGTGGAAAAGCTGCTCGGGCTGGAAGTTCCGAAGCGCGCGCAATACATCCGCGTGCTGCTCACGGAGTTGACGCGCATCGGTTCGCATCTGGTATGGCTGGGGACGCATGCGATCGATTTGGGCGCGATGTCCGTTTTTCTTTATACGTTCCGCGAGCGCGAAGAAATCCTGAAAATCTTCGAGTTCGTCTCCGGCCAGCGGATGATGACTAGCTATTTCCGCATCGGTGGCCTGGCGCTCGAACCGCCGCCCGGCTGGCTGGATCAGGTCGGCCGCGTGATTGACGCACTCCCCGGACACATCGATGAATACGAAGACTTGTTGACCAACAACCGCATCTGGTTGGGCCGCACTCAGGGCATCGGCATCCTAAACGCCACGGACGCGATCGCCATGGGCGCGTCGGGGCCGATGCTTCGCGGAAGTGGCGTGGCGTACGATGTCCGCAAGGCTTTTCCTTATTCAAGCTACGATGAGTTCGACTTCGAGGTGAAAACACAAACGGCGGGAGATTGCTTCGCGCGCTATCAGGTGCGCGTCGCTGAAATTCGCGAAAGCATCAAGATCGTCCGCCAGGCAATGAGCAAGATCCCCGCGGAGGGTCCGATCCGCGCCGTGGCTCCGGGGATCGTGCCGCCGTCGCGCGAGGAAATGAAGACTTCGATCGAAGGGCTCATTTACCATTTCAAAATTTATACTGAAGGATTTGCGCCACCGCCCGGCGAGGTGTATCAGGTGATCGAATCGCCGCGCGGGGAGCTGGGATTTTTTGTCGCCAGTGATGGTTCGGCGCATCCGTATCGCGTGAAAGTGCGCGCGCCGTCGTTCATCAATCTCCAATCTTTATCCAAACTGGTGGAAGGCCGCTTGATCGCTGATGTGGTCGCCTGCATCGGCACCACCGACATCGTCCTGGGAGAAGTGGACCGCTAGCTTTTCCGCGAGTCCTTTTTCATGCAACTGCCGCCAAAACTGGAAGCGAAGTTTACGGAACTGCTCGGCCGCTACCCCGTGAAGCGCTCGGCGCTGATTCCCATGATGATGTACGCCCAGGATCATTACGGATTCCTGAGCGACGAGCTGCTGGAAGTAATTGCGCGGCGGATCGGCCTGAACATGATTCAGGTGACGGAAACGCTTGCCTACTACTCGATGCTTCGACGCAAGCCTGCCGGGCGATTCCACATTCAAGTGTGCACCAATATTTCCTGCATGCTGCGCGGCGGGAATGAACTATTCGAGCACATTCAGAAGCGCCTCGAAATCGGCAATAAACAGGTTTCGCCGACGGGGACTTTCTCGCTCGAAGAAGTGGAATGTATTGGCGCCTGCACCGGCGCGCCCGCCATACAAGTGAATTACGATTATTACGAGAACCTCGACCCGGATAAAATCGACATACTTTTCGAGCAGCTTCAGGAAGGCAGAAAACCGAAACCTGTCCCGGTTCTTTCGGGGGCGCTGCATGAGCGCCACCCCGCTGAAGTTCCGGTTATCAGCCGGCGCTTCGGAATTCCGGACTCAAAAAAGATCGAAGTGTATCTGCAGCACGAAGGCTATCAGGCGCTCGAGAAAGCTCTGAAGCAAATGACCCCTGCGCAGATCATTGATGAAATGAAAAAATCGAATCTGCGTGGGCGTGGCGGAGCTGGTTTTCCGGCGGGAATGAAGTGGAGCTTCGTGCCCAACGACACGGGCAAGCCAAAATACATTCTCGCCAACGGAGACGAGAGCGAGCCCGGCACCTGCAAGGATCGCCCATTGCTCGAAATGGACCCGCACCAATTGATCGAGGGAATGGTGATTGCCGGGCGCGCAGTCAGCGCGAACCGCGGATATGTTTACATTCGAGGCGAATATCGCTACGTGATCGAGATTGTGGAAGCAGCTATCGCCGAGGCTTACGCCAGAGGTTATCTGGGCAAGAATATTCTGGGCAGCGGATTTGATTTCGATCTGGCCGCGCATACGGGTGCGGGCGCCTATGAGTGCGGAGAGGAATCGGCGCTCATGGAATCGCTCGAAGGCAAGCGCGGCTACCCGCGTATTCGCCCGCCATTCCCTGCCGTCGTGGGACTCTATGGCTGCCCCACGGTGATCAACAATGTTGAAACGCTCAGTTCCGTTCCGTCCGTGATTCTGCGCGGCGGCGAGTGGTACGCGGGCCTGGGCACGCCGAAAAATGGCGGCACGCGTCTCTACTCGATTTCCGGTCACGTGAATCGCCCGGGAATTTACGAACTCCCGCTGGGCTTCAACTTGAAGCGGATGATTGAAGAAGTTGCCGGTGGCATGGCTGGTGGAAAAAAACTGAAAGCGGTTATTCCAGGCGGGAGTTCGTGCCCGTTGCTAAGCGCGGATGAAATCGACATCGCGCTCGATTTTGATTCTGTCGCCAAAGCCGGTTCGATGCTGGGCTCGGGCGGTACCGTGGTGATCGACGAAGACACTTGCATGGTGGACTTGGCGCGCCGCATCATGCATTTCTACGCACACGAATCCTGCGGCTGGTGCATTCCCTGCCGCGAGGGCACCACATGGCTGCGCAAGATCCTCGACCGCTTCCATGCCGGCGGGGGCTGCAAGGAAGACATCCCCTTGATTGATGAGCTGTCAAAAAACATGCTCGGGCGCACATTCTGCCCGCTGGGGGACGCTGCGGCCATGCCGACAATCAGCATCGTCAACAAGTGGCGCAACGAATTTGAAGATCATCTCCACGGCAAGTGCGCTTACAAGCCCGCGGAAATGATTGCCGGAGCGGACTAGGACACGCATGGCAGAAGCGAAACAAATCACATTCACCCTGAATGGGCAGATGGTGACCACGCCCGCTGGCACGCTGGTGATCGAAGCTGCCAAGCGCGAGGGCGTGGAGGTTCCTTCGTTCTGCTATTACCCGGGACTCTCGCTCCAGGCCGCGTGCCGCATGTGCCTGGTGGAAGTGGAAAAAGCGCCCAAGCTGCAAACGGCGTGCACTCTTGTGGCCGTGAATGGCATGGTGGTGAAGACGGACACGCCTCAGGTACACAAAGCTCGCAAGGACATGATCGAGTTCTTGCTCTCGAACCATCCGCTCGATTGCCCGGTGTGTGACAAGGGCGGCGAGTGCGAACTGCAGGACATGACCTTCCGCTACGGTCTGGACCACAGCCGGTTCACCGAAGAAAAGCTTCACTTCCCCGAAGAAAAGTGGTCGCCCCTGGTTTATTACGATGCGCCGCGCTGCATCCTCTGCTTTCGCTGCGTGCGTGTTTGCGATGAAGGAATGGACGTGAAAGCGCTGGGCGTCGGCGCGCGCGGAGTGCAATCCGTGATTCTGCCCAACAAGCCCGGCGAACTTGCCTGCGAAGAATGCGGCATGTGCATCGACATCTGCCCGGTGGGCGCGCTCACCAGTGGAACGTACCGCTATCAGACCCGGCCATGGGAGATGACCTACGTTGCAAATCCTTGCGCGCATTGCTCGAATGGATGCAAGACCACGCTGAGCGTCCGCAACAACGAAATTCTGCGCGCGAATAATCGAGATCATTCCGGAATCAATGACGAATTCCTTTGCGGCAAAGGACGATTCGGCTTCGACTTTACAAATCATGCCGAACGCGTCCGTCAGCCCCTCATCCGCCGTCACGGCAAGCTTGAACCTGCTAGCTGGGAGGATGCGCTCGAGGAAGTCTCGCGCCGACTGAAGCATGTACGCGACACGAATGGCCCTGCGGCCATCGGCGTGATCGGCTCGAATCACACCACGAATGAAGAAAATTACCTGCTGAATCGTTTTGCACGCGCCACACTCGGAACAAATAATATCGATCACCATCGCACTGTTGATTACGCCGGTCTTGCCGCTGCGCTTGGTTCGCACGCAAAGACGGCTCTTGCCACGATGGCAAATGTGTACACGGCCAGTGCTGTGCTGCTTATCGGAAACGACGCCACGCAGCAGAATCCACTCGTGGCCTGGCAGATTCGCACGGGAGTCCGCCATCACGGACTGCGGCTCTACGCTATCAATAGCCGCCCCAGCAAGATCCACCGTCAAGCTGCGCTCGCTGTCGATGTGGCCAAAGGCACGGAGCGTGCCGCGATTCACTGGCTCGCCGCGGAACAAGGCCAGTTCGAAGGGAACACCGCGAGTGACCTGGCAACATTGAAAAGCACGCTCGAAAAAGAATCCGATGTAGTGATTCTTTTCGGTGCGGATATTTATGGCGCAGCGACCCGCGATCTCGTTGCCTTTGGTTCCAGCCTCGCGGGCCAGACGCGTTACATGGCGCTGGGAGATTATTCGAACTCGCGCGGCGCGGCCGACATGGGCATTCTTCCCGACCGCCTCCCGGGATACATTCCACTATCCGATGCCGTTGAGCGCGAACGCTTCCGAAAACTTTGGGGCGGCGAGATTTCCAATACGCCCGGATTGTCGGCTCGTTCGATGATGGATGCAGCAGTCGCTGGGAAATTGAAAGCGCTCTATGTAGTAGGCGCAAATCCGGTAAAAACATTTGGCATCGCGCAACCGGACCGCCTTGCTGGCCTGGAATTGCTGGTGGTTCACGACCTGTTCTTGACCGAAACAGCACAGCGCGCCGATGTCGTGCTGCCTGCAGCTTCGACGTATGAAAAAGATGGCACATTGACGAACACTGCGGGAGAAGTGCAGATGACGCACCGCTCCATCGACCCGCAAGGCCCGCGCAGTGATTTCGACTTGATTCGGATCCTCTCGCATCAGCTCGCGCAGCTCGGCGTTGGATCGCCCATTCGATTGCGCACTCCGGAAGCGGCCTTCGACGAAATTCGACAGCACGTGCCCGGTTACGATTTATCCATGGCGAATTTGCTCGCCGGTGGAGTTGAAAATTCCATTGCAAGTTGCAAGTCAGTGGAGCCAGCTTACGACGTGCAGGCAGGCACGATTTTTTCCTCACAGGATTATTTGTTTTCGAGCGGGACCCTGGGACGATTTTGTTCCAAACTTAATTCGACCAACGAGGCCAAGGATACACCGTGGAGTTCATCGCCCAGCATCCAGTCCTGGTGGCATCGCTAGTCAAGATCGCCATTCTGATGGCCGTTTTGATGACCATCCTGGCGTACCTTAGCTGGTTTGAACGCAAGATCATTGCGCACATCCAATCGCGCTGGGGGCCGTACTACGTCGGCGCGCATGGGTTGCTGCAGCCACTGGCCGATGGGATCAAGTTCCTGTTCAAAGAGGACCTAACCCCGCCCGCTTCCGACAAGTTCGTCTATACGCTTGCGCCTTTTCTGGCGCTTACGCTGGCAATCACCACTCTTGCGTTGATTCCCTTTGGGCCAGCTACGGTTTGGATCTTCGGCCACGAGACCCATTTGGTCGTGGCGAACGTGGATATCGGGCTTCTGTTTCTTTTTGCCATCACCTCCCTGGGCGTTTATGGTGTCGCCCTCGCTGGATGGTCCTCGAACAGCAAGTATTCGCTCCTTGGCGGGCTGCGCAGTTCCGCACAAATGATCAGCTACGAAGTCTCCCTGACGCTCTCGGTTGTGGGCGTGCTGCTGCTCGCTGGAACTTTCAATTTCAATGAGCTCGTCACCAGCCAGCAGGGATATTACCTGCACTTCATTCCGCGCTGGCGCATCGTTCCGCAGTTCATCGGATTTCTGTGTTACTTCACATCGGCGATTGCCGAGACGAACCGTGCGCCTTTCGATTTGCCGGAGGGAGAGCAGGAGCTCGTCGGTGGATTTCACACCGAGTACTCCAGTTTCAAGTTCGCTATGTTCTTCATGGCCGAGTACGCGAACATGGTTACCGTTTCGTGCCTGGCAACGATTCTTTTCCTGGGCGGATGGCTCTCGCCGTTTCCGGACCGTTGGACGGCCATGCAATATTTGCCGGCGGCATCGCTCCTCGCTTTAGCCGTATATCTTGCGTACGACACCTTCGCGCAGATGCGAGGAATCGCGCGAATTCAGTTGGCCGTGGTGACGGCGCTCGCGGCAGTGCTTGGCTTGCTCTGCCTGCTGCCCGCCGTGATGCCCGTGATTCAAGGACCGTTCTGGTTTACCTTCAAGATGGGATTGCTGCTGTTTTTTTATGTCTGGACCCGCAGCACACTCCCGCGCCTCCGGTACGATCAATTGATGTCGTTCGGCTGGAAGCTGCTGCTCCCGGTTTCGCTGCTGAATCTGGTGGTGACTGCGTTGTGGATCGTTTTTCCGCAGTTGGTGAACCACGGATGAGCCTGCCATTTATTCTTTTCTTCGTGTTCGCAATCGTCGCGGTGGTCGGGGCAATTCTGCTGATTGTTGCGCGCGAGCCCATCCATAGCGCTCTTTCATTGATCATGGTGATGGTTGCGCTCGCCGCGCTGTATTTGTTGCTGGGAGCGGAGTTTATCGCCGCGGTCCAGATTATCGTGTACGCGGGCGCGATCATGGTGCTGTTTGTTTTTGTGATCATGCTGCTTAACGCCGGTGTGGAGGAACGTACCAATTGGAGCAAGATCGCAAAATACGCGGGGCTCCCACTGGGAATATTTTTGCTGTTTGAGCTCGCACACTGGCTCGCGCGCTCGGCCATCGGCGCAAGAATTGCAAACGGCTCGGAAGGAACGAACGGCGCAGTTTCCACGCGCGCGCTTTCGGAGATGTTGTTCCAGAAATATTTGTTTCCGTTCGAAGCGACTTCCATTTTGATTTTAATCGCCATCCTGGGCGCGCTGGTCCTGGCAAAGAGGGACGAATGAGCGCCGTTCCGATTTCCTATTACCTGGTGCTCAGCGCCATTTTATTCGGCCTGGGCGTGATTGCGTTTGTGTTCAAACACAACATCATCACCATCTACATGGCGATTGAGTTGATGCTCAACGCCGTGAATCTGGCCTTCGTGGCATTCGCGCGAGCGCACAAGCAGCTTGACGGACTGGTGTTCGTCTTCTTCGTGATTGTGGTGGCGGCGGCAGAATCGGCGGTCGGTCTCGCGATCATTCTGACCATCGCGCAAAATCGCCAGTCGCTCAACGTCGAGCGCGTGAACCAACTCAAATTCTGATGCTCTTGCTCAACTATCTGTGGATCATTCTGGCGTTGCCGCTCGCGGGCGCCGCAATCAACGGCCTGTTCGGCAAGAATTGGCCGAAACGCGCGGTGAATTCCGTGGCTATCGGGTCCGTGTCGCTTACGCTCGTCGCCGTTGCCGAGCTGGTGCGCGAATTTTCGCAACTCGCCCCCGCGCAAATTCCCTGGATGAGAAATTATTTCCCGTGGATCACGGCCGGGCCGTTTCATGTGGATTTCGCACTGCAAGTGGACCAACTCACCGTTGTCATGCTCTTGACGGTTTCCTTTGTCGGCCTCCTGATTCACATTTACTCCACTGGGTACATGGAGCATGAAGGCGGCTACTACCGCTTCTTCAGCTACTTGAATCTTTTTATGTTTTTCATGCTGACGCTGGTGCTGGCCGCGAACATCGTGGTGATGTTCGTGGGCTGGGAAGGTGTCGGACTCTGCAGCTACCTGTTGATTGGGTTCTGGTTTTTGAAGAAATCGGCGGCGGACGCCGGCAAGAAGGCATTCATCGTCACCCGGATGGGAGATTTTGGTTTCACGGTGGGAATTTTGCTGCTGTTCTGGACATTCCGGTCGGTGGATTTCGCCACCATTTTTTCCAAGGTGGCGGAAAACCCAACTGACATCGGCGTGCTTACGTCCATTTGCCTGCTGCTCTTCGCGGGCGCGATCGGCAAGTCGGCGCAATTGCCGCTCTATGTCTGGCTGCCCGACGCCATGGAAGGTCCTACGCCGGTCAGCGCGCTGATTCACGCGGCGACAATGGTGACCGCCGGCGTGTATATGGTCGCACGCATGAATCCACTTTTTTCGCGCGCGCCCATTGCCATGCTTGCTGTCGCGATCGTGGGGACCATCACGGCGTTTTATGCCGCGACAATTGGCCTGGTGCAAACGGACATCAAGAAAGTGCTCGCCTATTCCACGGTTTCACAACTCGGCTACATGTTTCTCGGCTGCGGCGTGGGAGCGTACGCCGCGGGAATTTTTCACCTGATGACTCATGCGTTTTTCAAGGGCCTGCTGTTTCTAGCTGCGGGGAGCGTGATCCACGCGATGGGGGGCGAGCAGGACATGTGCCAGATGGGCGGTCTGCGCAAGAAAATTCCCGTCACGTACTGGACTATGTTTATCGCCACACTGGCGATTGCAGGTTTTCCGCCGTTCGCTGGATTTTTCAGCAAGGATGAAATCCTTTACAGCGCCTACGGCGGACCGTTTGCAAATAAAGCGCTCTATGCGCTTGGGCTGGCCGCGGCGATGCTGACTTCGTTCTACATGTTCCGACTGGTGTTTTTGACTTTCTTCGGCAGCCCGCGTTACGACGAGCACAAAGTGCACGTCCATGAATCGCCCAAGAATATGCTGGTACCGCTGGTGATTTTGGCAATCCTTTCGACCATCGGCGGATGGTTTGCAGCGCCAAAATTCTGGGGCGGTCAGGATTATTTTCACAATTTTATCGGGCCTGTGTTTGCGCAGGCCGACAAACTAGCCCCGGCAGCGGAAACGACCGAAGAAGCTGCTCATGTGCTTGAGATGCAACTCTCGGGAGTGGCGGTGCTGGTCGCGCTGATCGGTTTTTTTGTGGCCTGGTGGTTCTATATTCGCAAACCGAAGGCGCCGGAGGACTTGGCGAAGAGTCTACGTGGACCCTACACGCTCCTTCTGAACAAATACTATGCGGACGAAATTTATCTGACGCTGATTGTGCGGCCGCTGCTGTGGCTTTCAACCAACGTTCTCTGGCATGTGGTGGATGAAGGCATGATTGACGGCACGGTGAACGGCGCGGCACACGTGGCGCGAGAGGCTGGCGGCGAATTGCGGAAATTGCAATCGGGGAACGCGCGGAGCTATGCAAGCTGGGTGGTGATTGGAGCGGTTGGCGTGACGGTGTTGCTACTCGGCGTGTGGATGCGGATGGCGCCATAGGATGGGCATGCAGCCTCATTTGTTGACGGTGGTCACATTCCTGCCGCTGCTGGGCGTGCCGGCGCTGCTGCTGCTGCGTTCCGATGATCACGTCTGGATTCGGCGGATCGCACTCGCGGTTTCGCTCGCCGAGTTTGCGATTTCGCTTTGGTTGCTCCCGGGATTTATCGCCGCCGATCCGAAATATCAATTCGAGGAATTCTACGATTGGATTGGTCGCGCCAATATTCATTATCATCTGGGCGTGGATGGCATCAGTTTGTTTCTGGTGCTGCTGACGACATTCCTCACGCCGCTCGCGATTCTTGCTTCCTGGCAATCGATTCGTGAAAACGTAAAAGGATTTTTCATCGCCCTTTTGATCATCGAGACCGCCATGATCGGGGTTTTTGTCTCGCTCGATCTTTTCCTGTTCTTCGTTTTCTGGGAGCTGACGCTGATTCCCATGTATTTTCTGATCGGCATCTGGGGACATGAGCGGCGGATATACGCGGCGGTGAAATTTATTTTGTACACCATGTTCGGCTCGATCCTGATGCTGGTGGCGATCTTGTGGCTCTATAACGTGAGCCCCGGCGCTCAAAATCTTGCGGCGACTTTTGATCTTGCTGAAATTCAAGCGAGACTGCAGTCGGGACTGGTGACGCTGTCGCCCACAACAGAGCTGCTGCTTTTTGGCGCATTTTTTCTTGCGTTCGCCATCAAGGTGCCTCTCTTTCCGCTGCACACCTGGCTGCCTGACGCGCACACGGAAGCTCCCACGGCCGGCTCCGTGATTCTTGCGGGCGTGATGCTGAAACTTGGAACCTACGGCATGTTGCGATTCTGCTTGCCGCTTTTTCCGGACGCGGCGCACAAGCTGGCTCCCTACATCGGGGTGCTGGCCATCATCGGAATCGTGTACGGCGCGCTGGTGGCCACGGTGCAGCACGATTTGAAGCGGCTAGTGGCGTACACGTCGGTGAGCCATCTTGGCTTCGTGGTGCTGGGACTTTTTGCATTCAGCACCATCTCGATTCAGGGCGCGATTTATCAGATGCTGAATCACGGCGTGTCCACCGGCGCGCTCTTCCTCGGCGTGGGAATGCTTTACGACCGCCGGCACACGCATGAGATCAAAGAGTTCGGCGGACTGGCGACGCCGATGCCGGTGCTGATGTCGTTTTTCCTTTTCATTTGTCTTTCTTCTCTCGCGCTGCCGTTGCTCAACGGCTTCGTCGGCGAATTTCTGATATTGATCGGCGTGTACGAACATCATCACGCGTGGGCTTCCTGGGCAACGTCGGGCTCGGTGCTCTCGGCGATTTATCTGCTGTGGGCTTATCAAAGGGTGGCCCTCGGCGAGGTGATGGTGGATAAGAACCGCACGCTGCCGGATGCTTCGCAGCGCGAGCGCGTGATTCTGGCGACGGTGGCGGCTGTGATTTTGTTCATGGGAGTGGCTTCCCCGCTATTTACGCGGCGCATGGAGGCTTCGACCGATAATGTGTTGAAGCAGATGGAGCGAACGCGTGATGCTTCGCGTCCAGCGGCTGCGTTGCCGTCGGCGGTGAAGACTTCTCGGCCAACGATTCCGCAGATGGAAGAATCCTTGGTGAAGATCACGGAGAGGCGGGTGCGTCCTTGATGCAATTCCCCGCCGAGCAGATTGCGAATATCCAGCGAGTCGTGCCTGAAATCGCGCTTTGTTTTTTCGGCGTATTGATCATGATGGTGGACCCGTTTGTCGGCGCGACGCGCAAGCGGAGCCTCGGATGGCTGGGATTCATCGGCGCACTCGCCGCGCTCGGATGCGTTCGCGTGGCGGCGTGGAATCCCGGACCGGCGTACAGCGACCTGATGCGCGTAGATGCTTTCAGTATTTTTGTCCACGTGATCGTGATTGGCGCAGCAGCGCTGGCGATTCTGGGATCGATGCAATATCTGGACGATGAGAATCTGCAGCGCGGCGAATATTACGCGCTGGTACTGTTTGCGACGGCGGGGATGGGAATTCTGGCGGGCGCGAATGAGTTGGTGACCGCGTTTGTGGGCCTGGAGATGAGCTCGATTTCGACTTACGTTCTTGCGGGTTTCCGAAAGCGCGCAATCCAATCGAACGAAGCTTCGCTGAAATATTTCATTCTGGGCTCTTTCGCGACGGCCTTTTTTTTGTACGGAATCGCCATGGTGTACGGAGCGACGGGAACGACGCGGATCGATTTGGTGCAGACCGCTTTGAAGGGCCTCGCAAATTCGCCAGCTCTTGCGATTTTGGGACTCGGGCTGATTTTCGTGGGCCTGGGATTCAAAGTGGTGGCGGCTCCGTTTCAGATTTACGCGCCTGATGTTTACGAAGGCGCGCCTACTCCGGTGACGGCGCTGCTTGCTTCGGCGCCAAAGGCGGCAACGTTCGCGTTGATGCTGCGCATTTTCTACGTGTCGTTCGGGTCCGCCAGCAGCGTGTGGTTCTGGGCGGTGTGGATCTCGGCAGTTTTGACAATGAGCATCGGCAACCTGGCGGCGCTGGTGCAGACAAATGTGAAGCGCATGCTGGCGTATTCTTCGGTTGCGCACGCGGGTTATATACTCGTGGCTTTTGCCGCTACCACTGTTGTGGGGGTCGCGGCGGTGCTTTTTTATCTGGCGGCGTACGCGCTGATGAAGGTCGGCGCATTCCTGGTGCTGGCGCATCTGGGACAGACCGGCGAGAAACGGCTCGAGATTCAAGATTATGCCGGGTTGGGGCAGAAGCAACCGGTGCTTGCGGCATGCTTCTCGCTGTTTCTGCTTTCGCTTCTCGGATTGCCGGCGACCGGCGGATTCCTGGGAAAGTTTTTCGCGTTTCAGGCGGCGCTCGATTCGCGGATCGTGTGGCTGGTGGTGATCGCGGCGATCAACAGCGTGGTGGGGGCGTATTATTATTTGCGCGTGATTGTGGCGATGTATTTCTGGGAGCCGTCGAAGGAGTACACGCCGACGAAGGTTGCTCCGGCCCTGGTTGTTGCGCTGATTGTCGCCGCCGCCGGGACGATTTATCTGGGACTGTTCCCTGCCCGGGTGCTTCTGCTTGCTAAATCCGCGGCCGACTCGCTTTCCCTCCGCTAGCGCAGTGGCGTCAACATTTCTCTCGGAGGTAAGTCTCATTCTCCGCACTGGGTCGGAGGAGAGATCCTTCGACTCCCGCTGGTCGCTCAGGACACCGATCCTCGCCGAATCGGCGTTTTTGTTGCGATTAGAAAATCGTTTGTTGCTGTGTTTTCTATAAGTTAGGGCAATTTCTAATTTCGGTACTGTTGCGATTAGCGGCCAGTGCTTTGTCTTCACATGGCTTGCGCGAACTGAATGGCAGGAGGGCGGCAGGTCCGGTGAACTAGATGACGGCGGGCTGGGGCTGATTTTCACGAGCTATGTTAGCATAGTAGTAACTATTTGTCAATGGCGAATTTTGAAAAAGAAAAGGCCCGGAGGCTCGTGTGAGCCTCCGGGCCGTGAAACAGCTGGTTCGAAACTTACTTAACTTTCAGGAAGACGATGGCGAAGGTGTAGAGAGCCATCGATTCGATCAGCACGAGCGCCAAAATCAAAGCGAAACGAATCGCCGCCGCAGCTCCGGGATTGCGCGCAAGACCTTCGCAGGCAGCAGCCGTAGCTTTCGCCTGAGCATATCCGCCAGCCGCCGAAGCAATGGCCATGGCAAAACCGGAGGTGATGGCAACCCAGTTGGTTTCCGCCATAGGCGTACCTTCAGCCGCAAATGCCGCCGGGGCGAGCACGCTGATGGCGAGGACCGCCAGCAGGAACAACGCGTACCTCTTCATGGTGTTCTCCTCGTTATGAATTTGCCGCCAGGAGGTGGCTCCCTTCATCCTCAAGCAGCCGGGATCACACTGACGGCGATGATGCCAATACTAGTGCTCTTCAGCGACAGCACCCGCCACATAGATGACGGGGAGAATTGTGAAAACAAAGGCCTGCAAGACAGCGACGAAAATATGAAGCAGAATGAAGGGGACGGGGCCGATAAGCGGAATTAAAGCGCCGACGTGTCCTGCCGCGCCCAACTTCCCAAGAAATAAATACAGCTCCAACATCAAACCGAGAAAGAGGACGTACAAAGTTTCACTGACCATCATGTTGACCCAAAGCCGGACGGTGAGCGAAAGAAGCCGCGCGAGATTGCTGACAATCTCAATCGGCAACATGATGGGGGACATGGCCAGCACGGGTCCAAGGAAATGTTTGCCGTGGCCGAGCGGCCCGTGTTTGGTAATTCCGCTCCAGTTGTAATACAGGAAAACGACGATCGCACAGCCCAAGGGTACGGAAACCACCGCGGTTGGGGACTCGAGTGTGGGCACCAGGCTGATCAAGTTATTGAGCAGGACAAAGATTCCGATGCTCCCGAGCATGGGAAGATATTTTTCTCCGCCGTGACCGACATTGTCTTCGAGCAAGTCGCGCACGCCAACACCCATCGAGTTCGTCAGAAAGGTTTCCATACATTGCTGCGTCGCGCCCGGGTGATCCACGGAGATGCGCTTTTTGAGCCACAGAAAGAAAATTGCAGCGACCAGGAATACGAGGAGCTCCATCGCAATGTGATTGGGAATGGGGTGCGCGGGATTGGAAGGAGTGATGTGCAGCGCGGCCAACAACGCGGCTGCGAGCTTGGCGAACAAGCGATTCACCAGAACGGTGACCCAGATTGGATGCTCCATCTCCACCCTTTCAAGAATCCGCGCGTGGCTGCGGGCCGCTGCGGAACAACTGGACGGTCATTTCGACTAGCACGGCGGCGACAACCGCGAAAAGGCCCGCCATGAAGCTCGGAGCGGGCAAACTAAAGCCACGCAGAATAGCATAGGCCGCGACAATCAGCAAAGCGTAGCGGCCCAGAAATTTCAGATAGACACTTGCGGGCACGCGCGGTTTTTCCGCTCCTGCTTGCTCCGTCGAAAGCCGCGCCAGCGCATTGATTCCCTGCTTCAACCAGCGGTAATTGATCCAGGAGAGGAGTGCGCCTGTGGCTACTCCCGCGCCTGCTTTGAGGTTCCAAAAAATTCCCGTAGCGATTGACGCGATTGCGCCGATGGCGAGCGTGAAGTGCTCGATACGGCGTTCAGCAGCCGCGTAGAATGATTCATCCTCCGCCATCGTCCTGCTCCTGATCCTTCTCCGCGCGAGAAAGACGCTTGAGGATGTCCCACATTCCTGCGCCGAACCCGAGAGCTCCGCCCAAGAGGGTGAGTGCCGGGGAGGTGTGAAATTGGCGATCAAGAAGCCAGCCGAGACCACCGCCAATCACGATGCCAGCGATCAAGATGAATGGAAGCTCCATGGCCATTGCAAGCTGATTAACGAAGGCGGTGGGGCGCTTGCGAGGGGCAGGAGGTGGGGAGGCCATGGACGGTCCGGGCTCAGTGGCCCAGGGGCATGAGGATCGAGTAAGTGGCCAGGCGAAGGAACTGCTCGGGGAACATTCCGGCGGCGAGCGTGATGATGACCATGGTGGCGAGCGCGAATTTCTGCGCGGGGGTGATGACCGGCAGAACCGGGTCGGTGGATTCGCGCACGAACATGGCGGCGACCATCCGGAAGTAGTAATACACCGCGGGGAGAATGTACAGCACGGAGAGGACGGCGAGCAGGTAGTGTTTGGTTTCGATCAGCGCCCAGAAAATCAGGAGCTTGGCAACGAAGCCGCCGGTGGGCGGAATGCCGGCGAGCGAAAGGAGGAAGATCAACATCAAGACGGCCGCGCCGGGATTGCGCTGGATCAGACCGTTTAAGTCTTCGATTTCGTCGCCAATGACGCCTTTGTGGCGCAACACGATGATGATGGCGAAAGCGCCGGTGTTGAAGAAGGCGTACACGAAAAGATAGAAGGCCATGGATTGCAGGCCGCGCTGGTTGAGCGAACCATCGGGATTCACGGCGGCGACGAATCCGAGGAGAATGTAACCGACGTGAGCGATCGAGGAGTAGGCGAGCAGGCGCTTGATGTTGCTCTGTGTCATGGCCGCGAGATTGCCGACTGTGAGTGAGAGCACCGCGACGGCCGCGAGGAGCATGACCCAGTCCATGCGCACAGGCCAGAAAATGGTGAGGAAGAGGCGCAGCAGCAGGGCGAAGCTGGCGGCCTTGGAGGCCACACTGACGTAGGCGGTGATGGATGTGGGCGCGCCTTCGTAAACGTCGGGCGCCCATTGATGGAAGGGCACGGCGGCGATTTTGAAAAACACGCCGGCAGCGACAGTGCCGAGGGCGAGAAACGTGAGCGGATCCGTCCCGTGCATTTGCACGTGGCGCTCTGCAAGTTTGATCGCGATCACGTCGAGATTTGTAGAGCCCGCGAGGCCGTAGAGAATTGAGAAGCCGTATGCCAGGATGCCGGAGCTGAATGCGCCGATGAGGACATATTTTAAGGCGCCTTCGTTGGAGCGGCGGTCGCGTCGCAGGAAACCCGAGAGGACATAGAAGCTGAGAGCCATGGTCTCGAGAGCGATGAAAAGAACCACCAGATCGTTTCCGCAAGCGAGGAACATCATGCCCACGGTGGCGAAAAGCATGAGGGCGTAATATTCGCCGTGCTGCTCTTCTTCGATGTCCATGTAGCGCACGGACAGCAGAATCACCAGCGCAGTGGAAGCAAGAAAGATAAAGCCGAAGAAGATGAAGAATGGATCGATGACGATGGAGCCGTCGAAACCGGGCGTGGGGCCGTGAGGCCCTGAGGCGGCGGGCATGATCACATAGAGTGATGCGGCGCTCAGGAGGACACCGAGCATAGCAGTGAGCGAGTTCCACGTCTTCTGGCGCGGGCCGAGAAGAAAATCGGTGAGCAGGATGGCCAAGCCGAAGAATGCGACCATCAGTTCCGGGAAAATAAGCGGGAAGTCGCGCTGCGACTGTTGTAGGATGTCGCCCCAGTTCATTTACCTGACCTCACCAGTTCCAGCAGTGATTGAAGCCGTTTGCCGCGCCACCGGTAGTGTGACTCGCGCGGCTGGAGCAGGCAGGACGGCGATAGAGGCAGTGGAGGTGGCATTCTTGAAATAGTTCGGGTTGACGCGCTCGACGAGCCGGTGGACGGGCATCTCCAGCACATCGAAGAGCGGCTTGGGATAAATTCCAATCCAGAATGCTAGCGCGACCAGCGGAAGCAGTGTGGCGTATTCGCGCGCGTTCAAGTCGGGCAGGTGCTCGTTCGCAGGATTGGTGATGCTGCCGAACATCACGCGCTGATAAAGCCACAGCAAATATGCGGCGCCGAGGACGACTCCCAACACGCCCCAGGTAGCCCACTGCCAGCGGACTTCGAAAA
>Ga0210384_10003578_pt1 | contig 17897 bp, 14 predicted proteins | sample IncBWH2MmetaG_FD_160574 | JGI IMG/M metagenome (GOLD analysis project Ga0210384, IMG submission 160574) | Forest soil microbial communities from Barre Woods Harvard Forest LTER site, Petersham, Massachusetts, United States - Inc-BW-H-2-M | ecosystem: Environmental > Terrestrial > Soil >...
CTCGGTCATAATGCTAATTGCCTCAAAAATTTCCGCTGACCACTTCGTCCCTCCGACACAGCTTCGGCCGCAACAAGGCTAGCGTCGCACATTGGAACTCGTAACCTTATGATTTTAAAAGGCTAAAGTGCGTCCCAAATAGCCCGCTAATGACTGGAACAATGCAGGGAGCATTTGAAGCGACCACTCTATATAGCCGTGTGGCCCGACACTTAGTAGGCCTAGAGGTGGGTTATTGACTTACCGCTTCCGTTTCGAACTCACCGACGGGTCGCGTTCTGAGGTACTTCAGCATGCGCCATCGGTGTTTGCCGTAAAATCACGCCTTCGTGCTTCTCGGTCCGCGCCACCCATTGACGTGAGCGCAAATCGTCGCTTGCATCGAAGTCACTGTCTACCTGCTGTTTTCCATACAAGCTTGCCTGTTGTTCGCCGTGAGGTTGTGATGGCCGAGGCGGGAAAGCCAGTGCGTGTCCGGGAGCGCGATTAATCGAAAACATAACCCATGCAATGAGATAAGGAGGTGATCCGCCACGCAGCTCTTCGCCTAGTGTGAAATGGCGTTACGCTATTTCTTGGAGGTCCTATGCCCGATGCCAGAACGGCCTCCTTGGCCCGGTAACTCGTCTCCACCGATACAGCTTATTTTCCGAACGAGAATACTATGTACCGCACGGCTCGCAATGCGCTTCTCGTCGAAGAGGTCGAGCTGCGCCGCCACATCGAGTGCGTGGCAACCCACCGGCGCACGCTGCCCCAAGGCGACGAGGTTCCGCACGACTACGAGTTCGTCTCCGAGACGGGCCCCATCCCCTGCTAGCCTGTTTGCAATAAAGACACGCTGATGGTTTACAGCATGATGTACGCTCCAGAGTGCAAAGCGCCTTGTCCCATGTGCACATTGTTTCTGAACTCTTGGAACGGCACCGCTATCAATCTGCGCGAGCGGTTCGGCATGGCTGTCACGGCGCGCTCACCCATTCAGCGGCTGGTGGAGTATAAGAAGCACCGCGGCTTCACAAACCTTCCGTGTGTCTCCGACATGTCCGGCGCCTACACGCGCACCTACGTCAATTCTGAAGATGCGGGGCGTCCCTGGCTTCAGTGTTTTACTCGGCGCCACGGGACGGTTTGCCACTTCTACAGTGGCGAAATGGTGGCGCGATGGCCGACCCCGGACAGGATCCCGCGGCGCCCTAGACCTCGACCCTCTTTGGCTAACGTTGGACCTCACGCTAGAGGGCCGTGGCACCGACTGGAACCCGAAGCTCGATTACCGTCATAAATAGTCCGAGACTTCTTTACGCCGATCGTCTCGGACAAAGGGAGTTGGTTTATTGTTTTGGCCATCGTCGAAGTTCAACGATCTGTTTGGATGGATAAGTCAGCGGTAGGAGGAGCACTTGGTGTACAAGTGCTGAACTCGGCGGTTGCCCGCTGATTCAGAGACATCCAAGGAGGCTCCTCGTGACCAGTATGAACTTCATCGGTTTAGACATCCACAAGAAGACGATTAGTTATTGCGTGAAGGACGCTGCCGGCGAGGTGCTGGCAGAGGGTACGATTTCATCAACCCGGCAGAGTTTGGATGCCTGGATGCGAACGCTGTGCGGACCGTGGACGGTTGCCATGGAGGCGACCATGTTTACAGGCTGGATCTATGACTATTGCTCCCTCATGCAGCCGCGGTGAAGGTGGCACACCCGCTGATGCTGCGGGCGATCGCCGCGGCCAAGAAGAAGAACGATCGCATCGATGCGAGCAAGATTGCCGACTGCCTGCGGTGCAACTTTCTCCCGGAGTGTTACATGGCTTCGACGGAGATTCGCGAGCGGCGCAGGACGCTTCGCTACCGCAAGCTGCTGGTGCGCCAGAACGTGCAGTTGCGGAACAAGGTCTCGCAGATGCTGATGGAGTCCGGCGTGGTCTACAACAAGAAGAAGCTCCACAAGGTGGGCTACTTCAAGGAGTTGATAACAACGAACCCGGACATCCGTGAAGGACTGCGACCACTGCTGACGATCTGCCGCGAGACCATCGTGCGGATCGGCAAGAGCGAAGGCGCCCTGGTGCGCTCGCTGGCTCGCGATCCACTGCTGTCCGACCGTGTGCAACGGCTGATGACGATTCCCGCCGTCGGGCCGATCACGGCGGTGACCTGGGTTCTCGAGGTGGATGATATATCTCGCTTCGGATCGGTGAAGCAGGCCATCAGCTACTGCGGGCTGTGCGGAGCGGAGCGAAGTTCCGCCGACGTGGTCAAGCGCATGCCGATCTCCAAGCAGAGGAACAAGCACCTGCAATCGGTCCTGGTCGAAGCGGCCAAGCTTGGACCACGGCTGAGCCCTGATCTGGCGTTGGTCTATGACATGGAGAAGCAGAAAGGCCATGCCAACCGTGCCACCTCGCAGTTGCCCGGAAGCTCGTTGCCTATCTGCTTGCGGCCGACCGCAGCGGCCGAGAGTTCGTAGTGACAGGAGAACGAAGAGCAGCGGCCTGACGCCGCTACGAGGCAGCAGATCATCACGCGCGTCCTGCCAGGTCCCGCAGTTGCCGACTGGGCGACGGAGCTCAACCTCCCGAGGCCTCCTCCGAATTGTTTCGGGACTGGCAGGTAGCACTTACTCAATCTTCTGTGACGGTCCAACGATCCGATACAGCCAATGGATGTCTGGTTCTGCGCCAAGCAGGAACCCTGCCGAGAGGCTCAACCGCAAGCTGACGACGCTGCAAGATACAAACACGCGCTCCCCAACGCGCGAACGGACATCCCCTGCCCCACTTGACAGAGACTTACATAATGCCGGCATTTCGTGGACCCAAGGTCGCTGAAAGAGTAGTTGCGGTTCCTGCGGATAGTCGTGGGGCTTGGCGTCAGCCTATGCGCGCAAGATACAATTTTGCGTCATGAACAGGTTCGCGGTTGGTCTCATCATGCTGATGGTGAGTCCGTTCTTAGGTTTAGCGCAAAACGATGCGGCGTCGTATGTGAATACGTTGATCGGCACGCAACGAAGCGCTATCGGGTACGGCGGCACCATGCCTTTTGTGACGACGCCGTTCGGCATGACGAGTTGGACGGCGCAGACGCGACAGAATAAGATTAGCGTTACGTCGTACAACTACGATGACACAACTATCTCTGGGTTCATCGGCACTCATCAGCCGGCGATCTGGATGGGAGATTACGGCTACGTGACGGTTATCCCGCAGGTCGGGGATCTTCGTACCACGCCAGAGTCGCGCAAACTTCCCTACAGACACGGCTCTGAGAAAGCGCGGCCGGATTACTACGGGGTTTCGCTGGATGCCGGTGCAGACGGAACGATCCAGGCGGAGATGACGGCTACTGAGCGCTGCTCGATACTCCGGTTCACTTTTCCGAAAACCGCAAAAGCTCGCGTCATCGTTGAAGCGTCGCGCCCTGGAATCGCGGGGATGGCGTCGGTCAATCTTGAAACACGTGAGATAACAGGCTATAACCCACATCGGATGGATGCGCATCTCGGACCGTTTGCCCTGCCGAAGTTCAAAGGCTACTTCGTAGTTCAGTTCCAGCAGACGCCTGTTGTCATGAAGACGTACGGCATGGAGAACGGCAAGGCAGAGTCGAGTCGCGGGGCGTATGCGGAGTTCAAATCCGGGCAGACGATCCAGGTGCGTGTGGGTACGTCGTTCATTAGCACCGAGCAGGCCCGCGCGAATCTCCAGCACGAACTATCCGGATGGGACTTCCAAACCGTGCAGGAAAATCTTCGCGCAAAGTGGAACGAGAAGTTATCGCGAATTCAGGTTAGCGGGGCGAGCGATGAGGAGAAGACGCGGCTCTACACGGCGGTGTATCACACACTGCTGTATCCGCGAATCTTCTCTGAATACGGCCGCTACTATAGCGCCTTTGACGACGCCATTCACCCTGGAGAGAGCTATACCGCTTACTCGATCTGGGACACTTTCCGCGCCGAGAACAGCATGCTGACGCTGCTGGCTCCAGAGCGCATTGACGGGATGATCACAGCCCTCCTGCAGAATTTCAAGGAAGGCGGCTGGATGCCCAAGTGGCCGAATCCGAGCTACACCAACATTATGATTGCAACGCATGCGGACTCGCTCGTTGCCGAAGCGTTCAGGAAGGGTTTCAAGGGCTTCGATCAACAGGTGGCATGGCAGGCCGTCTATAAGGACGCCATGACACCGCCCGATGGAGATACGACTCGGCGATGGCTGGACCGCGAAGAGCACACGCCGTACGAAGCTCGAGCGGGGCTCACCTACTATAAGGAGCTTGGCTATATTCCGACGGACAAGACCGATGAGGCGGCTTCGCGAACCCTGGAGGACAGCTACGACGATTGGTGCGTTGCGCAAGTTGCCAAAGAACTCGGACAAATGGAGGATTACCGCTTCTTCCTGAAACGATCTTTGAACGATCGTAATCTCTACAACCCTGCCATTGGACTGATGAACGGCAGGACGTCCGATGGCAACTGGGCGCCGATCGGTGGTTCGAGGGACAACAATGGAAACCGGTCTGTGTCGGGGTGGACGGAAGGCGATGCGTGGGTCTATACGTGGTCGCCATTTCACGATCAGGCAGGAATCATTCAGTTGATGGGCGGAGCAGAAGGGTATGACGCCAAGCTCGACGAGCACTTCAGCGGCGGCCACAACGTGCACAGCAACGAACCGAGTCACCACTACGGCTATCTTTACGATTTCGGCGGGCAGCCGTGGAAGACTCAGGCGATGGTGCGCAAGATTGCCGCGAAGGAATATCAGGCGAGTCCGGGTGGTCTGGATGGGGATGACGATTGCGGCCAGATGTCGGCGTGGCTTCTGTTTACCGCGATGGGTTTCTATCCCGTGAACCCCGCAAGCGGTGAGTACATGATCGGAAGTCCGATCTACCAGCAGATCTCGCTTAGCCTGGCGAACGGAAAGACGTTCCGCGTGGAGGCGAGCAACAATTCAGCAGAAAATGTCTACATTCAGTCGGCGACGCTTAACGGCAAGCCGCTGGATATTCCGGTCATCACGTGGGAGCAGATCCAGGCTGGAGGAACCCTGCAGTTCGTCATGGGTCAGAAGCCGTCGGATTGGGGCAATAAGTGGAGGCCTGCTCTTATTTTGAGTAACTAGTGAGATTGGGGTGCATAACGGAGTCGATATGTAATTTACAGTCCGTACCGGCTTCAGGAACGGTAGAAGTCGGAAACTCGTTTTCGATGGCACGAAGCTGGTCAGCATACGATGGCTATTCTATAGAACTCCGTTTGTCGGTTCCTATCGAGAAATCGGCCTCATACTTAGACCTTCAATACTTCCGTTTTTGCCTCGGACGCACATCGCATCGGTCCTCGACTATTGTCAAAATGATTCTTTGGGGCTACCCGAGAGGCATCAGGACGGCCCTCAGGATTGCGTTGGAAATATATATGCTCATCTATTATGGTTAATCAGGTTTTTTAGATATCAGAATATCACCAAAATATGCCTCTTAGTTGCGGTAGCTATGCTGAGAGGCTGCAAATTTAGGCCAGTGTGAATGGTCTAAGGAACACCACGTGAGAATGCCTAAGGTTCGACCTTAGATCCGAGTCCATCAAGTACCGTAAGTCATTAGAAATTTGGTGACGACACCGCTCATTGTAAGTACGATCCTGGATTACGCTAGTTGAATTTGTTTCACCGTGACAACTAATGAAAGTCATGGGAACCTACCTCAGGAACATTAACCGACAGCGTGACCAATTTAGCGGCCTTTACATGCACCACCCCGTCCTGGTTCTGTAGCTGTCCCTCGACCATCAGAAATTTGCTCCTGGTCACTATCAGGCGGTTTCTTTCATACACATCTGGCGTGACGATCACATTGGCAATGCCGGTTTCATCTTCCATCGAGAGGAAGATAAACCCTTTCGCCGTACCAGGGCGTTGGCGGGCGATGACGCAGCCTGCGGTGCGCACAAATTCTCCATCTCTTCGAGTTCGCAGTTCCTGAGAAGACAGGATGTTGCCGCGACGCAGCTCAGGACGCCTATAGTACATCGGGTGTCTCCCAACCGTTAACCCGGTCCCCGTATAGTCCGCGACCAAGCGCTGATCGGTGTTCATCTGGCGAAGAGGCGATATTTCCGAATCCCGCAACCATTCACTTTGTTGCTTGAGTAGCGGCCCTTCTAGTTTTCCAGCACGCTCCACCTGCCAGAGCGCATCGCGTCGATGTGAAATTCCTGCAATCTTATTCAGAGCACCGATTTGCGCTAGTGTAGTGAGCTCTTTTTTGTTTAGCAATGGAACTCTCAGGGCAAGATCTTCTACCGAGAGGAAAGGGCCGTTCTGTGAGCGGGATCGTACAAGTGCCTCGGCGGACTGCTTTCGCAGTCGTTTTGCATACCCAATGCCCATACGCAAGGATAGCGACCCGTTTGGCTCACGTTCGACAATACAAGGCCAGTCTGAGATCTGTACATCAATGGGTTTTACTCGTAGACCATGACGTTGTGCATCCTTAACTAGAACTGCGGGAGAATAGAAGCCCATGGGTTGATTGTTCAGAATGGCACAGGTAAAAGCTGCGAGATACTTTACCTTGAAGTACGCTGAGGCGTACGCAAGCAGTGCAAAACTAGCAGCATGCGACTCAGGAAAGCCATACAGAGCAAAAGAGCTTATGTTTTGGACTATGTTGTCCTGCGTTGCGGGGTCGATTTTGTTTGCCGTCATCCCCTCCCGTAGCTTTCCCTCAAGACTTTTCATACGTTCCCAAGAACGACGCATACCGACGGCGCGTCGCAACTCATCGGCTTGTGCGCCGGAAAAATTGGCAACAACCATGGCCATGCGAAGCAGTTGTTCCTGAAATAAAGGCACCCCCAGAGTTCTTTCCAAAACGTCCTTCAATAATGGATGAGGGCAAAGGGGCTCCTCTTTCTTCTGTCGTCGCCGCATGTATGGGTGCATCATTTGACCCACGATAGGGCCGGGGCGGATGATTGCAACTTGCACAACAAGGTCGTAGAACTTTTCAGGCCTATTGCGAGGCAGAGAGGCCATCTGCGCTCGGCTTTCGATCTGAAACATGCCAACAGTATCTGCTTCTCGCAGTGTGCGGTAGACTTCGTCGTCCTCAGGCAATTGCGCTAGGTCTACTTTGTCGCCATAGTGCTGCGGGATTAATTCGAGGCAATCTTTCAGGACCGCCATCATTCCGAGACCCAGCAAATCCACCTTGATGATGCCGAGGTCGGCACAGTCTTCTTTGTCCCATTGCACGACGGTCCGGCCAGGCATTGAGGCACGCTCCAGGGGCACCACCTGATTCAATTGACCCTGACAGATGACCATGCCGCCTGAGTGCTGTCCGAGGTGACGAGGCAGGCCCTGGATCCGCATGGAAAGTTCAAGATATTTGGCTATACGCGGATGCTTGATATCAAAACCCGCATTGTGGAAGGAATGCACCATCGTGTCTGTCTTGCCTCGCCATTCCCAATGACTAACAAGACTGGAAAGCCTGCCGAGTGATTCCTGGTCGAAACCCAGAGCTTTGCCTACTTCGCGAGCAGCCGACTTGCCTCGGTAGGTAATTATGTTCGCTGTCATGGCGGCACCTAGTTCACCGTAGCGCCGATAGACGTATTGAATGGCCTGTTCACGTTTCTCTTCGGAGGGAAGATCCAGGTCGATGTCTGGCCATTCTCCACGGCTCTCGCTCAGGAAACGTTCGAAGAGCAGATCCATGCCGACTGGATCGATTGCAGTGATCTCAAGCGCATAACAGACAGCGGAATTCGCCGCGCTGCCTCGGCCCTGAATGAGAATATCGTTACGTTTGCAATATCTGACAATATCCCAGACGACAAGAAAATACCCGGCGAAGCCTAGCTTAGCGATAAGAGCAAGCTCACGCTCAACCTGGGTCTTTGCCCGCTCCAGCAAATCTGGATTGTTTTTGGGGCCGTATCGTCGTTGAACTCCCTCCGATACACGTTTTTGTAGAAAGCTATCCATCGTCTCTCCCATTGGCACGGGATAACGTGGAAATTCATAGCCGAGATCGTTCAATTCAAATCTGAGGCGCGAAGAGAGATCGCATATATTCTCAATCGCACCCGGTACGTCTCTGAAAAGAACCACCATTTCACGTGGCGAACGCAGATGACGTTGACTATTCAGCGCAAGTAGCCGACCAGCGCGGTCGAGTTCTGTATGGTGGTGGATAGCGGTGAAGAGATCAAGAATTTCACGATCGTATGCAGTCGCATACCGAACTCCGTTGGTGGCAATTACCGGCAGCTTTAAAGAACGAGCGATTCGAATAGCGGCTTGATTTCGCCACTCTTCCTCGCGCTCGTAGTGGCGTTGCAATTCGATATAAACATTTTCACGGCCAAAAATATGAGTTAGTTGTTCGGCCATTCTGTATCCAGCATTCTCCCCCCCATGAACGAGAGCGGCGGCCAACGGTCCTTCGTCTCCTCCGGTAAGGCATACGAGGCCGGATGCATATTGTTGCAGTTCATCAGTGGTTGCAGCGCCTTCCTTCTTCGTGGTTTCGCGTATTTTGAACTGCGTAATAAGTTGACAAAGATTTTGATAGCCCTCTCGGGATTCACAGAGGAGCGGCAATCGCGCCGGTTCTTTGATGTATTGGTGTGGCAACCACGCCGGCGGCGTAAGGCGCGGCCCCAGACTTGAAACAGCAACTTCAGCCCCAATATGGGCTCGAACCTTGTTTCTCTTTGCACTGGTATGAAAACGGGCGGCCCCATAGACACCATTGCGGTCCAGAAGTGCCATCGCCGGCATCTCCAATTCGACTGCACGTTCAATGAGAGATTCGGGTTGCGAGGCACCCTCAAGAAAGCTGAAGGCGCTGGCGGCGTGCAACTCGACATAGCCATCAGTCATAGAGCGCCGCCACTTGCCAGCAGTCCTGTCTGTGGTCACGTACCATGCAACAGTAAAGCAAAACGTTGTCTCTCGCGCGAGCCACGAGATCCCACTGTTCGAGACCCCATAGGGTTGGATTCCACCAATCGCCTCCTGTCAGCCAGGGTCCATAAATATGCTCCACAATGTAATAGCGCTCTCGAAAGACGAAAGCTTTCGGACGTTTGTCCTGAGTTGTGACTGAGACATTCTCCGCCGGACGTAACTGACGCAATGCGGACCGCGGTTGACCGGGAGCCACTGCCGACACAAAACCCGCAGGAACAGTAAACGGCTCTATGTAGAAGCCATCTGGCCGGTGGGTGTCTTTGAGCACAGCACGACCGACACAGTCTTCGCCGACTATAGAGCGTATGCGCGCAAGAGTAACGTCGAGTCGCTTGGGTTCAGGAAGCTGTGGAGAGAACAGTCCCAATTGAATCTTACTTGTGCTGCCAGGTTCTGCTGCAAGGGTTATGGAAAGTATAGCGGCGCGCGGAGGATGTGCTTCAAGGTCGAGATGAAGTAGCTTGATCCAGAATTGCTTGTCATTTATTGGCAGCGTAGGCCGTATGGCGCGTATATGTGTCTGGCCTCTCTCAAGCAAAAGCGTGATAGTGACGGAGGCTAGAGCAAGTATGCGTGTCTTCGCACGTAAGATCAGTTGGTCCAGCATTACGGCCACTACAAACAGCAACGAATCGAGCAGGTCGACAGGACAATCGAGTTCCATACGTTCTTCCAGTGTGAAGGCGGGCTCAACTGGTTGAAAAAGATGAGGCCCCTCTCCACGCGCCAATTGGCGAAGCCGTTTGCCATCCTGTCCCATTCTGGCAATCAGCTCTTTTTCCGGCAGATCTGCCAGCATCTGCAAGGTAGAGATTCCCCAAAGAGAAAAAGTTTCAGCCTGCTCTGTTGTGAGGCCAAGAACCGTAAGTGGCAGCAAAGCGAGGGCGGCGGCTTCCTCTCCCGGTGGAACGATCTTTATGCTTGAGGGAGATAACCCTTTTGCAAGAGAGACAGAAGAGTGAAAATTGCTGCTGACAGTGACGCAGCCCGTTATACCCAATGTCCTGGCCTGATTCAAAAGAGCACGTGCCAGTACCTCTGCGGGGCCGAATAGCTTTTCAGTTCCTGCAATGTCGATGACACACAGAAATGCGCAATTTTCACTTCGATCCTCGACGCGCGGTGAAAATCCGCCGGCACACTCAAGTAAGATCGCTTTAGCGGCAGCTTCTTCTTTCATTGATCGCGATAGAAGTTCGGCAGAAGGAAAAGCGTCAACCTCGACGCGAGTCATTCCCCTAGCCACACCGAGCTTGCTTGCCTTTCTATTAAGCGCACAGACTAGCTGCAATGGTGGATCTCCCTCCATCACGAGGAACGGCTTGTCGCGCAGATCCTGTCTAAGACGAAGCAAAGCTTGGGCTGGAAATTCTGTTGCGTAAAGGCAAGCATAGAGTTCGGAGTATTTTGTCATCGGCTGCCTGCCCATGCCGTTCGGCTCTTCCACTGAGCGTTATTTACTCTTTGTGGAGGCTTTCGTAATGGAATGACATTCGTTGAAGCTTGTGTAAACCGCTGACGCACGACCTCCACGTAATGTTCTATACCGGTAAAGACAGTCGCCTCCTCCCGAAGTGCATTGCCTGGTTTGAAACGCAGCAGCAGTTCGACGCTGCTCTTCGCGCAGGAATACTGAGTCACCAAAAGGATGCTAGTGTGCGTTCGTTCCGCTGCAGCTCGATAACGGAACCATGTTGCAAGCGGCACACGCACGCCATATTCGGGAGCGATGCTACCCATATCCAGGACAAGCGCACTGAAGCCACCGCCCTGCAGAAGAAGATCGACCACCCGAAGGGCTTGCTCGATTCTCGTCCATGGCTTGGGAACCGAAGCTGGCTTTCGGTTGGTTTGCAATGGTTGCTGCACAGGAGGTTCAAAGATTTTCCTCGGCGGAGGTACTCTACGCTGCGGGTCTACGCATCGTCGGACAAACATTTCCGGCCGCATGAAACCACTAATGGAGTCTGAGAGCCCTTTTACCTCATTGCGAGGATGAGAGCCGAAACCTCCGCCATGCAACCCCTTTTTGATATTTCTTGAGAGAGAGAATGCACGCGGCGAGAACGGCTTTCCATGTGTGTCAGCGGAAACCCCGCAACGAACCCAGAGGAGTCGGGTCAAATCCACGCCTGACGCCGCAGCCGATTCTGGATGTAAAGTATCGGAGACATCAACCCAAGCGCAAACCTTGGCGCTTTGTGTCTGTCCTGCCACGAAGGAGAGCGCGAAGGCAGTACGCCCCGAACATTCAGGGCCCACTACTTCCGTGATGGCTCCCAATGGGAGACCACCCTTGAGCACCACATCGATGGACGGGACACCCGTTGTTGTAACAGGTCGGACTATCCGCGGTGACGGTGAAAGCGCGGAAGGAATTCGTTTAGAAAGAGAGGTTTCAATCTGATGTCGAATGTTAGCTGAAGAAGGCATAAATATTCGCCTAATATTCGCCTAAGAAGGTTTATGACGTCAAATCGAATGCATCAAAAATAGTGCAGCTATCTCGCAAACTATCTGAATATAAAGTGCTATTAAAAATTACTCTTCAAAGATCAGCTACATAGCGCAAGTCATGAAGAAAGGCTTCTCGATCCCGATGACGATCTTCCTTAGTTCGGGCACGCAAAATCGCAGATGGATGCAAAGTCGCAATGATCGGTGGAAGCCTTCAGCCTTTGGATTTTGCCATTGGATTGAGTAATTTTGAAGGCGGAGCCCAACAAGGATTGCGCTGCGACGGCATCAAGACAGACGATCAACTCGGGACGCACAACCTCTAACTCCGCTTCAAGCCAAGGCCGACAGGCACGGATCTCTCCCGCACTGGGCTTTTTGTGGATGCGGAGCTTTCCGCGCGGCTCCCATTTGAAATGCTTGACAGCATTTGTAACGTAAACTTTGCGTCGATTTATGTCGGCCTCTTCCAGGCATTTATCCAGCAGCTTTCCAGGAGGGCCTACAAAAGGTCGTCCTTGTTTGTCCTCCTGATTACCTGGTTGTTCGCCGATCATCATGATCTGGACCTTCGGTCTCGCCGAGTCTGCTCCTGTCGCCCGTCAGCGCCTGTCGCAGCAGCGTCGAGATCACTCTTCCATCGTTCGGCTGGAGGCGCTGGCCATAGGTATTGAAGATCCTCACAATATGCGTATCGACATTCCTGTACCGGTGGTATGCCATTGTCAGTGCCTCCGTAAACCGCTTCGCCTCGTCATAAACTGAGCGCACTCCGATCGGGTTCACATGCCCCCAATAGCTCTCCGGCTGCGGGTGGACCGCAGGATCGCCATAACACTCGGACGTCGACGCCACCAGGTAGCTAGCTCCGTACTTGCACGCAAGCGACAACACATTCCGCGTCCCAATCGAACCTACATCCAGCGTCTCGATCCCATACCGCAGATAGTCGAACGGGCCCGCCGGCGAAGCCAGATGAAACACTCTGTCAAACGGCCCCGGATCGAAAGGGGTACAAATGTCATGCTCCATGAACGTGAAATGCCGATCTTCCAGCAAGTGTTCGATATTCAGTTCTGTGTCGATAACCTAATAACGGGAGTGCGACAGAATAGTCGAGCCTACCTCCGGCATCCCTGGAACAGTCATTGAGGACTGCCGGCACCTAGGAATCAAGCGGCTCCATGTCTACCCCGACTTTGAGTGTATGGGCCCCGCCGCCTAGAATCAGGCCGCGCAGCGGACTTACGTCGCCGTAGTCCCGGCCCCAGGCGAGCGTTACGTGGCCGTTTGAGGGGACAACATTGTTAGTTGGATCCAGATCAAACCATCCGATTCCCGGACAATAAGCAGACACCCAGGCGTGGGATGCATCAGCGCCCACAAGCCTCGGCTGCCCAGGAGGTGGATAGGTTCGAAGATATCCGCTTACATAACGGGCCGCAATGCTCAGGGAGCGGAGACAGGCGATTTGCAAATGTGCGAAGTCCTGACACACACCCCGGCGCTTTCGAAAGACCTCTTCGGTGGGCGTTCGGACGTTGGTCACTTTTGCATCGAAACGAAAGTCCTTGTAGATGCGCGCGGTCAGATCCAAGAGCGCTTCAAGCATCGGTCGTCCAGGCGTAAATGATTGGAGCGCGTAGGAGGCAAACTCCGGTCGTACGCGGATGCGTGGCGACTCAAATCCGAACTGGTAGGCTTCGAGTCCCGCAGAGCTGTGATCATTGGGAAGCGATCTGACGGCCTCCTCCCAAGGGAGCGACCGTTGCGGCCAAGGAGTCGTATTCCCCTCCATGATTACTTCGCTCTGGGCCTCCACTACCAATTCCTTGTGCGGCTCCTGAACAGTGAAAAAGCAGAGAAGGTTCCCAAAATAGTCCACCCGCTCGGTGCGCGTTGCCGGAGGCGGTTGGATGCGCAGCTCGCTACGCCCGACCTGGTGGTGCAGCAAAGACCGCGGCTTTAGGCACGCCACATGGTTTCCGACCGAGACCGGATATTTGTATTTGTACGTGGTTCGGTGAACAATTCTATAAATCATTGGCCTATGGCGATCGGTAAGGTGCGAGCGTGGCTAAAGTACCTGCTCGATAAGTTATTCGACAAGGAAGGTAGTAATCGTTCCAGATCTCGGAGGAAATGCTCAAGCCGGGTGAGCCCCTCGGAGCCATTAGTTGCGATCGCGGCGCCTGGCAATGGGTATGGCAACTCTCGCAGATCGAAGCTTCGTAACAATGCCAGCGCGTCCCGCATCGCCTGCAGGTCATCTGGAAGGTGCCTGGGAAGCTTTTGATAGAGGTCTACAAGGTGGCTCAGCTGAAAGTCCAAAGACCGGGGATTTGTTTCATCGGCCATGAGCACATCGAGCACAGCCAAGGGCTGCAGCGTCGTGTAGTACCGCGTCCGGTAAGTCATGGAACTGTCAGCGACCTCGAGCAGACATTCCAGAAGCGACCAATCCTCCTCAGCCAGCGGCGTGGTTATCTCGCGCAGCTGCCTCGTCAGATAGATCGCGCGCTCGAGACGCCGACCGGTGGTCAGGAACAACCAGCCTAATCCGCGGTTAATATTTTCGCGCTCCATTCCGGAAAATGCAGAGAGTAGCTCCAAGCAACCGGTCAACATTGCTGGATACTCGAGAAACTGGGTGCCCGGCTCAACCCGGATTGAGTCCCGTAGCTGGCTGATGAGAAACGTCATGTCGGCCGACAACCGCTCGCGAACATTGCCCCCAACCCGAGACACTTCTGCTAGAGTGGAAGCGAGGCTGTCAGATCGCTTGACATCCGTAATTATCGAGATCAGCTCCTGTTCGAACTCAAGCGAAGTCGGCCGTCTGTCTTTAGCCTTTGGCAACTTGCTGTGCCCTGACTCCAGGCAACTGTGCAGTCGGATGAGGCACCGGAACTCCGCCTCGTCGGCGCGACGGATTCGAGAGATCATCGGGCGCAAGATCCGGGCGATATTTTCCGCTCGTTCGACATATCGACCGAGCCAGAAAACATTGTCGGCTACGCTGCTTGGAACACCCCGCGAGGCGCGGCGCAACTCCACCGGCTCATTGCGCGGGTGCAGCATGCTGAACGTGTCCACCGGGCCGTCCCAGAGGACCCAGGCATCCTTACTGTGGCCGCCCCGCTGCATCGAGACGACCGACCCTTCCGCTTCGGCAACCCGCACCAATCCCCCTGGAATCGCAGTCCAACCGTTACCGGTATTGAGGACGTAAGTACGCAGCACCACGCTGCGTGAGTTGAGGCGTCCGTTATCCCATACGGGCGCAGTGGATAAAGCGATCTGCTCTTGTGCCACATACTCATGGGGATGGGCCCGCAATTTGTCGGCAAACTTGCGCTTTTCGACGTGCGGGAGTTCGGCCCCGAAGACCGGTTCCATGCCCCGTGATGGAAATGCCGGTTTCACCACCACGGAAGCGAGATGGTTGAGCACCCAGTCAAGCGCGTACTCCTGTCCGCACCACCAGGTCGCGACGGATGGAAGTTTGAGCTTCTCGCCGAGCAGGTGCCTGGAGAGTCCCGGAAGGAAGGGCATGACCGCGGCCGTCTCAATCAGTCCGCTTCCCAGTGCATTTGCAACCTTCACGTTTCCAGCGACAATGGCGTCCACCAGGCCGGGCACACCCAAAAGCGAGTCGCTCCGCAATTCGAGAGGGTCGCAAAAGCTATCGTCCACACGGCGCAAGATGACGTCGACCTGCTCCAACCCGTCGACGGTCTTTAGATAGACGCACCGGTCGCGCACTGTGAGATCAGCTCCCTCGACTAGAGTGAAGCCCAGGTATCGCGCGGTATAGGAGTGTTCGAAGTAAGTCTCGTTGAAGGGCCCTGGGGTCAGCAGTACGATTCGCGGATTGTCGCGCTGGGCGAGGCTGGTAAGCGCTTCGCGTTGCGCACGAAAGAAAGGAGCGAGGCGCAATACGTTCGAGGAGCGAAAGACATTTGGTAGAACATCGGAGACTATGGTGCGATTCTCCAGTGCATAGCCGCTGCCCGAAGGTGCTTGCGTACGATCGGCCAGCACCCACCACTGGCCGTCCGGAGAACGCGCAAGGTCGACGGCGAGCATATGCAGATAACTGTGCGCGGGAACACGTACCCCCACAAGCGGCCGAAGGAAGGCGGGGTTTGCATAGAGAAGCGCGGCGGGGAAGTGGCCTTGTGCCAAGAGGTCCTGCGACCCGTAGAGATCCTCGAGAACCAAGCTCAGCAACTGGGCGCGCTGAATGATGCCCGCTTCGATGTATCGCCACTCGTCCGCCGAAATCAGTAGCGGAACGATATCGATTTTCCAAGGCCGATTTGCCCCAAGCGGATCGCTATAAATGTTGTACGTGATCCCGTTTTCGCGAATGCGGCGTTCGGCACGGCCCCAACGTCGTCCCAACTCCTCGGGGCCGATCTCCCTAAGCGACTCCATGAGGTGTGCCCAGTGAGGTCGAGGAGTGACGCCATCGGCCGACAATTCGTCGTAGACAGCAGCATAGTGGAGTGAAGTTTGATAAAGATCCACGGTCATGAGGCAAGCCCCCGCTTCTCGCTTTGGGCTTTTTGTCCAGGCGCCAGCGTCCGCAGGTCAAGAGTGAGAGGGAAGGTCGGGTTGCTCTCCTGCTCCGGCACCGCCATTGGACCGAGCGTGTGACTGGACAGTTGAAAGCGTTCCAGACGCCGCTCTTCGGCCTCCTTAGCGTTGGCGGGCCGGGCAGCGTACTTACGGCCCTCCGGTGGCCCCGTATAGTAGGTGCATCGGCCAATCGAACGCTTTTTCCACAGATCAATGATGTCGAAGACAAGGGGGGAATGCACGGGGATCGTGGGGTGCAACGCCGCAGAAAGCCGCCGGGCGCGATACCGTACGCCCGCCACCGCCTCTCCAGGCTCGCCTGCGGGAGCGAGAGGCACTTTGCGCCCATTGCATGCAACCACATAACGGGATTCCGGCGCAAACCCCGAGAGCTTCACCTGCAGCCGTTCGAGCGATGAGTCCACGCTGCGAACGGTTCCGCCGGAAGTAGTCTCTTCCGCGAGCACGTTCCAAGGCTCAAGGCCCTGACGCAGTTCGAGTTCGATTCCCTCTGCAGCGGTCAACCCGATCTTAGGAAAGCGAAACTCCAGGTGTGAAGCAAACCACTTCTCCTCGAAGTTGTAACCTGACTGGCGCAATTCGGTGAGCACATCGGAAAAATCGCGCTTAACAAAATGGGGCAGCATAAAACGATCATGGAGCGCCGTGCCCCAACGGACCAGGCTGCCTTCAAAGGGCTGTTTCCAGAACGTACAGACCAAAGCGCGGATGAGAAGCATCTCCACAAGACCCATTCTGACATGCGGAGCCATTTCGAAGGCACGCAATTCGAGCAAGCCAAGCCGCAATCCGAGACCCTCGGGCGGATAAAGCTTGTCGATGCAGAATTCGGCGCGATGTGAGTTTCCTGTGACATCGACGAGCAGATCGCGGAACAACCCGTCCACAATGAACGGCGGGCAGTCGTCGGATGGCAATTGACTGAAGGCAATCTCCAACTCATACAAAGCATCCATGCGTGCCTCGTCCACCCGCGGATATTGGCTCGTTGGGCCGACATACATGCCGGAAAACAGATAGGACAACGACGGATGGTTCTGCCAGAAGGCCACCATGCTGCGCAGCAGGTCCGGACGTCGCAGGAACGGGCTGTCCAACACAGTCGGTCCGCCGATCACGATATGGCTACCGCCGCCGGTCGCGACATGGCTGCCGTCGTAGTTGAATTTTTCAGCGATCAACCGATTCTTGCGTGCTTCTTCGACAAGCACAGTGTTGCTGTGTACGAGTTCGTCCCAATTGCTCGCGGGCGGCAGATTCACTTCCAAAACGCCGGGGTCGGGAGTAACGCTGAACGATCGCAGCCGCGGGTCGGAAGGCGGAGCATAGCCCTCAAGCCACACCGGCTTCTGCAGATATTGACACGTATCCTCAATGGCGGCGACCAGATCGAGATAGTCCGCCAGCCTGGACGCATAAGGCAGAAAGACGTGCAGGCGGCCCTCTCGAGCCTGTACGCACAGCGATGGCCGGATCAACTCCGCCGCTGTTTCGGCCGTGCTCGAGTGAGCGGGCAGCGGATCGGCCACTGGGTGTCTCGCGAAGAGATCCATGCGTCGGGCCGGGCTTGATGGGAGCTTGACTCGATCTGCGAATGGCGCGGCATCGAACTCGTATTCAAGCTCGTCGGGCGCCACCCAGGGCATCGACGCGGTCGGTATGCGATAGCCTATAGGCGAATCGCCCTGTGTCAGGAGCAGACGTTCCGGACGAGGGAACCACAACTGACTTGACCACGACAGGAGACCCGCCGGTTGGCGGCGACGAATGGGCAAGATGTACCCGGTTGGCTCCGTCGACTCACCTTCGGCGTTGTAAGCAGGCAGCACATT
>Ga0210384_10003579_pt1 | contig 17895 bp, 29 predicted proteins | sample IncBWH2MmetaG_FD_160574 | JGI IMG/M metagenome (GOLD analysis project Ga0210384, IMG submission 160574) | Forest soil microbial communities from Barre Woods Harvard Forest LTER site, Petersham, Massachusetts, United States - Inc-BW-H-2-M | ecosystem: Environmental > Terrestrial > Soil >...
GGAGAGAAAAGGGCGCCTCGGCCGATTGGCGTGGAGACCATCGAGAAAAAGCGTGATGGCATCATTCCTGATGGGCGTATCGTGAATTGGCTAGTGCGCTCGGTGCGCCACGTGTGGGAAATTCTACGCGGGGGCGCCGCCAAGGGGCACGCGGCCATCGGCCGCGCTTGGACTCGTGTCAATAACTGTACGCGCAGCGAATTTGCCAAGTTGAAAGAAGGTAACAATTTCCTGAAGGGGGACGATTTTTTTTGTCCTGAAATTCGGGATTTTTGGTCAGATAGCGGAAAAGTTGAGCAGCAAGAAAGGGAGCCGTGGGACTTTTCAAGACGTTATGACAAAAACGGCAAGCTTCTATCGAGCATCGTTGAAAATGATGGGAGGATATGCGCATGAGATATCCAGGCGGTAAGGGTGGCGCAGGAGTCTATCAAACCATCATCAATCATATTCCTCCGCATGAGGTGTATATAGAAGCGTTCGCCGGGGGAGCAAATATTTACAAGAGAAAATCGCGGGCGAAACTGTCTATACTGATAGAGAAATGTCCGACTCAGGCGGTTAGGATTGCCGCAGATATCTATTGTGATGGTGAATTTCCGAGAGGTTACGTCATTAATGCCGATGCGGTACCCTACTTAAAAGACAGGGATTGGGAGGGGGGCGAGTTCGTCTATCTTGATCCTCCTTATGTGCTGAGTACGCGCACCAAGAAAAATATATATGCCCACGAAATGACGGACGATCAACATCTCGAGCTGTTATCGACATTGGCGGCGATAGGTGATCGCGGAGTGAAATTCATGCTCTCAGGATACCGTAACGCCATGTATGATGAGGATGCAGCATCGTCAGGATGGGAGAGGGTCGACTTTCAGGCGATGACTCGGGGCGGGTTGCGCACGGAGTCGATATGGATGAACTACCAGGCGCCGGCAGTCATCGCCGATTATGACTATGTCGGCAAGGACTTCCGGGAGAGAGAACGTATCAAGCGTAAGATTCATCGTTGGGTGCAGCGATTGCAGCAGCTGCCGGTGCTGGAACGTGCCGCGCTGCTTGCGGCGATGCGGGATCTTGAAACGTCGGAACTAACAAGCGTGATGTTGGGGGATATATGAACTCGACGCACTTTCTCAAGATCGATAGGGAACCCCTGGAAATGATCGTGCGCGGCTGGAAAACCTGCGAGTTTCGGCGTGACGATCGGAATCCAAAATTCCAAGTCGGTGACCGCTTACGACTGATGGAATTTATATCGGGAAAGGGCTTTACGCAAAGGTATCAAGAGGTGCTGGTAACGCACATTCAACGGGGCTACGGAATACCGGATGAATTTGTCATGCTATCCTTTCAAAGATTAGATTGTGATTTCCCTTTTCCCCAGGTGCACCTATGAACGATCCAACGTCGCGTGTCGTCCATCTTGGACTAAAAATAAAGATAGCGCGCATCACTGCCCGCATGACGATTGGCGAAGTGGCACGCCGCACTGGCATTGACAAGAACAGCATCAGTCGCATAGAGCGTAGTGAGGTCTGCGTCAGGCTGGATAACTTCATTGCCCTGTGTACCGTACTGAAAGCCCATCCTATCGAATTGCTCTGCGATTCGCCCGTCTGGAACCCTGAGAAAGTATCCCTATGAAAAACCTAGCCACGCAAGCGGAATTGTGGGTGCGTTTCCTAAAAATGAGAACGGACAACATGTCCATGCTGACCGGCCTGGATAACGTGGATGAGGCCGTAAAGATCATAAAACAGCTATCAATGGATTATCCTAACCAAGAATTCAAACTGACAAGCAAGGGTTCCGTGGTGGGCATGCGGCGCGTCTTCGGGGATCGGTCATATGTCGATTTTATGCTGGATGATTTGCAGAACGGGGTGCAGCAGTGCACCATCGGAACCATGGGGGAGGGGATGCTAGGCACCGCCGGCAACGGGACAATTATTCACTGAGAAACAAAAGGAGTGGTAACAGGCCAAGCGGCCTTTTTTTTGTGCCTAAAATAAGCACAAAATTAAGGTTTTTGATAAGAAAATCTTATGTTTCTATAAGAAAACATAAGACGAAATAACCATTAAATAAGGAATAGTATGGAATCCTATGCAAATATTCACACGGCTTTTCCGACGTTGGAGGGGCAAAAAGAGCCTCCGGAAGATCTTGTGCCGGAATTTGAGCCGGAAGATGTCGCCATCGGCAATATTCTTGCCAGCCTGGGCGAAGATAGCGATGCCAGCGTGTCTATCTATCGCCAGGGCAAGGGTGGCTACCGCGATATCACCTTTGTCACGGAAACGCGGCCGACCGAATTTTCTATCGGCCGTCTGCAACATGAGTTCGGCGGCGGCACCTATCGTATCCACGTCAAGAGTACCGGCCGTTTGATCGCAAACCGGGAGCTTAAAGTTGCCGACCTGCCGAACCGGGCGCCGGATAATGGCCTGATGCTGGCGCCGGTCAATCAAAAGATAGACCAGTTGGCCGGGCTGGTGCAGCAGCTGGCGGGCTTGATCGCGCAACCGGCGCAGCAGTCGCGCAAGGAAATGATAGAGGAACTGCTGATGTATAAGCAGTTGTTCGATACTGGCGGTGTACGTGCCGCGCCAGCGGTCGACCCTATGGACTCGGCCATGAAAATGATAGAGTTCGCCAAGACCATGAGCGGGGTATTCAACGGGGCCGGTGAGGCGCCGGATGGAATGGCCGTGCTTATGCGTGCTATGGAAACCTTCGGCAAGCCATTGGCCGAGGCGGCAATGCGTAGCCAGGCGCCGCCGGCATCCTATGCCTTGACCGAACAACAGCAGGCCGCTTTGCCGGGGCCGGAACAACAGGCGCCGTCAGTCGCGCCGCAACCACAAATAGGAGAGCAAGAAGCGATGGCACAAATAGAATATTTTATTAAAATGCTGCTGGATGAGGCCAGGGAAGATGCCGACCCGACCGGATCAGCGTACCAGATTGTAAAATTTGCGCCTTTGGAAACCATCAACGACCTGTTGCGGCCGGATGACTGGTTTGAAAAACTGTCGGTAATGCGACCGGAATTGGCCCCATATCGAGAATGGTTCTCGGATTTGAGGGATATCGTATTTGAAATATTGACGCCGGATGAGGGGGAAAGTACAAAGGGTGAAATTTCACCCGGCGTACCTCCCCATGTATCTAGCTGAGCCAGCAAAGCAAACCTTGATGTCAATCCCCGATGGCCCGGCCGGCATCGGGATTACTCTCGACTACATGACGAAATTTGTGCGTCAGTACAAAAGCGACCCGACCGTCAGAAATTCCGCAATAGAACATATCAAGCTGATTCCCCAAAAGAACTTCACCGGGGAAGTCTATGCCCTCTTCCAATTTGTACAAAACGAAATCCGCTATACCTGGGATATCGCCGATATTGAGACCTTGCAGACGCCGGTCGTCACCCTGAATAATGGGGTAGGCGACTGCGACGACAAAGCAACCTTGCTTGCCGCCTTGCTGGAATCCATCGGACATAAGACGCGCTTTGTTGCGGCCGGTTTCAAGGGGCAGGACTTCTCACACGTCTTTTTGGAAACCCGCATCGGCGACAATTGGGTCACCCTGGATGCGACCGAACCGTATGCCATGGGCTGGCGCCCGCCGGGCATTACTAGCACGATGGTGCGCCATAACTGAAGGAACGATCATGACACTATTCAAGGCTACCGGCGCCGCACAGCGTCCTAAGCGCCCGATTATCCGCTTGCCCATGGTGCGCGCTGCGCATCATCTGAACGCCTTCCCCTACCGCAATCCGCGTAACGGCCTGGGCGAGATGGGTGATATGGGCGATTGGACAGATGTGCTGACCGGTGATCCGACCGCAGCAGACATGGGCATCCTGACCTTGCCGGATACCAGTGCCGTCGATACTTCCTTGCCGACCGATAACACCATACTCGGGCCGTCTGACGCCTGGGCGCAGGGAACCGCGACACCGCCCCCGGACGTCAATGCCGTCGATACCACGATTACCGACAGGACGGATGCTTGGGCGCAGGGCATAGGTACGCCGGACCAGACGGGGACATCGGTCGTGCCCTACACCGATCCAAATGCGCTGACCACGGATAATTCCATCCTGGGCGCCTCCGATGCGTGGGCGCGTGGCCTGGCGAAACCGCCATCAGCGGTTGTGACGCATACGCCTGCTGCATCATCCAATTGGGAAAATATCATCGGTGGTGTCGCCGCCGTAGCGGCCGGTGTCGCCAGCTACAAAAAGAATCAGCTGCCAGGCGGTGGCGCGGTCTATACGCGTTACGATCCGCTGACCGGTAGACCCATGAATGCCGGCGGCACTTTCACCTTTGGGCCGAAGTCGAATAATCAGGCGGGCGGCGGTATCGCTGCTTCCTTGACCGGCATGTTTTCCAATCCAATTGCCCTGGCCGCGATTGGCTTGGGCGCGGTATTGCTGTTGACCGGTAAGCGGAAAGCCAAATAATGCTATTCACTGGCCCATCACGACGCAGCGGCTTGTCTGGCCTTGGTGACGCCACGCCGACAACCTGGTCTGACATGGTGGCGCAAAACGCCGCCAAGGTAGCGGCCGATGCGGCGGCGGTTGCGGCCATGGGTGGCGACAGGAATAGCGACAGCGTGGGCGGTGCCATCTCCTGGGCGGCTACCGGTTCCGGCGATAACGCCGGCACAGACATGTCGCAACCGACCGCCTTCCGAGCAGAAAACCCGGCCAGCCCTCCCCCGCCTGGCTATTATCAGGTAGCGGTGCCAGGGCCGAACGACAGCATCATTTATAAGAACGTGCTGCGCCACGATGGGATTGATCCGGCCTTGCTGGCCTTTGTGGCGATAGCAACCGCCGGTATCGGTGCCTCCCTGTCGGTGGCGGGTAGTGCAGCAAATGCGGCCGCTGCCGCCAGCACGACCGCGTTGGATGCGGCGGTGCCGGCCGGTATCACGAATTCCTTTGCAGCCGGCGCAGCAGAGGGCGTTGCCTCGGCCGGTACGGCGGTGACCGGTGGTGCCGTGGTGGGCGGTGAGGTGGCAGGGGATGTGGCGGGTTCGGTGGCGGGCGCCGTAGGCGGCGTGGCCGACGTGGGAAGTTCTACTGCGGTGGATATGGCGACCGGCGGCGGCTTTGGTGGCGGTGCCGGTGGTGCTGGTGCGGAAGTCAGCGATTCCTATATGGCAAACGGCATTGGTTCGGAACTCTCGACCGATGCGCCGTCCAGCCTGGACTTGTCCAGTAGCTCCAGCCTGTCGACCGATGGTGCCGACCAGTTGCAAAACGAAACGAATAAATTCTTGACGCAGGATGCGGCCGAGCCAGGTTCTCTGCCGCAGGTGCAGACCAATGTGCCTAGCATAGATCTGAATGCGACACCAACGAATCCTCTGGATCAGCTGAAAAGCATCAAGAAGTGGACAGATATAGGTAAGCTGGTGGCCGGCTTGCTAACAAAAAAACCGGTAGCCATTCTTAAGAAGCCGTCCGTCTCGACCGGCACCAAGCGCACGACCTTGGCGCCTTGGGGAAGCAGTACGACGATAGGGCATCAAACCGGAACGACCAAGACCGGCAATATACAAAGGCCGTTTATTGGGTCGAATAGGAATTTCCAAGCGCCGGGCATGACGCAACAGGCATCGCCAGGGGCGGCGGGGCAACCCGGGCAAAGTCACGCCGGTCTATATCTGGGCTTGGCCGTGGCCGCAATTTTATTGATAGGGACTTGATATGATCTTAAATACAAGAGGCTGCGACGGCTGCAATGCAGCGGCACAAACAAGGACATTGCGCGGCTATATGGGTGATGTGACCTACGATCCGGCTAGCTTCGATCCTGGCACCTTTGATCCGGGTATCTATGATCCTGGCATGTCTACCGACACGGGCACCTCGGCCAGCTCGGGCGCATCGGACAGCAGTGCCTCCTCCATCCTGAATAGCGTCTTGAATTCTATCGGGCCGGTAGCGACTGCTTACAACACGCAGCAGATTATGAATGCCAATCTGCAGCGTGCACAGAAGGGCTTGCCGCCTCTGGATCAGTCGGCCTATGCGCCGCAGGTCAGTGTGGGGCTATCCAGCGATACCAAGTCCATGCTGATGATTGCCGCCATCGGCCTGGGCTTGCTCTTGTTCATGCGTCGCCGGGGCTGATATGAAGCTGACGAACTCAGAAGAAAAAACGCTGGCCATCGGCGCGGTGCTGGTGCTGGGCTATCTGCTGTTCGTGCGCGGCGCTGCAGCATCGGCAGGACAGGCGATAGGATCTTCCGTCGTGGGGGCCGGGACAGGCACCGTCATCGGCATCGGTGAAGGCCTCGGCATACCGCAGACAGACCAGACGCAATGCCAGAAGGATATCGCGGCCGGCGACATGTGGAATGCCAGTTTCAGCTGTCCGGCCGGCACCTTCCTTAAAAACGTATTCTAGGCGAGACTATGACCACGCTCAAAAAAGGCAACATCTTCGCGCACGCTAAGGCGGGCAAGAAAATCATTTTCCAGGCATCGCCTAAAGTCAAGGCGGTGCGCGCTAACCCGGCTAAGAGGGCGGTAAAGCAAACGGTAGCCAAGAAGGCGGCGCCTCCAAAGAAACAGTTTAAGTACTGCTTGCAGTACAAGAAATTGGAGTCGCACCCTTTTTGGCAGACCGTCGCTGGCGCCAATGATCTGGAAGCGGTCAAGGTGCTCGCCAAGCGCTATGCCAAGTCCTATCCGAGCTATTATTTCCAGGTGGTGTGATGCAAAAGACTGCTGCAAAAAAGCGAGTCACGCGCCGCAAAAAAAATCCTGTGCCGCCTTCCAGTGCCGCGCAGGTCAAAGACGCGTTGCAGTTATTCAACGATTTTACGGGACATAAGGGAGAAATTTTCTCAGTTCCGATGCCGACCATGCCGCACGCCGCCCTAGTTGTCGGATACTGCGACGGAATCATGTACGAGACCGTACGCGACGGCAAGACAGAAAAGTATTTGCATCAATTCAAAAAAAATGCCCGGCCACTCTTATGTGCATCATCAGACGGGAAACAGTTGTTAGTGCTCGGTGGGGCATATAACTTTACCGACCGTGGCATCGTCGATCAATCGTAGTGCCACACGTAAAGGAGTAATTCACCATGTCCGGGCAACTGTTGCTTATCAATCCCAGGAAACGCCGTAGCAAAGCCAAGCGCGCCGCGCCCAAAAGGGCCAAGCGTCGTACCCATCATCGCCGCCATGCCGCGCCTGTCGTAATGGCGAATCCGGCACCGCGTCGGCGCCGCAGTCGCTTGCATGCGGTCAAGAGTCGCATCAAGCATGCACGCCGTAAGTACAAGCGCAATCCGTCCGCTCGCTTCTCGTCCAATCTGATTATGGGTATGGCGAAAACAGCGGCCATCGGTGCCGCGGGTGCGGTGGTGGTCGACGTCGCATTCGGTTACGCGCAAAGCATGCTGCCGACCAATATGCAGACGCCGGTCGACGCGACGGGTTCCCTGAATCCTCTGTACTTCCTGGCCAAAGGCGGATTGGCCGTCGCGCTCGGTGTCTTGGGTCATAAAGCGACCAAGCACGCCGGCCAGATGGCAGAAGGTTCGCTGACCGTCAGTGCCTACCAGATACTGCGTTCCATGGTGCCTGCCTCGGTCAACCTGGGCTATGTCAGTCCAGCGCGTCCGGTGGGTCGTATGCCGGCACGCCAGGCGGCGCCGCAGTTGGGAAAGTACGTCAGTGGGATGGATCAATACGTCTCGGGCGGGATGGCGGGCTACAAGCCGCCAGTGAACGGCGCAAAGTACATGGGTGGATAACGCAGAGCATAGGGCGCGAGATCTTTGATCTGATGATCGCTTAAACATTTTAAATTTTTTGGAGAAAAACATGGCAGGCCCAACAATGGAAGACATGATTGGCTATTCAGTCAATCGCCCTGGTCAGTGGGAGCGTGTACGTCAGGCTTTGTACGATACAACAATCTATGCAACGGCAGGCGCGACCTCGCTGAACTTCTTTGCTACACCGGTAGGTCAAGGTCTGTCGGCCGCGCCGGGTAATGCCAATGGTACTAAAACGCTGGCCGATACCAATATGACCTTGGCCGGCCAAGTGCCTGCAGGTCAGAACTACTTGGTTGAAACGATTGAGGTGGACTTTCGTCCAGGCTCGGTGTCGACTGCCAATACCTTTACCCTGGTCAACCCCATCGTGTTTAACGCGGCGGCATCGTCAGGTACGGTATTTGGCGCGGTCTCCGACGTCGCGGCAATCTATACCACTGGTTTCCTGAATTTCAGCGTAGGTAGTAAGAACTACCTGACTGAAGGGCCGATGAATAAATTTCCGCCTCAGCAGCGCCTCAGTGTACAGGGTGCGGTAGCGTCGACCTCGGCGACCGTGGGTCAGACCGCGATTACCCTGGCTCGCGCCGAGGGCCGTCCATATCACGTTGACCCTATCCGTCTTGAAAACGGGCAGAACTTCAGCGTCACATGTAACTGGCCTGTCGCCGTAGCAACGCCTTCCGGCTTCAATGGCGCCTTGCGCGTCAGCCTGGACGGCTACCTGTTCCGCGCTTCGCAGTAATCGCGGCAGGGGATGGAATACGCGCCTTGAGTGGTGCGTTTGCGTGCTTTTCCCGGTTTGAGCCGCAATCAAACCGGCCTAACATTTTAAAGGGTCATCATGAGTCAGCAAATTACTGCAGATTACCTGCGTTCGATCTTGAACCAGACGCCTAACACGCAGGAAAACCAATCCGTTATCGCGGCGCTGCAGCAGGCTATCAAGGATGCCAGCGTGTGGCGCAAGCCATTCACCTATGCCACGTCCTTTCTGGCCTTGGCGGCGGCGTCCACGGTCACCAATAACATTGCCATACAGGCCGATGCCGACTTCCTGATCTTGGCGCAAACCTATGCGGCCGACGTGGCAGCAGCAGGTCAGACCGTGCAGACCGCGACCAATCCGCTAGCGAACGTGCTGCTGATTAACACGGGTACAGGTGAAAACTTGATGAATCAGGCCTTGCCGGTCACCGATATTTTCGGGAGCGGGCAATTCCCCTTCATCCTGCCGCAACCTATCCTGCTGCCGGCGCGTTCTAACCTGGCGGTGCAGGTCAACAACAGGGATGCAGCGCAGACCTACAACCTGTTCCTGAACTTCATCGGTGTGAAGCTGTATTCAGCGTAAAGGGTCATCATGCCTAGAGAATATGCGGACATATTTGGGATGACCGATGCGCTGAGGCAGCGCGGCAGGTCTCCCATGGGAGATTCGCGCCAGTACGGTGACCTTCAGGAGATGTACCCGCCTGGCGTCAGCCCGGCGAATCAGGCGCGTGACACGCAGACCTTGCAAAAGCTGCCGGTGACCGGCGCAGAAAACATCGTCGACACCCGCGACAGCATGCAGTTCGGCGACTTTGCACAGATAGGCTTCACCATAGGTACGACGCCTAGCCAGGCGCCTGTGCTTGACAGGCCGCAAAACAAACGCATCTTCCTGATGATACAAAACACCGATCCGGTGAATAAGCTCTTCGTCGGCTTCGGTACGCAACCAAGTTCCACCGTGGGCATGCAGATAGCGGCCGGCGGTTCGATCTTGCTGGATATCCGCGTGCCACAAAACGAAATCTATGTCCTGGGAAGCGCGGCCGGTGTAACTGGCACTCTGACGTATTGCAACAAAGAATACGGCGGGGTCTAGCATGAGCCGCAACGGCGCCTTGTGGCTGTTGGCAGGAGTCGCGGCCTATGTGCTGTGGTCGACTACGAAAAGCAGCGCGCCGGCCACAGATGGCAGCACGCAAGACTTCGGCGTGATCGGGGACAATGCCGGGCCGAATAGTTGGGATGACAATAGCGCGCCGCCTACGGAAGTGACCGAGGCGCCGCTCGGGCTGTGGAATTCTTTTACCTCGGGGGCGGCTTCCCTGCTTCCTAATTACTTCAGCAAAGTCATGGATCAAAGCACACTCCAGAATCCCAATATGCAAGCCTTCCTGGCCTTGATACGTACCGGGGAGGGAACGACCGGACCGAATGGCTATAACACGCTCTACGGCGGGCGCTTGTTCTCTGGCTATGCCGATCATCCTCCGGGGGCAGTGACGGCGGGTCGCTATACCAGTACAGCGGCGGGCGCCTACCAGATTTTGCAAAAGACCTGGGATGAAATCAAGGCGCAATACAATTTGCCGGACTTCTCGCCGCAGTCGCAAGACATCGCCGCCATTGCTCTGATTAGCCGGCGCGGCGCCTTGGATGACGTGCTGAGCGGGAACTTCACGTCGGCAATCAACAAATGCAATAAGGAGTGGGCCAGCTTGCCGGGTTCACCCTACGGACAGCCTACCCTCACCTTTGCCGACGCCGCCGATATCCTGGCAAAAGCCGGTGGCACTCAAACTGCATAAGGCGCATCCATGAAAATGAAAAAACTCCTCGCCGGTCTGCTGCTGAGCCTGGCTTCCTTGGCTAGCCAGGCCGGAACAGTGATACCTGGGCAGCAAGTCATCAATGAATTGATCGGTGCGCCGCTCGCGTCTGCGTCTACCGTCGATTTACGCGCCGCGACCGGTAATTTTCTGCATATCACGGGCGCCGCAACGATCAACACGATTACCCTGTTTGCAGGCGCGGAGCGTACCGTCATCTTCGATGGCGCCGCAACACTGACCAATAGCGCCAGCCTGGTATTGCCGGGCGTGGCGAATATTGTCACGTCGGCCGGCGACAGGGCTATTTTTCGGGGCGATGCTTCCGGCGTGGTGCGTTGTATCAGCTACATCAAGGCAGACGGATCGCCGGTCAGCCTGAAAGGTAACATCGGCACGATTGATGAACAGCTGGGGACGGCAATACCCTCGGCGGCAACGGTCAATCTGGAAACGGCAACTGGTAACTACATCCATGTGACCGGCGTCACAACAATTACGGCGATAACCCTGAATGCGGGTGCGGAGCGTACCGTCATCTTTGATGGCGCTTTGACCTTGACAAACGGTGCGAACTTGTTGCTGCCAGGTGGAAGCAACATCACGACCGCAGCAGGAGATAGGGCCATCTTCCGGGGCGATGCATCGAGCATCGTCTATTGCATCGCGTATGTGAAAGCGGCCGGCGCAGGCGTGGCCGGGGCACAGCTATTTACTTCCTCGGGAACTTTTACCAAGCCAGGCGGCATTTCGGGCATGACCGTCATTGTGATTGGCGCCGGGGGGGGTGGTGGCGGTGGATTCAGCTTCGCGGGAGCCGGGGTAACGCAGGGTGGCGGCGGCGGGGCTGGTGGTTCCTATGTTAGCCGTACCTACCGCGCATCCGACATAGGGGCAACAGTCTCGATTACCGTAGGTGCTGCCGGTACGGGTGGGGCAGGCGGTGTCGCTGGGGGTAGTGGCAGTAACGGGACAGCCGGGGGTAACAGTAGCTTTGGTAGTTTGTTGGCAGCTTTTGGAGGCGGTCGTGGTACGGGGGGCGCCAGTGGCTCGGATTCGCCCGGTGGAACGGGAGCGGGAACAGCGGCTGCGGGAATGACAGGCCCGGGAGCCGGGGGATTGCCTTCTAATAGCACAATGGGGTCAGGTTCGTCGGGCACTCAGAATGCATTTGCGGGTGGCGGTGGTGGAACTATTACGCCGGCCGGAAGTGCGGGAAATAGTGAATGGGGTGGTGCGGCGGGTGGTAGTGCGGCGCTGAGTGGAACCGCGAACTTTGCCGGGGGAAGTTCCATCTATGCCGGTTGCGGCGGCGGGGCCGGCGGCGGGCAGGGCGTGAACGGCGCGGCCGGTGGTGTATTGGGTGGCTATGTGGCGGGTGGCGGTGGTGCCGGTGGTACGGGGTCGGCCGGTGCGCCTGGCGCTAATGGCCCGGCAACAGGGGGCGGTGGTGGTGGTGGTGCGGCAAATACCGCAGGAGTAGCGGGTAAGGGTGGAAATGGCGGTGCCTTCGGTGATGGCGGCGGCGGCGGCGGCGGCGCAAACAACAACAATACCGGCGGCGCAGGTGGGACGGGCGGCGGCGGTGCAGTCTTAATTACCTACTGGTGATCCTATGAAAAAATCTCTCTTACTCATCTTTACCGTGCTTGGGCTCTCCAGCTGCGCCAGCCTGCAAAACGCCGGCAACGCCAGCTATTCGGTGAAACCCGTCATTGATGCTGCCGGGGTGGCGCATTGCTGCCAGGTGGATATCAAGGACGGCAAGGAACGTGCCGCGCTACAGGTGCACGTCACCAAGGACGGCGACAAATATCAAGTCGATCTGGTGGAGCAAGGCGTGGTGGCCTTTGAGGGGCAGCGCATTGCGGCCGGCGCCGCGCAGGGCATCGTCGACCAAGCCGCAAAAGCGGCGGTAGCGGCCGCACTGGCGCCCATCCTGCCTAGCCTGGCTCCGGCCGTGGGTGCCTTGATAAGTTCAGGCGCGACCGGCGCAGTAGTTGGCGGCGCGGCCATTGGAATAACCGCAGACAAACTTCTCGCATCGCCAGTGCCGGCGGTGCAGCCAGGTAAAAAATAATAGGGGGAGTTCATGCCTTTCCTTACCAAGCTCGACGCAGAACAAATACAAGAAGGCGTAGGCGAAGGCAACGCGCTCTGGCGCCTCAAGTCCGATCTGGTCTATCACAGTAACAGCCAAGATGTCACCATCACGGCGCCGGCCGGTTTTGTCACCGATTTTGCCAGCGTACCGCGCCTGCCGCTCGCCTTCGTGCTCCTGGGTGACCTGGGCAATCAGGCGGCAACCATCCACGATTATCTATACAGCAAGCGACCAGACGGCACGCATTTGCTGCCACGCGAGCAAGCTGACGATATCCTGAAAGAAGCGCTCTACGATACCGGCGTGTCCAGGTGGCGGCGTGAAGCTATCTACCTGGGCGTGCGCGAGTTCGGTCAAAAGTATTATGATGCGGAAAGGGCTGATGATGGTTCCGGCACACGAATTGATAGTCAACGTCCCGAGGGTAGTCATGACGATTGAAATGTGGATGTTGTTAGCAACCCTGGGCGTGAATGCCACAAGCATTGCCGCCGTCATTGGTTTTCGCGTTTCCCTGGAAAACCGACTTACCCGTATTGAAACCATGCTTCAAATGAGCAACCACACAAGGAATAAATCATGAAACTCCGTTTATCTATTTTGCTGAATGAAGGTGTTACAGAGGGCACGTTGAACATTGTCGACGCGGCCGGCGCGACCATCGGATTTTTGAACCAAGACAATGCCAATGCGGTGATTGAATTAGGTCATGCCCACGTCGTCTATGTCGGGCCGCGTCCAGGCAATGACGACGGTGAAACATCGGACATCATCAGCGGTGCTGGCACCAATAATTCCCTGGCGTCGACCATCGTCGGCAGTACTGGTGCTGCAGCATCGGCAGGTCAGACGATAGTATCCGTAGTATCAATTCCGGCGGTGGATGCCGGCACGCAAATAGCAATGGCGATGCCGCCGGAAGATGAGGAAATTGCAAAGCTGGAAGCCTTGTTGGTGACCAAACGCGCTGCAGCTGCGGCGCATCTGAAAGAGGTGGATGACTTGAACCCGGCTACGCACGTGGACAGCTTCCAGAAGGTCGAGGGGGAAGTACAGACCATCGCCAAGGATGCCGCAAGTTTTTTTCCTGGGGCGTAGCGGCTTGGCCGTATATAATCAAGCTTCTACGGGTCTTTAGAATTATTCCTTGAACATCTTGAAAGGTGAAAAATGGGTCTCTTAAAAACGGGTAATCCCGATGTCTGCATCGATACCGAAGCGGGCATCATCTATTGCGGCGCGACCATGGCTGACGGTTCGCCCTCGCTGGAAACGACCGATTGCCGCACCGGCGTCACGCACAATACCCCTGATCCGGGTAGCCAGGTCTTCGCCGCCATCAAGGCTGCAGCCGTGTAAAACATTCGCAGCCAATAAAAAAAGCCCGCAATCGCGGGCTTTTTCTTTGCCTGAAAAACTTGCTACTTGGCGACGGAATAGACAGCGTTCGCGGCCGCGCAATTGTCGTTGATGACCTGGCCGGCGCCCACAGCTTGTATCGTCGTTTGCCCATTGCTGCACCATACCATCGTCGCATCGCTGATGTTCAGGTACAGATTACCGCTGACCAAAGTGAAGTGAGACGTAAAGAAAGAGCTTTGCGTCATCAGAGAGACATCGGCCGGCGCCAGGCGCAAGCTGAAGCTCTGACCATTGGACATGGTCATGGTGTAAGCGCCAGGGGTGAGGTCAACCCAACGGGCCGAGCCGTAGACCACAGTCAAGGCGCTGGAACTGTCGCTTTTCACGGAAAAGTCTGCGGCGAGAGCGGATAGGGAGAGAGCGGACAGGGCGATTGAGGCAATCAAAGATTTAAAGATTTTCATGGTGAAACCTTTCTTAAGAGGTGGAGGATATCCCGGCGGGACGATGGGAAATATAGGACAAGGTTTGGAGAATTGCAAGCTGTAGATTTTGTCAATTGAGCGCTTGACATATCAATTTCCATACACTATTCTTCGCTTGTCCGTACTCCCAGCCGCTCCCATTATCCCGGTGGCGGGGCCACGAATCCCCTAGGGAGACGGATGATTTACCCAAATTCGTAGGGATAAAAACAGAGGAAAATGACATGAATTCTCCAGGTCAGCCAGTTACATCTGGCTACAAAACAATCATCGTTACGCCGGAAATGCTGGAGCAAATGAAGATTGCGCTCAGTTCGCGCATTGAATATTTGGACTACGTGATACGCGAGCCGCTCGTCAGCATGGCCTATGAAAGACTGGTAAAAAGCAAGAACACGGCATTTGAGGCTTTGGCAGCATTGGAAGGGGCGGGCGCATGAAAAATTACCTTATCCTATTTCTGACCAAAGAAAAAATGGTTCATCAAATAGAGGTCAGCGTACCAGTTGAATCCAATGAGGGCGCGGCCATGATCGCTGCATGCCGGCTGTTGCCGGAAAGCCTGGGGCCGTTCAATACGACGTCGTTGTTCGACATCGTTGAAATCAAATGGTTCTTGAAAGCCTAATCATGGCCTCCTTCTATCTCTTCCTGGCCGTCGTGCTCAGCGTCTTGGCCTTCGCCTTTGGCGATACTCTGTACCTGTGGTGGAGTGACTTGGTTGCTCCAAAAAGGCGTGCGTCAAAACTCAAGGAAAAAAGCCGCGACACTTTTTGGGTGGTCCGCTACAGCGGCGGGGCTTTTTTTGAAAGCAGCAATTCAGCACAGCGGGTCTATGTGCCGGGGCATGGATGGGACAATGCTCAGGTATTCAAATTCGACAATGCTTTCGAGGTGGCAGAAAGATTGGGGCAAAAAGGGGTATCGGTAACGCTGATCTTGGTCGGGAGGCAGTGACATGCAAATGCAAAACCGTCAACCTGGGCGCCGTAGCGAGGATTTATCTAGCTTCGGTATAGATGTCCTGAACCGTTGGCATGAGTCCCATGCACCGGCAAACATTCCGGTAACGCAGATGGTCAAGACCGCGTACGGGATAGAGACAATCGAAAAACTCCGTAAGGCAATTTTGCCGCCAAAAAATCCACCTCCAAAGGGTGGTAGCCGTAGGCCGGCGACAGCAATTCCCCCCTCGTGGGGGGATGTCCCTGAGCTCTACCGAAAAATGATCGTACGCGCCGCCGGCCTGGGCGCCGATGTCGTGGTAAAGCGCGACAGAGACCTATCTGAAACAGAAAAAGTCATGATACGCGCCGCCGTTGCGGACATGCGTTCCAGCTTAAATTCTCTCGCTGCGTTCTAAATGAAAACCATCGCTGTGCTGTTCGCCAGGTCGGACAGCATCTATAAAACTTTTCCTGACTGCGACGTCTGGGACATCGAGCGCGATGCCAGGCGCTGGCCTAGCGGGGCGCCGGTTGTTGCTCATCCTCCGTGCCGTGCCTGGGGCAGCTTGCGTAAGCTGGCAAAGCCGCGTCCTGATGAAAAAGAATTGGCCTTGTGGGCGGTAGATCAGGTGCGCCAGTTTGGAGGGGTGTTGGAGCATCCGGCGGCATCCAAGTTATGGGAAGAAAAGCCCTTGCCGCGTCCAGGTGAAATAGATGCTTGGGGGGGGTGGACACTGCCGATAACGCAAAACTGGTTCGGCCATCGTGCAGAAAAGAAAACGCTGCTGTACATCTGCGGATGTCGACCGGCAGATGTGCCGGCTATGCCCCTGGTCCTGGGCGAGGCTTCGCATATCATTACCGCGAACGGCCGTCGCAAGGATGGATCAAGGCGGCGCAAGGGGGATCTCGGTTGGCGTCCGGAATGCACCAAAGCCGAGAGGGAACATACTCCACCGATTCTCGCCGAGTGGCTGCGCCAGCTCGCCGCACAATGTAAGGGTCAATAATGCTGCAGCGTTCCGAACATCCTGCCTATGTCGAATGGGCGCACAGAAAAGTCGCCGGCTTGCCTTACCGATGGCAAAAGCGACTATTGCGCCGTTGGGAAAAAGATCGCAGCAGCATCGATAAGACAGTACTAGGCGGCGAGACTGAAGCCACGCGCCGCGCCGCCTGGTATCTGCAGGACACCGTAGAAAACTTGCATCACGTAAAAGGTTTGCCGCTGGATGCCAGCGATTCGGATATTTGCGCGCGCGCCGATTACCTAGCCGAGCGCTGTAACAGCCTGGCGACAGAAGTCCATGAAAAAAAAACCTTGCGCGCCGCCATGGAATGGGTAGTGCGGGCAAATAGCATGGCGCCGTGGCAGGGTGAGGCTGACCGTATCGAGATGCGCGGAAATGTCTGCGCCACGCGGGAATGCCGGGATGAAACAGATAGCATCGCAATAGCGCGCATGATTGACGCGTTCTGGTGGCGCGGCAAGCTGCGCAAGCTGCACGCCAAGATCGTAGAGGGCGCGGCTATCAGCATGGGTTACGTAAACAAGCAAAAAGACATCTATGTGTCCAATGAGAGCATGGCGCGCCGTATGGAGCAAAACCGGCGCAATGCGGCCATGCTGGAAGCAACCAAGGCTAGGAATGAACATGGCGACGAATATAAGCTGGCCGAACTGGTGGCAAAGAGCGTATCGAATAAAGCAATCAAACGGGGGGAATTGATGACACGTATTTCGGGATTTGAACGTATCGCACGCGACCTGGGTCATGCAGGTTTGTTTTTCACCATGACCTGCCCTAGCCGCATGCACCGCTGGCGCACCATCAAGGGCGGCAAGGTCATCGAGAACAAAAAATATGACGGCACCACGCCTAAAGAGGCGCAAGCCTATTTGTCGCTGGTCTGGTCGCGTATCCGTGCCGCGCTCGGCCGGCGCGGCCTGGGCTTGTATGGGTTCAGGATCGCAGAGCCTAACCATGACGGCACGCCGCACTGGCACTTTTTGGTCTTCCATGTGGAGGGCAGAGAAATCGATCTGGAAGAGACGATCAGGAAATATGCCTTGCAAGATTCGCCGGATGAGCGCGGCGCGCAGCAGCATCGCGTCGACCTGAAGCCTATCGATTGGGAGCGGGGCAGCGCTGCCGGTTACATCGCCAAATACGTTTCGAAAAACATTGACGGCTATAAGGTGGAAAAGGATTTGTATGGCAACGATACGTTTGAAACCTGTCATCGCGTGGAGGCGTGGGCGGCAACCTGGGGCATACGTCAATTTCAGCAAATTGGTGGGGCGCCAGTGGGCGTATGGCGCGAACTGCGACGCGTTAAGGAATTGCCGACCGGCGCGCCGGCGCATCTGGTCGAGGCGTATCACGCGTGCAATAAGATTGCCAAGGTGGAGGGGGCTAACGCCTCAGTCGCCTATGACCGATACACGAAAGCTCAGGGCGGGGTCTTCTGCGGGCGCCAGTACAGGATTAAAGTGGCGTTGCAGGAAGCCGACGAAAAGGGCCGCTACGGAGAGAAAAGGGCGCCTCGGCCGATTGGCGT
>Ga0210384_10003580_pt1 | contig 17895 bp, 18 predicted proteins | sample IncBWH2MmetaG_FD_160574 | JGI IMG/M metagenome (GOLD analysis project Ga0210384, IMG submission 160574) | Forest soil microbial communities from Barre Woods Harvard Forest LTER site, Petersham, Massachusetts, United States - Inc-BW-H-2-M | ecosystem: Environmental > Terrestrial > Soil >...
AGGGAAACAGGATCAGTACCGTTTGGTACTTCGTTTAGTACACGTGATGGATAGATTTGCCCTTCCGCCACCGTCATGATGAATCGAACCTGATGAGCTATACCATGACCAAGACAAAAATAAAAAACAACAAAGATCGAGGCTCGGAGGACGGGTTCGTTCTACTATCCGCGGCGGCCGCACTGATTCTCCTGCTGGGGATGTGCGGCCTGGCCGTGGACGTGGGGCGGATGTACATCACCAAGAACGAGGCCCAGGCCTACGCGGACAGCGCCGCGCTCGACGCGGCGACGAAATTAGACGGCACCGCAACTGGGATCCAGAACGCCACCGCCGCCGTCACTGGCAGTGTGAATACCTGGCAGTTCAACACCACCAGCTTTACCAGGACCACGGTCGAATTCTCGCAGGACGGCCTCACAGGCTGGGATAGCAGCCCCTCGAATCCAGCCAATTACGGCTATGTCCGCGTTACCGCGACGGCTCGGAACCTGGGACTGTTCTTCTTACCGGTGGTCGGCACTCCACAGCAAATGAATATTGCCGCGCTCGCAGTCGCAGGCCAGATACTGACCAGCGGATTCACCGCCAACACCAACAATGGGGTGTTCCCGTTCTCGCCGATCGCTCACGCGGACGGAGTGACATCGTCGCAAGTGCTGGCCAACGACCCCAGCGGCAATTTCGGCTTCACCGCTGGGCAGTTTTACGACATGCGTTGGGCGTCCAATCCGAAACTCACCGGGAAAGCGAACGTTTGCCCCGGCGATGCCACTAACCAGTGGGTTACCAAGGCCGACGCCTCCAACAACTCCGAGCGCGGCTACATTGAGGAGACCAGTGCTTCCGCGATTCGCGCTGCCATCGAGGACGACGGCTTGACGCTTCCTGTCGTCCTCAACCAGCAGGTGACCATGACCGGCGGCGCTAAAGGCACCGAGGCCGACGCCTTAGCCGCCCGGATCGCGCAGGATACAGATCCGACCTCCAATCCGTACTCGGCTTACATGAACGCGCAGAATGGCAACGGCCGGCGCGTGGTCACCATGGCCATCAACTCCGGCCCACGGGACAACAGCGGGGTTTATCGCCCGGCCGCCCAACAGAACGTGGTCGTCGGTTTCGCTCAATTCTTCCTCACCGCTATGACGTATCCGAAAGCTGGGAATCAGGCGTGGTGCGCCGAGTACATTGGACCCGGTGCCCTGGTCATCAGCCAGTCCAACAGCGGTGCTTCGACGAACGGCGCCAACGGCGCCTACGTGGTGAGGTTGACCCAATGAGCCGCCGGAAACGTTCCCAGCGCGGCAACGCCATGATCGAATTCGCCCTGGCCTTCAGCATCATCGTGCCGGTTTTCCTGGGCACGTTCCAGTTCGGCTACACCTTCTACGTCTATAACCTGCTTCAGACCCAGGTTCGCGATGGCGCCCGCTACGCCGCTCTTCGGACCTTTCGCGCGGGAGACGCCCACTCGATCGCCGCCTTCAGCACCGCCGTGCGCAACATGGTCCGATACTCAACGCCCGACGGCACCGAAGCGCTCATCGTGCCCGGACTGAACGATTCCAACGTGATCGTCAGCGTCGTGGACCGCAACGGTGTCGCCGCCGACGCCTCCCACGTGCCCGCGACCGTCAAAGTCACCATCAACGGCTTCAGCATCGATTCCGTTGTCAAGACCACGACGTTCAACCAGCACCCCTATCTGCAGTTCACATATGCCGGGCGTTATGCACCGGCGGAAACGGAGTGACCGCCATGCGACGCCGCCAAACGACAACAGCCAGGCGAACCCGCCAGCGCGGGCAAGCGATGGTCGAATCCGCGTTGGTATTGATCGTGACGATGGGCGTCCTCATCGGCACCTGTGACTTCGGCCAGTTCCTCTTTCTACATCAATCCTTGACGGAGCGTGTCCGTGCCGCCGCGCGCTATGGAGCGGTGCGCGCCTACACTTGGCCGGGAACGGAGATGCTCAATGTGGCGGTGTATAACGACCCGAATGCTCCCAACGGCTCGAGCAGCATCGTTCCGGGCCTGACCACCAGCATGGTCACAGCCGAAATCATCGGAGAAGGCACGGACTCCGCGCGCATTCGCGTCAGCATCAATAATTTTCCCTTCAACTTCTTTTCTCCCTGGATCGCCCAGCACGCCACTGCGCGGACCATCATCGCAAGCGTTCCTTACGAACACGGCCCGTAGCCGAGAGCAGGCCGCTGCCACCGATCCCGAGCAACTGGACCGCGTAAAAGCCGGTCGCTTTACGCGGCCGGCTCTTCTTTTTGATCAGGTAGCTTTTCGCCCACCGGTTGGGTTAGCGGCCTCTAAATCCACTTGCGTAAGCGTTCCCTTGCCGATCGTCTTGGCCGTTTGAACGGCTGTGATCCCAAGAGTTCTGATTGTCGCTTTGTCTGTGCCCAAAATCGCTTGACTGGGCTGGGTTGAAACCACGGGTATCATCGCGGTCCTGCCCGTTGAAACTTCGATCCTGGTCAAAGTCCCGGTTTTGGTCTGGTTCGAAACCGCGAGCCAAGCGTTGCCGGTCGCCGCCGTCATTGAATCGGTTGTCAAAGCGCGGGGCAACTTGGTAACCGTTGCTGAATGGCTGCCTGTTCGAGTGTCCGCCAACCGTTGTGTGAGAAGGAGGCGGCTGGTAAAAACCGGCGCCGTGTTCTCCGAAGCTTACGTTCGTTGAGACTCGGGTCTGGGCGAACATCGAACCTCCAGCCAAGACCATCATCGCCAGCAATTTCGTTTTCATAAAGTTTCCTCTTTCCGCCCTCTGTTAGGGCAGGGCAATGGCCGAAGGCTAAGTGCAATGGATGCCGAGAATAGGCGGTTTTGGAGTGTTTTGGGGGTGGTGGGGGCGCACCAGGCTGGTGTTTTTGGGCCGCGACGGTTGTTCGCGTATCCGCAGAATCGCGAGCTTTCTGGTACGATCGTTCGAAGGTAACAACCCGAAGGGAGTGACAGCTATGAGACATGCGAAACGGCAGCACGTTCTGCTCGCTCTTTGTCTGCTTGTGACGTCTCAGGCGATGTTCGCCCAGAGCGGAGTCAATGAACGTTGGGTCGGCACATGGTCGACGCCTGAGGTAGGCCGTCCACAGATTCCACCGCCGCCCCCGCCGGCTTTTCCGCCCTTCCAGACCAATCAGTGTCCGCCAGCGCCTCCAGCGGCGCCGACGTTCATGCATTTCAACAATCAGACGTTACGTCAGATTGTGCACACCAGCATCGGGGGTTCGAGGATTCGCGTCGTGCTCAGCAACGTTTACGGAACCTCACCGCTCACGATTGGCGCGGCGCATATCGCGCTTCGCGACCGGGACTCGTCGATCCTGATGGAATCCGATCGGCCGCTGACATTCAGCGGCAAGCCGACCGTTGCCATTCCCGCGAACGCGATGCTGTACAGCGATCCGGTGAATTTGACCGTACCGCAAATGTCCGATCTGGCCATCGACTTATACCTGCCCGGCAACACCAATACGGCAGCGCCGGTTACCATGCACAACGGCGCCTTTCAGACCAATTACGTCTCGGAGACAGGCAATCACGTGGGCACCGTAAAACTGCCGGCGGTCGCCACGGTGCAGAACTGGTTCTTCATGTATCGTGTCGAGGTACAGGCGCCTGAGTCGGTCGGCGGGCTGGTGGCCTTCGGCGATTCGATTACGGACGGCACGCGATCCACGCCGAATGCGAACAATCGCTGGCCCGATCAACTGGCGCGGCGCATGCTGTCCGACACGAACCACGTTGAGATGGGTGTGATGAACGCCGCGATTGCCGGCAATCGTGTGCTGAGCGAGGGCACCTTTCAAGTGGGCGTCAACGCGCTGGCCCGTTTCGAGCACAACGCGCTCTCGCAAACTGGGGTCACGCACATCATCGTGATGGAGGGCATCAACGATATCGGAAACGCGCTGACGAATCCTACGCCGACGGCTGAAGACGTAATCGTTGGCTACAAGCAGCTCATCGATCAGGCCCATTCGAAAAAGCTGAAGATTTATGGCGCCACTTTGACCCCGTTCTATGGCGCGGCCTATTACTCCGATGTCGGCGAGGCGAAACGCCAGGCGGTGAACCAATGGATCCGGACCAGCAAGGTCTTCGACGCGGTGATCGACTTCGACGCGGCCACGCGTGACCAGAACGATCCGAAGAAGCTTCGAGCGGTATTTGACTCGTGCGACCACCTGCATCCGAACGACGCGGGATACAAGGCAATGGCCGATGCCATCGACCTCAGTCTGTTCAAGGCCCCGCAAGCTTCTGCGCGCACGGCACGTTAGAACACACGGATATGACACAAGTACAATTGGCAACCAAGAAAGCGTTGACGCTCGAAGCGGCCAAGCAAATTGCGGCGGCCGCCCAAGCGGAGGCGAAAAAGAATAATTGGACCATGGTAATCTGCGTGGTCGACGATGGCGCTCATCTCATCTACCTGGAGCGCATGGACGGGACGCAGATCGGCAGCGTGATCGTGGCGCAAGAGAAGGCCGCAACGGCGGTGCGGTTTAAACGTCCGTCCAAAGCGCTGGAGGACGCCGTGGGCGGCGGCCGATCCGTGGTTATGAAGCTGCCGGGCGCCACTCCCATCGAGGGCGGCCTGCCGATCATGTTCGACGGCGAGCTGGTGGGCGGAATCGGCGTAAGCGGCGGTACCAGCGCCCAGGACGGCCAGGTTGGGGCGGCCGGTCTTACAGTGCTGTAGGTAGGCTGGCACTGAGCCGCAGTGTAAACTTAGCTGAAGAGCGGAGATTAGAGGCCTCATTAATGTCTATCGCAAGAGGACGTCACTTTTTACAGATTCCTGGACCGACCAATGTGCCGGAGCGCGTGCTGCGCGCGATGGCTCGGCCGACCATCGACCACCGCGGGCCTGAGTTTGGCCTTCTGACTCTGGAAATTCTAGAGGGACTCAAAGAGGTATTTAAAACGTCGGGCAGGATCATGATCTTTCCGGCGTCGGGAAGCGGAGCCTGGGAGGCGGCGCTGGTCAATACATTTTCGCCAGGCGACCGGGTGCTGATGTTCGAGACCGGGCAGTTCGCTGCGCTATGGCGCGAGATGGCGGGAAAACTTGGCCTTGACGTTCAATTCGTGCCCGGCGATTGGCGGCACGGCGTCGATCCAGAGGTGGTTGAGGAGAAGCTGCGCGAAGATCGCGGCCACCTGATCAGGGGCGTGATGGTAGTGCACAATGAAACCTCCACTGGAGTGACCAGCCGCGTTGCGGCAGTGCGCAAGGCCATGGACCGCGCCGGGCATCCAGCGCTGCTTTTGGTGGATACCATTTCGTCGCTTGCTTCGATTGATTACCGGCACGACGAGTGGGGCGTGGACGTGACCGTGGCCGGCTCGCAGAAAGGCCTGATGCTGCCCCCCGGGCTGAGCTTTAACGCCATTAGCGAAAAGGCTCTGGACGCGTCGAAATCGGCCGGGCTCTCGAGGTCCTATTGGGACTGGCAGCCGATGCTGGCGGCGAACAAATCGGGCTTCTTTCCGTCCACTCCAGCGACCAATCTGCTCTACGGGCTGCGCGAGTCGCTTCAGATGTTGCGGGAAGAGGGCTTGGACAACGTCTTCGCTCGACACGACCGCCATGCCGAGGCCACACGGCGCGCAGTGCGGGCGTGGGGCCTGGAGGTTCTCTGTCTCAATCCGGAGGAGTACAGCAGCTCAGTGACCGCGGTCCTGCTTCCGCCGGGGCACAACGCCGACGAATTACGCAAAGTGATTCTCGAGCAGTTCAATATGTCGCTCGGAAACGGCCTGGGAAAGGTGCACGGAAAAGTTTTTCGAATTGGCCATCTGGGCGATTTCAACGATCTGATGCTGGCCGGAACATTGAGCGGCGTGGAGATGGGTCTTGCGCTCGCGGACATTCCCCACAAGAAGGGCGGCGTCGAGGCCGGGCTCGATTACCTGATTCAAGCCGCTCAAGGGAACCGGCTGGTAACAGGCAATCGCGCGCCGGCCTAACCGGGAGGCATCCATGAAATACGTGATGGCAACATTGTGCGCCGCATTCGCTTGCCTGCTGTCGCAGGCTGCGATGGCCCAGGAAGAAGTGCACGCCGTCCCGATTGAGAAGGCGCCTTTTCACCTGCCGGTGTTTAAGAACGAATACGTGACGGTGCTGAAGATCGACGTGCCGCCGCACCGCAACACCGGTTTTCACACTCACACCACCGACAGCGTGTCAGTGAACATCGAAGCTGCCGACATGGCGAACCAGTTGCCCGGGGAAAAACAGACTCCGCCGCAGCACTCCAAGCGCGGACAGCCCAACTTCACCGCTTACGCTAACCAACCGCCGCGCACGCATAAGGCCTCGAACCTGGGAGAAACGCCGTTTCACAACGTTTCCTTCCTGTTCAACTATCCTAAGCCGGGGCGATTCTCGCCGTCCTCGCGAGCGGGTGTTTCCGGCTATACGCAGATCATGGACAATGAGCGTGTTCGCGGCTGGCGTCTGGTGCTCGAACCCGGCGAAACCGCTGGTTCATTTACGCAGACCGCGCCCGGCGTGCGCATCGTCCTCGACGGCAGCGAGATCGCCGAACTCGTGCCCGGCCAAGCTGACCGCGGGATGAATCTGCGCATGGGAGAATTCTATTGGCAGGACCCGGGGATGACACGCGCGGTCCGCAACAACGGAACCACCCGCCTTGAGCTCTTCGAATTTGAGCTGAAGTGACGTGAGCTGAAATGACGCGAAGTTCGCGGAACCGTCTGTTGATATACTGACTGCCATGCGACCATTTCAAATCCTAGGGCTGCTGGCGTGCGTCGTCTCGCTGAGCGTTTCCCTGAATGCAGAGCCCCCGGCGCCCGGCGCCGTGACATCCGTTGCGATCGGAACGGACGCTCAACCTCGTGACGTTGTCTTTGCGGGTACCAATGTCTTTCCTCAGGTGGTGGACGGCGCCGGGTGGAAGACAACCTTCAAACTTGTGAATCTGGAAAATCACACCGTTAGTTTTACGCTTTTTTTTTATGGGGACGACGGAAGCCCGCTAAGTCTGCCGATCCTCGATTCCGCGGTTATTAATGGGGGCAATTTCACAAGCATAGCGTTCACGCTGCCCACGGCAGCAAGCATTACGATCGAGACGGCCGGATTCGCCCGTGGATTGGCACAGGGCTGGGCTCTGATGCAAAGAAACGTTAGCACCGATTCCATCGGCGGTTTCGCGATCTTTAGGCTGCGTTTGCCAGGTGTCCAAGACCAGGAGGCGGTCGTACCGATCGTAGATCAGTTCTCAGGCCATTTCGTGCTGCTGTTCGACAACACGTCTTCTTTCGTGAGCGGCATCGCTATCGCTAACCCGACCAACAGCAGGGTCTCGATTCCGGTGACCATTCGCGATGAGACGGGGCAAATCATCGACCAAGAATTCATCGCCCTGGGTCCGTTCGCGCATACTGCCTTCGTCGCGCCTGTTCTGTGGCCATCAACCCAAGGGACGGCAGGAGCGATCGAATTTTTGACCAGCGGTTTCGGTGTTGGCGCGCTGGGGCTCCGTTTCAACGGCTCAGCATTCACTTCGTTCCCAGTTCTGACTAATTTCAGTTGGTTGACTCAATAGGTGCTCAGCAGGAGAGCTTCATGAAAACAACAAAAAATCGGCGCGCAAACGCCGCCGTCTTTGCTATTGCCGCCTGTATGGCCGGCGCTTCGGCGAGGCTAAACGCCCAAGAGGTCACCATCGGCGGCACTGATCTCGGTGGCGTGGTCACCGGTCCCAACGGGCCGGAAGCCGGCGTGTGGGTCATCGCGGAGACCACCGACCTCCCCACCAAGTTCGCCAAGATGGTGGTCACCGACGACCGCGGCCGTTACGTGATTCCCGACCTTCCGAAGGCCGGCTACAACGTGTGGGTGCGCGGCTATGGGCTGATCGATTCGCCCAAGGTGAAAGCGGAGCGCGGGAAGCATCTCAACCTGACCGCGGTCCCTGCGCCGACTGCCGCTGCCGCGGCGGAATATTATCCGGGCATGTACTGGTATTCGATGCTCAAGATTCCGGACAAGAGCGAATTCCCTGGCACCGGCCAGAATGGCAACGGCATCCAGGAGGTGATGAAGAACCAGCACTATTGGATCGATACGGTCAAGAACTCCTGCCAATCGTGCCATGCTCTCGGTTCTAAGGGCGTGCGCACGATTTCGAAAGAGTGGGGGCCCGCTGACAATTCAGTGCAATCATGGACGCGCCGCCTCCAAGCCGGACAGGCCAAGGCGAACATGGCCACGACGCTCGGCCGCCTCGGCCCGAAAAAAGCGCTGCCGCTGTTCGCGGATTGGACCGACCGCATTGCGGCCGGTGAACTACCGTTCGCCAAGCCGGAGCGGCCGCAGGGCGTCGAGCGCAATGTCGTTTTCAGCATGTGGGAGTGGTCGACTCCGAAGTCCTATCTTCACGATGCGATTTCGACCGATAAACGCAATCCGCGCGTCAATGCCAACGGCCTGATCTACGGATCGCCGGAGGAGAGCACCGACATGGTGCCGGTGCTCAATCCAATCACGAACACCGCCACACAGATTAAGCACCCCTACCGCGATGCCGACACGCCCTCCAACAAAGACCTCCCGCGAGGCCGGTCGCCGTATTGGGGCGACGAAGCAATCTGGGACGGCCACACCACCATCCACAATCCGATTTTCGATGAGAAGGGACGAGTGTGGTTCACCGCGCGGATTCGAGCGACTCCGAACCCGGACTTCTGCAAGGCGGGATCGGATCATCCCTCGGCGAAGGTCGTGCCGCTGAACCAGTCCGGGCGGCAGCTCTCCATGTACGATCCGAAGACCGGAAAGTGGTCGTTGATCGACACCTGCTTCGCGACGCAGCATCTATATTTCGCCAAGGACGCCAACGACACGCTGTGGACCAGCGCCGGCGGCCCGGACAGCGGCGTGGTCGGCTGGCTCAACACGAAGATGTACCTGGAGACGGGCGACGAGAAGAAATCGCAGGGCTGGACTCCACTGATCATCGACACCAACGGCAACGGCAAACGGGATGAGTATGTCGAGGCCAATCAGCCTCTCGACCCGAAAAAAGACAAGCGCATCATGGCGGCGTTCTATGGCGTTCAGCCGAGTACGGTCGACGATTCGATCTGGGGCCAGTCGATGGACGTCGGGTTCTCGCGCATGGATCAGCCCGGCTACCTGATTCGACTGGTGCCGGGGCCCAATCCATCGCAAACCGCGCTGGCGGAGATCTACCTGCCGCCGGATATCGGATTTGGCGCGCGCGGTATCGACCTCGATCTCAACGGCGTGGTGTGGACGGCGCTGGCGAGCGGGCATCTGGCGAGCTTCGATCGGCGCAAGTGCAAAGGCCCGCTGAATGGGCCGGCCGCGGCGACAGGAAAGCAGTGTCCCGAAGGATGGACGCTGTATCAATTCCCCGGACCACAATTTAAGGGCGTCACCGACCCCGGCAGCGCCGACCACGCCTATTTTGTGTGGGTGGATCGCTACAACACACTGGGGCTCGGACCCAATGTGCCGATCGCGGAGGCGAATGGCAGTGAGGCGCTTCTGGCGCTGGTCAACGGCAAGTTCGTGGACCTTCACATCCCGTATCCAATGGGTTTCTTCAGCAAGAACGTGGATGGCCGCATCGATGATCCCAACTCGGGCTGGAAGGGCCGTGGACTATGGACCACCACGGGCACGCGCGCGGTGTTCCACAACGAAGGTGGCACGGCGTCACGGCCTAAAGCCTACAAAGTTCAAATGCGTCCCGATCCGCTCGCGCGATAAATCGGCGCAAGTTCACACCCGCTTACTGGCGTGCGCGGCTCTCCGAGTTGCGACCCTGCGGATCTCGTCGGATTCGGATAGCGTTTCCTGATATACTTGCTCGCCGGGAGGCACATCGCATGACTCGCAGAATGTTGGCGTTCTTGTTTACGTTCATCGTCGGCGCAATCGTTGGACACGTGGCTATTCCTTCGGTCGGCGCGCAGGCTCAAACCCACAAGTCCATGACCATGACCCGTCTCTACACAGGTCCGGACAATCAGACGCATGCCGAAGAGATGGAAATGAAGTTCACATCCGGGGGCCCTAACGAGGTTTTCAAGATGCTGCCGGTCAACGCAGCCGAGCTCCATCGCGGCGCCGCAGGCAGGGTTTCCGATTGGCATCGCGGACCGCGCCGTCAGTACGTGATCACGCTCAGCGGCACCGGCGAGCTCGAAGTGGCGGGCGGAAAAAAGATCCCCGTCGGGCCGGGCCACATCGAGCTGATTGAAGACACCACCGGAAAAGGCCACATCACCAGGGTGACTGGCACTGAGGAACGGGTGACCCTCCAGCTCCCAATCGCGCCTTAATTCCGATCGCGCGTTAGTAGGGGCGCTTGCCGGCCCGGTTGCCGGGCGGATCGTAGTCGCACACCCAAACCTCGCGTGCTCCGCCTCGCGCTACCGCGCATCCCAGTTCTCTGGTGCCGTCCCACACGATTTGCGTGTAGTGTCCGCACACGCCGCGACATCGGTTGGAGCCGTAGTCGTAGTCCCGCGCTTCGGCGGCCCACGCGTTCACCACTTGCGCTGCTGATGCGGTCGCGTTCGCACCCGTGATCTCGAAAAGGTTCTCGCCGAAGTGCGAGTTCGGGCGGTGGACGAATTGCCTTCGCGCCACCAGCGTGTCGGCCCAGTCTTGCGCACGCGCAGCCAGTCGATCGGACCACGCCAGAGGGACCACTCCCACGCGCGCCCGCACCGCGTTGTGGGCGGCGAGCAGGTCGCGCGCAAGTGAACCCTCGCCAAAGTGGTGCCACTGTGCGCTGCCGCTTCCCGCCAGCACGATTAGCAGCCAGAGCGCGTGTCGCACGTCAACCCCCGGTGAGCTTATCGGCCGTATTCCTGCTGCTGTGGGTACTGCTGCTGCGGATACTGCTGCTGATACTGCTGTTGGTTGGGATCGTAGTTCTGCTGCGGCTGCTGATACTGCGGCTCCGGATACTGTTGCTGATACTGCTGCTGATTTGGACCGTAGTTCCGCGGCGGTGGTGGCTGGTAGGCGTAGCCGGGGTCGTAGGCATAGCCGGGATCGTAAGTGTACCCATAAGGAGCGCCATAGCCCAAATAAAAACCGCCGTTGTAATGCCCGCGATAGACAGGCCGCCCGTACGAACGCGGAGCGACGTATTCGCGCCGCCACTCGTACCGGTGCGGGTTCACGAAGCCCCGTCCCTCTGAGTAACGGCTTTCGCCGCGTCTGCCGCGAGAGTGATCGTCTCGATCCCGCGCCAAGCCGGCTGCCGGCATCAACGCGGTAAGCAACGTCCCAACTACGAACGCGGTTGGTACGAATCCTTGGAGCATAACGGAAGGTCTCCTTTTCCTTACAGCTCTTGAGACGCGGCTCGGCGCGGGATCGGTCCTCGTGTGAACGATAAATAATCTCGGGTTTTACGCGCGCTCGAGACTGGCGCGGTCCCATTGCGCGAGTTTCGCCCCAGCCTCGTAGGCGCTCTGGCAAAACTCGAGGACGGCCTGATCGGGCGCCGCCATTTCGCGCGCGTCTTCGTACTTGAGGATGAACTCGCCGAGCTGGCGGTCCCAGTATGCCGCCGCCGGACGCACCGCCTCTCCGTCCAATCCCGGCGGACTGGGGGCGCTGTACGCATAGAATGACGCGTTCTTGAACCGCCGGTCGCCCGGCCAGAAGCCGCAGCTCGTCACCTCGTGCGAGTAAGCCTCGCGGGTCATGGGATCCACGCCGTCCTTTTGCGGAGCGCGCCGGCCCGAGAAACGTGTTACCGCCAGATCGAAAGAGCCCCAAAAGAAATGGACGGGACTGGACTTCCCAAGGAACCTCGACCGGAATAACTTAAAGACGCGATCGCTCTCGATCAAAATACGCCGGAACCTCTCGACGTAGATTGTGTCGTACGACGCGTGATGCTGATCCTCATCGAAAGGAGTCACATCGTCGAACTCGGCCGGCTTGCGATAGATGCGCACCTCGATCCCCAGGGAGCGCAGCGCTGCCATGTATTCGGCGTAGAAATCGGCGACGGAGCGCGGGTAGAGCCGTATGAAATGTTGAGCTCCGGAGCTCTTCCGCATCACGAGGTGATGCGCCACCAGATCAAACTCCATTTCGAACGTATCCGCCCCGCACGGAATGGCCGACGTGCTGAGTCCGCGCGGAGTGACGTAAAGAGGAACGTTCCACCAGTGGTTTTCAAGCGGCGCCAGAGCCAGGCGCGTCTTGCCCACGATCTGCGTCCACATGTGGAGAGTATCGCGGGTGTTTTCCCACTCGGCGTACGGAAGCGGAGGCCACTCAGTCGGGTTCAAGCATCACCTCATCGATGTAGCACCACTCCCAATCCTCGCCTGGCTCGATCGATTTCACGATGGGGTGCTTGGTCGAATGAAAGTGCTTGGTCGCATGTTTGTTCTTGGAGGAATCGCAGCAACCGACGTGGCCGCACGTCATGCAGAGCCGCAAATGCACCCACGTGTCGCCCATCTTCAGGCATTCCTCGCATCCGCGTGTATGCGGCTTCACGTTGCGAATCTGATCGGTGTGGGAGCAGGTGTTCATGGCGCAGGCGGAGCCTTCCGGGCCGCGTCCCAATGCTCTTGGATCATCCCATTGTCCACGCGGAGCATGTCGAAGGAGTTGTACTTGTAGGTTTTCGATGGATCGGCGGGGTCTTTGGCCTCTCGATCGAACATCATGAACACCAGGTCGCCGCTGGTGAGGATCACGGCCGGCTTATTTTTCCATTCCGGCTGTATAGGCTCGACCTTGCGGTTGGGATTGCGGCTCATGAACGCCTTGAATCCGTCACGGCCTTGCGGAACATTCGGATTGTGCTGGATGTAACCCGGAGCCATCACCTTGTCCGCTAACTCGAGATGGCCGTACTGAAGCATGTCCTTCATCTCCGTGGTGGCGATGTCCTGGTTCTTCTTCTCCTGCGAACTCAGCTTGCCGGTATTTTGCGCGAAAAGCAGGAGAGCCATCACCGCACCGCATATCAATGTCTTCGTGAATTTCATGCGAGCCTACTCCTTCCCTCGTCCGGCGCCGGGCGCGTTTTTCATGGCTCCATCCCAGTGCTCCGCCAGTTGTCCGTTCTCGACGCGAAACAAATCGAAATCGTTATACTTATACATTTTCGACGGGTCTGCGGGGTCCTTCGCTTCCCGCTCCCAGATCAGCACCACGTAATCGCCCTTGGCGAACGCCTTGGCGGGCGTGTTTTGCGGCGGAAGGGTTGCGGGAATCGGATTGACCGGCGTGCGGCGGCTGAGGATCGCCTTTACGGGAGCCCGCCCTTGCGGAAAATTCGGGTTGTGCTGGATCATGTTTTCGGCCAGGTATTTGTCGGCGGCTTCCGCATGACCGGCCACGAAGCCTTCGCGCCACCAATCCAGAACCATCTTCAAATTCTTCTGTTCTTGCCCGGTCATGTTCTTGGACTGGGCCGATGCAGGGGCACAACCGATTGCTAGCAACGCCAGTGCCCCCCCGAGCATCTTGATTTTAAAAAGTGCCATGAATTCTCCTTCCAGTTCAAGGATCGCTTGGAACATTATATACACTACGGCAAATTCACAACCGCGAACGTCACTTCGCGGCCGGTCGTCCGACATTTCCGGCCAAGTCTGGCTATTTGTATCCGATGAGTTATTTCTTTACGGTCGATTCGATGGCTTCCAGTTCCCGGCCCGCCTCGGCCCACTTGCCCTGCGAGGAAAGCTGGCGGTAGCGATCGAGATGCATGCGGACGGCATCGACGCGCGGATCGGAGGCCGCGGACGTTGGGGGCGCCGCCGGAGCCGCAGAGGTCGAAACCGCCGGCGCGGAGGTTGCCGCGGCCGGTATCGGCGCGCCGCGCTGCACGGCCTGCAACTGCGCCAGCGCCTGATCATAGGTATCGGCGTAGATCAGCGTGTTCCCCCTCACCAGAGCGATCTTCTTCAACTGCGGCATGCGCGCCTGAGCGGCCTGGATGTAGATGGGCGCAACGTACAAAAAAGTATGGTCGATGGGAAGAGTCAGCATCTGGCTGCGCAGCACCTGCGAGCCCTGCTGGTTCCACAGCGTCAGATCCTTGGAGATATTCTGATCCTGGTTGATCAGCGCTTCGACTTGCAGCGGCCCCTGGATCACCTCCTGCTTGGGGAGTTGCAGAAATACCAATTCGCCGAGATTTTCTCCGTCGCAGCGCGCCATCATCACGCCGATGAGGTTCTGCTTGTTGCGCGGCGTGAACTGGGTCATCAATAAAAATTCGGGATTGGGTTCGCCGGGAATCTTGGAGATGATGTAGGTGGGAGGCACGGGTTCGGGCTGCCCTCCCGGCCCGGTCGTGAAGGTCGCCAGATCCCACAGGTCCGCGCGGTTGTAGTAGGACTCGGGATCGCGCATGTGATAAGTGCGATAAATCTCGGCCTGAACGGCAAACAGCATCTCCGGCGCGCGAGTGTGAGCGCGCAGATCGGCGGGCATCGCGGAAGCCGGGGTGAACAGCTTGGGAAACAACTGCTGGTAGGCGCGCATCAGCGGATCATCGGGATCGAACACGTAGAGGTGGACATCGCCGTCATAGGCGTCGATCGTGGCCTTGATCGAGTTGCGGATATAGTTGAACCGTCCCAGGCCGGCCACCGACACGTCGCGCGCATAAGGGTGCGATTCGCTGGTGAGGTAACCATCGATGATCCACACCAGGCGGCCGTCGGCGGTGATCACCATGTAGGGATCAGCGTCCCAGCTCAAGAACGGCGCGAGCGTGCTCACCCGATCCGTAATGCGCCGCCGGATCATCATGCGGCTCTCGGGCGTCAGGGCGTTGGTCAACAGGATATTCCAGTCGCCATCGGCGAGCGTAGCCAGCGCGCGCCTGCCGAGCGATGAAATCGGAAAACCGCCGCGCCCCTCGTAGCGGGTGTTGACTTCGCTCGATCCGGAAGGATAGTTGAACTCGGCCTGCGCGGTGCGCACGAACACCGGATCAGCCATGGTTTCGCCGTAGTAAATCTCGGAACGGGCAACCTTCAGACTTGGCGTCCGCACCTCGATGGGCGCGTCGCGAACCAATAGTTCGGGGAGCCCGGACTCGCTGATGCGGTTGGCTTCGGCCAACACCAGCCCGTACCCATGCGTGAAAGTCAGGGCGCGATTGATCCACCGGTTGCGCGCGTCGCCCAATTGATTGAGGTCCAATTCGCGCGGCGCAAGCAGCGTTTGCCGCAACTGCGCGTCAATGCGATAGCGATCGACATCGGTATCGGCGTAAGTGTAGGGGCGCAGCGGCTGGCTCTGGCTGAGCGTGTCGTGGAAGGCGCGCCAGTCCCACAGCCGGACGTTCTCAAGCAGCGCGCGGTTGGCGGCGAAATTGATGGGGCCGTCCTTCTGGGCCGCGAATTCGGTGATTTTGGCGCGATGGTCCAGTCCGTAGGCGGCGCGCGTGGCTTCAATATGCCGGACGAGGAAGGGTTTTTCGAGCGCGAGCTCGTTGGGCCGCACGTACAGGCCGCTCACCAGCGGAGGCAGCACCCAATCGAACACCAGCACCACGACACACGCAATGGCGATCTTTCTTCTTCCCGCCAGCACCAGCAAGGCCGCCAGCAGCGCGGCCCCGGCTTTGAGCGTCTGCAGCGGCAGCCCGATACTCGACTGTACGTAATCGATGCCGACCATCAGATTGCCGTGGTCGGTGAAGAGCAACTGGTAGCGGCCCAGCCAGAACTCGGCCGCGAGCGCCACCAAAAACAGCGCGACTAGTCCTTTCAAGAGGCCCGTTTCCAGGCGTCCCAGCGTCCGCAGGTCGCGCAGGTCGATATCCTGGCCGAGCGTAAAGCCCGGCATATCGCGGCGAAGCTGCCAGCCTCGGGCGGCCAGATAATAGGCCAGCGCACCGCAGAATGCCGCGGCCGCCAGCCAGGTAAGCAACATATCGTAGAACGGCAGCGCGAAGAAGTAGAACTCGAGCGGCCGGCCAAACACCGGGTCCGACCAGGAAGTCGACCCCGCTTGGGCGGCTTGGCCGCCGACGTAGCGCGCCACCGTCCATCCGTCGATAGTTGAGAGGGTCACCATCAGCGCGACGACGGCCAGGACCAGGGTGCTGATCCGCGCATAGAACGGGTGGTCTCTGAGGCTTTCGCGGGCATGCTTCATACCACGCGCGTGGGCGACCCACAGCGCGGCGAACAGGATCAGCCATGCCACCAGCCCCGGCACATAGCGGTAGGCGGTCATCCGCACCCAGGTGGGGACCTGTCCCATCTCCCCCCACCAGAAATAGTCGATGACCCAGCTACAGACGGAGCGGCCAAAGACCAGCAGCAGCACCACCGCCGCTGCAATCCATCCAAATGTGATCTGCGGGTTGCGACGCCGCGGGAGCTGTGTGAAGGACATGCCTCCACTCAGCGTACATCTTAATGGAGCGGAGCCGCGACCGTCAGGCCGTCCCGTCGCAGTCGCCGCTATTCGACCGGAGGGACCAGGGAGCAGAGGTCGCAGTTGCCGCTATTCAACCGGAGGGACCAGGGAGCAGAGGCTACAGCAGGCGGAAATTCACTTCGATGGTGGCCATGACCGGCACTGGCTTGCCATCCTTCATGCCAGGCTTGAATTTCCACTTTTCGACGGCCTCGATGGCTTTCTGATCGAGGCCCAGCCCGAGCGCGCGCACGATCTTGAGGTTCTGGGGGCGTCCCTGGTCATCGACGACCAGCGAGAGCACCACCGTGCCCTGCCACTTGGCTTTGCGGGCTTCTTCGGAATATTCGGGCTCCACTTTGAGCAGCACGCTCGGCGCCGAGACGCCGCCGCCGATCCGGTAAACTCCGCCGCCGATTCCACCGCCCGAGCCGGGCCCGAAACCGGCGCCTTTGCCATTGCCAATTCCGCTGCCAATGCCGTTGCCGAGAGAGGGAATCCCGAGCCGGCCGAGCGGATCGCCAAAGTTGTTGGCCTGTATATTGGGAATGTCGTCGGGAGCGATGATCGATGCCGGGGTGGGCAACTGGGGATGCTCAATGGGATGCAGAACCGGGGGCGTGAACTGCTTCGGGGCCGGCTTAGGTAGCCTTCCTTTATTGGCCTCGAGGAGATTTTTCTGGCCGCCACCGCCGCCGGACTGCTCCTTTTTCGGTTGGGAAATATAGGGCCGGATATCGGGGGCGATGAGGGGGATCACCTGCTTGATCGCCGTTTGCACCGGCTTGAGTGTGCCGATGAACAGCAGCAGCGCGATTACGCCGAAGTGAATCAGCAGCGACGAAATGCCGGCCTTGGCTTCGTTACCGGCGTAGATCTTAATCTCGCGGATAGGTACAGGCTTGGAGGTTAGTTCCAGCGGAGGGAGCTTGGGAGGGTGGATGACCTCCTTGATGCTTTGAACGATCCCCAGAAACCAGGGGCGCTCCAAGTCCTGAGGAGCCAATAAATGTTGAAGATGAACGTCGGGATCGTCCGCGGGCACACTGCCACCCTTCACGATTTCATCCGGAGTTTTCACATCCCCGCCTATTGACACGGCCACATCCGTAATGACGTAGACAATTGGTCCAACGTTGCAGTTTCTGGAAGCCTCCTCATCATCGAAGCTCCTGGTGTCAGTCTAACATACAGACGGGAGACTGGCTTCTCCCCGTTACACAGATTTTACAATTTTTGGAATTGCGTGGTCGAGCCCAGGAACCCCCTGGTTTCTCTGTCCAGAGGGGGCCCCGGCTTCCGCCCAAGAATCAAGCTCCCGGCTCGATTTGATGGCTGGTAATTCTGCCCGGCAAGCCCGGGTGGTGGACGGAAGAGACGTGCTGGCAAAGATCAAGACCGACGCAGACCTGAAGGAGATCCCGGTG
>Ga0210384_10003582_pt1 | contig 17893 bp, 12 predicted proteins | sample IncBWH2MmetaG_FD_160574 | JGI IMG/M metagenome (GOLD analysis project Ga0210384, IMG submission 160574) | Forest soil microbial communities from Barre Woods Harvard Forest LTER site, Petersham, Massachusetts, United States - Inc-BW-H-2-M | ecosystem: Environmental > Terrestrial > Soil >...
CGCTTGGCTCGGCCGCGGCGTCCGCTCTCCCGCGCGCAAAGCGCTCCTCGCCGCCGATACTCCTCCGGGCGCTTACGGCCGCGCCTTCGGCTTCGAGCGCTTGATGGACACGGTCGGCGCCATCGCCGGGCCGCTCACCGCTCTCTGGTTACTCCAACAGACCGGCCACTCCTACAAGAAAGTCTTTCTGTGGACACTCTTGCCGGGCCTCGTCGCGGTAGCTTCCTTCTGGTTTCTTGTCCGCGAGCGCCCCATAGTCTCTCGATCGAAGCAAACATTTCTCACCGGGCTCCGCGCGCTGCCCATTCCCTTCCGCCGCTTCTTGCTGGGAGTCGGCATCTTCGGTGCCGGCGATTTCTCTCATTCCCTGCTGATCCTTTACGCCTCGCGCATGCTCGCTCCGGCTTACGGCCTCGCCCGTGCTGCCAGCCTCGCCGTCGCCCTATACACTCTTCACAATGTTTTCTACGCAGGCTCCGCTTACTTGAGCGGCTGGCTCAGCGACCATGTTCCCCACCGCAAGTTCGTTCTGGCCTCCGGGTACGCGCTCGCGGGAGTTACTGCGCTCCTTCTTTGCACCGCGACCCACTCTATCTCGCTCCTCATTCTCATTTTCATTCTCGCGGGTCTTTTCATCGGCACCGAGGAAGCGCTCGAAGACTCCATCACCGCCGATATTGTCGCACCGGAACAACATGGCATGGCCTACGGTACCCTCGCTGCAGTCAACGCTGTCGGAGACTTTCTGTCCAGCTTGCTGGTAGGCTTTCTCTGGAGCGCCTTCTCCCTGCAAATGGCCTTCTCCGCTTCCGCAATTCTTTTCTTTGCGGGAGCGGTCCTTGTCCTGCGCCTTCGCACCCACTCCTGATGCCGTAGTGCTTCGCGGCGATCTCGTGGTTGGGCTTAGGACTTGTACCGACTCCCTAAACTCTCCTCGTTTTCACTCTTGCGCGTCGCTTCCGGCCATGTTAGCGTTGGCGAACAAAAGGCGAATTACCTGCAGCTCAGGACTTTAAGTCTGAGACCTTTTGGGAGGGGTTTTCCATGTCCGAATCTCTCGCCGTCCGCGCAGCCGCATCGTCAGCGGGGTCGATTGACTCTTCCATCGATCGCTCCCAGGGAGCCACCTCGCTCACTCGCGTCCACGAAATCCTCGAATCGTTCGCCTCCTGCGACATCCACGGCGAAATTCTCACCGCCATCCGCCACTATCCCGCCCGCGCCGCGGAGTGGGCTGAATTTCCCGCGTGGGTAGGTCCCCATCTCGTTGCCGCGTACGCGGCTAAAGGTATCCTCCGACCCTATACGCACCAAGCTGCTGCGGCCGAAGCGGTCCATGCCGGAAAAAACGTGGTCATCGTCACGCCAACCGCCTCCGGCAAAACGCTCTGCTACAACCTTCCCGTCCTGAACGAGGTTCTTGAAAATTCTGATACCCGAGCTCTCTATCTCTTCCCCACCAAGGCCCTCGCGCAGGACCAGCTCGCGGAACTTTACGACCTTAATCAGCGGCTCGATAATTCCTTCGGCGTTTTTACTTACGACGGTGACACTCCCGCCGACGCCCGCAAAGCCATCCGTGAAAAGGGCCACATCGTACTCACCAACCCCGACATGCTTCACACCGGCATTTTGCCGCATCACACGCGCTGGACGCACCTCTTCGAGAACCTGCGTTACATTGTCATCGACGAGCTACACACCTATCGCGGCGTCTTCGGTAGCCATCTTTGCAACGTCCTGCGCCGTCTCCGCCGCATCGCACACTTTTACGGCCGCGATCCGCAATTTATCTGTTGCTCCGCCACCATCGCCAACCCTGGTGACCTTGCTTCTCGCCTCCTCGAAGCCGACGTCGAGGTCTTGAGCGCCAACGGCGCACCGTCCGCTGAAAAAACATTTGTCTTCTACAATCCTCCCGTCGTCAATCGCGCGCTCGGTATCCGCCGTAGCTACATTAACGAGGCGTCGCGCGTCACCCAGGAATTCCTGAAGCACGGCCTGCAAACCATTCTCTTCGCCAATTCGCGCCTGCACACCGAGCTCTTGCTTACCTATCTGCAGCAGGCCAATCCGCATCCACCCAGCAAGCCAGATACGATTCGCGGCTACCGCGCCGGGTACTTGCCCGGCGAGCGCCGTGAAATCGAGCGCGGCCTTCGTGATGGCCGCATCCGTGGCGTTGTATCGACCAGCGCGCTGGAACTCGGCATCGATGTTGGCTCGCTCGATGCCGCCGTAATGGCTGGCTACCCCGGCACGATTGCGGCCACCTGGCAACGCGCGGGCCGCGCTGGGCGCCGCAGCGGCAGCTCCTGCGCGGTCCTGGTCGCCTCTTCTGCGCCGCTCGATCAATTCATCGTCCGGCATCCTGACTATTTTTTTGGCAACACCCCCGAGCATGCCTTCATCCAGCCCGACAATCTTGAAATCCTCATCAATCATCTCAAGTGCGCCGCGTTTGAACTTCCCATCACCCCCGGCGAACGTTTTGGCGATGTGGACGTGCCCGATCTTTGCGCGCGTCTCGCCGTAGCTGGATTTCTCCACCGCGCCGCCGACCACTATCACTGGACCCACGAAGCGTATCCAGCCGACACCATCAGTTTGCGCTCCGTCAGCAGCGACAACTTCGTGATCATCGACATCACGGGCGAGCCCTGCGTAATCGGCGAGGTCGATTTTCCCAGCGCGCTTGTCTTCGTCCATGAAAAAGCCATCTACATCCACGGCGGCCAGCAGTACCACGTCGAGCATCTCGACTTTAAGGAGCGCAAGGCCTACGTCAAGCGCGTCGACGTGGACTATTACACCGAAGCTATTCGCTACACCCAGGTCCGCATCCTCGATCTCGCAGCCACCGCCAGATCATGTGCCGATGAATCCGTCATCCCGCTCTCCCCGAGCGCCTCTTGCGAGGCGAGCCGAGCGGAGGACCTCAACGAAAGTGCGGCCAGCAACCAATCCGCGCATTCCCACTCCCATTCCCACGGTGATGTCCTCTCAGCCATTCCCCGTGTTGGCCACGCCCCCCGCGTCATCCCGAGCGGAGCGAACGAAGTGAGCGCAGTCGAGGGATCTGCTTTTGCGCATTCTCATTCCCACGGTGACGTTCTCGTTAGATCTCAAGTCGTCGGCTTCAAGAAAATCAAATTCTTCACCCACGAAAACGTCGGTGCCGGCCAGCTCGAACTCCCCGAAAACGAAATGCACACCACTTCCTACTGGATCACCCTGGAACGTCCTCTTCTCGAATCCCTTCCCTACTCCGTCAGCGAACGCCAAAGCGGCATGTTTGGCCTTCTGCATGCTCTCGCTTCCATCGCCTCCCTCCTCCTCATGTGCGACCCACGAGACCTCGGCACCGCCATCGGCGAGCGGCCGCCTTCCCCTGACACTTGCACGGTCGACCCTGTCATCCTGAGCGAAGCGAAGGATCTCAACTCAACCCTGCCCAAATCTGTGGGGGCAACAACCAAGGAATTCTTTGAGCCTAATCTCTACCTCTACGACGCTTATCCCGGCGGCATCGGTTTTTCCGAACCGCTCTTCCGCGCGCACCATCTCTTACTCCAAAGGACGCGTGAACTCATTGCGGCTTGCACGTGCGATTCCGGCTGTCCTTCCTGCGTGGGTCCCGCGGGCGACCTCGCGCACCGCGCAAAAGAAGCCGCTATGGCCATTCTCGACTGCTTGCTTCGCGGGATCGAACAAACGCGTGAAAATTGACAAGCTTCAGGAGAAAATGACAGCCACTCTCGACAAATTTGCTCGACTTTCCGCGCTGAGGCCCACGCGCGATTCAGCTCCGCACACGGCGTCCCCTAACACGCCGGACGAACCAGACACTTTCGTTCAACTCATCGGCGCGCAATTGGGCAAGAATCGTTTCGGCGAACACTTATCCGTCCGCAATTGGTTTTCCACTCCCGAATTTGTCGAACCATCACCTGCTTCGCTCGCGCTCCTTTCACACACGCGCGACGAAACGCACTCGCGCCGCACTCGCGCCGCACTCGCCGATCCCGCGAAGTGGCTCTTTCTCGATACCGAAACCACCGGTCTCGCAGGCGGCACCGGCACCTATGCTTTTCTGGTCGGTCTCGCCTGGTGGGACGCGGGCGGCCTCCAAGTCGAACAATTTTTCATGCGCGATTTCGCCGACGAACACTCTCTGCTGCACGAATTGGCCGCCCGCATCTCCGAGCGTCCCGTTCTCATCACCTTCAACGGAAAATCTTTCGATTGGCCGCTCCTCGAAAGCCGCTTCACCATGACCCGTTCCATCGCCGCTCCACGCCTCGCCGCACATCTTGATCTCCTCCACCCGGCTCGCGCTGTCTGGAAGCTCCGCCTCGGCTCCGTGCGCCTGGTCGAACTCGAGCGCCACGTCCTCGATGCCCCTCGCCTCGGCTGGCACCGCGAAGACGACGTCGCTTCTGCTCTCATCCCCCAGTTTTACTTCGATTATTTGCGCGGAGGCTCCTCCAGGCCCCTGGTAGGCATCGTCCGCCACAATCAGATGGACCTGCGCGGGCTTGCTGCTCTATACGCCAAAATCAACTCGCTTCTCGGGGAAAACTCCACTCTCAATGGCGACGTACCCAGCCTCGATCTCTTCGGCCTCTCCCGCTTCCTGCTTCGCCGCGGTGAACCCGACCGCGCTCAGTCCGCCTGCCTCAAGTCTATCGATCGCGGTTTGCCCGTCGACGTCCACGCGCGTGCCCGCCGCGAGCTCGCTCAAATGGCCAAACGTCGCGGCGACCACGAGCGCGCCGCCGCCTTGTGGCACGAAATCATTTCCGACCCTATCGACGGCATCCACGCCTGCGAGCAGCTCGCCCTCTATTACGAACGCCACAGAAAAAATCCCGCTCGCGCCTCCGAATTCGCAAAACTCGCTCTCGCCAAGCTGCGACTTCATCGAACGCATGCCCGCGACCCTCTTGCAGCTCCCCGCGCCAGCCACAGCGAGGCGCGCCTCCTCCACCGCATCGCTCGCCTCGAGCGGAAGCTCGCCAACTCACGCGACGCTCTCAATGCGCCGCTCCTTTCTGCGGCAAAACACACCGCTGCAACGACCGCAAGGGGCCCCCAATAGTCATTTGTTATTAATTTCGATCTTGAATTTGCAGCTTGCCCAGGGCTCGAAGGTTCAGACGAGATTAATTTAGTGAGGCGAAGCTTCCGAAATCAACCCAGGGTTCGGCATATTCCAGGTTACTGTCTTCTCCGTCTTCGGCGATAGCTCCTTAGGCACTTCGGGAATCTCGCTCCACCCCAATTCTTTATTCAACTTCAAGAACACTCCTCGATCCCCGCCTTCCAACGTGAGGCACTCTATCCCCTGGCACTTCAGAAACACTCCTCCGTCCGGCGTATCGAACGAAAAGAAATTCGCGCGCCGAAACAAATTTGTTCGCACATCGTGTTTTTTCTCAAGCGATTCAGAGTACTGTCCAAAGAAGCGTATCGCTACCGCTTCGCTGGCCAGCCTCACCCGTGCGACCAGCAGCAAGCGCTTGGTCTGTTTTTGCTCGTAGAGCGAATACCGGTCGCCCTCCCACGCCTCGGCCAGAGGTTTCGCTCGCTCCGCGCCCAGATACTGTTTCAAAACCTCTTGCAACCCAAACTCCCCAAGGAGATTCTCCTCCAGCTTTTTCCAATCTGCTCCAAGCGTTTTTTCGAGCGGTGGCAACTCGAGTGGCGCGGGAACTTTCCCCGCGCGATACAGTTCAGGGTGCAAAATTTGCTGCGTCGAGGCCGGCGGCTTGGCGAATACGCCCGGCAGGCCGCTCCACCCTGACGTCTTCAAAATCGCCGCCGAAAACGTGAGCCCCGCGAAATACGGAAAGATCAGCGTGTCCTTGATGAATGGCGGCGCCTTTTTCAGCGTCGGTGAATCCGCCAGGTCGCCCACCAGAATCGAAGGATCAAACTCCGGCAAGTCCTTGAGCGTTCGCCCGGTCCCCTGGAGTAGGTAGTCAATCATCGCCGCGGTCGCGCTTCCCTCGAGGATCGCCTCGCGAGCCAGCTCCGCGTCGTCATTCGGCCGCGCCGCCTTTTCCCACGCGTCGATCTGGAAATACTGGTCCTGGAGCGCGTGCGTCAGTTCGTGGGCCATTACCATACGCTGCTCTTCCAGTGGGATCCAATCCGCAATGTAAAACTCGTGCGTTTGCGGATCGTAGAGTCCCGCAATTTGTTCCGTCAGCAAATCCACCATGAAATTATCCAGGTCAAATCCCTTAGGAATTAGCCCAAACGCCTCGGCGCTTCGCTTCCCCGCGTAGCGCTCGGCAGGATCTTTGTCTTCATCCATCTGCTTGATCACGTAGGCGTGGATTTCTTCCCGTGAACGCAACGTCTTTTTAAGGGACGAGCGCACCTTCAGCCCGGTGATCTCACTCATCTGTTCGAGAACCTCGTCCGCCGCGGCAGCGAACTCGGGATTCGAAGTGCCGCGAGTGCTCGTTTTCGGCGGCGCCGTGGTCGCTTGCTGCGCGCCCGCCGGCCCGGCGCCACCCCCGCAAATGGCGGCGAGCAAGAGCCCCAGCACCACGGAATGCAGTCGTTTCCAGGAAAACGGCGTCATCTTCGCAGAATACCAGATTCTCTGTGACTAAGATGCGCCCTGGGTTGGGAAGGAAACCGTAATACCAACTAAATTTAGCGTCTAATTGGAAGGCAGCGGGCTCTTGCCAATGGGACTGCCGCTGAGAAGCTTCTCTAACGCGTCGATCAAATCACCCCGCGTCAGGATGCCCACGAGCATTTCATCATCCACAACCGGCAAACAACCATACTTGGTCTGCTGCATCAAGGTAACTGCTTCCTGCAATGGCATTGCGGAGGAAACCGTTTGCGGGTCGCGCGTCATCACGCGTTCCACCATCGTTTTCGCAAATACTTCGTTGTAAGCGTCTTCCGTGATTGGGATCAGACGCGAGGGCGCGCAGCGCTGCAAGTCGCGGTCCGTCAGCAGGCCTACCAATCGGCCTCCCTCAACGACAGGCAAATGCCGTGTCGCGCTCCCTCGCAGCAGCAGCGCCGCGTCTAGTAAAGCGGTCTTGGGAGCGATGCTCACCGCCGGCGCCGTCATCACGTCCCTTACAAAATATTCTTGTTGCGGCAAGTTCCGCCTCAATCGAAATCTCGGGGCTCACGTCTAACCCGTATGTTTCCATGTCCTCCGCGCCTAAGCAAGCTATCCCCGGGTGCTCGGTGTTGGAAGTTCAACCGGAATCGCGGCTCGCTTTGGCTTGCTCCTTCTGCCCAGTTTCTCTATTTGTTCTGATTCCTTAACAAACTGGTAATTCTGGTGTATCTTACTTCCTAGTGGTTAGTCCCCACTCGAGGAAGACATGCTTCCCGGCCTTTGCCTGCGGCAGGCCCGCGAAAGACTTGGACTGACTTACCGCGACGTCGAGCGTGCTAGTTTCGAGCTGGCGTCGAAACGAGGCCGCCCCGAATTCATTCTTCACATCAGCCGTCTTGCCGACATCGAAAACCGGGGCGTTATTCCGAGTCTTCACAAGCTTTACACCCTAGCCGCCATTTATCGTCTCAATCCCCTCGAGATTCTCCGCTGGTACGATGTTCCCTTTGAGGAATTCTTTGGGGACGGCATGGATTTCCCTGTCCCTCAAACCCATCTCATGGCCCCGCCGGGCTCTCTCCGGGTTCCCTTTCGTTTTGACCCGGCCTTTGACCCTAAGCGCACCGAGTTTCTCTCCCGGATGGTCGAAAGCTGGGGTCAGTTCGAAGGAGTTCTAACAAACGGTAACGGCCGGCATCGTTACGGCTACATTGGACTGAGCGACCGCCGCATGGTTCCGCTCCTGCGTCCCGGCAGCATTGTCTTAGTGGATGCTGGCGTACGCCAGATTGAGGATGTGGAATGGAACAGCGAATTTGACCGGCCCATGTATTTTGTGGAAGTTCGCGATGGCTACCGCTGCGGCTGGTTCCATAAGGACACTACGCGCCTGATTATGCAGCCACACCCCTTGTCACGATGTCTTCCGGAATCATGGGGTTATCCGGGGGATGCCGAAGTTGTCGGTCGCGTAATCGGCGTCGTCAGCCGCTTGAATGCGCAGTAGAACACTCCGCCTGCAGAATTTCAAGTAGGGCACGCAGATTCGAGCAAAAGAGTTCTTTCAAATACTCCGGCGATTGTTCCGGCAGCAGTATCCGGTAAGCCTCCAGCCCGCTCCAATGCTCTACCGCCGAGACCAAACCGCCCGGCATGTTTTCGAAGCATATTCTCAAATCCCGCTCTTGGATGGCCAGAGGAGTTTCCAGAATCCGCTCAAACACCTCTTCGTGACATTTCGCGAGGGCTTGCTGCACCGCTTCTTCCCGATAGAGCGCCGATAGCCCCGCGTGCTCATACCGCCCGCTGGATAAATCCCGCAAAGAAGCGATGTAGATCAACCTCCCGAACTGGCTCGCGATAACCGCCAACGTCGTCATCGAGAAGTCCTGAATGATTCTTCTATTTTGCTGAAGCTGTGTGAGTGCGTCCATTTCCTGCCTTGTTCCGATTGCGGAACATTTTCCCGCTAATTCAACTCATCGCGTTGCTTCTCCTCATTCTGCGCCCAGGAGGTGTCTAAGTATGCGAAAAGTTGCAGGGCTTCTTGGTTTCACCTTGCTTGTTGCGCTAATCCTACTTCCAGTTACACGCTCCGTCAACGCCACCGTTGGTAACCCTGTTCTTCACAACGGATCGACCCAAGCCGACGGCACTCTACTTCTTCCGTCCGCGCAGAAAAAGGCGCGCGCTTCTGCCGCCATTCTTGTTGCTGATGGCAGCCCATTACCCCCTCCGCCGAAGAAACCACGCGCTTCCGCAACAACAGTCGTTGCTGACGGCAGCCCATTGCCTCCTCCGCCGAAGAAACCACGCGCTTCTGCAACAACAGTCGTGGCTGACGGCAGCCCATTACCCCCTCCGCCGAAGAAACCACGCGCTTCTGCAACAACGGTCGTGGCTGACGGCAGCCCATTACCCCCTCCGCCGAAGAAACCGCGCAGCACGTCTATCTCTTTCGCCGCCAGAGAGCAGGCATCTGCTTAAGAATCCTTTAATACTACGGGCCGCCTTATCTCCCCGGGCGGCCCAGTACTTTCCGGCCATCGCCACGCGCGCATCGGAACTATTTACTAGCTAGTTCTGTCAGTGTTAGGATGCGCGCGTGGCGGTTCCGTTGGCACACTTTCAGCAACTGCTCTGGGCGCTAAATGCCGCTGTTGGATTTGTTCTCGCAGCGCTGCTTGTCGTGCGTAAGAATTATCGCGTTTATCCGGCCTTTTCGTTCTATATTTTCTTGACTTTGGCTCAGGCTGCGCTCTTGTTCCTCATCTATCGCCAATGGGGGTTTTCCTCCATGCTTGCATGGCCGGTTGCCTGGGCATCGCAAGCCATCGTTATGTGTGTGCGCGCGCTAGCCGTAGCTGAAGTGTGCCGACATCTTCTCTCCCGTTATGCCGGTGTCTGGGCGCTCGCTTGGCGTCTTCTTCTCACTTCCGCCGTTTTTGTGTTCCTTTTTTCTCTGCTGGCTATGAACAGAGGCTGGTTCTCAGTATTGACCATCGCTCAACTTGGCCTTGAGTTGGCAATTGCCGTCGCCATTGTTGGGCTTCTAGTCTTTGCGAAGTTTTACGGTGTCACCCCCGCGCAACCTCTTCGTTCGCTCGCGATTGGGCTTTGTCTCTATTCTTGCTCCGCTGCTCTGAACAACACGATTTGGGAGCGCTTTCTGGACCAGTACAATGTGCTTTGGAATCTTCTGGGGATGCTCGCATTTCTCGCCAGCGTACTTCTCTGGATTGTGGCTTTCCGAGTGCCGAGTCCTGCGCCGACCCGCGAGGAAGTCCTTTTACCCGATACTGTTTACTCAAACCTCCGCCCGCAAATTAATCTTCGGTTGCATTTGCTGAACAAGCATTTGAGCCAGTTCTGGAATGTAGGCGAGTCAGAGCTTTGACCTTCCTATTTATCTTCGCTGGATCGGTCGTTTTCCTTCTCTCGCTCCTCGTCTGGGCTCTTCGGGGCGCACGAAGGAACGCGCAAAAACAGCCCGACTTACTTTCTCTGGACGACCCGAGCCGGCGGCACATCACTTTCCTGCCCCAGATTCGCCAGGCCCTGGCGCCTCAGGATTTTTCCTTCCTGGCTTCTCGCGGTTCCCGAAAGCTGGCGCGCCGTGTTCGCAGGGAACGCCGCCGGGTTGCTTTCGCTTACCTCGCTGCCGTTCAATCGGATTTTCGGCGGCTCCTGAAACTGGCGAGGTTGGTTGCCCTTCTATCTCCCGAAGTTGTCGCTGTGCAGGAATTCGAACAGCTGCGGCTAAGTTGCCAGTTTTCCCTGCGGTGTCAATGGCTTCGCGCCAGGCTCATCTTGGGCGCCGTGCCGTTTTCCCAATTGAACGGATTGACTTGCATCGTGAGCGGTCTCGCCGTGCGACTGGAGTCGGCCATCACCGAGCTCGGCGAGCGGGCCGCCTTAGCCTCCGAGTTGGCCTCATCGCCTCACGGGCGCGGCGTCAATCTGCAGTAGCGTCGCCTCGACCAGGGCGAGCAGTTCTTCCGCCTTGAACGGCTTCTGTAAGACGGGACATCCTTCGGCCGCGGACGTTTCTCCGGGTGCCGGCGCCGGCGCGCTTGCCCGCATCAAGATCACTCGCTGCGATATCCTCGGCTTGTTCTCTTCTATCCATAATCTCAGTCGCATGACATCTTCGTTCCCCGGACCGTGCAGATCCGCTACCACTACGTCAAAGTCCCGCTTCTTCAAGAACGAAATCGCCCCTTCCGCGCTTCGGCACGCTTGCACCTGCGGATACCGCCCCCGCAAAATAGCGCTGACGGCGTCCAAGACCGATTGATCTTGGTCCACGAGCAGGATCCGGACGTCCGCGCTTGTTTCCCCCAACCGCCGGGAGTCCGGCTCCTTTTCCGCAGTCGTCGTCTGTTGGTAGGGCAACTCAATCGTGAACGAAGCTCCACGCGGAGGTGCGTTTTTCACCCGAATCGTTCCTCCATGTTCCGTCACAATGCCGTAGCAGATGCTCAATCCAAGACCTGTTCCCTTGCCTACCGGTTTAGTCGTATAGAAAGGGTCGAAGACCCGCGACGCTTCCTGCACCCCTGGTCCGCTGTCGGTGAACTCGATCGCGATTCCAGTTTCATTTTCGCTGGTCTTGACCCACAGTTCTCCTTCCTTCGCGTGATCCAGGATCGCGTCCACCGCGTTATTGACCAAATTCAAGAATACCTGCTGAAGTTGATGCGGATCCGCGGCCGTGATCGGCAATGCCTTTTCGAGTTCCAAGTGCACACGAATGTTGTTCACCCGCAAATCGTATTCGCGCAGGGCCAGCGTATCTTCGAGGACCTGATTGATCTGCACGGGAACGCGCTCGGGTTTGTGCTGTCGGGCGAAACTCAGCAGATTCTGCACGATTCGGTGCGTGCGCTGCGCCTGTTTGTAGAGTTTTTCCGAATACTCCATCCCCTGAGGTCCCATTTCTCCGCTCGATCCCAGCAACTGGCTGTAACCCAGAATCGCCGTCAGCGGGTTGTTCAGTTCATGCGCTACGCCGGAAATCAGTTGTCCGACCGCCGCCATCTTCTCGCTCTGCAACAGTTGTTCCTGGGTGAGCCGCAAATTCTCATAGGCGTGCCGTGTTTCCTCATAAAGTCGTGTTCGCTCGATCGCGCTCGAGATCTGGCTTCCCACGGCAATCAAAAGATTGATGTCGGCCGGCGAAAACTCGCGTGCCGTCCGGCAGCCGACCACCACGCCTCCGATGGCGCGTTCCTTGGACCATAAAATAACCACGTAGGCTGAGAGAAGCCCCTCTTTGCGGTACACCTCACGAAAGACCTCAGGCAGCGGCAGTGCCTGCACCGGCAGGAACGTCGCCCGCAGCGCTCGGATGTCGCTCAATAATCCGGGTTCGACTTTTACCGGGGCGAAGTGCCGCGCATATTCCGACCTCATCCCCACTGCCGCCGCACGCCGCAACATCCCCCCTTCCGATTCGAATAGATACAGGGAAACAGTATCCAGGCTGAATAGCTCGGCCAATTGCCGCAATGTTCGATGCAACGAATCGGGTAAATCGATCGCCTCCGAGAGCGTCTGCGCGATGGAATTGAGTACCATCAGCTCTCGATTCCGGCGGCGGATCTCCTGTTCAGCTCTCTTGCGTTCGGTGATGTCCAGAAGAAAACCCTGATACGCCGTAACATTGCCCGCGGTGTCACGCACTGCTATCGACGATTCCATCACCGTGCGCACTTCCCCGTCCTTGCGCCGCAACTCGAATTCGAAGTCCGCCACGGCGTTATGTTCTTGCAGCAGTTTCTTGAAACGCTCGCGATCTCCGGGGTTGACGTAGATCTCCGTCATGATATCCGCGGCCAGCAATTCTTCTCTGTTCTCGTACCCAACGATCTGCATCAACGCATCGTTGAAGTCGAGAAATCTCCCTTGCGGGGTCGAGATGAAGACACCTTCCTTAACATTGGCTATCAGCGTGCGATATTTCTCCTCCGCGCGTTTCCGCTCCGTGATGTCCTTCAACACGTGAACGGTTCCCAGTTGCCGCCCGGCCTGATCCGTGAAAGGAGAGTTGGACGCAAGAAAATGCCCGGAAAGCCAGGGATCTGCATCGTCCCCCTCTCCGGCCACTCCCTCACAGTAGGGACACCCTCGATAGTTCGCTGCTGTGCGTGACAATATTTCTGACACCTGCCGTCCTACGAGCGCCTCGGGAGTCCTCCCTAGCAATTGGCCCATCCGTTGATTGCTCCGCAGCACTCGGAATTCACCGTCATGCACCACGATGGGATCGCCGATCGAATCGAAGGTGTACTCCCATTGTTGCTGCGCTTTTGTGACTTGTTCGAACAAGCGCACGTTCTGCAGCGTGAGCCCCAGTTGACTTGTGATGTTCAGCAGGTAAGAGATTTCGTCAGGTTGAAATCGCACGCTTCGCCCTGACCCGATCGAGATAACGCCTAGGGGCCCATCCTTCCCAGGGAGCTTCAGCGTAACCAACTCTCTCAGTCCGCTTTCCGCCATCCTCCGCCTTACTTCCTCGTTCTCCCCTTCATCTATTCTCAAGAAGTGACAATCCTGCTTCAGCATCTCCTGCGTCCAGCGCTCCGACGCCTTCAACCGCGCATGTTGCTTCAGGTAAGCATCGTCAAATCCTACCGACGCGCGGATCACCAGGCAGGCCGCCTCGCCTTCCCCCTCCAGCAAACGAACGATCCCGTGCGACGCTCCCAGACTTTCGACGAGGTGACCCAATACTCGGTCGATCACTTCCTGCACGGAAAGCGTCTGCATGCTCGCGGCCGTTAGCAACGACAGTCTTCGCAACTTCTCGTTCAGTTCTTCGCTGCGCTCGCGCGTCGCCTCCAGCAGCAGCACCATCACTGCGATTCCCACCGTCACCCACAATAGGTGATCGAAAGCAATCCTTAGCCGGAACACAGGACTTTGGGGCCACAGCGGCCGGTCCATGCCGTGCAAACCGCTCATGAGCAGCGCCCCGCCTAGGAGCCGAACTCCATGCCCTGTGCGGTTTTCCGCTTTCCTCCACAGCAGCCACCCCGCCCACAGCAAAATCGCGCTTTCGAATTCCGCCGTCTCCCAGCGAATCGCTCCCCATTGCGCGGGAGTGCTCCGTTCCATGTAGCAAATCCCCAGGAGAATTGACGCTCCGAGAGGCAGGAACGGCCAGCTTCGGTTCCGCGCTCTGGCAACAAACTGCATCACTGCCGCCAGGAACAGGAGCAGCGCCGCCGTGTGCGCCGCTAACCAAGCCATGCGCAACACCGGGCTTTCCCGCAACAGCATCCCAATCTCAAATAAGGAAGAAAAAGTAAGGAAAATCCAGCCGACCAGCCATAAGCGAAGATTGCCGGACTGAGCGTTTCGCTGCAAAAGGAAAAACAAGACCAACAAAAGTATTAGGGCCGTGGCTTCGAAAAAGGCGAGGCTGAGAGGGCCCTGATTTGCCAGCACGTTATACCGCCTCCAGGCGGGAACCCGCCGCCGAAAGAAATCCCTCCGGCGCACTCTCCAGCGCCGCTGAAGAGCTTTGAATGAGAGGTCTCTTTGGACGCTAACATGCTGTTTTCATACTGGGCAAGGCCGCTGCATTCCCGCTGTGCCGTGCCATATAATGCCTGCAATAATGGCTGCGGGAGCTAACCAACGTGGAGATGGAAAACATTCTGGTTGTCGACGACGAAGAAGCCATTCGCGAAGTCGTTTCGACAATGCTGGAAGCCAAGGGCTATCACTGCACTGCCGTGCAGAACGGCCGCTTCGCCCAGGAAGCGGTCAAAAAAGTCACTCCCGACCTCGTTCTCAGCGACATGATCATGCCGGAGATGGACGGCATCAAGCTCCTCGAATGGATGCGCCAGTACGACCCCGAAGTTCCGGTCATCATGGTCACGGCGATTCACGACATCTCTACAGCCCTCGAAGCCATCCGTCGCGGGGCTTACGATTACATTCTCAAACCCTTTGAAAAAGACCAGCTCTTTCTAGGTGTCGGCCGCGCCCTGCAACATCGCCGGCTGATCGCGGAAAATCGCAATTATCAACGCAATCTCGAGCAGCTCGTCGAGGAGCGCACTTCTCAGCTCACCGGCGCGCTCGCCGCCCTCGAACAGTCCTACGACGACACCCTTGAGGCCCTCGGCAGCGCTCTCGACTTAAAGGACGCCGAGACCGAAGGTCATTGCCAGCGCGTTACTGCTTTCGCCATCTCCATTGCCAAGACTTTGCCCGTTCCGAATGCTTATCTCCCCATCCTCGCGCGCGCTGCCTTTCTCCACGACATCGGCAAAATGGCCATTCCCGACGGCATTCTTCGCAAACCCGGCCCTCTGAACGACGACGAAAAGCAGATCATGCGCAAGCATTGCGAGATCGGCTACAACATGCTCATCCGCATCCCGTTTCTCCGCGACGCCGCCGAGATCGTCCTCGCTCACCAGGAGTTCTACGACGGTTCTGGCTATCCTCGCGGCCTCAAGGGCGAACAGATTCCCCTCGGCGCGCGCATTTTCACCATCGCCGATTCTCTCGACGCCATGATCAGCGACCGTCCGTACCGCAAAGCCTTGCCCATGTCCCACGCCCGCGAAGAAATTCGCCGCTGCGCCGGCACGCAGTTCGATCCCAAGGTCGTCGAAGTCTTTCTCTCCATTCCCGAGCGCCACTGGGTCGAGCTGCGCGAAAACCTCGGCTCCCCCTTCCGCCTCGCCCACCTCAAGAACCTGTAGAAGTCGTCCCACAAGTTGCTTTAATAAAGGCATCGCTTCAGTTGCCCTGAGACGAGCCAAGCCAAAAGAAGAAAAAATGGCGGAGAGGGTCATCGCCCCTCTCCGCGCTTATTGCTTGGCTAGATAGTAGCCTTGAGCGTCTCGGTTGTAGTCAAGCCGGTCGCTGGGACTTTGATGGTGCCGAGGGTTTGACTGCTGATGCGAGTTGGCTGTCCGCCCGAGACGGCCGCAGTGTTAACCGCAGAGATCGTATAAGCGAGACTAACCATGTCCAAAGTGGGAGTGCTTAGAATCCAGGAATAAGGTATGGTCACGGTGCAGGTTGCCGTGGTCCCGCTCTTGGTGGCCGCTACGGAAGCAGTCTCCGTAAACGTATGGCCACTGGTGTCCAACGCCGTAACATTGGCTTCGCAAGCAATAGCATCGCTTCCAAGGTTTGTGGAAGCGATGGTGATGGTGAAACTAAACACGAATTTGCCGGTAGTTGGGGCGGTTGCTAAAAGCGCTTCCAGGTCTACCGCGGGCGCTTGTTGGAGAGGTGTGAACGCACCGGTACGCGGGTCAAGATGTCCGAGGATCCCGGGAGCGCCCGCATTTGTTTGTATGCCTCCAGCTTGGCCCCAGAGAACCTGACTAACTCCAGCTAGAAAAGCGCAGACGAGAATGATTTGGCAAATCTTTAGTCTCATGCTAATCCTCCTTGAAAATTTAATTTTGGATAAAACCGCTTTTCCGAACATTTATTGCAGGGTGACGAGAACTAGAATCGTTCCCTTCCCATTGGACAGCGGCTCGAGCGCCTTTCCAACAACTGCGCCGAGCATCCGCTTCCGGTTTGTGCCTTTCATCGCGTAGCCGGGCGTACTTGAGCTCACGAGCAAATCTCCCGTTACGATGGAGCCGTTTTCTGCAGTCACTTTACACGGAACGACGCCGACAACTGCCAATGGGACTTCCTGTTCGATTGCGGGGTCGGACATGGAGTGCGGAGTGCCCAACAGTCCAGGCTTCGTCGAATAGATTCCGGCTACAAGCTTGGAGTATGGGTCTTGGGCCAAAGCCATTCGACGCGAGCCGCTTCGGTCAATCGCTAGCAGATCGCCCGCTTCGTAATGATTCCGATCGCCGCGCACTGCAAACGACTCGGCGAAGTCTGCACCGCCGGTCTGGAAGCCGCCATCGGCAAAGACTTTGCCGGAGCTATCGACACGGAACACGGTGACAGCGCCTTCGATGTTTGCGAGCCCGACCAGAATATTCTGATTGAGCTCTGCGAAAAACCGGCCGACTGGAATGGTGTTATTGGTGGCGCCTATGACATCGAGCGTCGCCTGGGGGGCAGTGCCGAAAGGACTGATTCCCACGTTTCCGTTACTGGCGATTACCATTCTGGAATGCCCGCTGTCGCCGAAGAAAATGTTGCGGCTGGGTATGACTCTTATCCCTCCATCGCCCCCGATAGTTCCGGGAATGTAGGTATTCGGTCCACCGGATAGGAACACTTCGCTTGTGCCAGTGGTAAGCCCTGTGGGAAGACACGCGGGAAATGCGCAGAACCTGTTAAACACGAGGATGGAATTCGATGAACCGCCTACTGAGGAGCCGAACCGGGCAACCGGGGAATTGATAGCGTTCGGGGCATTAACGTCAAGCATCGCGGCCGGGCTGGTGGTTCCAATCCCTACAAGACCAGTTGGACTAATAATGAAGCGCGTGAAACCAAGTCCGCGACCTACCAATATGTTGCCGGTGGCGGTCCCCGTTTCGAACTGACCACCCGTCGCCCCGATGCCATGGACGCCGATTCCCGCAGTGCTGCTAGACGTCCCGTAGACGCCGCGCGTGACACCGGTAGCTCCAGTGGCATTCCCCCAGACGCCAGCCGCAAAAAATGCTGTGCTGGGTGTCCCACCAAATATACCGGTAGCATCAGTCGCCGGGGCTTCGACATCCAGTTTTGCTTTAGGGGTGGTTGTGCTCAGGCCAACGTTGCCCCCGGTCTGGAACAGCAAGGAGTTGGCTTGGCTGCAGGCGCCGGTCCAGATCGGGATGAAATTTAGCGTGCCTGCTCCCGCGAACGGGCAGGTAACAGGGGCTAAAGGGCTTGCTGATGAGGTCGTGCCGTTCACCGTTGCGCTGGACGAAACAGCGGCACTGCTAACAGCCCCCTGCTTCGCCGGCAGAAATGCGGAAGCGGGCAAGCCACCTAAGGTTTCAGCATCGTGGGCCTTAAGAGCATAGGGAACGCTCACGAGGAGGATGCGCGAATTTTCAGGGCGATTTTCCACCTGCACGCCCAACCAGCGTGCTTCTCCGGTGGTAAACTGCTCGGCCGGTAGGCCATCTTTGCTCGCGGCGCCGAGAAGCACCGTGTAATTGCCGTTGGCGTCCGGATGAACGTTCTGGGTCTCCATCCACAGGGCTGCTCCGCCTGACTCTTGGGCATAGAGGGCAAAGGTCACGCCTACGGGGCCAGGCATCGGCGTATTTTTCGCGTCGAGCAACGTCCCGCTAAATTTCATTAGCCTCGGAACAACCGCTTCTGTGGTGCCCGCCGCATTTGTGGCTG
>Ga0210384_10003583_pt1 | contig 17891 bp, 17 predicted proteins | sample IncBWH2MmetaG_FD_160574 | JGI IMG/M metagenome (GOLD analysis project Ga0210384, IMG submission 160574) | Forest soil microbial communities from Barre Woods Harvard Forest LTER site, Petersham, Massachusetts, United States - Inc-BW-H-2-M | ecosystem: Environmental > Terrestrial > Soil >...
GCAACAGTGCTCTAGACGCGCGGAATTTCTTCGATGCCCCAGGCTCGATACCGCCATTTACGCGAAATCAGTTCGGCGGAACGTTCGGCGGGCCGATTTTCAAGGACAAAACGTTTTTCTTTGCCGACTACGAAGGCATCCGGCAGTCCCTGGGGATCACGCAACTTACCGTCGTGCCGTCGCAGAACGCGCGCAACGGACTGTTGTGCTCAAATCCAGCTGGGGCGGACCCAACCGCTCCCTGCACGACCACTCAACTCTTGCCGGGTGCCAACACCGACGCCAATGGCGTAAACCTGAACGCCAAAGATTACTTCACCTTCTACCATCTGCCGAATGGGGCCATTCTCGGGAACGGGGACACTGGAGAGTACAGTTTCTCAGGCCAGCAAGTCGTCAACGAAAACTTCTTCACAACTCGTCTAGACCACAACTTCTCCGAGAAGGACCGTTTGTTTGGAACCTACATGTTCGACAAGACTCCTTACTCGTCTCCCGACGGACTAAACAACGTTGAATTCGCTACCCTAACAGCGAGACAGTTCCTCGCTATTGAGGAAACTCACGTCTTCTCGCCTGCTCTGGTGAATTCGATCCGCATTGGCGGCAACCACGAAGCGGTCAACAACAACCAGAGCCAGAAAGCGATCAATACCGACGCTACTAAGACAAGCCTCGGTGTAGGCGCCTCGGGAGGCCCTGAGTTCGCGGGTCGGGCTGCGTCCCAGGTTCTGATTTCCGGCGTATCTGATTTTTCAGGCGGGGTCGGCGGGAGCCCGACTTATTACTACCATTGGAATTCTCTCCAGGCGTATGACGACGCGTTGTTCACCAAGGGCACTCATTCCCTGAAATTCGGCGCCGCCTTCGAGCGCATGTTTCTCAATGTGGTAGCTGATACCGATCCCAATGGAATCTGGAGGTTCGGGTCTCTCAGCGAGTTCGATCCAAAAACCGCAAAATTCATCCGGAGTACGTTTCTCCAGAATATTCCGCTGAAATTCCAAGGCGGAATCGCCAGCACGCTCTCGCCACGTAATCTTCGCCAGAATATCTTCGCCCTGTATTTGCAAGATGACTGGCGCTGGCGTCCGAACCTAACCCTCAATCTCGGCTTGCGTTATGAGATGTCTTCCGTCCCCACGGAGACGGCTGGTAAACTCGCAAACTTACGCAACATAATGGATCCCGTCGCCCACGTCGGCAGCCCCTTCTTTAACAATCCCACATTGAAGAATTTTGAACCGCGAGTCGGGTTTGCATGGGATCCGCTTCGCAATGGCAAGACTGCGGTTCGAGGCGGATTTGGGATGTACGATGTGCTGCCCCTGCCCTATCAGTTTATTCTTCTCACCACGCAGGCGTTTCCGGCTTTTAAATACACCGTAATCAACAGCCCCGGACCGGGCACGTTCTACAAGAATCTTACTAATTTCCCTGCCAATTCCTTGCGCTCAACCTTTATCGATTCGAATCCCAAGCGCAATTACGTCATGCAGTGGAATCTGAACATACAGCAGCAGCTTGCGCCGAATTTGACCGCCTTGGTTGCCTACGTCGGGTCCCGTGGCGTGCATCAGCCTTTCCGGGTCGATGAAGCGGATCTCGTCATCCCCACGAAGACTCCCAACGGGTATCTCTGGCCCCAAGTAGATGCCGGTGGCAACCTCACTTCCGGCCCCAACGCGGGAAACCCTCCCAACCCGATCAACCCTAACTTTGGTTCAGTTCGGGGAATGTTTTATGTAGGACACTCTTATTACAACGCGTTGGAAACGCAGTTGGCCAAGCGCATGAGTCATGGCCTCCAGGTACAAGGCACTTTTACGTGGAGTAAGAGCATGGACACAAGCTCGGCGTCGGTTGCTGGCGATACGTTCGGGAACTCGATCTCGAGCCTGCACTGGTTCGACACGAGACTGAGCCGCGGCCTCTCCGATTTCAACGTCGGCCGCACATTTGTTGTGAACGGCGAATGGGAGGTTCCGTCGCCGAAATCGCTCGCAGGACCGGCTCGCTGGGCGCTGGGCGGGTGGCAGTTGGGACTCATCTTCACGGCAAGCGACGGAATTCCATTCACACCAACCTGGGGAACAGGCGCCGACCCCCAATTCACTCTCAGCAGCGACGATTGGGCCTTCCCCAACCGGTTGGGTGGACCTGGATGCAAGACGCTGACGAATCCCGGGAGTCGGACCGACTACATCAAGACTCAGTGCTTTGAGGTCCCGTCAGTGCCTATGAACGTGCCAGACCGTATGGCCTTTTGGACGGCAAACTGCGATCAATTTCCTCCGAACATACAGCCGAGCGATCCGACGCAACCGCCGGTCCCAGCTGTTTTTCCAAACTGCTTCAACCTTCGAGGCAATGCCGGCCGCAACATCTTGATCGGCCCAGGCCTGACGGAATTGGACTTCTCTTTGTTCAAGAACATCCCTATCAGGAAGATTTCGGAGCGTTTCAACATCCAATTCCGCACCGAGATTTTCAACATTCTCAACCATGCCAACTTTGCTCCACCCGCATCACCGGTTGACATCTTCGATGGAACCGGCGCACCGACCGGTGTGGCGGGATTGCTAACCAAAACCACCACCTCGGCGCGAGAGCTTCAGTTCGCCGTCAAAGTGACCTTCTAGGTCGAGACGGAGATTCGCCCGGCGTCCAAAAGGCTGCCGCGAAATTGTCCGGATGGTCAACTCCGCGGGTTTTACGACCCGCCCCAGACGCGGATCGTCACGGGCGCATATGAGTCAGTCGTAACCGCTTATTCCTGTTCGAAATATGGCACGGAACTTCGTCAAGTCTTCCTATCCAAGGTGCAAAAATATGAATTCACCACATCCATACGTAGGCATGCTGCGTGGAAGCCGTCCGCTAGCCCTGACTCGGCGTAGCCTGTTGCAGAACTCTGCCATGATTGCCGCAGCTGCTGTGTTTCCACGCTTAGCGGCGGCTGTCGCCCATGACGTCAGTCCGCTCGACGTAAGCTCCGTCGGCGTCAGTCAAGTGATGGAGAAGCTCAGCGCCTACATGGCCGATGCCCGCAGCCATGCGCTGCCCGACAATGTCGTGCAAGAGACAAAGCATCACATCCTCGACACGATCGCTGCCATGGTTTCAGGGTCCGAGTTGCCTCCGGGCCGCATGGCGATCCAGTTCGCTCGCTCCTACGGGGGCGAGAAAATTGCCACGGTGGTGGCGTCACAGATATTGTGCGGACCCATCGAGGCAGCGCTCGCCAACGGCCAACTCGCTCATTCCGATGAGACTGACGACGACTTCACCACGGGAGGCGCCCATCCCGGCTGCGCTCTCGTTCCCGCGGCCCTCGCCACGGGCGAGCAGTTCGGCATCAGCGGAACGCATTTCCTGCGGGCCGTCGCCCTCGGTTACGACGTGGCCATGCGAGCCATGAGAACCGTTGGCCCCGGAATGAAAGAGACGCACCCGCTCGTGGGCACCATGGGTGCCACCGCGGCCGCGGGATGCGCCGCCAGTCTTAACGCTCAGCAAATGCGCTGGCTCCTCGACTACGCCGCCCAGCAAGCTGGAGCCGGCATCGGTTCCTGGCGCCGCGACACCGACCACATCGAGAAGGCCTTCGTCTTCGGCGGCATGGGTGCGCGCAACGGCGTCACCGCCGCTCTTGCGGTCTATTCTGGATGGACTGGCGTCGACGATGTCCTCTCCGGCCCTAACAATTTCGTGGAGTCCTACAATCCGAAGGCCGATCCGGCAGGGCTGGTCGATAAACTTGGCGAGGTCTACGGCGTAACCCTCACGACCATCAAGAAGTGGACCACCGGAGGTCCCATCCAGGCTCCGCTGGACGCACTGGAGAATCTGCACAAACGCCAACCCTTCCAGGCTGACCAGGTGAAGCAGGTCGTGGTACGCGTCGCCACAAGCGCAGGCTATACCGTCAACAACCGCGATATGCCGGATATTTGTCTTCAGCACTTGGTCGCAGTGATGCTGCTCGACAAGACGGTCTCCTTCCGCGCAGCCCACGATAAGGCGCGGATGCAGGACCCGTTCGTCCTCCGCGAGCGCGCCAAGGTGCAACTCGCCCTCGATGAGGAGTTAGAGAAGTTAATACCGGTACGAGTGGCCATCGTAGAAGTTACTCTCACCGACGGCACACGCTTGAGCGAACGCGTCGAGCACGTGCGCGGCACTCCTGAAAACCCAATGACGACCGAAGAGGTAGTCGCAAAAGCGCGTGAATTGATGACGCCCGTCCTCGGTGCCGCAACAAGTTCAAAGTTGATCGAGCACGTGCTTGGCCTAGAGAATGTGAAGGATATCCGAGAACTTCGGCCTTTACTTCAGGCACCCTGATTGGGCATGCGTTCACCATTGGACGAGGATATCTCCACTCCGAATGCGGCGGTTCGCGTTTTGGTGATTCACGCCCAGGAAGACCGGATGATTGCGCTAGTGCCGGAGTCTCTTGTCCCCGACGGGGAATCCTGCGCGGCAGTGAACCTGTTAGACTTACTCTAGGTATTAGCCCACCTGAGACATCGCTGGTCACTTTTGACCAGTCCACTAGGTCACCTTCGTTCAATACTGACAACAGACGAAGTCCGGGCGGCACGACCGAAGCCGTGCCCTGCCCAAAACTATTTATGAGATCGCTGGCGGCCCATCTGGACGATGGGGTGTTTCAGCAGCTTCTCTCATCTGAGGACAAATGTCGCTGCCCAACACGGTGTTTCCTGCGGGGGTTTTGGAAATTGTCGCCCCACGCCCTGTCATTCTGGAGAGCCTGGTAGCGCCTCGCCCACGATCCCAATCGAAACCGTCGTTGCCGAGTCGAATTGCGGTGATCGGAAACTATCTTCCGCGCCAGTGTGGAATCGCCACGTTCACTACCGATCTGTGCGGGGCCATCGCGGCGGAGTATGGGACGGCTCGACTGCTGGCGCTCCCCGTCAACGACACTGCGGAAGGTTATGACTATCCCGCGCGGGTGCGATGGTCACTCGTTCAGGACGACTTGACGTCTTATCAAGAAGCCGCCGAATTCTTGAACTTCAACAATATCGACATGGTCTGCCTTCAACACGAGTATGGAATCTTCGGCGGCCCCGCCGGAAGCCATATTTTGCATTTGTTACGCGGCTTGAAGATGCCCGTGGTGACCACCCTGCATACGGTCCTGCGCGAGCCCAATTCCGACCAACTGAGGGTCATGGAAGAGATTGCGGAGTTTTCTGACCGCCTCATTGTCATGAGCCAGCTCTCGTCCCAGTTTTTGCAGGAAATCTATAGGGTGCCCGGCAGCAAGATCGATATGGTTCCACATGGCGTTCCGGACCTGCCCTTTCTTGATCCAAATTTTTATAAAGACCACTTCGGCGTCGAAGGCAAAGCAGTGCTACTCACGTTCGGACTACTCTCGCCGAACAAGGGTATCGAAAACGTGATTCAGGCGATGCCCGACATTTTGGCAAAACACAAGAATGCTGTGTACATGGTCGCGGGCGCGACCCACCCTCACATCCTCCGCCGCGAGGGAGACAAGTATCGAGCCAGCTTGCAGGCTTTGGCGAAGGAAGTGGGAGTGGAAGCGCAAGTGATCTTTCACGACCGTTTCGTCAGTCCTGAGGAAATGGCCGAGTTCATTGGCGCGGCCGACATCTACATCACTCCGTATCGCTATGAGGCACAGGTGGTTTCTGGAACACTGGCTTATGCTCTCGGCGCGGGGAAAGCCATTATCTCCACTCCCTATTGGCATGCGATGGAGTTGTTAGACGACCGTCGCGGCGCACTGGTTCCGTTCCAAAACCCTGGCGCAATCGCACAAAAAACCATCGAACTCCTGGACACGCCCGCGTTGCGCCATGCCATGCGCAAGCGCGCCTACCTGTTCGCGCGCGATATGGTCTGGCAGAAAGCCGCGCAGGGGTACATGGGAAGCTTTGCCCGGGTACGCGCTGACCGCACGGAGACGCCCCGAGTTCAGTTCTCGGCTCGCACATCCCAGAAATCCCTGAATCAGTTGCCCGAACTGAGACTCAATCACGTGAATGCACTGACCGATGACACGGGGATGTTGCAGCACGCGATCTTTACCATTCCCAATCGAGCCGAGGGATATACCACCGACGACAACGCTCGTGCCCTCATCTTTTCAGTGCTACTGGACCAACTAGGGATCGACCGGTTCGGAAAAGCGGAATCGGCGAATCCAGATTGGCCTTTCCGGTACTTGGCATTTCTGGAGCATGCCTTCAATCCAGAGAAGAAACGGTTCCGTAACTTCCTCGGCTACGATCACAGCTGGATGGAAGAGCAGGGGTCGGAAGATTCTCATGGCCGCGCGTTGTGGGCTCTTGGAACTCTCTTGGGACGCTCCGCGAATCCTGGCTTGAAGGGGGCTGCTGGGCGTTTGTTTGAATTCTCCTTGCCAGCCGTTCTCGAGTTTTACAGTCCGCGTGCCTGTGCCTACTCACTGCTAGGAATTCAGGAATACCTCAATTCGTACTCTGGAGACCGAGACGCCCAGCGAGTCCGATTCGCGTTAGCACGGCGAGTGCTCGACATGTATGAGTCGATCCGGCGTCCAGACTGGATGTGGTTTGAGGATGTTGTGGCGTACGGGAACGCACGGTTGCCTCAGGCGATGCTGCTCGTGGGATCAGCTTGCGCGGATGAGCGTATGCTCTCCGCAGGGCTTGAATCGCTGAATTGGCTAATGGAAGCGCAGCGTTGCCCGACGAACAGACACTTTGTTCCAATCGGCTCACAAGGATTTTTCCACCAGGCTGGCGAAAAGGCTCGATTCGATCAACAGCCCATTGAGGCCGCGGGTGCGGTGTCCGCTTGCTTAGAGGCCTACCACGTAACGGGAGACCAGCGTTGGCAAAGGGAAGCGTGGTCGGCTTTCAACTGGTTCCTGGGCGACAATGATCTCCAACTTCCTCTTTATGATTCTGAAACAGGCGGTTGCCGGGACGGCCTGCATCCCGATCGCGCCAACCAGAATCAGGGAGCGGAATCCACCCTTTCTTTCCTAATGGCACTTTTGGAAATGCGTTCTCTACAAAAACTTGAAGCACTGCCGGAAAGGCCCGAAGACCTCTCATGACTGCTCCTGAAGCAACACTGATGAACGTGGAAAGCACGCACTACCCGCCTCTGCTTGTGCGTCACCCCGCCAACCCGATCCTGACGCGCAAGGATTGGCCGTACTCCATCAACAGCGTATTCAATGCTGGTGCAACCTTGCTGCCGGACGGAACGACTCTGCTGCTGTGCCGCGTAGAAGACCGGCGCGGCCTGTCCCATCTTTGTGCCGCACGCTCCCAAAACGGTGTCGATGGATGGGTCATTGATCGCGCGCCAACCTTGATGCCCAGCCCACAGGATTATCCCGAGGAGATATGGGGTATCGAAGACCCGCGCATCACATTCGTACCGGAATTGAAACAATACGTGGTTACATACACCTCGTATTCGCGCGGGGGCCCGGGAGTGTCTCTGGCGCTGACGAAAGATTTCCGGACTTATGAGCGTTACGGCGTCATCATGCCACCGGACGACAAAGATTCGGCACTTTTTCCCCGGAGAATTGACGGATACTGGGCGCTGGTTCATCGGCCCATGACGACCCTTGGGGCGCACATGTGGATTTCCTATTCTCCGGACCTGCGCCATTGGGGCCGGCACCGGCTCATGTTGGAAGCCCGCCGTGGCGCTTGGTGGGACGCCAACAAGATTGGTTTGTCGCCGCCACCCATTGAGACTCCGCGAGGCTGGCTCGTGCTCTACCACGGAGTTCGGCATACCCCCTCGGGATGTCTGTACCGGTTAGGAGTGGCGCTCTTTGATCTAGAGAACCCAGAAAAATGCTTAATGCGAGGGGATTCCTGGATCTTTGGACCTGAGGCTGACTACGAGCGCCACGGCGACGTCGATGATGTCGTCTTCCCGTGTGGCTACACCATGAACCCAGATGGCGACACCGTGAATATCTACTACGGAGCCGCAGACTGCGCCATTGCTCTGGCGCACGCCAGTGTGCGCTCGCTGTTGGCTTGGCTGGATGTCAATGGAAGTTTCGATCGCAGGCGAGCAGACCCACTATGAAAGCCCTGTTTGGAATTTTCCATTTCGCCCTTGGCTGCCATCACCGTCAGCTCAGTCGTGTGTTCACCATCAAGAAGCGGACGTATCAAGTCTGCTTCGATTGTGGGCAGGAATTTGAGTATTCGTGGGTGCTCATGCATGCCCTACAGCCGAAGCATGCGGATCAAGCTTACGCGCCACTAATCAACCGCAGGCACGCTGAAGTTTCTGCCCTCTGATACTGGGTCACCCTAACAAGCTCGCAAGTTTGATCTCTGCATGTGAGCTATCTTGCTCAGACGCAAAAATCCACACCTGTCATTGTTGATTCTCCTGAGTGTGCAGACAGAGCCCCGACCGCTGATTCGGAGCCTTCATTCTTAGGTTGCTGCAGGCCGTCAACTCACGGCAAAGCGACCACATCCAGCCAATCGGCATTCTTCATCCGTGGTTCTGCGGCCCAACCTTGCTGCGGAGCACGATTCGACCTAAAAGCTGTCGAACATTGAAATTCGGGATACGCCTCCAGGCGGATGAGGGGCGTTAGCCCGCGTAACAAGGAAGGTCAAAGACTATGCCCCTAATTCAACTGGTGGAAGTACTGATCGTGGTAGGCGTTCTCCTGTGGCTGGTGAATCGCTTCATTCCAATGCAGGCAAGCATCAAGTCAATTTTGAATGGCGTCGTGGTGATTGCCGTGGTTCTGTGGATTCTGAATGCTGTTGGACTCTTTCATTCCCTGTCCCGGATCCGCATCGGCACGTAAAGAAGGACGCCAGTAAAACCAATCAACACGGACGAATGAACTAACACGAGATCGACACAACGCGACACGGCAGACATCTGCCTCAAGGAGATACTGTGAAAACCAAACTTTTGTTAGCAGCCGGAATCACCCTCAGTTTGAGCGCGTTCGCTCAAGCCAGCTCTCCTGCGGCCATGACCGCCGGACGCATCACTCCGACCTTCATATTCAGAGTAAACACAGTCAGCCGTAGCGTGCAGGCCGTCAACTACAAGCATCGCAGCGGCGCCACGAAGCTGGATTTCGCGGGCACGGACCTGATGCGCTCGGCCAATGGTGAAGCTCAGGTGAACAGCAAGCGGGGAGCCATCGCGATCGAAGCGGAATTTGGCAACCTGGATAAACCCACTGCTTTCGGCACTGAGTACCTGACCTATGTTTTGTGGGCGATCTCGCCCGAAGGCCGAGCGGTGAACCTGGGCGAAGTGCTCGTGGGCGACAACCACCGCAGCAAAGTGCAGGTGACCACGGATCTTCAGGCATTTGCCCTAATTGTTACGGCCGAACCTTACTACGCTGTCACGCAGCCCAGCAACGTGGTGGTGCTCGAGAATGTGGTTCGCGAAGACACCAAGGGGACTAGCGAAGCGGTCAATGCTAAGTACGAACTGATGGAGCGGGGTGGCTACATTCCCACGGGCTACAAGTTCGACCCGGTAGTCCTAAATACCAAGTTGCCGTTGGAATTCTTCGAGGCACGTAACGCGCTGCGCATCGCTCAATCCGAGGGCGCCGAGATCTACGCCGGCGACAGCTACCAGCACGCTGTGAAATTGATGGACCAAGCGGATGGCTATGCCACGAAAAAAGATGTGCCTAAAAAGCCGCTAATCGCAGTCGCTCGCGAGGCCGTGCAGACGGCGGAAGATGCACGCGCCATCACAGTCAAGAAGATAGATGAGGAGCGCCAAAGCAACGAACGCCAGTCTGCAGCGAATGCGTTAGCGCAGTCGCAGGGACAGACCAACGAAGCGGTGCGACAGAAGGAGCAGGCACAATCCGACACAGCGAAAGCCCAAGTCGCCAAGACTCAGGCTGAGTCTGATGCGATAAACGCCCAAGCCGCTAAGGCTCAAGCGGAGTCGGATGCTGCCAAGGCCCGCATCGACACAGCGGACGCGCAATCTGCGACCGCAAAGGCTAAGTCCGACATGGCGGACAGTCAGGCTTCGTCAGCCAATGCACTTTCCGCAGCTCAGGCGGATGCGGACAAATCTCGTCTGGATGCCCAACAGGCGCAGTTGGCGGCGCAGCAAGCGGAAACCGACAAAGCGGCCATGCGCACTCGATTGACCGTCCAGTTAAATTCCATTCTAGAGACGCGCGATAGCGCGCGAGGTCTCATCGTCAGCATGTCCGATGTTCTATTCGATACCGGGAAATACTCGTTGAAGTCGGGTGCACGAGAGAAGCTGGCGAAAGTCGCCGGCATTCTGCTCGCCTACCCTGGACTCAACATTGCAGTCGGCGGCTACACGGACAATGTCGGCGGCGATGCCATGAATCAAACACTGTCTGAGAACCGCGCGGGCTCGGTACGGGATTATCTGGTGCAACAAGGCGTGTTGACAAATTCGGTTTCGGCCAAAGGTTTCGGCAACACTATGCCGGTAGCCTCCAACGACAACTCTGCTGGCCGGCAGCAGAACCGGAGAGTGGAACTTCTCGTATCCGGCGAAGCCATCGGCAACCAGGTTAATGCGACCACAGGAAGCTTGCGCTAGAGCAAGCGTAGATAACGAACTGTAACGGAGGCAGCAAACATGAAAACAATTGGAATTGCCAGCACAGCATTTTTGTCCGTGCTTCTCGGAATCGCTGTTCCTGCGCACGCGCGGCAGGAGCGCCAGGGCGAAAAGCAAGACCAGCACGAGCAGAAGCAGGGCCAGCACGAGCAGAAGCAGGGCCAGCACGAGCAAGCTAAGCCCGAACAGCAGCATGCTCAACAGCAGCAGCGACAGGACCAGAGCAAGCGGCAAGAGCACGCTCAGCAACAGCAACGACAGGACCAGAGCAAACGGCAAGAGCATGCTCAGCAACAGCAGCGACAAGACCAGAGCAAGCGGCAAGAGCATGCTCAACAACAGCAGCGACAAGACCAGAGCAAGCGGCAAGAGCATGCTCAGCAACAGCAACGGCAGGACCAGAGCAAGCGGCAAGAGCATGCTCAACAACAGCAGCAGCAGGACCAGAGCAAGCGGCAAGAGCATGCTCAGCAGCAGCAGCGGCAAGACCAAACCAAGCGCCAAGAGCACGCACAGCAGCAGCGCGGGAATGAACGACCGCAACACACACAGCAACAGCAGCGTGTCGAACAGAGCGCTTGGCAGCAGCATCGCTCACAACGCTGGGATTCCGACCACCGCACCTGGCAACAGCGCGGCGGCTACCGCGGCTACCGTATACCTGACAACCGCTTCCGTGGATACTTTGGGCCGGACCATGGATTCCGCATCTACGGCCTTCCCTTCCTGGTTGTCGGCGGATATCCGCGCTTCCAGTACGGCGGCTATTGGATCAGTACTGTTGACCCATGGCCGGAATACTGGGGCGACGATTGGTACGACAACGACGATGTGTACGTCACCTACGTTGATAACGGCTATTACCTGTACAACCGCAGGTATCCCAACGTCGGAATTGCGATCAGCATCTCGTTGTAGCTGGTCCACGCGGCGCAGCTTCGAGAGAGGCTGCACCGGTACGAATACATGACAAGGAGCGCAACATGCTTGGAACTATATTGATCGTGATTTTGGTCTTGGCGCTCCTGGGCGTGCTGCCAAGATGGCCGCATAGCAGAGACTGGGGCTATGCCCCGACGGGCGGAGTGGGGCTGATCCTCTTGATCCTTGTGATTCTGCTGGTTCTCGGACGCATTTGATCCCCAAGATGAGCCCGAAGACGTGCCCAAAAACGCACAAGTTGAAAGCTGCCGGCAGACGTGAAAAGGCACGCGCCGAGCTCAGAGAACTTAAGGAAAAATACAATGAACACAGATAAGCAAAATCGTTGCGCACACCCGCCGTGTCGCTGTGTCACCGTGAATGGGGACAAACATTGTGGTCCTGCCTGCAAGGAGGCCACGGCTCCAGGGACAACGAATACCTGCCCGTGCGGCCATTCCACTTGCCCGGCGAGTGCTCAGGACATTTCCGCCACCGGGGAAGCCACACCTAGTACCGAGAGAGATTTTCGCAAAGTTGCCTAGTTTCTTGCCCGCAGCACTACTTTAGGGAGCGCCGGTGGCGAAATGCTGCCGGCGCTATTTTTGCTTCTACTCGCTCTTTCGATCCGCCGGAGTCCCCTGCAGACTCTGGCGTGCCGCGGTTGGGCTGCTTGGAGCACCGGGCACCTTGTCCTGGACAGTCCAACAACCCTAGGAAAACTGTGCCATATTGACCATGTTTTTGTGGGCACATCGTCGACCATCAACGTTGGCACAAGCGTGCGGCATGGCGCGACGACCAGATAGCAACCAAGCTCTCCGCCCGTAGAAAGCATAGCTGCTTTTTGAGAAAAGCAGTGTATGGTGAAGGGAGCGACTGTCCTCTTTTGCTCACATTGCCTCGCGAGGCCGAGTGATGGCCGCCGCTGCCAACCCGTCGTTGATCTCCCAGGTGCATTTTTAAGGATGAAACCAATGGGATTGAAGAAGAAAGCAAGTCAGCCATCTTCCAAAGCGCTGCCGAAAGCAGCCACCGGAATCCAGGGTTTGGACGAAATCACTGGAGGAGGGTTGCCACGCGGACGTCCCACGCTGATCAGTGGAGGCGCCGGCGCCGGAAAAACACTGTTTGGGCTGGAGTTCCTGGTTCGGGGCGCGACACAATATGGCGAACCCGGCGTGTTCATGTCGTTCGAAGAATCGATCCCGGATCTGACCAAGAATGTCGCTTCGCTGGGTTTCGACCTGGACCGCCTGATGGCGGATAAGAAATTGTTTGTGGACCACGTGTCCATTGCGCGAAGCGAGTTGGGGGAAACCGGCGAGTACGACCTCGAGGGCCTCTTCATTCGAATTGCCGACGCAGCTCAAAGGGTCGGGGCGCGGCGAGTTGTCCTCGACACCATTGAAACTCTCTTCGGCGATTTGCCAAACCCAGCAATTCTGCGCTCAGAAATCCGCCGCCTGTTTGAGTGGCTCAAGCAAAAAGGATTGACCACGGTCATTACCGCCGAGCGGCACCGTCCCGATCAGCTGACCTGTCACGGTATCGAGGAGTTCGTCTCCGACTGCGTGATCGTGCTGGATCATCGCATCCGGGAGGAGATCTCGACCCGGCGTCTGCGCATCGTCAAGTACCGCGGATCGACGCACGGCACGAACGAGTATCCGTTCCTCATCGATAGCCAGGGCATTTCTGTTCTGCCGATCTCCTCGTTGGGCCTGGACCACGAAGCGTCGAACGAACGAGTATCGACCGGCATCGCCCGGTTGGATGCCATGATGGGCGGCAAGGGCTTCTATCGGGGGAGCAGCATTCTGTTGTCCGGCTCGGCGGGAACCGGGAAGTCGAACCTTGCGCTCTGTTTCTTGGAGGCCGCCTGCCGACGCGGTGAGCGCGCAATGATTTTCGCTTTCGAAGAATCACCACAACAGATCGTCCGCAATGCGCGTTCGATCGGTATTGACCTCGATCCCTGGGTCCGGAAAGGGCTCTTGCAATTCCATGCGAACCGTCCCACCTACGGGGGAATCGAGCATGTTCTGTTGCTAACGCATAAGCACGTCATTCAATTTCAGCCCAGCGTCGTTGTGGTGGATCCAGTTACGAATCTGCTCATGGTTAGCACCCAAAACGAAGTACGGTCCATGCTCACCCGGCTGGTCGATTTCTTGAAGACCCAGAAAATCACCGCGATGTTCACCAGTTTAGCTGCGCTGGGAGACCTGGAAACTAGCGAGGCGGACATCTCCTCGCTAATGGATACCTGGCTCCTGCTGAGAACCATCGAGGTCGGGGGAGAGCGGAACCGTACGCTTTACGTATTGAAGTCGAGAGGTATGGAGCATTCTAACCAGATTCGCGAATTCGTGATCACGAGCGAAGGCCTGCGATTGCTGGACGTGTACCTCGGGTCCGAGGGCGTGCTCACCGGGTCCGCTCGGGTGTCGCAGGAAATGCGCGAAAAAGCAGTGGTCACGTTTCGCCGTCAAGAACTGGAGTCTCGCCGGCGCGAACTGGATCGCAAGCGCCAAACCTTTGAAGCCCGCATGGCTATGCTCCGAGGGGAGTTTGAAGTGGAGGAAGAAATCATTCAACGAACCATCGCCGAGTCGGAATTACTCGGCGAGGAAGTGGTGCAGGACCGCGGGCAGATGGTGCTGAGCCGGCAAGCGGATTCCTCGTCCTACAAGAAGGATGTGCGCACGAACGGCACACGGAAACGCTGAATGCTGACAGCCAAGACAAAAACTCGGGTGCGGCCTGGCAAACCGAAAGCTCGGAAACCGGTGGCTTGGAATCTCCGGCTCTATGTAGCGGGACAGACTCCCAAGTCGATTCGCGCCTTTGCCAATCTCAAGGTTCTGTGTGAAGAACATCTAAAGGGCTGCTATCAGATCGAAGTGATCGACCTGAGAGAGCATCCGCAACTGGCGCGCGGTGACCAGATCGTAGCAGTTCCGACCCTGGTACGTAGGCTTCCGCAACCGGTCCGAACCGTCATTGGAGACCTTTCCAACAGCGTGCGGCTGTTGGTGGGCCTGGACCTGCGAAAAGTAGACTGACCGCGCTCAGGAAGTATCTACATGAAAAAGCCTTCGAAAAAGAGCAGACCGGCAGGTAAACAGAAACTCGGACTGGCAGGGGAATTGGAGCAGCCCAGCTCCTATTCTCGCCCGGTAAAGTACGTCTTGCGTTTGTACATAAGCGGATCCACGCTGAAATCGGCGCTGGCTGTAGAAAATATCAAGCGAATTTGTGAGCAGTACTTGAAGAATCGGTATGACCTGAAAGTCATCGACATTTACCAGCAGCCGAATCTGGCCAGGGACGAACAAATTGTGGCGGTGCCCACGCTCGTTAAGCTGATCCCGCTCCCGCTGCGAAGGCTGGTTGGGGACATGTCGAACCTGAAAAAAGTTCTCTTCGGACTCGATCTGGGGATGCAGGAGTCCTAGCTGGCGGAAGGCGGAACAAGGTTGGCTGCCCGGAAGAAAAAACTCCTCGCCACAAAACTACCGGTCCTTTCGCGCAGGGAATTGGTCGCGCGCCTGAACGAAGCCGAGGAAACCCTCCGTGCTATTCGTTCGGGCGAAGTGGATGCCATTGTTGTAAACCGCCAAGGCGAGGAAAAAGTCTTTACGCTGCAGGGGGCCGATCATACCTACCGTGTTTTTGTGGAGAGGATGAACGAAGGTGCAGTGGTTCTCAGCAGGGACCACACCGTACTGCACTGCAACGGCCGTTTTGCCCGCTTCCTGGGAGCGCGGCTCCAGAGCGTCATCGGTTCTTCCATGCTGGACTTGGTTTGGCCCGACGATCATCCCAAACTGGATGCCTTACTTCGGCGCGCGGTCCAAAGAAACTGCAGGGGCGAGATCCGGTTGCGGTCCCGAAATGGCGTCCCTTTCCCTGTTCAACTCTCCTTGAATCCTCTTCGCCTGGATAGCAGGCGGGCTATCTGCCTAATCGCCTCGGACCTCTCGGAGACGAAGCGCGCCGAGCAGGAACTCCGTGCTTCCGCCGAGCGGTTGCGGAAGCTCACGGCGCACCTGCAATCCGTTCGAGAGGAAGAGCGAGCCAGTATCTCCCGCCAAGTCCACGATGAACTGGGCCAGTCGTTGACTGCAGTGAAGATGGATCTCGCGTGGCTGGCCGGACGGCTGCCGCGGAGTAACGGCCCGATGCTCAAAAGGATCCGCTCCACGCGGCAGTTGGCCGACAGCCTCATCCAATCCATTCGCAGAATTTCGACCGAACTCAGGCCCGCTATTTTGGACCTGGGTTTGGCGGCCGCCGTGGAATGGCAGGTCCAGGAATTCCAAGCCCGGTCCGGCATTCCGTGTAAAGTCCGTATGCTCACCCATGAAGCGTTCGGGCAGGACGTTTCTACCACCTTGTTTCGTATTCTTCAGGAGACGCTGACCAATGTCGCGCGCCACGCCAAGGCCACGCGGGTCGAGGTGGTCAAGCAGAAGCGACGGGACCGGGTGGTTTTGATGATCCGCGATAACGGCCGGGGCTTTGATGAGGAGGACCCTTCGGTTTCCAAATCTCTGGGTCTGTTGGGTATGCGGGAACGCGCCGCCATTCTGGGGGGCCAGGTAAATATCTCCAGTGCCCCGGGGAAAGGGACTACAGTCACAGCTTGGATTCCGCTCCCGCCGCCAGGGGAATCCGGCATTCTACCGGCCGCTATTCCGTGATGTGAAAACCATGACGCGAAACATATGATGCGAGTCCTCATCGTCGATGACCACGCGATTCTCCGCCGTGGTTTGAGGTCGCTGCTTGCCGATGAATTCCACGGGGCCGCCTTTGGAGAAGCCGCCGATTCCCGGCAGGCGCTGGAACAGCTTCGGAAAAAAGAGTGGGATGTCGCGTTGCTCGACATCACGCTACCGGGGAAAAGCGGCTTGGACCTTCTCAAAGAATTAAAGACCGAATGGCCCAAGCTCCCGGTTCTGATCTTGAGTGGTCACCCGGAAGACCAGTTTGCCGTTCGTGTTCTGAAGGCAGGCGCGGGAGGCTACTTGACCAAGGAAAGCGCTCCCGAGGAGTTGGCGAAAGCCATCCGTAAGATTCTCGGCGGCGGGCGATACGTCAGCCCTACGCTGGCCGAAAAGCTGGCCTTGGGAGTAAAAAAGGATGTCACGCGCCTGCCGCACGAGACGCTTTCCGACCGCGAGTATGAAGTCATGTCCTATATCGCGTCGGGAAAGACCGTTACGGAAATCGCCGAAGAACTGTCACTCAGCGTAAAAACGATCAGCACCTATCGCGCTCGAGTCCTGGAAAAGCTCGGCGTCAAAAATAGTGCGAAAATCGTCCAGTACGCGATCCAAAACGGTCTCGTGATTTGAGAACGCCCCAACTGTAGACGCCGCCGTCCAGCCTGCAACCTCCTTTTCCAGCCCTCACTCCTCCTGTAAGACAAACACCGACAAATCTTTCAGCCAGCGTCCTACGAAAGAATCAGCTTGGGGCCGATGGGCAGGATTGGCGTCAAAATCTATTCTTTGATCTGACGAAGTAGTTGTTGTGAATTCTGAGCAAGAGTGAACATTTAGGAGAAACCAATGGTAACCCCAAGCATTTCAGTAAAAAAAGAGCACAACTTCGACTCCAAGGAGTTCCTTGCCACTATCGGTCAGGGACGAAAAATTGTGGCGGTTGCCAAGAAACAAACCATTTACGCTCAAGGCGCATCGTGTGACGCGGTGTTTTATATCCAGAAAGGCAAGGTAAGGCTCACCGTTGTATCCGCGATGGGCAAGGAAGCAACCCTGGGACTATTGGGCGAGGGAGATTTTTTTGGAGAAGGCAGCCTGGCGGGGCAGCATTTGCGAATGGGATCTGCATCCGCAATGACGGACTGCGAGCTCATGCGAGTCGACAAGAAGGCAATGATGCTTGTGCTGCATCAAGAACCTGCATTCTCCGACATGTTTACAGCATATCTGTTGGGGCGGAACATCCGATTCGAAGAGGATTTGGTGGACCAGCTTTTCAACTCCAGCGAAAAGAGACTAGCTCGGGTTCTGCTATTAATGGCTCGCTTCGGCAAGGCAGGCGTGCGCGAGACTGTAATCCCCAAAATCAGTCAGGAGACTCTCGCGGAGATGGTGGGCACAACCCGGTCGCGAGTCAGTTTCTTCATGAACAAATTCAGAACTCTAGGCTTCGTTGATTACGGCGGGAGCGGGATGCAAGTTCACGGTTCACTTCTAAATGCCGTTCTCCAGGACTAACTTCTGCGGCGCAATCTCAAAGCACTGCTCAAAAAGCTTGCGATAAGAAGATCAGGCATCCGATGGATCTAATCCCGGAAT
>Ga0210384_10003584_pt1 | contig 17890 bp, 17 predicted proteins | sample IncBWH2MmetaG_FD_160574 | JGI IMG/M metagenome (GOLD analysis project Ga0210384, IMG submission 160574) | Forest soil microbial communities from Barre Woods Harvard Forest LTER site, Petersham, Massachusetts, United States - Inc-BW-H-2-M | ecosystem: Environmental > Terrestrial > Soil >...
CGGCCTGCGCGTAGCTGGCGCGCCCCGCGTCGATCCAGCGCTCGCCGGCCTGGTGGCGCACGTCGAAGGCGAGCCAGCCGGACAGACGCTTGAGCGCAAACGGCACGACGGCGTTCAGACGCGTGGCGCCCTGGCTGCCGCCGATGACCAGGATGCGTATCGGACCGGTGCGGCCGGCGAAGCGCACCGACGGCGGCGGCAGGGCGGTGATGTCACGCCGCACCGGATTGCCGATGAGCCGCGCGTGCACGTCGCGCCCGAAGCTGCCCGGAAACGCCTCCAGCACCTGGCGTGCGAGGTGCGCGAGGCAGCGGTTGGTGAAGCCGGCGATGGCGTTCTGTTCGTGGATCACGAGCGGCCGGCGCGTGAGCCACGCGGCGACCCCGCCGGGACCGCAGACGTAGCCGCCGAGACCCACGGCGATGAGCGGCCGGTGGCGCCACATGACGATGAGCGCCTGCGCCAGGGCAATGCTCAGGCGAAACGGTGCGCCGAGCCAGGTAAGTGCGCCCTTGCCGCGCAAGCCGCCCACCGACAGGCGCTCCAGAAGAATTCCCTCCGCCGGGATGACGCGCGCTTCGAGCCCGCGCGCAGTCCCGAGCCACACCACCTCGAGCGACTGTTCGCGCAGCAGCCGCGCCAGCGCCAGCGCCGGAAACACGTGACCGCCGGTGCCGCCCGCCATGATGAGGACCGGACGGCTCATGCGCGCTCCCGCGCGCCGGGCGCGCCGGCGCGCACGGTGGCCGAGCCGCGCTGCTGATGCATGGCCTCGTGATAAACGCGCAGCAGGAGCCCCACCCACGCCAGCGCCACGATGAGGCTCGAACGTCCGTAGCTCATGAGCGGCAACGTCAGGCCCTTGGTCGGCAACACGCCCATGTTGACGCCGATGTTGATGAACGCCTGGGTCCCCACCCACAGGCCAAAGCCGGCCGCCAGATACGCCGGGAACTTCAGGCCCGCGTCGGATGCGAGCCGCGCGATCCGAAAGCTGCGCCAGACCAGCAGCATGAACAGCGCCAGTGTCAGCACCACGCCCATGAGGCCCAGCTCCTCCGCCAGCACCGCGAACAGGAAGTCGGTGTGCGCTTCGGGGAGGTAGAAGAGTTTCTGCACGCTGTCCCCGAGTCCCACGCCAAACCACTGGCCGCGGCCGATGGCGATCAGCGACTGGGTGAGCTGGAAGCCGCTGGTGAAGGGGTGCGACCAGGGATCGAGAAATCCGGTCAGCCGGCGCATCCGGTAGCCGGAGGTGACCGTCAGCAGACCAAACAGCGCCGCCGCCACCGCGGTCATCGAGATCACGTAGCGCAGGCGGGCGCCGGCGAGGAACAGCAGGCCAAAGCCGGTGGCGAACAGCACCGTCGCCGCGCCGAAGTCAGGCTCCAGCACCAGCAGCGCCCCCACGCACAACAGCAATCCCAGGGGCTTCAGCAACCCCATGAAAGACTCGCGCAGCTGCTCTTCGCGACGCACCGCGTAGCTGGCGATGTAAATCAGCACCAGCACCCGCGCCAGCTCCGACACCTGGAAATTGAGTCCCGCGAGCTGCAGCCAGCGGCGGCCGCCCTTGGCGAGGTGCCCGAGTCCGGGCACCAGAACCAGAACCAGCACGGCGACGGCGAGCGCGAGCAGCGGCAGCGCCGCGCGCTCGATGAGCCGGGTCGGCAGGCAGAACACGAGCGCCGCCGCGGCTACGCCGATGAGCGTCAGGAGCAGTTGCCGTTCCAGGTAGTAGAACGGCTGCCCGGTCTCCTGAGCGGCGATCGACACCGACGCCGAGGTGACCATCACGAGTCCGAGCAGCACGATGCCGAGAGTGAGCGCGATGGTCACCGCGTCCAGATGCAGCGCGCCGCCGCGGGCGCTCGGACGGGCAAAGGCCATGAGGGAGCTGCCGGCGTTCATGCCGCGAGTTCCTGCACGGCCTGCGCGAACACCGCACCGCGGTGGGCGTAGTCCTTGAACATGTCGAGGCTCGCGCACGCCGGCGAGAGCAGCACGGTATCGCCGGGCTGCGCCGCCCGGGCCGCGGCCTGCACCGCCGCCGGCAGCGTCGCGCAGGTTTCGAGGGTGCACACGCCCGCGAGCGCGCGCGCGATGAGTGGCGCATCGCGCCCGATGAGCACCGTGTGGCGCACCTTGCCGCGAAACGCCACGGCCAGCGGCGAGAAATCCTGGTTCTTGCCCTCACCCCCGGCGATCATCACCAAGGGTCCGGGGAAACCCGCGACCGCGGCGAGCGTGGCGCCGACGTTGGTGCCCTTGGAGTCGTCGATGTAGGTGACCGCGCGGACCTGCGCCACCCACTGCGAGCGGTGCGCGAGTCCCGCAAAGGCCCGCAGCTCCGCGAGCATCCCCGGCAGCGGCAGCTCGAGCGCTTCGCCGAGCGCCAGCGCCGCGAGCGCGTTGGCGGCGTTGTGCAGCCCCTTGATCTTCAGCGCCGCGAGCGGCAGGAGCGGCGTGTGCGCGCGCATCAGCCACCACTCCCCGCCGTGGGTCGCGACCGCGTAGTCGGCGCCGATGGTGGCGCGCAGCGAGAAGCTCAGCGTGCGGCGCGCGCTCCTCGGCATGGCGACGATGAGCGGATCATCCAGATTGATCACCGCGGTGTCGCAGCGGGCGAAGATGCGCGCTTTGGCGGCCGCGTAACTGTCCAGGGAGGCGTAGCGATCGAGGTGATCCGGGGTCACGTTCAGGATCGTCGCCGCGCGACATTGCAGGCTGCTGGTGCTCTCCAGCTGGTAGCTCGACAGCTCCAGCACGTACAGCTGCGTGCCGGGGCGCAGCAGATCCAGCGCCGGCTCGCCGAGGTTGCCGCCGACCCGCACGCTCAGGCCCGCGCGCTCCGCCATGCGCGCGAGCAGTGTCGTGACCGTGCTCTTGCCGTTGGTGCCGGTGATGCCCACGACCGGCGCCTCGACCGCGCGCGCAAAGAGCTCAACGTCGCCGACGATCTCGAGCCCGAGGCGCCGGGCTTCCACGAAAAACGCCTCGCTGAGCGAGAGCCCCGGGGAAGCCACCACGCACACCGCGTCCCTGAGCAGGCCGAGGTCCAGTCCGCCGAGGCGCACCGGGATGCGCGCGTCAAGGGCCGTGAGCCCGGGAAGCTGCGGCGGCGCGGTGCGCGTATCGGTGACCGCGAGGCGCCAGCCGTGCGCGTGCAGGTAGCGCGCGCAGGACAGGCCGGTGCTGCCAAGACCGGCGATCACCGCATACGGCGCCGTGCTGCTGGCGGTGCTCATCGCAGTTTCAAGGTCGCTAGCCCGGCAAGCACCAGCAGCAGCGAGATGATCCAGAAACGCACGATCACCTTCGGCTCCGCCCAGCCCTTCAATTCGAAATGGTGGTGAATGGGCGCCATCCTGAAAATGCGCCGGCCGGTCAGCTTGAAGGAGGCCACCTGCAGGATGACGGACGCGGTCTCGAGCACGAACACCCCGCCCATGAGCAGCGCCACCAGCTCCTGGCGCACGATCACCGCCAGCACACCGATGGCGGCGCCGATCGCCAGCGCCCCCACGTCGCCCATGAACACCTGCGCGGGGTAGGCGTTGAACCACAGGAACCCAAGTCCCGCGCCCGCGAGCGAGGCGCAGAAAATCAGCAGCTCCCCGGCGCCGCGGATTTCCGGAATCTGCAGATAGTGCGCAAACACGGCGTTGCCGCTCGCGTAGGCGAAGATGCCCAGCGCCGAGACCACCAGCGCCGCCGGCATGATCGCCAGCCCGTCGAGCCCGTCGGTGAGGTTCACCGCGTTGCTCATGCCGACGATCATCAGGTACGCGAAGCTGATGAAGCCGAAGGCCGTGAGCGGCTCGTGGAAGGTCTTGAAGAAGGGCAGGAAGAATGTCGTCTGCGCCGGCTCCTGGGCCGTGTAATACAGCGTCGCGGCGGTGGCGAGCCCGGCGAGCGACTGCCACAGGTACTTCCAGCGCGCCGCCAGCCCCTTGGGGTTTCTCACCACCAGTTTCAGGTAGTCGTCGTAGAGGCCGATGAAGCCGAACGCGAAGGTCACCCCGAGCACCGTCCACACCAGCCGATTGGTCGGCTCCGCCCACAGGAGCGTGCTCACGAGCGTCGTCACCAGGATGAGGGCCCCACCCATGGTCGGTGTGCCTGCCTTGGGCAGGTGCGTGCGCGGACCGTCGTCGCGCACCACCTGTCCGATCTGGTAGCGCGACAGGCGCGAGATCATCGACGGACCGACGATGAGGGACAGGCCGAGCGCGGAAGCGGTCGCGAGGATCGCCCGCAGCGTCAGGTAGGAAAACACATGCAGGCCCATGACGCGGCCGGCGAGGTGCTGTGTGATCCAGTACAGCACTTCAGTGCCCGCCCTGGCTCACGCCCGAGCCGCCGGTGAGCGCGTCCACCACGCGCTCGAGCCGGTTGACGCGCGAGCCCTTCACGAGCAGGCGCACCTCCGGCCCCGCGGTCGCGAGCGCCCCGCTCAAGGCGGCCGTGAGGGATGGCGCATCGGTAAACGCCTGCGCGCCGGCGCCGAAACTCTCAGCCGCCAGCGCCGCGAGCGAGCCGAGCGCATACAGGCGCTCGACGCCGTGCTGGCGGGCAAACTCACCCATGTCGGTGTGGGCGCCGAGCGCATGCTCGCCGAGCTCAGCCATGTCGCCCAGTACCAGCCAGCGGCGACCGCTGAGCGTCGCCAGCACCTCGATGGCGGCACGCACCGAACTCGGGTTGGCGTTGTAGGAATCATCGATGAGCCAGGCGCCGCTGGCGGCCTGCTTGAACTGCAGCCGGCCGGGGATGGCGCGCACCGCGGCGAGTCCGCTCACGATGTGCGCCAGGGTCGCGCCGGCGCTGGCGGCCGCGGCGGCCGCCGCCAGTGCGTTGGCGACATTGTGTGCGCCGCCCAGGGCGAGGCGAACTTCAGCGCTGCCCGCGGGAGTGTGCAGCCTGAAACTGGTGTTGAAGCCGTTAGCGCCCACCGCGGTGCGCACATCGCTGGCGCGGTAATCCGCGCTGGCACGCACGCCGAAGCTGACGACGCGCGCCGGCGTCAGCGAGCGCCACAGCCCGAAGAACTTATCATCAGCGTTGAGGACGGCGGTCGCCGCCGGCGCCAGTCCCGCGACCATCTCCCCTTCCGCACGCGCCACCCCGTCGAGGCTGCCGAAGCCTTCCAGATGCTCGGCGCCCGCATTGGTGATGACGCCGATGGTCGGGCGGGCGATCCTCACCAGACCCGCCACGTCGCCGGCGCGGTTGGCGCCCATTTCCACCACCGCGTAGCGATGCGCCGGCAGGAGGCGCAGCAGCGTGAGCGGCACACCGATGTGATTGTTGAGATTGCCGCGGGTGGCGAGGCACTTGCCGGCTTCGCTCAAGATTGCGGCGGTCATCTCTTTGGCGGTGGTCTTGCCGTTGCTGCCCGCCACGCCCACAAGCGCTCCGCTGAAGCCCTCGCGCCAGCTGGCGGCGGCACGCGTGAGCGCCACCTGCGTATCGCTCACCACGATCTGCGGCACCGGCACGCTCTGCGCAGCCTCGACCAGTGCGCCGGCGGCGCCGCGCTCGCGCGCCGCACCCAGAAAGTCGTTGCCATTGAAGGTCGGCCCCTTGAGCGCCACGAACAGCTGCCCGGGCTCGAGCGTGCGCGAGTCGCTGACGACGTCCGTGTAGGCGGCGTCCGCACCCGTCAGGCGGCCGCCGCAGGCGTGCGCGAACCTAAGCAGCGTGCGCTTCATGCTTCGAGCCTCGCGAGCTCCGCACCGACCACCGCCTGGTCGGAGAACGCGCGCCTGCCGGTGCCGTGAATCTGGTAGTCCTCGTGCCCCTTGCCGGCGATCAGCACTACATCGTCCGCATCGCAGCGCTCGAGCGCGATGCGGATTGCCAGCGCCCGATCGTGCTCGGTCATGTGCGGCGTGCGCTGCGCGATGCCGGCGAGAATGTCCGCAACGATGCGCGCCGGATCCTCGCTGCGCGGGTTGTCGTCGGTGAGGATGATGTCGTCGGCAAACTCCGCGGCCGCGGCTCCCATCTGCGGCCGCTTGCCGGCGTCGCGATCGCCGCCGCAGCCGAACACAACGCGCAGCTGCCCGCGGCAGTGCAGGCGCGCCGCGCGCAGCGCCTTGGCAAGCGCATCGGGTGTGTGCGCATAGTCGACGATGGCGAGCGGCGTGCGGCCGCGGCCGCCGAACATCTCCATGCGGCCGCTGGCGGCGCGGCTGTGCTCGAGTGCGCGCGCCGCCCGCTCGAGCGGAATGTCCCAGGCGAGCAGCACCGCCAGCACCGTGAGCACGTTGTCGACGTTGAACTCCCCGACCAGGCGCACGGCGAACTCGGCGGCTCCCCAGCTGGATTCGATCTCGAGCGCGAGGCCGGACTGCTCCGCGGTCACCCGCCCGGCGCGCACGTACCCGACGCCGCCGCTGATCGCGCTCGCGGGCGCGCTGCGCGCCGTGACAATCAGGCGCGCCGGAGAGTCGTGCGCTGCGAGCTCCCGCCCGAACGCGTCATCCACGTTGATGATGCGGTGCGCAAGGCCTGGCCAGACGAACAGGCGGGCCTTCGCCGCCGCATACGCCTCCATGGTGCCGTGATAGTCCAGATGGTCGCGGGTGAGATTGGTGAAGGCCGCGGTGTGAAAGCGCACGCCGTTCACACGCGACTGGTCGAGCGCGTGCGAGGACACCTCCATCCCGACACACTCGGCGCCCTGGTCGCGAAGCGCCGCGAGCTGGCGATGCACGCTCACGGCGTCCGGGGTCGTGTGCACCGTGGGTATCAGGGCGGGCGGCAGGCCGTAGCCGAGCGTGCCCATGTAGCCGGCAGGTCCACGGCAGTGCTGCAGCGCCTGCGCCAGCAGCCAGGCGCAGGTGGTCTTGCCGTTGGTGCCGGTGATGCCCGCCACCGTGAGGGCTTGCGAGGGCGCGCCGAAGAAACGATCCGCGATCACACCGGCGCGCTCGGTGAGCTCCGGCACTGCGGCCACGAAGGTCCCGGCCGGAAGCTGCGGCAGGCTCTCACCGGCGGCGGGATCGACTTCGTAAAGCACGGCGCGTGCGCCACGGGCGACGGCCTCCGGCGCGAACCGCACGCCGTGATGGGTGCGGCCGCGGCAGGCGAGGAACAAGGCACCCGGGATGACCGCGCGGCTGTCTAGGGTCACGTCGCTGACCCCGACGCCCGCCGGCACGGTCGCGAAACCCGCGGCAAGCTCCCCGAGCGAGCGCGCCGCGCGGCGCCGGTCAGCAGGCACCCTCACGGCAGCGCCGCCGTGCGCACGGCGCCTCCAACTACGCTCGCCGGCAGTTCCTCGGGCGCGTTGACGCGCGCGTCCGGTGCCACCGCCAAGAGGCGCAGCGCCCCGCCCACGATCCTGGAAAATACCGGGGCTGCCACCTGCCCGCCCTGGTGCTGGCCGGCGGTCGGTTCGTCGATGACCACCACCGCGGCGAGACGCGGCGCGGTCGAGGGTGCGACGCCGCCGAACACCGCCATGTAGCGGTCGGTCGAGTAACCGCCGGCGGTCGCCTTCCAGGCCGTGCCGGTCTTGCCGGCAACGCGATAGCCGGGAATGGCGGCAAGTTTGCCGGTGCCCTCGGCGGCCACCACCGACTCGAGCATGGCGACGAGTTCGCGGCACACCGGGTTCTCGAGCGAGCGCTCGCCCTGGGGCCGCGCCTCCGCTCGCAGGAAGGAGACCGGCCGCGATACGCCAAACGCGCCGATGGTCGCGTAGGCGTGCGCCAGCTGCAGCGGCGTGACCGACAGTCCGTAGCCGTGCGACATGGTGACGATGCCGATCGGCCGCCACTGCGAGTAATTCGGCAAAAGTCCCGCGGACTCCCCCGGGTAGCCGCTGGTGGTCACCTCGCCGAACCCCAGGTGCGTGAGCGTGGTCCAGATTTCCTGCGGCGGCAGTGAGAGTGCAATGTGCGCCATGCCGACGTTCGAGCTCTTGGCGAGCACGGTCGCTATGTCAATCGCACCCAGGTCGTGTTCGTCCTCGAAGGTCTTGACTCCGACCTTGAAGAACCCCGGCGAGGTATCGATGATGCTGCGGTTGTCGTACTTGCCCGAGGCGAGTCCGGCGGCGACAAAGAACGGCTTCATCGATGAACCGGGTTCGAAAATGTCGGTCGCCGCCCGGTTGCGGTAGGCGGACGCCTGGATCTGCTCGCGATCGTTCGGGTTGTAGGCGGGCTGGTTCACCATGGCGAGTACTTCGCCGCTATCGACATCGAGCACCACCACCGAACCGGCACTGGCGCGCTGGTCACGGATCGCGGCCTTGAGCTCCCGGTACGCGAGGTACTGGATGCGCAGGTCCACCGACAGCACGAGGTCGCGTCCGGGACGCGCCGGCCGGATGCCCTCGACGTTCTGCACGATCCGGCCGTAGCGGTCCTGGATCACGCGCTTGGCGCCATTCTCGCCGGCGAGCCAGTGATCGAAGGCCAGCTCCAGGCCCTCCTGCCCCGAGTCGTCCACGTTGGTGAAACCGAGCAGGTGTCCGGTCACCTCGCCGGCCGGGTAGTAGCGGCGGTACTCGCGCGAGGTGTAAACGCCGGGGATCCCGAGGGCCTTGAGCTGCTCGGCTTCGGCGGGCTGGCGGTGGCGCGCGAGGTACAGAAATTCCCGATCCAGATTGCTCGTGATGCGACGCGTGAGTTCCAGGCTGTCGAGCTTCAGTGCCCGCGCCAGCCGCGGGATCTGCTCGGTCGAGAGCGCGAGCTCCCCGGGGTTCACCCAGATCGAATCCACCGGGGTGCTGACCGCGAGCGGCTCGCCGTGGCGGTCGGTGATCGTGCCGCGGTGCGCGGCGATGTCGAGGACGCGCGAAAAACGCGCATCCCCCTGCTTGGCGAGAAAGCCGTGATCGACCAGCTGCAGGTCGACCGCGCGCCACACCAGCCCCAGGGCGCTCGCGCCCAGCAGGCTGATCAGGAGCCAGGCGCGCCAGCGGAACGAGCCCGACGCCGCCGCGCATGCGCTGCGCGCCTTCATGGAGAGATGATCTCGATCTCCTTCGGCGGCGGCGTCGCCATGCGCAGCTTGGTGCTCGCGACGCGCTCAACGAAGGCATGGGTGGACCAGGCGCTTTGTTCGAGCTGCAGCTGGCCCCATTCGATTTCCAGGTTGTCGCGGCGCGCGTTCAGGCTCTCGAGCTCGACGAAGATCTCGCGCGAGCGGTGCTTGCACCAGATGGCACCGGCGGCCGAGCCGAGCGCGGCGAGCCACAAAACCGGCACGGCGATGAGCAAAAGACCGCGGCTCTTCACGGGAGTTTCTCGGCCACGCGCAGCAGCGCGCTGCGGGCGCGCGGGTTGCGCGCCAGCTCCTCGTCCCCCGGGCGGGTCTTGCGGCCAATGAGTTTCAGGCGCGGCCGGGCCGCGGCGGGCACGACCGGGAGGGCCTTCAATGCCGGGTCGACCTGCGCTCCGCGCTGCATGAAGCGCTTCACCGCCCGGTCCTCGAGGGAGTGAAAGCTGATCGCCGCCAGGCGTCCGCCAGGGGCGAGCACCGCCAGCGCGCCGCTCAGGCCCTGTTCGAGCTGCCCGAGCTCATCGTTGATGAACATGCGCAGCGCCTGAAAGGTGCGCGTCGCGGGGTGCTTGCCGGGCTCACGGGTGCGTACGGCGCCCGCGACCAGCGCGGCGAGCTCGCCGGTACTCACGAGCGCGCGCTCCTGGCGCGCGGCGACGATCGCCTGCGCCACGCGACGCGCGAAACGCTCCTCCCCGAAAGTGGCGATCACCTGGCGAATCTCATCGACGCCCGCCCGAGTGAGCCAGGCCGCGACGGGTTCGCCGCGCGTCGGGTCCATACGCATATCGAGCGGACCGTCGGAGCGGAAGCTGAAGCCACGCCGCGGATCATCGAGCTGCGGTGAGGAAACGCCGAGATCGAAGAGCACGCCCCGGCAAGGACGATCGCCTGCGTCTGCCGGCACGAGCGCGCCGAGATTGGCAAACGACGCGTGGACGAGCGTAAGCCGCATTTCGTCGGCAAAGCGGCGGCGGCCGGCCTCGATGGCCTGCGGATCCCGATCGATCGCGAGCACGCGGCCTTCTCGACCCAGGGCCTGGAGTATGAGTGCCGTATGGCCGCCACGCCCGAACGTCGCATCGACATAAAAACCGCCCGCTTCCAGGGCCAACCCTGCGAGCGCCTCAACGGCGAGCACCGGGGTGTGCTCATCCACGTTTGAAGCGGTGCGCGTTAGCCCAGCCACCCTCGTTTGCGCAAAACCCCTAAAGCGACAGGGACTCGAGCTCGGACGGCAGATCGCTCACGGCATCCTGGTTCGCCAGCCACGCATCGCGCCGCTCGTTCCAGCGCGCCTCGTCCCACAGCTCGAACCGGTTGCCCTGACCAATCAGCATTCCGTACCGCTCAAGCTTGGCGAACTCGCGCAGCTCGACCGGCAACAGGAGCCTGCCGTGCCCGTCGAGGGGCAGATCGGTCGCATGGCCCACCATCAGACGCTGCAGCCGGCGCGCGGTCGCGTTGAGGCTTGGCAGGCTCATGAGCTTGCGTTCGATCTGTTCCCACTCGGGCAGGGGATAGATGAGGAGGCACTGGTCCCGGTCCACCGTAACGACCAATTTCCCCTGGGCGAGCTCGGCTATCTGCTCGCGGTAGCGGGTCGGCATGACCATCCGCCCCTTGTCGTCCAGGGTAATTTTTGTTGCACCGCGAAACATGACCTGCGGGGCGATAATTCGCCCATTCCCCCCCACTTTCTCCCACTAGTCGCCACTATAGGAATCGGGAACGAACTATGTCAATTGAAATAGTGTGAAATTCGTCGCATTCACAACGACTTATGTGCAAATGGAGTGCCGCAGGGCCTCTGGGCGCATTCGTTCATAGCAATCAGCGGCTTGCCGAACGAACCTTACACGGGGCTTTACGCAACGGGGCGAGCCGGAGCCTCCGCCAAACGTGACATAAGACGCGGGAAACTTGCGCAAGCGTGCCTACTATCCGCGCGATACCAACATCCTTCGTGGGTCGAGAACTTTGAATAGCGTTACCGCAGCGGTGCGCGTCGCCGAGCGCGCCCCGGCGCAGGCGCGGCTGGTCCTCTTGTTCCTGGTGTCGGGGATCGCGGCCCTGATCTATCAGGTGTGCTGGCAGCGGTTGCTGTTCGAGGCCTTCGGCGTCGATATCGAATCGGTGACGATCATCGTCTCGACCTTCATGTTAGGCCTCGGGCTGGGCGCGTTGCTCGGCGGCGAGCTCGCCGATCGCCATCCCGAGCGCGCACTCGCGCTGTTCGCAATCATCGAGCTGTCGATCGCCGCCTTTGGCATCTGCAGTCCCGCGTTGATACGCGCCGCCGGCGCCCTGGCAGTCAGGAGCTCGCTCGGCACGATAGCGACGGTGAATTTCCTGCTGCTGTTGTTTCCGACGATGCTCATGGGTGCGACGCTGCCGATCCTCGTCACGCACGTCGTGCGCCACCAGCGCAACATCGGCGTCTCCATCGGACTGCTGTATTTCGCCAACACGCTGGGAGCGGCGCTCGGGGCGGCGCTCAGCGGCATGTTGGTCCTTTATTACTTCGGTCTGGCGGCGACTATCTACCTGGCCGCGGCGCTGAATGCCTGCGTCAGCGCCGCGGTTTGGTTTGGCCTGCGCAGGCCCCATGTTTAGCTTCCCCTGGTGGCTGTCGCTGGCGATCGGCTTTCTGAGCCTGAGCGAGGAGATCCTGTGGGTGCGGGTGGTCGGGTTTTCCTTCCAGACGCTGCCGTTTGCGTTTGCCTTCGTGCTGGCCTGCTATCTGGTCGGCATCGCCCTCGGTGCGGCCTACGGCAAACGCCTGTGTGCCCGTGCCGCGAACCTCTATGCGCTCGGCGCCGTGTTCCTCGCCGTCGCGGCCTGCGGCGATATCGTCACCCCGAAACTGATCGCACTGATCGGCCGCTACCCGCGCGCCGAGCTGCCGCTGTTCGCGGCGGTCGTGATCATCGCCGCCGCTCTGAAGAGCATTCTGTTCCCGATCGCGCATCATCTGGGCTCGGTTTCCGAGGGACCGCAGGTCGGCCGCTCGGTGTCGCGCATCTATTTCGGCAACATCATCGGCGCCACGCTCGGGCCGCTGGTCACCGGCTTCGTGGCGCTCGACTATCTGAGCGTCGATGAGTGCTTCGCGCTGATCGCGGGCGCGTGCCTGCTGATCTCGCTGGCGTGCGCGCTCAAGGCCAGGCAACCGCTGTTCATCGTGGCGCCGCTGCTCGCGGCAGCGCTGCTGAGCGCTTTCGTCGCGCAGGTTGCCCGCCCCGGTCCGGGTGCGCTGCGCGCGATGGCAGTCGGGCAACAGTCGCTGACGCATTTCGCCGCCAATCGTCACGGCATCATCCATACCGTGGCGACCGACGCGGGCGACTTCGTCTTCGGCGGCAACGTCTACGACGGTATCGCGTCCACCGACGTCGACCGCAACTCCAACCGCCTCGATCGCGTCTACCTCCTCGCCCTCATGCATCCGGGCGCGAAACGCGTCCTGGCAGTCGGCATGTCCACCGGTGCGTGGATACGGGCCGTGCAGGGATTTCCCGGCGTGCAGAGCATCGACGTCGTCGAGATCAATTCCGCCTACGTCGATCTGATGCGTCAATACCCGGCGCTGGTGCCGGTACTCACCGATCCGCGCGTGCATATTCACATCGACGACGGCCGCCGCTGGCTGCGGCGCAATCCGGACGCACGCTTCGATCTGGTCATCCAGAACACGACCTACCACTGGCGCAGCAACGCCGGCAACCTGCTGTCGCGCGAATACCTGCAGAACGTCAGGCAGCACATGAACCCCGGCGCGGTGCTCACCACCAATACCACTGGCTCGTTTGACGTGCTGGCCACGATGGGCGCGGTGTTTCCGTATGCGTACCGCTATGCCAACTTCGGTTACGCCTCGGATCGTCCCCTGCAACCGAACTTCGCGCTCCTCACCGGCATCCAGCGACCCGACGGCGGCCCATTCAGGACCCTCGCGCCCTATGGCAGCGTGGTCGCGTACCTCGCCATGGCACGCCTCGAGCCGGTCGACAGTTTCAACGCCCGCCATACGGGCGCCGACGCGCAGATCATCACCGACGACAACCTGCTCTCCGAGTATCGCCACGGCATGCGCTTCGGCCCGGCGCTGCTGCAGGCACTGCAGCCGCGGGCGGCGCCGGAATTCAAGTTCGACGAACCTTAGAGCCGCTACTGCGCCCGCGCCTCGAACGCGTGCCGCAGCCACTCGATGCCGGGGGACGGACTCAGCGGCTCGCTCACGATGAGGACATCGAAGCGCACGGCCAGGCGCGCGAACTCGGGATGTTGCTGCAGCAGCGCGCTGGCGGCGCGCGTGATGCGCTGGCGCTTGCGCCAACCAACACTGGCGGCGGCGCCGCCGAAGGCCGCGCTGGCGCGGCTGCGCACCTCGGCAACAACCAACACGCCGGCGCTGCGTGCCACGATGTCCAGTTCCCCGAGCCGGCGCCGGTAATTGCGCGCCAGGATTTCCAGGCCCTGGTCGCGCAGGAATTGCGCCGCCAGCTCCTCCGCGCGTCGTCCGATATCCTGCCGGCTGGCGGGCATCCGTGCGCCGTGTCGGGGTCAGGTTGGAATCAGTCGGATTTCTGCTCGGCGGCCGGCAGCAGGCGCAGCTCGCCGTTGTGCAGCTGCGCCCAGCCGAGCTCACGACGCACCCGGCGCTCGGCGTCAAGGCTCAGCCTGCCCGTCAGGCCTTCGATGCTGACGTTGCCGGTGGTGCCGGGGTTGCGCAGCGCCACGCCCAGGCGATAGGCGTCGAAGCCGAAGGCGAACAGGCGCCCGCGATGCGGGCCGCCCGTAGGCCAGGCGTCATGCGCGGCACTGCGCACCGCGTCCGCGAGGTCGCCGCCCAGCATCCACGGCATGTCAGGAAACATCAGGCCCTCCAGGTCGTCGTTGGCGCGCGGATCGGGCTCAAACGCATCCGAGGTGGCATAGGTCGGAATGTCGCCGGCGTAGTGGAAGCGTAGTTGCGGACGCAACAATCGCTCGATGTTGGCCTGGGCGGGCGAAAAAATGAAGCCGATGTCGTTGCGGCGCCGCGGCTCGAATATGAGCTTGCTGCCGAGCAGCGCCTCGAGCCGGCGTGCCCGCGAGGTGCTGTCGTTGAGGCGCAGCACGCTGGTGATCGGGCTCGAGAAGTCAGTGCGGCCGCCGTCAATGGTCTCGCTGTCGATGAGTTCGCCGCCGCCCGCGGTCAGCTCCTGGCGGAATGCGCTCAAGACCCGCGCGCCCCAGTCGCCGGCGGGCACGATGGCGATACCGCGCGTGTGGTGGTCCTGCAGCACGCGCTGCGCGACGAGTCGCGCCTCATCCTCCGGTGACAGCGCGTACTGATAGAACTGCGCCGCGGCGGCGCGCTCCGGCGGCAGGAAATTAAGCGCCAGCAGCGGCACCCGGCGCCCCGGCGCGTCGGCCGCGGCCATGACCTCCTCACGCGTGAGGGGCCCGACGATGAACTCGGCGCCGGCGCGGGTGGCGGCGCCAATCGCGTCCGCAACGCTCAGCGTGCCGGTGTCGTAGACGCGCACCGGCACGCGCTGCGCGGCCGGGGCCTGGTAAAACGCAGTCATGAAGCCCTCGCGGACGCTGATTGCAGCCGCCGCGGAGCGGCCGGTGACCGGCAGCAGCAGCGCGATGTGCGGCTCGCGTTCAACCGCGCCCGCCGCGGCCTCGGCAGCCCCCGGCGGCGTCGCCGTGTGCGCGGCTGCCTGCTCGCGCGCGAGTTGCGCGCTCAAGCGCGTGCGCTCGGCGCCCTGCTCCGCGGTCAGCGGCGACTCGGTCGAGGCGAGCACGCGCGCGGCATCGTCGGTGCGGTGCGCCGACAGATAGGCGTGCGCCGCGCGCAGCAGGTAGCCGTTGCGATTGGCGCCGCTGTTCAGCCCCGCGAGCTCCTCGTAGACCCGCGCCGCGCCCGCCTGATCGCCACGACTCTCGAGCGCCGCGGCACGGTCGGCCGATGGCGGCGGACCACCGCGTTCCACAAGACTCGGGCAGCCGCTCAGGAGGCAGGTCGCGAGCAGTGCGAACGCGGGGCGAAACATCCAGCGGGCAGGGAGCATCGGTAGATTATAGTGGTGAAGATGGCAGGTAGGCTGCAAGTCATCGCCACACCCATTGGCAACCTCGCGGACCTGAGCGCGCGCGCGCGCGCGGCTCTCGAGGCCGCGGACGTGATCGCCGCCGAGGACACGCGCCACACCCTGGCGCTCTTAAGGGCCTGCGGCATCGAGAAACCGCTCATTTCGCTGCACGGGCACAACGAATCGCAACGCGTGCCGCAGTTGCTCGCGCGGCTCGAGTCTGGGGAGAACGTGGCGCTGGTCAGCGATGCCGGCACCCCGCTGCTGTCGGATCCGGGATTTCAGCTGGTGCAGCGCGCCGCACAGGCGGGCATTGCCGTGCACACCATCCCGGGGCCGTCGGCGATCACCGCCGCGCTCGCGGTCGCCGGGCTGCCGACGGAGCGCTTCTGCTTCGAGGGCTTCCTGCCGGCGCGCGCGGCGGAGCGGCGCGCAGCGCTCGCGGGCCTGGCGCACGAAGCGCGCACGCTGGTGTTCTTCGAGGCGCCGCATCGGATTGCCGCCGCTTTGAGCGACATGGCGGCGGAATTTGGCGCGCAGCGCCGCGCCGTGGTCGCCCGCGAACTCACCAAGATGCACGAGACGCTCTACCGCGGCACGCTGCAGGAGCTCGCCGCGCGGGCGGCTGCGGACGAGAATTTTCAACGTGGCGAGATCACCCTGGTCGTGCACGGCGCTGCGGGCGCCGCCGCCGACGGCGTCGACGAGGCCCAGCTGCGCCGCACGGTGGACATCCTGTCGAAGGATCTGCCGCCGGGGCGCGCGGCCGCCATCGCCGCCCAGCTGACCGGCGCCAGCCGCGCCGCTGCCTATGCGCTGGCGACCCGCGGCGCAGCAGGCGACGAACCTGACATTTGACTTCGGCTGCCGCCCCCGTATCGTGCGCGCGAGAGTCGGCCGGGCAGTCGCTGCTTTGGGGGTAAAACCCTGCGGTGGAGGAAAGTCCGGGCTCCGGCGGATCGGGTGCCAGGTAACGCCTGGGGGGCGCGAGCCCACGGAAAGTGCAACAGAGAGCAGACCGCCTAAGTCCCTCACGGGACCGGCAAGGGTGAAACGGTGCGGTAAGAGCGCACCGCGTCGGTGGCAACACGCGACGGCACGGTAAACCCCACCTGGAGCAAGGCCAAATAGGGAAGCAGTCTTTCGCCCGCAAGGGCGGCAGGCAGCGCTGATCCGCGCGCGCTTCCGGGTAGGCCGCTAGAGGTTCACGGTGACGTGAATCGCAGAGGAATGATTGCCCTCGACAGAACCCGGCTTACAGGCCGACTCTTTATTCTTTGTTTATGAGCTGACGCGCAAGATATTCAAATCCCGACCATCTGCATCATGGTTACATATTGATGCAGATGGTGGGGCACATGAGAACCACACTGATCATCGATGAGGTGCTGCTGGAGCGGGCGCGTGAGCTGACAGGTCTGCGCGAGACAACCGCGCTGCTACACGCAGGGCTCAGGGCGCTGATAGAGCGGGCGTATACGCGGCGGCTCGTGGCGCTGGGGGGCACTGAACCCAAGGCTGCGGCGAATCGGACGCGCATCGCACGCTAGGCTTGCCGCGTGCTGGTAGACACCTCGATCTGGGTGGACCATCTGCGCCGGGGTAACGCCACGCTGATCGGGCTGCTGGAGCGCGGTGAGGTCTGGACTCATCCGTTCGTGATCGGGGAACTCGCGTGCCTAAGCCTGGTGCGGCGCGCTGAATTTCTGGAAGCGCTCGCGGGGTTGCCGCGGCTGCCGGTTGTGCCGCACGAGGACGTGCTGGCGATGGTGGCGACCCGGCGTCTCATGCGCCGCGGCCTGGGTTGGATGAGCGTGCACCTGCTGGCCGCCGCGGTGGTAGCGCAAATTCCGCTGCTTACGCTCGACGTGCGTCTGTCCGTGGTCGCCGGCGAATCCGGCCTCGGCTGGCCGTCGGCGTATTGAGCCACTGTTACTTGACCACCTTCAGCTGCGGGCGGCGCGAGCCGCCCTCTTCGGCGGGCGTGGGCCGGGTCGGCGGCTCCGGACCCAGATCCTGTTCGGAGAACACCATGCCCTCGCCGGTCTCGCGCGCATAGATGCCGAGCACTGCGCCGACCGGAAAGCGCACGTGGTGGATCACGCCTGCGAAGCGTGCGTCGAATTCGATTTCGTCGTTGCCCAGGCGCAGACGCTGCGTCGCACCCTCGCTCAGGTTGAGGACGATCTTGCCCTCCTTGACGTAGGCGCGCGGGACTTCGGCGTCGGCGTTGCCGGCATCGACGATGACGTGCGGCGTGTTGCCGCACTCGGAAATCCACTCGTGCATGGCGCGCAGCAGGTAAGGCCGCTTGGGTAACACCTTGTTCATGGCCGTAGCCGCATCTCCTGCTCCCGGTCAGAAAGGCTGTCGCGAAACGCCGCCCGCGCAAACACCAGATGCGCGTACTTGTCGATCGCCTGTGCCTGCGGCGGCAGCTCGATCTCGTAGTGCCGCAGCCGCCACAGTATCGGTGCGATGGTCGCATCGACCAGTGAAAACTCGTCCGAGAGGAAGTACGGCTTGACCTTGAACAGGTCCGTGCTCTGCAGGATGGTGTCGCGCAGGATCTTCTTCAGCTTCAGCGTCTGCTTCTTGTCCGGTTCCTGATCGATCTGGCGCGCGGTGCCGTACCAGTCGCGCTCGATGCGGTACAGGGCGAGGCGGAACTGCGCGCGCGACACCGGATCCACCGGCATCAGCGGCGGATGCGGGAAGCGCTCATCGAGGTATTCGATGATCACCCGCGAGTCGTACAGCACCAGGTCCCGGTCCACGAGCGT
>Ga0210384_10003585_pt1 | contig 17886 bp, 16 predicted proteins | sample IncBWH2MmetaG_FD_160574 | JGI IMG/M metagenome (GOLD analysis project Ga0210384, IMG submission 160574) | Forest soil microbial communities from Barre Woods Harvard Forest LTER site, Petersham, Massachusetts, United States - Inc-BW-H-2-M | ecosystem: Environmental > Terrestrial > Soil >...
GTATTCTGTTCGCTTGTAAGTACCGATGCAGATGGCCACGCGCACGGGATCGGTTTTTTGCTCGATCATTTCATGCACACTCCGTGGCTGGCACGGCGACGGCTTCTGCTTCGGCGACCGTGGAATCGAGGACGGGGCGGTTCAAGGGATCGGCAGCCATGATGGTTGTGACGCAGAGCGACCATTCGAGGCAGTTCTGCCAGAGGATGGAGCATTCGGCGAGATTGTGAATGGTGAAAAAGACCAGAAAGGCGAGTGGCCATAGGTCGGTAATCGACTGGGGATTCTGGGCGTAAAGAAGGGCGCGGCGCAGGCCAGTGCGCAAGATCCATAAGAAAAGAAGTAAGCCAACAAAGCCAAGACTCAGCGTGATTTCCAAATAACCGTTGTGGGAGTAGCTGGGAGACCAGCCGATGTTGTTTTCAACCACGGAAGCTTCGGAAGAGGCCCCTTCCCAGAAACCAGAGAAGCCGTAGCCCAGGATGGGCCGCTCAAGAATCATGGCAGCGATCGATCCCCAGAGTTCCGTGCGGCCGGTGAGATCGGACGAGCGTCCCATGGAACCGGTGAGCGACCCAACGCTGACGCCGGTAGCGCCGAGAAGAAGCCCGGCGACAAGTAGTAGGGGGAAGAGCACCGGAACGAGCAGTTTGTAACGGCGATAGATGGCACGGAAGGCCCAAACGATGAGGAAGGTGACCGCGACGGTAACGACAGAGGTCATGGAATTGGAATAAAGAACTAGAGCAGCAAACAGACTGAGTGAGAGCGTCCTGATGATTTTGAGGAAGCGCGTTTGTTCGGGGATATACCACTCGATTAGGAGAGCGAGTGCCATGGCGGCGCCGAGACGATTTTTATGGTTGAACACGCCGCGTGCAGACACACCACCGGTGGACATGAGGACGCCGTGGCCAAGAATTATGATGGCGACTGAGAGGGCCGCGGCCAATCGCAGAGCCCAGCGAAGCAGTCTGAGTTGATCCAGCATGGTGAAGCGGGCGGCGAGAACAATGCCGAAAAGGCAGGTACCGGCGAGAGCGACCCCACGGCGGAAAACGTGATCCGGTGCTTCCGCCCATAGCGAAGAAGCGATGGCAAGCAGAAGGAGGGCAAGGATCGCAGGTGTGCGGCGAATGGTCCAGATGGTGCTGCGAGATTCGATGAGGGCAACAGCGGCGACTGCGAGATAGAGAACGGCCAGGAAAAGTTGCGTGCGGGGGTCGCCGTCTGCGGCGCTGTCGGACCCTCCTCCGGCAGAAAGGAAACGCCACATCGCTCCTGAGAGGATGAAGGCGGTGCCGCACAGAATTAGTTTTTGGATTATTGCGCGGTTGAACATGAGTTGATTTTTTTCTGCAAAAAAGAAATCAGGACGCGGTAGGCGCACCGGTCATCACAGCCGTGACCGCCGGGCCTGAGCGACGAGACAGGATGAAAACAGCCACGGCGACTCCGCAAAGCAGGAGGCCGTCAGAGGCAACGCTGGACCATGCCGCGCCGCGCCAGGAATACGAAGGAATCAGCCAAAGATTGATGAGGACGTTGAAGACAGCGACACCGGCCTGCAGTGAAGTGCGCACGGCCTGGTAGCCCGAACCAGTTAGTGTGTCTGACAAGAAATAGTGCAACGACTTAAACACCGGAAGGAGTGCGAGCCAGCGGAGCGCCTCGGCGGCGGGCGTGTATTCCGGCCCTAAAATACGGGGCACGAGATTAGCGGAGATGAGCAAGACCGCACAGATGGCGACGGCATAAGCGAGCGCCCGCAAGAGCAAGGGCTTGGCATACTGCAGGGCGGCGGAGATGCCGGAGCTACCGGCACGGAAGAAGTTGGGATAGGTGGCCGAAAGAAGCGACGAGATGGGGACAAAACTGACGTCCACGAGGCGATAGGCAGCGCCGTAGATGCCGGTGGCTTCGAGGGTACCGAGACGAGCGAGCATGGTTTTGTCGATGTCGTTGTAGACCGTTTGGGCGGTTTGGCTGACGGAAAAGTAGAGGCCCTCGCGCACTTCAAGATGGGAAATCGAATGGCGGAAAATTGGGCGCCCGAGGGCTGTGCTGACCAGGATGGACCCAACAATTGCCGCACTTGCAGTGCAGGTGAAGTAGATGTAGCCCCACTGTAGCGGGGAGGGGTGCGGGTGAACAGCGATGAGCAGGATGGCGCCCAGTAGACGGCTGGCACTCATAAGGACATTGAGGATGGCGGTCCAGTTGAGACGATCGAAGGACTGAAAGGCTTGACCTGAGATGGTGACAATGTTGAGAGCGAAAAGGTCGGAGGCGCCGACGAGTGCGATCAGCAAGAGCGGAATTTGTGGCGGCAGCGCGAAGCGCGAAACGGCCAGCACCAGAAGAAGAAGGATGGAGCCACAGATGGCGGTAGTAACGAGAGCCCTTCCCCAGTAGGTAGGAAAAAGAGATTTGTCGCGGGAAACGTTTTTGACAAGGAGATTGCCGCTGCCCAGCGCGCCGAAGGGGTAAACGATGGCGACGAGAGCGACGACGCCGACGAAGGCGCCGTAATTGCGGACGCCCAGTGAGCGGGCGATTTCGATGAAATAGAGGGCCTGAATGACTAGGCGTAAGCCCTGGCCGAACATCATCCAGCCGGTGTTACGAACTAGTGGGGAATTAGAGAACTTTTTGATCATTTTCGATCCGAGCTGTTTAACCATAGAGAAGTTCGTGAGTTGGCGACTGGCCCTCGGTGGAGAACCGCGAAACACCCATGGCTTGCATGGCCACGCAGAATAGGTAAGCGGGGTTCAGCAGAAGATAGCGGCGCCAGAGTCGGCGTGGCTCCGATTGCAGACGGAAGAGCCATTCGAGGCCCGCATCCTGCATCCAGCGCGGGGCTTGAGGGCTGATGCCGGCAAGGAAGGGGAAGGCGGCGCCAACGGCGAGAATAGGCATCTCCAATTGATCGCGAAATTCGTACGCGAATGCTTCCTGACGGGGGCAGCCGAGGCCGACGAAAGCGATGGCGGCTCCGGAGCCGCGAATCTCTTGGGACAATTCGATTCTTTCTTCCGGGCGGAGGCGGCGGAATCTGGAAGGCTGCATCCCCGCAATGATCAGACCTGGATAAGTCCCTTCGAGCTTTGCGCGGAGGCACGCGAGAACTTCTGGCGTGCTTCCATAAAAATAGACGGGAAGTTTTTCGACTGCGGCGCGGGCGCAGACTTGGCGCGTTAAATTGGGCCCGTACACGCGATCGCGAAGGCCGGCGCGATAAAGCCAATTCAAGACCCAGCGAACGGGTTGGCCATCGGGCACGAGCAAGTCGAAATGATTGAGGCGGAATTTTTGTTCGCGATCGAAGACCCCGGTCATCAGCCCGTGAACGGCCAGGGCAGAGATGGCCGCGCCGCGGCGAGCCCGAGCAGCGCGAACGACAAAATCGACCGCGCCTTCGTAATCGGCGATGTTCATCAGGATACCTAAGACGTTACGTTTACCGGCGTCGAGCATTGTCCACTCCAGCGTTCGACATTGAAGTCGTAAATCTCTTTGAGTATGCGTGGAACGTCATACTGCAGTTGCCAATGGGGGTAGTGCTTCTGGAAATGCGAGAGGTCACTGATCCACCACATATGGTCGCCGCGCCGGTTTTCCTCGACATAGTTGGTATTGAGCTTTTTGCCGGTGATGTGTTCGCAGAGGGCGATGGCTTCGAGCATGGAGCAGTTGCTGCCGCGACCACCGCCGATGTTGTAGACCTCGGCAGAACGCGGGTGTTCGAAGAAGTAGTGGAAGGCACGGATAAGGTCGGCGCTGTGGATATTGTCGCGAACCTGTTTTTTCTTGTAGCCGAAGATGGTGTAGGGAGTCTCGGTTACCGCGCATTTCATCAGATAGGCGAGAAAGCCGTGCAGCTGCGTGCCGGAATGATTTGGACCAGTGAGGCAACCGCCGCGAAAGCAGGCGGTTTTCATTCCGAAGTAACGGCCGTATTCCTGAACGAGAAGATCTGCGGCTAGTTTCGAAACACCGAAGAGGCTGTGCATGGTGTGGTCAACGGACATGGATTCGGAAATTCCGTGCGGACCGTACAAGTGAGAAGGGGGCAACTCCCAGCGAGACTTGAGTTCGACGAGGGGTAGGCGATTGGGCGTGTCACCGTAGACTTTGTTAGTCGACATGTAGATGAAGACCGCCTCGGGAGCGAAGTGGCGAGTAGCTTCGAGTAAGACCGAAGTGCCGTTAGCATTGACGGAAAAGTCCACCGGAGGATTGGTTGCGGCCCAGTCGTGAGACGGTTGAGCGGCGCAGTGAATGACGAGGGAGATGTCGTGGCCGAAGTGCGCGAAAATTTCGGAGATGACGGCATGGTCACGAATATCGACATCAAGATGGTCGTAACTAGGAACCTCACTGCGGAGGCGATCGCGCACCCAACGTGTGGAAGCTTCTGGGCCAAAGAAATCGGCACGCATGCCGTTGTCGACGCCGACCACGTCGAAGCCCAAGTTGGAGAAGTACAGGACGGCTTCGGAACCGACGAGTCCGGCAGAACCGGTGATGATGGCGACGCTCATGCGTGGACCTCTCTAGCTGGCTGGTTTGTGGAAACGGATGAAGTGGCATGAGTGCCGCTGGCGCTCTTGGTGGAACGGTAGATCCGCATCAGCGCGTCGTAGTTCTTTTCAGCGGTGTAGGCTGTTTCGTACTGACGACGCGCTTCCTTGCCCATCTGGGCAAGACGAGGGGGATGTGCCCAGGCCCATTCGACGCAGTAAGCGAGTTCTTCGGCGTTGCCCGGTGCAAAATGAAGACCGGTTCGGTGATGATCGACAATTTCCCGCATGCCGCCGAGGCCGGAACACACAACAGGAGTGCCACAAGCAAAAGACTCGGCGATGCTCATGGGAAAACCTTCGTAGCAAATACTGGGAAGAATGGTGAAGGCGGCGTTCTTGATGGCGTTGCGGGTAGCTGCAGCGGGGAGCCAACCTTTGAAGGTAACGTTGGTGAGGTTACGTGCAGCGACTTCGGCCTGAAGGGATTGACGTAAAGGTCCTTCGCCAACTAGGAGCAGCGGGATTTTGGTGCGGAGTTTCTCCCAGGCGGCAAGAAGGGTGGGAATGCCTTTTTCGTGGGAGAGACGGCCAACGAATAGGGCGTAGTCGCCGGGTTTTTCGCGTTCCCCGGGATCTGGGGTAACGAAGTTGGGTTTGACGTGGAGCTTGTTCGCGGGAAGGCCACCCTGAATAAATTTGCGTCGAGCGAAATCGCTGAGGGTAATGTAACCGTCGACCTGATCATCCCAGGTGCCGCGATAGCGATGAACCTGCAACATCATAGCGACGGCAGCGGACATGGGACGAGAATCGCGGTAGCACCCGTGGAGAATGCTGCGCCAGAGTCCGCGATCCATACATTCCTCGCACACTTGGCCGTTGCGGGCGAGGGTCCAGCCGGGGCAGAGCAGGCGGAAATTGTGGAGCGTCTGCACAACCGGGACATCAAGCTCGCGGCAAGCTCTGTAGATGGAAGGGGAGATCATCATGAAAGTGTTGTGCACGTGGACGAGATCGGGCTGTTCGCTTCTGAGGAGTTCATGAACATCGCGCTTGCTGCGTTCGGAGTAGATGATGTCTTTGACCAGGAGCAGTTGGCGCGGCTTGGAGAGTTGGTCGAGTTCGTGATTGCTGCGGAAGTAGGTCAGCACCTGATGGCCGCGCTCACGGAGCAAAGTGGTCTCGGCAGCGACGACTACATCCTCCCCGCCGGATCGTTGGTACGCATTGTGAATTAAAAGGATTTTCATCTGGTCAGGCGGCGCCGGTGCCTTTCAGAACAGCGGGAATGGTGCGAGCTAGAATCTTGAAGTCGAGCCAGAGGGACCATTCGTCGAGATATTGAAGATCGAGCTTCATCCATTGGTCGAAGCTGATGGAATTTCTGCCGCTGATCTGCCACAAGCACGTGATGCCCGGACGAGTACTGAAGCGGCGGCGCTGCCAGTCTTCGTTGAAACCCTGATAATCCCTTACCGGGAGAGGGCGCGGGCCGACCAGGCTCATATCTCCTTTGAGCACGTTCCAAAGTTGCGGCAGTTCGTCGATGCTGGTGCGGCGGAGAAATTGTCCGAGCGGGGTGATGCGCGGATCGTTCTTGATTTTGAAGACCGGGCCAGACATTTCGTTGAGTTCCTCTAGTTGGTCGACCATGCTTTCGGCGCCCGGAATCATGGTGCGGAATTTGTAGATCAAGAATCGGCGCTTGTTGAAGCCAATGCGTTCCTGAAGAAAAAAGACAGGCCCGTCGGAATTGAGCTTGATGAGGATGGCGACGGCAGCGAGAAGCGGAGAGAACACGGCGAGGAGGATCGAGGCGGCGAGAAAATCGAGCGCGCGCTTGACCATTTGCGGCCAGCCGTACTGCGCCCCAGTGCTGACCTTGATGTGATGATCGCCACCGAAAGCTTCCGCGCGAGGCATGGCGTTTTGCAAGCCGAAAATGTCCGGATCAAAACGCACGATGATGCCGTGCTGTTCGCACATAGCGGCGACCTGGGCGGCGTATTCGTAGCAGGAACGTAACGGCAGGTAGATGGCAACTTCGTCGACAACATTGTTGCGGAGGAACCCGGGGAGACCTTCTAAGTCGCAGCTCAGTTCGTAGCCTTCGATAGCAAACTCGGCCATGCCGTGCCAGTAACTATCGGCGAAGCCGAGGTTGCGGTAACCCCATTCGGGTTTCTCTTCAATGCGGCGGGCGAAATCCATGGCGCGCGGATTCGTGCCGAGGATGAGGATGTTGCGGAGATTACGCCCGCGGAGGCGAAGTTCGGTGAGGAAGTGGCGGAGGACGGCGCGGCCAATCAACATCCCGCAGGAGCTGATGGCCCAGAAGAGCGCAAGGAACGATGGGCTCATCATGCGGATGGAAAAGGCCGCGGAAACGAGCAGGAGGCACATGGTAGAAAGCGTGGTGGCCTTTAGCTCACCGACGGTTTCTTCGCGACGAGTGGAGAGCCGCTTGGATTCGTACAGGCCGCACATGGCGAAGACAACGTGCCAGAGGTAGACGGTGACGGCCATGATGGCGAAGTTGGACAACTTGACGCGCAAGGACAAGAATTGCTGAAACCCGATGCTGTATTGGACGTGGGCGATGACAAAAGTGGCAAGACCGTAGGAGAGGACGGCCACGCCGAGATCGAACACCTTTAGTAGCGCCAGCAGAGTACGGCGGTAATTGACGGTCATGAGTTTTTGAGGACTGCGCTTAGGCAGGCTCGATGCGGTATCCAGCGACACGAATGGCTAGTGATCTGTGAATCAGATCTACGGAAATGACCAGACTAAGATCACCTTTGATTTCGGTGAGAATGCCTTGAATGCCATCCAGGCTTCCGCCACGAATACGGACGCGTTGCCCTATGTCGAGGAATGGATAAGGGCTGAAGGGCAATTTCTGATCGAGGATTGATTGCACGGCGGCGATTTGAGTTTCGGGGATGGTAACGCCCACCCCGCGAACCCCGACGAAGCTGGTAATCCCTTTGCAACGGAGTACGGCGATGCGGGTCTCGGGAGCTGAGTCCATCTGGGCGAAAACGTAACCGGGAAACAGCGGCATCTCAAGGACCCGCACGCGATCGCTCCATTGACGCGCGGACGTAAACAGGGGCAGAAAGGTTTGCAGGCCTTTGCGCTGAAGTTCGACGGCAGCTTTCCGTTCGTGGCGCGGCATGGTCTGGACGGCGTACCAAGCCAAGTCCAGCGCGGCGTTGTTTGCGACCTGCGGTGGCGCCGTGAGTAAGGCCGATTGTTCAGTTACTGTCATTTGGACAGAGCTCCGCCAATGTAACTCCCAACTGCTGTGGAAACCCCAACGCCTCCGGATGGATCCTCGACTGGAGGAGGCGCTTACAAAAGCTGGTACAAAGACTCGGGAATGGGAAAGGTCCTCTTGTTGAAGACCGCTCCCAAAATCTTTACGTTTGCCGCGCGAAGATTCTCAGCCACCCGGACAGCGGCTTCGCGTTTTGTGGAATTGGCTTCGAGCACGAGGACGACACCATCGGCCAGCTGACCGAGAGCGACGGCATCCGCATAAGTGCCGAGCGGCGGAGCGTCCAGCAGAACGTAATCAAATTCGTTGCGTAGCTCCTGAATGCGGGATTTCATTTCTTCGGAATTAAGCATGCCGGTGGATTCGTTTGCAGCGGAACCACACGAGAGCAGCCAAAGATTTCTGGGCAGCAAGGGCTTGGCAAAATTACGCACAGGCCCTTCCTTGCGGAGGGAATCGGAGAGACCGTAGTGATTCGCTGTGCCGAAGGCTTCAGGAAGCGAAGGCGCGCGGAAGTTTGCGTCGACGAGACAGACGGAGCCGGAACTGTTGTGCGCTAGCGTGTGCGCGGCACCGATACAAATGAGACTGCAGCCACTGCGGGAATCGACGCTGGCAAAAAGAACCACGCGGTGAGGTGCACCGCTGAGAAGAAATAAACTCTGCACAAGCTTGAGAGATTCTTCTTGAGTGATTCTGTCGACGTCGACGCCGGTTGCGGCTGGAGCTTTGCTGTTGCGAGCGGGGCGCGGACTGACAACTGTCAGAAGTGTGCGCCCATCTGGAGCCGCGTCGGGAATGTTGCGCTGTGCCTGGCGCAAAAGTTCGTAGTTTCTGCTCATTGTGGATTCCTTCTGGGGCCTGGACGCAGTTTGGTTTTTGCTTTTTGTGGTTGTTGAACTTGTGCCAATGGATTGAGTTCGCGGGAATCATTCTGAGCCGGGGCATCCACTGACTTGGAATTCGTCTGGTCGGGCTCCGTGGCGACCGAGGCGCGATTCGAACGAATCTTGGCTAGGGGAAGTGGCGCGATCAGAGCGAAGACGGTAAAGGCCGCGAGGCGCCGGCGGAACGAGCCAAAAAACTTCCAAGGCGATTGGATGTGAGCTGGAAACACCAGCTCGCCGGTGTGGGCTGCTGCTTCGACGGCGTGGGGCCGCAAATCGAGGTCTCGCAGTACCTCGTAGACTACCGAATGGCCGATACTTCTCTGACCCAGAGCGCAGCCGAGGGACATGGCGTTGAAACACAGATTATTGATATTGCGGGGTATGCCTTGTGAGTTTTTGGCCAGCAACGCGTATGCGTGGTCGGTGAAAATCGGGCGCCAACCTTTGTGGCCGGCGACGCGGAGGCGGTGCTCGATATAGGCGCGCGTTTCTGCCGCGTTGAAGGGGTTCAGTCGAGCAACGATGGAAATGCGCTGACGAAATTGAATCATGGAAGAAGAGCTGAGACGGTCAGCGAGTTGCGGCTGACCAGCGAGGACAATATGAACCAACTTTTCGCGGGAGGTTTCGAAATTGGAAAGCATGCGGAGAACTTCGAGGACGTCTTCGCCAAGAGCCTGAGCCTCATCGATGACGATGACAACCTTTTTTCCGGAGGCGGTTTCGCGCAGCAGGACGTCGTTAAGTTTCAGTTGCATGGCAGCGACGTCGTCGCCGTCATCGGAAATGCCGAGATCGGCGAGCAAGCTACGCATGAGTTCTTGCCGGGTGAGTTGCGGCTGAAACAGGAAAACCGTACGCGCGGAAATATGGATTTTCTCGAGCAGGTCGAAGAGCAGGCTGGTTTTGCCCATTCCGGGATGGGCGATGATCGCGGTGAATCCACGATTCTGCAAGACGCCGACCATGACGCTGGCCATAGCCTCGGAGTGCGTGGGGCTCAGAAACAGATAGCGCGGGTCGGGCGTGACGCCGAAGGGTTGCTCCGCGAGCTTGTAGAATTCCTCGAACATGTTTTCTAAGCCGCCCGTCTCGGTACCGAGGCCAGTACAGGAATGTTCAGAGTCTTAGTGACTTCTTCCGGCGAACGGAAAGAAGAGTCTATGTATTCCACGATGAAGCCGCTGGAGGCACCCGCGATTAGTGCGAACAGAAAGCCGAGCATGGCAAAAGTGAAGGGGTTGATCGCGGGCAAAGCTGGGACCACGGGAGGCACGGCGATGGCGACGTCAGCGATGCGGCGTTCGTCGAGGGCATCGGAAGTACGTTCCTGCTCTCGCTTGGTGAGGTAGAGAAGATAGTTGGATTCGTCAGCCTTGGCTTGGCGAAGCAGCGAGCCTTGTTTGACAGCTTTCGCATCCAGATCGTTCATTTGCAGACGAAGGCTCTTGAGACTGTTGGTTGTGGCAGCGGCGGCGGCTTTCTGACTGACTAAATCGGCCTGTGTGTGTGCGTAGTCCTGACGCAGAAATTCGCGGGTGGGGTCGCGGTCGGTAGTTTCGTTTTTGTAAATCATCTGCTTGGCATGCGCAATCGCGGCCTGGGTCTGCGCAATTTCTTCGTCGGCTTCGCGGACGAGGGGATAGGAGTCGTTGAATTTCACGAGGAGTTGGGTGCGTTTGACCTGAGATTCCAGGAGGCTAGCTTCAAGATTCTGTAGCAAACTATTTGCGGCATTTGTGGTTTGCTGCGTGACAATGCGCTCCGGTGTTTCCTGCAATTGTTTTTCCAGGCTCGCGAGACGCGCTTCGTCGGCGGCAATGGCCTGCTCGGTGGTGTGAAGAGCAGCTCCAGACATAGCGACTTGTTGGGCGAGGAAGGGGCGCATGGCGTCGGGAGCGGCTACTCCTTGTTCGCGGCCAAAATTGGCGAGTTTGGTTTCGACTTCGGTAAGATCCCGGTTGTACTTTTCGGTTTGTTCGGCGAAGAAGTTGGAGGTGCCAACGGGCCTGCGAAGAAGCAGCCGTTTGGAAAGGTAGAGTTTTCCGAGATTCTGCAAAACACAAGCGGGAGTTTCAGGGCTACCGATGGAGCCGAATCTTACGTTGATGACGTCGGAGCCTTTTTCCGCTTCGGCTTTAACAGCTTTGCCCACGCTGAAGGCAGCCTTTTCCAATTTAGCGGCTCGACGGCGCTCCGGATCGCTGGGAAGGAAAATGTCTGACATCCAGGACGAGCGCTCGGCAAAGCCGCAGGTTTGAGCGACCTGGCGCATCATGTCTTGTCCTTGGAGCAGCGCAATTTCTGAACTCACGACGTCGGCCGATGGCGCTCTGTTCGTGACCACGGCGGCATTTTGACCAGCGCTGATCGTTGGGTCAGAGCGCGTTTGCTCAACGAGCACTTGCATTCTGGCGACGTAGTATTTCGAAACCCAGAACCAGGCGATCAGGATTGAACAGATGAAGACGCTGGCAAATACACCGATGACCAAGCGCTTGTGGCGAAAGATAGGGGAGAGAGCGTCTCGCAAGGAGAGCGCGCCCATCGAATCGTTGTTGCCATTTTGGTGTGAATGCGTCATTGCTCTTTCCTTCGTGCTCCGGTTGATAGGGATTAGTAGACCGACGGCGTTGTGTTGAGCGGTACGCCGATGGAATACGGGATATATTTCCGAATCTTTGTGATGGTTTTTTCGGGAACAAAAATCATGTCGCCGGGGTGCATCTCCAAATCCTCGTTGACGTTTTTACCGTGAAGAAAGTCTTTCATCTTGAGCTCCCTAGCTTCGACCCAACCGGTTTGTGCCCGGCGATACAGGAACACCTGGGTTTTTGCGGTTGGAAGAAATCCACCGGCCACAGCGATGGCTTCGGATACGGTGAGGTCATACCGGAGATCGTACTGGCCCGGCTTACCGACTTGTCCGGTGACGATGAAGTAGGCCTTCTGAAAGTCGGTGAGGTCGATATCAATGATGGGATCGCGGAGAATTTTCGAATAGGTATTCTTGATGGCCACGACCGCTTCCGGCAAGGTCAGACCGAGAACGTTAAGGCTGCCGACGCCTTGTAAGGTGATGAAACCGTCCGGCTGCACCGTAACGCTTTGGTTAAACTCGGGCGAAAGGGCGAAGGAAAGAGACAACACGTCACTTCGGTTGAGGCGGTACCGAGGGTATCTTTCGGCGGGCACGGGATGTTCGACGCCGGAGTTCCCCGCAGGACCTTTGGCGACAATCGTGGATGCGGCCTCGCCTCCGGACGCCGAATGTGCGGGCTGCTGTGCGTAAAGATTCGCGAACGGGCTAAGAAGTCCCGCCAGAATGAACGCAAGCGAAGCCAAGTTGCGTAGATAACTGACGGGAGAGAGAGACCGTAGTAGAGGCCGAGGTATTTTCGTGCGCATGCGATTACGACAAGATTTGACGGGGGAGAATCGCGCCGGAGGCAGGGAAAAAAACGGCGCGCAATAGACGATAGAACCGGAACCGGGTGGTGCCGCATCGACGGCTCGAGCATCGAGAGATCGACGACTGGAAGTTCTAGCGCAGATCACCTGCATCCTCCCCAAGCCTCCGTTTGGCCAGAAGCACCGACCGAGCGGAATCGGATGCTGGGAAGGCGAGGGGGGAAGCTTCCAGCGGGATAAGAACTACCAGAGCTAAGCGGGGCGGTGCAACTGAACAGTCGGACAGGTCACTCGACCTGTCCCTCCGCGCAGGAGAAGATTTTGGAAAGACTTGCGCCGTTAGAAGCTCCCTTCCATATAGTGCCAAAGACCTCTTTGTGATTCACAAAAGCTTATGGACCAATGGTGCGCCAAAAAAATCGTGTGCGGTAGCGAAGAGCAAAGGGACTCATCTATATTGCTCCCTGTTCTTTACATCGCGATAGACGGGGAACACTTCAGGCCCGGGTTCGCGACAACCGATGGCGTTCGAAAGACAGGCCAGCCGAAAATAGTTTACTTTCTCGCCGGGCAGCATCGATCGCTCACCAGCTCCAGCTGGAATCCATTTGAGAACTTCAAAAGCAAGTTCGGTTGCTAGACAACGTAGTTGAAACGATTTATATTCACGCCGCTTTGCAGTTTCGACGCCCGGTTCAGGAGCGCGCGTGAAAAATAGGTTTAGCTTTTTTCTGGTGTTTTCTTCCTTCCTCGGGTTTTTTGCGTTTGCTCAAGATTCCAAGTTTCGTCCGAACGACCAACAGATTCCCGTTCCCGATTGCCTGGAAATCAAAGGACTTTGGGAAGGCGGCCACACACCTTGCAGCATCGAAGATCACGACATTTGGCTCAAGGATATTACGCACTGGCGCAGTGAACGGCGCATCCGCACCGGCTATAACGGGTCGCGCTATGAAATGCCCGAATTGCTTTGGACCCAGTCAAGTTTCATTCAGCCGCAAATGATGGTGCAGGACCGCTATTTTTACGACCAGGTCGCGGGCAAGTACACCGTGGATCGCTACCTCGATGATCTGCAGAAACGATACGGCGGAATCGACGCGGTCCTGATCTGGCCGACCTACCCCAACATGGGCATCGACAACCGCAACCAGCACGACATGATCCGCTGCATGCCCGGCGGTGTGGCTGGTGTGCGGCAAATGATTGCGGACTTTCACGACCGTGGAGTTCGCGTGCTATTCCCGATGATGATGTGGGATCAAGGAACACGCCAGCCGGACAAGCCGTGGACCGAAGAAATTGCCGAGCTGATGAAGGAAATTGGCGCCGACGGAATAAACGGCGACACGCAAGACGGTGTTCCACTGGCCTATTCTTACGCCGCGGACAAAGTAGGCCATCCGCTGGCATTCGAACCTGAAGGTGGTCCTTCCGACGAAGCGTTGGCGTGGAACCTGATGACCTGGGGCCAGTATCAGTATCCCTTTACGCCGCTGGTGGACCGCTATAAATGGCTGGAGACCCGCCACATGGTGAACATTTCTGACCGCTGGAATCGAAGCAAAACCAACAATCTTCAATTCGCGTTTTTCAATGGAGTCGGCTGGGAGAGTTGGGAAAATATCTGGAGCATCTGGAACGGCATTACGCCGCGCGATGGGGAGGCGACGCGCCGTGTGGCGACTATTGAACGCGCGGTCGCGGAATACTTAACGAGCCGCGATTGGGAGCCGCTGTCAGCAATGCGGCGCCACGGGATCTTTTCAAGCCGCTGGCCGCTCAACGGGCGCACCGTTTGGACGATCGTGAATCGTAACGAATATGATGTAGATGGCCCGCAGATGGAAGTTTCCGCCGCGCCGCGAATGCGTTACTTTGACCTCTATCACGGAGCGGAAATCCAGGCGCAGAAGGATCCGAGCGGAAAACTGGTATTGAGTTTTCCGATCGAAGCGCACGGTTACGGCGCAATCCTTGCCACGTCTTCCGATCCCGACGCAAAAATGCAGAAGTTGCTGGCGGCCATGAAGCAATTGACGGCGAAACCTCTTTCGACCTTTTCGAATGAGTGGAAAGTCGTGAATCAGCAGATTGTGCCGATTGCCGCGACAAATGCGGTTCACAGCGATCCAGCGGGAATGATTCACATCCCCGAAGCGGATTTTCTGTTCAAGGTCGCCGGCGTCGAAATCGAAGGATTCAACGACATCGGCGTCGATGTGCAGTATTCCTGGGAAGATACCCCGCGCCGCTTCCATGAACATCCCATGCACATCAAGTCCTTCTATATCGATAAATATCCGGTCACCAACGCCGAATTCAAAAAGTTTCTGGACGCCACGCACTACCATCCCAAAGACGACCTTAATTTTCTGCGCGATTGGAAGGATGGAAATTTTCCGGCCGACTGGGGCAACCGTCCGGTGACGTGGGTTTCCATCGAAGACACGCGCGCGTACGCGGCGTGGGCAGGGAAGCGCTTGCCGCACGAGTGGGAGTGGCAATACGCGGCGCAAGGCACAGATGGGCGCTTGTATCCCTGGGGCAACCAGTGGGACGCGAGCGCTATTCCGGAACCCGAAAAGGGCCGCACCATGCGCGGACCCGACGCAGTGGACGCGCATCCAAGCGGCGCCAGTCCTTTTGGGGTTATGGATCTTGTTGGGAACGTGTGGCAATGGACGGAAGAATTCAGCGACGAACATACTCGTGGAGGCGTACTGCGGGGCGGCAGCTACTACCAGCCGCAGGGTTCTATTTGGTATTTTCCGCAAGCGTACAAACTTACCGACCACGGGAAGCTGTTGATGATGTCACCGAGCATGGATCGGTCTGGCGCGGTAGGTTTCCGGTTGGTGCAAGATGCCCGCTAAAACGTTTCAAGGCCGACCCATTCGCAGCCCGCACACCGCGACTATCCTATACTCGAAAACTTAAACAATGACACCTCCGGTAACAATGCGGCAGATCGCCGAACGAGCGGACGTTTCGATAGGCACGGTATCGCATGTGATCAATGACACCGCGCGAGTCCGCCCGAAGCTGCGTCAAAGGGTTCTCGATGCAATCCGCAGCCTCGGATTCCAGCCGAGTGCGCTTGCGCAAGGTCTACGAACCAACCGAACGCGCATGTTAGGAATGCTCATTCCGGACATCACCAATCCTTTTTTCCCGAGCGTCGTGCGTGGAGTGGAAGACGTCGCGTTCCAGAATTCCTACCGGGTTATCTTGTGCAACACCGACAACGATCCCGCCAAGGAATCGTCGTATTTCAACGAACTTCGTTCCTATCGTCCCGCGGGGCTTCTCCTTATTCCGGCGGTCGGCACGGACATGACTTCGTTGCTGAAGCCGGGGATGCCTGGCATACCGCCGGTGGTGTGTCTTGATCGCTGCCCGGATGGATGGACGGGCGACGCGGTTGTGGTAGGAAACGCACTCGGTGCGTATCGCGCTACAAAATATTTGATACATGCTGGCCACCGGCACATCGCGGTAATCACCGGCCCCTCGCGGCTGGCCAACGCAGTAGAACGCTTGACCGGTTTTCGAAAAGCCTTGAAAGAAGCGGGTCTAACGTTGCCCACGGAGTTTGTGCAGGAAGCGGCGTTTGATACGCCCAGCGGCTTTCAAGTTGCCAAGCGCTTGTTGCGCATGCTGCCGCGTCCGACGGCGATTTTCGCTTGCAACGACATGATGGCCTTGGGCGTCCTCCATGCCATTCACGAGTTCGGGATTCGCTGCCCGGAAGAACTCTCGCTGGTCGGGTTCGACAATCTGGAATTCTGCGAGTACACAAGTCCGGCGCTGACCTCCGTGTATCAGCCTGGTTATCAACTGGGCGCGACGGCAGCGAACCTGCTGGTGGAGCGTATAAAAGGGCTTCAGGAAGCACCGAAGCACGTGGTATTGGAAACGGAACTTAAGATTCGCAACTCGGTTGTGCCGGTGCAACATACAGCTTCCGGCCAGAGCCGGAAACAGCGCGCTCGGCGGAATAACTGCAGGAAGTTTGCGTCGGCACGCTAGTTGGCCCGGCGAGTGTCCCCTCTCGTGGAACCAGTAGATAGCGAACGCGATCCGAAACCAGCGACGGGCCAAAATTGCTTGACAGCATTACTGCCACGGACTAGTCTGTTCGAAATTTGAAACGTTTAATTTTGCTTCACTCTGTGGTCGGGGCCATTCTTTCTAGGTTTCAATCGCTTTGGTGGGCGTCGCTCGTTCGAGCGCTGCTTTCCCAATGTTCGCTCGTATCGCTTAGCGGCGCTTCTTCGACGCTGCGTCCAAATGGGCGGCCGCTCTAATTCTGGCAACATGAATCATTGGCAGGTGTCGGCCCGATGCGGATTGGAGTCCTTGCCGGGAGCGGCGTTGACAACGCGGGCAGGGCAAAGACACTGGGTGATTGGGATGTGATCAGGAATCTTGGCTTTTACCGCCCGTTGGTGTCCAAAGCACTCCTGCCGGTGGCCGCTTTCTTCACTATCTAACCTCCGCACCAAAACATGCGGTTTCGCGGCAGGCGCTTTACAGGTTGTTCCCGATGGTCGCGGTTGACCAAGCGGAGGATCATCAGGCCGTCCCAATCCAAACGGCCGTCCCAGCCTGCTAGTCCGAAGGTGGCGCCCAGATGTTTGCTAATCCCGCTGATTTTGTCCGGCTCAATCAATTTGCCTACAGTTTGGTCGGAGGATCGTTCGTGCTGTATGTTATCGATTTTACGGTTCGACACTAGAGGGTAGCCTTCGGGTGTCCAACCTTTCCCGCTTAACGCAATATCGATTGTGTCTTTCCGTATTGGAGCCGCGCTCAACGGCGAGAACCTGGTGCCGGGTGAGCAACACGCATTTGCCCGCTCTTTCGTTTGCAAGTATTGTGAGTCCTTGCTTTCTAGGGGACGAACGACTTGCTACCTTCCTTCACGCGAAAAATATTTCCATCGATAGCCTTGTTGTTCGGCGTGTGCCTGGGGTTGCGCGCAGAGCCTCGACTTCCGCATTTGTTCAGCGACCACATGGTTTTGCAGCGCGACGTCGCGGTGCACGTCTGGGGCTGGGCCGATCCCGGAGAAGCGATTGAAGTCGGGTTAGCTGGCGCGTCAACTAAGACCACGACGGCGCGTGATGGACGTTGGACTGTTTCGTTGCCTGTGCTTGCTGCGGGGGGACCGTTCGTGCTTGAAGTTCGCGGCAAGAAAACCTTGCGCGCGAAAGATGTGATGATTGGCGAAGTCTGGGTGGCTTCCGGCCAGTCCAACATGACCTACGCTCTTGCGGGAGCGGCGAATGCGGCTGAGGAAATTCCGAAGGCCAATGATCCCGACCTGCGATTTTTCACCGTGCCGAAGAAAATCGCCCTCGAGGCACAAGCAGACACGCTACCGGCTGCGTGGGAAATTTCCAGCAGCGATGCCGCAAAGAAATTTTCTGCCGTGGCGTATTTCTTTGCGCGCGATTTGCGTCGCAGTCTGGGTGTCCCCGTGGGTGTGATTTTGAGTTCCTGGCCGGGCACGCAAGCCGAGGAGTGGACGGCGCCGGAACTTTTGCGCGCCGATCCTGTGCTGCAGCCCATTACCGCGCGGTGGGACGCCGTTTCCGCCGAGCAGAAACAGTTTGCGGCTGGCGGCCACAAATTTTCGCTGGAGTTTGATGATTTCGAACTACTACCTGCAAATGTCGCTTCGACTCCGGCTGTGCTCGACAGCTTCGAGCAAGGAGCCGCGCGCAAATTTCCTGGCAGTAGCTGGTCGTACTCCTGGGAAGATGCA
>Ga0210384_10003586_pt1 | contig 17882 bp, 14 predicted proteins | sample IncBWH2MmetaG_FD_160574 | JGI IMG/M metagenome (GOLD analysis project Ga0210384, IMG submission 160574) | Forest soil microbial communities from Barre Woods Harvard Forest LTER site, Petersham, Massachusetts, United States - Inc-BW-H-2-M | ecosystem: Environmental > Terrestrial > Soil >...
GCATCGCAAGCTGGGCTCCGCCCATTTCCATCGAGAAGACGGCAACAGGCAAGCCGCTGTCGATCGCGACGTTTTCGCCGATGTTGATGGAGAACGCGGTCTTACCCATCGAAGGACGTCCGGCGACGATAATCAGGTCGCCCGGCTGTAAGCCGGAGGTCATCCTGTCCAGGTCGGCAAAGCCGGTAGGCACGCCGGTGATATCGCTGGTGTGGTCGCGGTTGTACAGTTCGTCGATACGCTCCACAACCTGCGTCAGCAGCGGCTGGATCGCGGTAAAGCCCTGCGCCCCGCGCGCGCCCTCTTCGGCGATCGCAAAAATCTTGGACTCGGCATCGTCCAGCATCTGCTTGACTTCCTTGCCCTGGGGATTAAAGGCATTGCCGGCAATCTCATCGGCGACGGTAATCAGTTTGCGCAAGACGCCGCGATCACGCACGATCTCTGCGTAACGCCGGATATTTGCCGCCGACGGGGTATTTTGCGCGAGCGCATTCAGGTAGCTCAGGCCACCGGCATCTTCGGCCTTGCCCAAGCCCGTGAGCGCTTCAAACACGGTAATCACGTCCGCCGGCTTGGAGCCATTGATCAGCTTGACCATGCACGCAAAAATAATGCGGTGGTCGTAGCGATAAAAATCGTCCTCCCGGATAAAATCCGCGATCCTGTCCCAGGCGGCGTTATCCAGCAGCAGGCCACCGAGCACAGACTGCTCTGCCTCTATGGAGTGCGGGGGAACGCGGATGGAGTCGAGTTGCGGATCAGAAGGTGCTTTCATGGCGCGCATTATACCTGCTAATTCAATATGGAAAGGAGCTGAAGTTGCGGCGAACAGCCGGTTTGTATCGAATACGGCACAGGACGTAAATTCGCCAAATTATTTTCCCGGAAAATTGACATTACAATAATTTCACGAACAGCGCCGCAAACTGCGAGCCCTGAAAAGATCGCAAGTGCCCACAAAAAAAGCCGGGCGAACCCGGCTTTTCAACATCAATGATGTTTAGTATTAAGCGTGCTCGCCCAATACCGAAACAGTTACCTCAACAACGACGTCAGTGTGCAAAGCAACGGACACGCCGTGATCGCCAACGATCTTCAATGGGCCAACCGGCATACGGATCTGCGCTTTTTCAACCGCGAAACCTTGCTTGCTCAACGCTTCAGCGATGTCGTGGTTAGTCACGGAACCGAACAAACGGCCATCGACACCGGACTTTTGCGAGATTTGAACAGTCAGACCGCTCAGTTTTTCGCCTTGCTTTTGAGCTGCGGCCAATTTTTCGGCTGCTGCTTTTTCCAGGTCGGCACGTTTCGCTTCGAATTCAGCGATCGCTGCCGCTGTCGCACGACGCGCCATGCGTTGTGGGATCAGGAAGTTACGAGCGTAGCCGTCTTTAACACGAACTACATCACCCAGGTTGCCGAGATTAACGACTTTATCAATCAGAATAACTTGCATATTTTTCTCCTAAACGTTCAGCCGTCAATTACGCTGTGTGCAGATCAGTGTATGGCAGCAACGCAAGGTAGCGTGCGCGCTTGATTGCTGTGTCAACTTGACGTTGATACAGGGCTTTAGTACCTGTCAGACGCGCTGGCATGATTTTGCCGTTTTCTTGCACGAAGTCTTTCAGTGTGTCGATGTCTTTGTAGTCAACTTGTTCTACGTGCGCAGCGGTGAAGCGGCAGAATTTCTTACGCTTGAACAGTGGATTTTGTTGCTGACGCTTTTGCTTCAGCTTGCTTTTATCAAATTTTTTACCGAATGCCATTTTTGGCTCCTAATCAAGTTGTGGCCTCAAATTCAACGATGTGAAATACGAGGCTTTTGCTATTGCGGTTCTTGCGCGACAAAAAACCGGTGAATGCCATGACTACGCCCAACTCTATCTCCATGAATCGTTTTGAAATTTCACCCGCTGCTATTGCGGCCATTTCAAATTCGACCAGGCGTTTTGTGTTGGCCTCTGTCTGCTGGGAGCTATGCATCAATACTGCTGAAGCTATTGGAATTCCGGCCGGCGTATAACGCAACGTCCCTTTTTCCGCAATACTGGCGACGACTCTAAGCTGGTTCACTGATTTCTGTTGCGTCCTCTAACAGGTTAAATTCTTAAGAATTAAGCTGCCGGCGCTTCAACGCGTTGAGTCTTGGCAGCATCTTCCTTCTGTACTGCCTTCATCATTGGCGAAGGAGCTGTTTCAGCTTTCTTCATTTTTACTGTGAGGTGGCGCAGAACGGCATCATTGAATTTGAATGCTGTTTCCAACTCAAGCAAAGTTTCAGCGTCGCACTCGATGTTCATGCAAACATAGTGAGCTTTCGCCAGCTTCTGGATCATGTAGGCGAGTTGACGACGGCCCCAGTCTTCCACACGGTGAACTTGACCGTTGCGGGCTGTAACGCTAGCTTTGTAGCGCTCAATCATTGCAGGCACTTGCTCGCTTTGATCTGGATGTACGATAAATACGATTTCATAATGACGCATATATTCTCCTTGTGGACAATAAAATAGCCCGCCTCGGCGTCAAGACGAGTGCGGGAAGAGGAAAGCCCACGACTATACTCGGTTTTGGCAATTTATTCAATAGCCTCCGCCGTTTATTCCCTGCGGCTCGCCGCCTCGTCGCCAGGCGCTCCGCTTGCAAGCAAAAAAAATTAGTTTTTTCCACAATTTCCTTGGTTTTCTTGCCTGGCACTTGCGTTTATCGCCATACTTTACGCTATACTGTACAAAAATACAGGCTGAGCATATAAGCAGCCTGTGCTTATATACACCGGCCCCATCATCAGAGAAAACACATGCTAAAACTTACTGCACGCCAGGAACAGATATTGACGCTGATCAAGGATGCCATCCAGAACACCGGCTTTCCGCCGACCCGCGCCGAGATTGCCAATGAACTGGGCTTTCGCTCCACCAATGCGGCAGAGGAACATCTGCAGGCGCTGGCGCGCAAAGGCGTGATCGAGATCGCACCGGGCACCTCGCGCGGCATACGGCTGCGCGAATCGGCGCACGACAGCGCCCGAACTACCGGCATGCAACTGGCATTGCCCCACCCTGCGCTGATGCAGCTCAGCCTGCCGTTGATAGGCCGCGTGGCGGCCGGCTCGCCCATCCTGGCGGAACAGCATGTGGACAAGACTTATACCGTCGATCCCGCCATGTTTTCCGCCACGCCGGACTACCTGCTGAAAGTGCGCGGCATGTCGATGCGCGATGCAGGCATCCTGGACGGCGATTTGCTGGCAGTCAAGAAATCCGATCAGGCCAAGAACGGCCAGATCGTCGTCGCCCGCCTTGGCGAAGACGTGACCGTCAAACGCTACAAGCGTACCGGCTCCATCATAGAACTGCTGGCAGAAAATCCCGACTATCCAAATATCAAGATAGGCGAGCAGGATGAAGATTTTTCACTGGAAGGTTTGGCGGTGGGCCTGGTCAGGGCCTGGACCTGACCCCCCATACTTGCCACAGACATCCCCTCCTGCGCGGGAGGGGCGACTATCCGAGGCCTGCCCCCCCACCGGTGGCAGGCATGGCGACACACTCCCCGACCCACATAGCTAGAGCGACGCTGCTGGCGCCGCCGCGCAGATACGCCACTGGGTTTTATTTCGCCATACGTCCATCTTCTATCACGCGCTGTAGCGAGAAATAAAAAAGCGCCCCGGCTTTATCCAGGGCGCTTTCAGCAAACAATCCAACAAGCAGCTTAGTGCTTCACAACGCCAGTGTCCACCTGGCCGTCAGCCTTGGCTGCCGTCGCAGCCACCGGCACCTCTTCCTCGACCAGTTCAACCGGCTGGCGCTCCAGCGCGATTTCCAGCACTTTGTCTATCCAGCGCACGGGAATGATTTCCAGCCTGTTTTTGACATTGTCCGGGATCTCAGCCAGATCCTTGGCGTTTTCTTCAGGGATCAATACGGTCTTGATGCCGCCGCGATGCGCCGCCAGCAGTTTTTCCTTCAGGCCGCCGATAGGCAGGACTTCGCCGCGCAAAGTGATCTCGCCTGTCATCGCCACATCTGCGCGCACCGGTATGCCGGTAAATACCGACACCAGTGCTGTCGTCATCGCGATACCCGCCGAAGGGCCGTCTTTCGGCGTTGCGCCTTCCGGCACGTGGATATGGATGTCGCTCTTCTCGAACACGTCGGCCTTGATGCCCAGGCGCTTGGCGCGACTGCGGACCACCGTGCGTGCCGCCTCGATCGATTCCTTCATCACGTCGCCCAGGGTGCCGGTGCGTATCACGCCGCCCTTGCCAGGCATGGAGACGGCCTCAATCGTCAACAGGTCGCCGCCAACCTCGGTCCAGGCCAAACCTACCACCTGGCCCACCTGGTTGTCCTTGACTGCCACGCCGAAATCGTAGCGGCGCACGCCCAGGAACTTGTCCAGGTTCTTGGAATTGATGACGGCCTTCTTGTCGCTTTTCTTCAGCAGCAGCATCTTGACGACTTTGCGGCAGATCTTGGAGATCTCGCGCTCCAGCGAACGGACGCCGGCCTCACGGGTGTAGTAGCGGACGATATCGCGCAGCGCGCTTTCCGATACGCTGATCTCTTCTTCTTTCAGGCCATTGTTCTTGATCTGCTTGGGCAGCAGATAGCGTTGCGCAATGCTGGTCTTTTCGTCTTCGGTGTAACCCGACAGGCGTATCACTTCCATCCTGTCCAGCAATGCCGGCGGGATATTGTAGGAGTTGGACGTCGCCACGAACATCACATCGGACAGGTCAAAATCCACCTCGATGTAATGGTCGGAGAAAGTGTGGTTCTGTTCCGGATCCAGCACTTCCAGCAAAGCGGAAGAAGGATCGCCGCGGAAATCTGCGCCCATCTTGTCCACTTCGTCCAGCAGGAACAGCGGATTGCGCACACCGACCTTGGACAGGCTTTGCAAAATCTTGCCCGGCATGGAGCCGATGTAAGTGCGGCGGTGGCCGCGAATTTCTGCCTCATCGCGCACACCGCCCAAAGCCATGCGCACAAACTTGCGATTGGTGGCGCGGGCGATGGATTGGCCGAGTGAAGTCTTGCCGACACCCGGAGGGCCGACCAGGCACAAGATAGGCGCCTTCAGCTTGTCCACGCGCTGTTGCACGGCGAGATATTCCAGGATGCGTTCCTTGACCTTGTCCAGGCCATAGTGGTCGTCTTCCAATACCTTCTCGGCATTGCTCAGGTCGTTATTGACCTTGGATTTTTTCTTCCACGGCAGGTTGACGATGGTGTCGATGTAGTTGCGCACAACGGTCGCTTCCGCAGACATGGGCGACATCATCTTCAGTTTTTTCAACTCATTCTGGGCCTTATCGCGTGCCTCTTTAGGCATTTTTGCAGCGATAATCTTCTTCTCCAGCTCGTCGATGTCGGCACCTTCTTCGCCTTCACCGAGTTCTTTCTGGATCGCCTTGACCTGCTCGTTCAGGTAGTACTCGCGCTGGGATTTTTCCATCTGGCGCTTGACCCGGCCACGGATGCGTTTTTCCACTTGCAGGATATCCAGCTCGCCTTCCAGCTGGCCCAGCAAATGCTCGAGGCGCTTGGCGACGCTGAAGATTTCCAGGATGACTTGCTTTTGCTCCAACTTCAAAGGCAGATGCGCAGCAATGGTGTCTGCCAGGCGTCCGGCATCGTCAATCCCAGCCAGCGAAGCCAGGATTTCAGGCGGAATCTTCTTGTTCAGTTTGACGTATTGGTCGAATTGCTGAACGATGGCACGGCGCATCGCTTCCACCTCGGAATCGTCGCCCTCTTCCAGCTCTACTGGAGTCAGGTCGGCGATGAAATGGGATTCTGTTTCGGTAATTTTATGGATGCGAGCACGTTGCGCGCCTTCTACCAGCACCTTTACAGTGCCGTCAGGCAATTTCAACATTTGCAAAATGTTGGCGATACAGCCGATTTCGTAAATATCGTCGGCAGAGGGCTCATCCTTGGCGGCCGCTTTCTGGGCTGCCAGCATGATGCTCTTGCCTTGATCCATCGCGGCTTCCAGCGCCTTGATCGATTTGGGGCGACCAACGAAAAGTGGAATGACCATGTGCGGAAATACGACAACATCGCGTAACGGCAACAAGGGCAATTCGGTTTGTTCAGTAATTGTAGTAGTTGTCATGGCGCACCTTATTCAAAATTCCATGCTTAGATTGGCGCACTAGGCTAAAACTCAAGCCCATCATGCTAAAAAACAATAAAAAAAGCCACACAGAGGCTTCTCCGGTAGCTTTTCGATTGAAGCTAAAATTTTTTATGTGCTTAAATTGTACTGCGATTCTCACAAACGAAGGGGGCGAGCTTGCTATCCCCCACAGTTTATAAGGAATTAAGATTTTCCGCCTGAAACCTTGGGTTGCTCGTGATAAATCAGCAAGGGCTTGGCGCCATTGACGATCATGTTTTCATCAATGACCACTTTGGCCACATTTTGCTGACTAGGTAATTCAAACATAATATCCAGCAACGCGTGCTCCAGGATGGAACGCAGGCCGCGGGCGCCGGTTTTGCGCGCAATCGCTTTTTTTGCAATGGCATGCAATGCCGCAGGACGAATTTCCAGTTCCGAGCCTTCCATTTCGAGCAATTTGGAATACTGCTTGATCAGCGCATTCTTAGGCTCGATCAAGATCTGGATCAGCGCCGCTTCGTCCAGCTCATTCAAAGTGGCGATCACCGGCAAACGCCCCACCAGCTCAGGAATCAGGCCGAACTTGATCAAATCCTGCGGCTCCGCATCCTGCATGATCTCGCTGGCACTCTTTTCCGTCGCACTCTTCACGCTGGCGGCAAAGCCTATGCTGCTGCGCTCGGAACGGTCGGAAATGATCTTGGCCAGGCCGTCAAACGCGCCGCCGCAGATGAACATGATGTTGGTCGTGTCGATCTGGATGAAATCCTGGTTAGGGTGCTTGCGCCCGCCTTGCGGCGGCACGGAAGCCATCGTACCTTCGATCAGCTTCAGCAAGGCTTGCTGCACGCCTTCGCCGGACACGTCGCGGGTAATCGAAGGATTGTCCGATTTACGGGAAATCTTGTCTATTTCATCAATATAGACGATGCCCTTTTGCGCGCGCTCCACCTCATAATTACAGTTTTGCAGCAATTTCTGGATGATGTTCTCAACGTCCTCACCGACATAGCCGGCCTCGGTCAGCGTTGTCGCATCGGCAATCACGAAAGGCACGTTCAACATGCGCGCCAGGGTCTGCGCCAGCAAGGTCTTACCCGAGCCGGTAGGGCCTACCAGCAAGATATTGCTCTTGGCCAGCTCTACGTCGTCTTTCTTGCCCAGGTGCTTCAGGCGCTTGTAGTGGTTATATACCGCTACCGCCAGGATGCGCTTTGCCGTCGGCTGGCCGATCACATACTGGTCTAGCAATTCGGTGATTTCCAGAGGCGTCGGCAATTCGGTACGTGGGCTGGAGATGGAATCCAGGCTTGCCACTTCGTCACGAATGATGTCATTGCACAAATCGATGCACTCGTCGCAGATAAAAACCGATGGCCCTGCAATCAGTTTTTTTACCTCATGTTGACTCTTGCCACAGAAGGAGCAATAGAGCAGCTTTTCGCCAGTGGAGGATTTTTTATCGGGCATGGTACGAATAATTAAACAGAAATGGGTTTGATATTACCTGCAAATTCACAATCCGTCATCGAACTTATTTGCGTTCGCCAACAAGATGGAAGCAGCTGTTGAAAAATTGGCCCGGCCAGCGGCACAACGGCACCAGGATAATTTCTCAACAGCCTCTAATCAATTTAGTGCATTTACAAGCGAGATTATAGGGCACGATAAAAAAAACGCCCGAACCTTCATAGTGCGGGCGTTTTTCATTTTTTCAATGATCAGGTGCGACCCCAAGCATCTTATCAGCTACGGTGCGTCAGCACCTTATCGATCAGGCCATATTCTGCAGCCGCATCGGCAGACATGAAGTTGTCCCTGTCGGTATCTTTAGCGATTTGATCTATGCTCCTGCCGGTTTTTTCAGCCAGCATCGCGTTCAACCGCTCGCGCAGATACAGTATTTCACGTGCCTGGATCTCGATATCCGAAGCCTGGCCTTGCGCCCCACCCAGCGGCTGGTGAATCATGATCCGTGAATTAGGCAAGGAAAAGCGCTTGCCTTTGGCGCCGGCAGCCAACAGAAATGCTCCCATCGATGCCGCCAGACCGGTACACAGTGTTGAAACATCAGGCTTGATGAACTGCATGGTGTCGTAAATTGCCATCCCGGCAGAAACGGATCCGCCGGGGGAGTTGATGTAAAGGGAAATATCCTTGTCAGGATTTTCACTTTCCAAAAACAGCAATTGTGCCACGATCAGGTTGGCAGCCTGGTCATTGACCGGGCCGACCAGAAAAATCACACGCTCCTTCAGCAGGCGGGAGTAGATGTCGTATGCACGCTCTCCTCGGCCGCTTTGCTCAATAACCATTGGCACCATGCCTAGCATGTTGGTTTCTAATGCAGAATTATGGATGATGCCTGACATGTGTGATTTCCTTAATTGTTAAGCTTGCGCGTTGTTACCCATCAATTCGTCGAAAGGCAGAACCTTGTCGGTCACCTTCGCCTTGCCCAACACATAAGTAACGACGTTTTCTTCTAATACAAGGGCTTCGACCTCAGCCAAACGGCTACGATCGCTGTAGTAGTATTTAACCACTTGTTGCGGATCTTCGTAGCTTTGCGCGAAATCTTCAACCTGAGCCTTGATTTGCTCCGCAGTCGCCTGCAGCTTATTCGCCTTGACCAGCTCAGCCAGGATCAGGCCCAGGCGGACCCGACGCTCAGCTTGTGCTGCGAACAACTCAGGCGGAAACGGCACGTCCTTGACGCTCATGCCGCGCTGCGCCATATCCTGACGGGTCATTTCTGCCAGGCGCTGGCCGTCTTGCTCTACCAAAGTCTTAGGCACGTCAAACTCAACCGCTTTGACCAGGGCATCCATGACGCTGTCTTTGGTCTTTGCCTTGACGCGGCCTTTGACTTCACGCTCCAGGTTTTCCTTGATGTCGGTACGCATCTTGGCCAGATCGCCGTCAGCTACGCCCAGCATTTTGGCGAAGTCGGAATCAACCTCCGGCAGATGCGCCCATTCCAGTTTTTTCAGCGTGATGGTGAATTCCGCAGTCTTGCCGGCAACATCCTTGCCATGATAGTCCTCAGGGAAAGCCAGTGGGAAAGTCTTGCTTTCGCCCGCTTTCAAGCCCAGGGTTGCCGCCTCGAATTCCGGCAGCATGCGGCCTTCACCCAAGACAAATGCGAAATCATCCGCCTTACCGCCGGCAAACTCCACGCCGTCGATCTTGCCGGTGAAATCAACCGTAGCGCGATCGCCGCTTTGCGCAGACTGGTCGCCGCCGTCGCCGTGCGCGCCCTGCTCGCCTTTAACGTGATAATGCACGCGTTGCTTGCGCAGGATATCGATCGTTTTATCGATCTCGACATCGCTGACTTCGGTTTTGACTTGCTCAACTTCTGCAGCAGCCAAATCACCGACGGTGAATTCCGGATACACTTCGAAAGTTGCATCAAAAGCCAGATTGCCTTCAGCAACTGCGTCGCCGGTTTTTGGCTCTATCCTTGGATAGCCCGCTACGCGCAGATTGTTGTCGTTGGCAGCCTGATTGAAAGCCTGACCGACTTTGTCGTTCAGCACTTCAGTCTCAACCTGATAACCGTATTGCGCGGCAACCATTTTCATTGGCACTTTACCTGGACGGAAGCCTGGGGCTTTCGCTGTACGTGCACGCACTTTCAAACGCTTCTCTACCTCGGACTGCACTTCTGCGATCGGGAAAGAAATAGTAAGACGGCGCTCTAATTTATCTAAAGTTTCGACTGCAGTTGCCATGAAAATCGTCCAAATATAAAAAAATTCTGTGGTGCGAGGAGGGGGACTCGAACCCCCACACCATTGCTGGCGTCAGGACCTAAACCTGGTGCGTCTACCAATTTCGCCATCCTCGCGGGAATCAGCACAAAAGCAAAGGGCGACCCGAAAATCAAGTGTCGCCCAAAACTATCGCATGTGGCATTTCAACTCCAGCCGCGTATTCTACTGGATTTTACCTGCCCGTGTCTCGTTTTTTTCGTAGTAATTTGGAATTTAATTGGCGGCGGGAATTATTTATAAAAGAAATGCATTCTTGTCCACGAAAAACACTTGGCGCGCCCCACGAAAGGCACGAAAAAACCATAAAAATTGCATTGGCTTGATTTGCCTTTGCGCGGCACAATCAAAGGGCGCGTTTTTTTCGCGCCTTTCGTGGAGAAAACCTTTTCTCAAATGCCTCCCGGCCAGCGACGTCATCGTGATGTCGCGGACTCGGGATCAGGGCCTGGAACAATCACTCAGGCTTTTTTACCCGGAACCAGGTCGCATACAAAGCCGGCAGGAACAGCAGGGTCAAGGCTGTGGCGATGATCAGGCCGCCCATGATCGCTACCGCCATCGGCCCCCAGAATACCGAGCGCGACAAAGGTATCATCGCCAGCACCGCCGCCGCCGCCGTCAGGATGATGGGACGGAAGCGCCTGACCGCAGACTCGACAATTGCATCCCATGCACTGGCGCCATTCAGGATGTCGTGCTCTATCTGGTCAATCAGGATCACCGAATTGCGGATGATCATGCCAAACAATGCAATCACCCCGAGTTGCGCGACGAAGCCGAACGGCCTTTGCAAGATCAGCAGGGCCATCGCCGCGCCCGCCACGCCGAGCGGGCCGGTCAAAAACACCAGCAACGCACGCGAGAAACTATGCAATTGCAACATCAACAAGGTGAAGATGATAAAAATCACCAGCGGCACATTGGCGGCAATCGAATCCTGCGCCTTGCCGCTGTCGGCCGCCGCCCCGGCCAGCTCTATCCTATAGCCGGGCAACAGGCTGGCACGGATCTGGTCCAGCTTGGGCGAAATCTGGCTGGAAACCGTAGGGCCCTGTATGCCGTCAACCACATCGCACTGCACCGTCACCGCCCACTCGCGGCCCTCGCGCCAGACGACACCCGGCTCCCAGACCAACTGGATGCGCGCAACCTGCGACAGCGGCACGGTCTTGCCGCTGGCCGTCGGAATATTCGCCTGGCTCAGCGCAGTAACCGTGGAGCGCTCGTCAACCGGCTGGCGCACCAGGATATCGATCAGATTGATCCCTTCGCGGAACTGGCCAACGGTCGTGCCCGACAATATCGTATTGGCTGCGCGCATCACGCTTTGCGAGGTCACACCCAACGCGCGCAGCTTCTCCTGATCCAGGTCGATGCGCACCACCTTCACGGACTCATTCCAGTTGTCATTGACGCCTATCGCATTCGGATTGGCGCGCATGACCTCCTTGACGCGATCGGCAACCTCGCGCACCTTCGCCACTTCCAGGCCTGTCACGCGGAACTGCACAGGGTAAGGCACCGGCGGCCCGTTCGGCAACAGCTTGACACGGCCGCGCACTTCCGGGAAATCGGTCTTGAAGATTTGCGTAATCTTCAGGCGCAATGCTTCACGCGCCTTCAGGTCCTTGGTCAGCACGACCAATTGCGACACGTTGGTTTGCGGGAAAATCTGGTCCAGCGGCAAATAGAAGCGCGGACTGCCGGTACCGACATAGGAAGTCACGCTGTCCACCCCCTGCTCCTTGCTGATGAAGGCTTCAAACTTTTTCACCTGCGCCTCATTGGCCTTGAACGACGAGCCCTCCGGCAGCCACATCTCCACCATCAACTCGAGACGGCTGGAGTCGGGGAAGAATTGCTGTTCGATAAACTTGAAGCCGAACACGCCCAGGCCGAACACCGCCAAGGTGATCGCGATGGTCGTCTTGCGCCACTCGACGCACCAGCTCACGAGCGAGCGGAAGCGCGAATAGAAAGGCGTATCGAATAATTCATGCTGGCCATCGGCCGTCGCGGCCGGCTTGACCTTCAGCAGCAGGTAACCCAGATACGGCGTGAACAATACCGCTGCCAGCCACGAGATGATCAGGGCCAGGGCATTGACCGAGAACATCGAGAACGTGTACTCGCCCGCGGCGGATTTTGCCAGGCCGATAGGCAGGAAACCGGCGGCAGTGATCAGGGTGCCCGTCAGCATCGGCATCGCAGTCGACGTGTAGGCAAAGGTGGCGGCATCGAAACGCGAGAAGCCCTCCTCCATCTTGCGCACCATCATCTCTACCGCGATGATCGCATCGTCCACCAGCAAGCCCAGTGCAATAATCAAGGCGCCCAGCGATATCTTGTGCAGATCGATATCGAAGATGCGCATGAACAGGAAAGTCACCGCCAGCACCAAGGGTATCGTCAAACCCACGACGAGACCGGGCCAGATATCCAGCCGGAAGGGCCTGGTATGCAAACCCAGCGACAGGAAGCTGACGGCCAGCACAATCACCACCGCCTCCATCAAGGTATCGACAAACTCGCCCACCGACGAGGCAACCGTCTTGGGCTGATCGGACACGCGCTCGATCTGGATGCCGACCGGAACCTTGGCCCGGATCTCCTTCATTTGCTTTTCCAGATTCTTGCCCAGCTCGATGATATTGCCGCCCCGCTCCATGGAAATGCCGAGGCCGATCACGTCCTTGCCGTTAAAGCGCATCTTATCGGACGGCGGATCGGTATAGCCGCGGGTGACCTCGGCGAAATCTCCCAGGCGGAACGTCGTGCCGTTGGCGCGCAACTGCAAGTCCTCCAGGTCCTTGACGGTCATCAGCGCTCCGGTCACCCGCACTTGCAGGTTATCGGTCGGCGTCACCATCACGCCGGTGGACTCGACCGAATTCTGCGAGGCGATCTGCGATACGACGGCATCAAACGGTATGCCAAGCTGCGAGAATTTTTTTTGCGAAAAAACGATATTGATCTTTTGATCCTGGACCCCGAACATCTCCACCTTGGACACCGACGGAACCTGCAGGAATTGCTGGCGCACGAAATCGGCATAATCCTTTACCTGCTGATAGGTAAAGCCGTCACCGGACAGCGCAAAAATGGAGCCATAGGTATCGCCGAACTCATCGTTGAAGAACGGCCCCTGCACGCCCGCCGGCAAGGTGCCGCGGATATCGCCTATCTTTTTCCTGACTTGATACCAGGCCTGCGAAGTTTCCTTGGGCGGCGTGGATTCACGCAGTTGCAGGATGATCAGGGTCTGGCCCGGCTTGGAGTAGCTGCGTATCCGGTCTATATACGGAGTTTCCTGCAGCTTTTTTTCCAGTTTGTCGGTAACCTGGTCGGCCATTTGCAATGCGGTGGCCCCCGGCCAGTTCGCGCTGACCACCATCGCACGGAAGGTGAATGGCGGATCCTCATCCTGCCCCAGGCGGCCATAACTCCAGATGCCGCCCAACAATAACGCCACAATCAGGTAACGCGTCAGCGGAATATGCTCCAGCGCCCATTTGGATAGATTAAAGCCTCGCGAGGATTCACTCATTTAGCGGCCCCTGCAGTGGAAGACGCTGCAGCAGTCCGGTTCGACGCCGGCGCTGGCGTTTCGCCGAGGATGGTCACTTTCTGCCCTGGCTTGAGCAAGTTCACGCCCGCCGTCACCACGGTCTGCCCAGGCGCCACGCCGCGAGCTATCAGGAGGTCGTCGCCGGACGTGCCAGCCACTTGCACCGGCACCAGCTTGACCGCGCCATTCTCGACGATCCACACCGAAGTCGTATTTTTTTCCTGGAACAGGGCCGTCAGCGGCAGCTTGATCATAGGGTTGGGATTTTTTACCCCGAAGGTGACATAGGCGGTCATGCCCAGCTTGACGTCTTGCGTCGCCGAGGGGATAGCCACTTTGGCGGTATAAGTGCGCGTCACCGGGTCGGCAATCGGCGACAGTTCGCGCAGCCTGGCCGGCACTGTCTGATTGGGGTTGGCCCATAAACGGACGTGGATATCCGTGATCTGGCGGATGGAATTGACCTGGTCCTCAGGTATTCCGACGACCACGTCCATATCGCCGGACTGCGCCACGCGCACCACAGGCGTACCGGCGGCAACCACCTGCCCGGCTTCTGCATCGATACTGGTGACCACGCCGTCCACGTCGGAGATCAGCGTTGCGTAGCCGGCCTGGTTGGATTGATTCTTGTAGGAAGCCACCGCCTGCTCATAGCTGGCCTGGGCTGCCTTGAACGCGGTTTGCTTGCTATCCAGCACAGTTGCAGCGACAAAATTCTTTTCACGCAAGTCCTGATAACGTTGCAGCTCCGCCTTGGCAAGGTCGCGGTTGCTTTCTGCCGCATACAAGCCCGCCTTGGCCTGGGCCTGGGCCAAGGCCAGGTCTTGCGGATCCAGTTGCATCAACACCTGGCCGCGCTTGACCACAGTTCCCACGTCCACCTTGCGCGCCACGATTTTTCCGCCAACCCGAAAACCCAGGCGTGACTCCACCCGTGCCCTTACCTCACCGGAATACTCGGTCGCCACATCCACATTGCCGGCGGCAAGCTTGATCGCCCTGACCGGCCGGATATCTTCGGTTTTTTCGGCAGGCTTGCTGCAGGCACTTAGTACCAGCGCTGCAGCCAAAGTCAGCATGGAAGGGTATTTCACCCATGCCGATCGCCGGCCTGCCTGATATTTCGAACGCAAATCCGGCGCCGCTTCGGGGTGATCGGTAGTTTGTGGTGTTAACACGGGAGTTTTCCTTTACTATGCAGGCTCTTGAAAACAAGTCTGGTCAAATTTTTCGATTAAATACTGCAGATACGAATTTTGGTAATTTCTTGTTATTTTTATTATTGTGCTTAGCTGGCTATAATTACTGACTTGGCGGTTAGTAATTATAGTGATGCATTCTATATTTGCCAATGACTTTTCAGTCATTAAGAGATTTATGCCGGTAGAACACTACGAAAATTTCCCTGTTGCATCTCTTTTGTTGCCCGCCCATCTGAGGCCGGCCGTCGAATCCATCTATGCCTTTGCCAGGACGGCGGACGATATCGCGGACGAAGGCGATGCGTCTGCCGCGCAACGTCTTGCAGATTTAAGCCGGTTCGAGCAAGAGCTGGACCTGCTGGAACAACAGATTCAAAGCAAATCGGGCTTGTTTCAATCTTTGGCCGCCACCGTTGAAGAGCATCGCTTGCCGGTACAGCCGCTCCGGGATCTCTTGTCTGCGTTCAAGCAGGATGTCGTCACCACCAGGTACGCTGATTTTGACAGCTTGCTGGATTATTGTCGGCGATCGGCAAACCCGGTCGGTGCGCTGATGTTACACCTGTACCGCGCCGCGAGCCCGGAGGACCTAAAGAAATCCGACGCAATTTGCTCGGCGTTACAACTAATCAATTTCTGGCAAGACATTGCGCTAGACTGGCTAAAACAGCGTATCTACATACCGCAGGAAGATTTGCAGAGGTTCGGCATTGCCGAGCAGCACATTGCCCTGGCCAAGGCCGACAGAGCCTGGCAGGAAATGATGCGTTTCCAGACCGCCAGGGCCAGGGCGATGCTGCTCGCCGGCAGCCCGCTGGCAAAGAAACTGCCGGGCCGCATCGGCTGGGAGCTGCGCCTGGTGGTGCAAGGCGGCCTGCGCATACTGGAAAAGATAGACCGGATAAACGGGAACGTCTTCACGCAACGCCCCAAACTGTTTAAATCAGACTGGGTGATCATGTTATGGCGCGCAGCCTGGATGTAATTGACAATGCGCAACACCGGGGCTCGCCTTAGACCAGCATCGCTGCCCACCCCAAAGATTTCAGCCGCTTACAATTTGTTGCAAATTTATTATGGCGCTCTTTGTTCCCGCAGTCTTACCATGCGCAGGAATCGAAACAAGCCTCAAGCAAAAATCCATCACGCCCCGCTTTTTTCATACCCTGAACAAGATGTCTTATCGATTCTCAGCCATTGGTGAACTCATGCAAACTTGTATATCTCGCTTAGCTTTCCTACTATGCAATTTGGCACTGAGCGGTTGTACCGTGCTGGCAATTGCCGACGTCGCTGTTGCCACCACGGTCAAGGTGGGCGGTGCTGTCGTCGGCACGGCCGTCGATGTTACCAAGGCGGGTGTCGATGCGGTAACGGGCAGCTCCAGCAAATAGTCCCGACCGTCCCCTCAAGATCATATGAAACAAACCGATCCAGAGTCCATGCCTACCGAATTACAAATTGCCGAACACCGCAAAGTCCAACTCGCCGCCAAATCTGTGCTGAGCAGACTGGCGCCGCTGATCGTTCCCGAAGATACCGAGCAAAGCATCGCTGCCAAAGCGCACCAGATGATGCAAGAGGTCGGCTATCCGGATACCTGGTACTACGACTGCCCTGCACTCGTCCTTCTCGGGGCGCGCAGCTGCGTCTCGGTATCGGGCAGGGATTACAGCCCTTGCGACGAATCCGTGGGCTCGTTCAACCTGATCACAGTGGACCTGAGCCCCACCCACAAGGCGTATTGGGGCGATTGCGCCCGTTCTTTCGTCGTCGAGAATGGGAAAGTCACGGATACGCCGCAATCGCTGGAGTTTAAAAACGGCCTCAGCTTCCTGCATCAAATGCACACGCAGATGCAGGCCATCGTGCGGCCGCATACGACTTTCGGCCAGTTGTTTGAGTGGACCAATATGCGCATACGCCAGGGCGGCTTCGTCAATCTCGATTACAGGAATAATGTCGGCCACAGCATCGCCGCCACGCGTGAAGAACGTCAGTACATCCAGGCCAATAATGCGGCCACGCTGAGCGAAGTGCCTTTTTTCAGCTACGAGCCTTTTGTCAGGCTAAAGGGCGGCAAATGGGGATTCAAGCACGAAGGGGTTTTCTACTTCAATCAGGCTGGGGTGCTGGAAGAGCTTTAAGCATCCTGCAGCGGCGCCAACACAAGGCGCCGTGCAAGATAGCGGCCTTTACGGCAGAGCGGGGCCGCCGTAAAGGTTTTTCATGATTACTTATTGACGCAAGTCACTGCGATATTGGTAGCTGCCGCTGGGGCCGACAGATGCGCGATGCCGGAGCCGTTCGCCACGGTACAAATCTGGTTGGCAGGCTGAGTGCTGACCGCCACGTTATATGCCTGACCTTCCACCATGCTTTGATTAAACGTGAAATTACCGTTGATGGTCTGCGTAATTACATTGTTGACCGCGGTATCGCCATTATTGCTCAACGTCACCGATGCTCCCGCCGCCAGGCCGCTGAGTGCAATGGACACAGGAACAGCTTGCGTGCAATTCACAGCGACATTCTTATAGGTATCCGGCTTGGTAGTATCAACAACCGCTCCAATAGTCCCAGTACCATTCAGGACGGTGCAATTCTGCGCAGGCGGCTGTGTGTATACGGTGACGGCATAAGGTTTGCCGGGCGGCACCCACTTATTAAAGGTGAAGGTGCCATTGACGGACACGCCCAGGCTTTCGATCAGGGTGGCATCCGCATTGCCGTAATTGTTGTACAGCGTAAGGCCGTTACCGGTGTTCATGCCGGCCACGCTTCCGCCGACAGGCGCGCTGGGAACGCAGGTTACAGCAATATTGGTCACGGAAGCAGAGCCGGTCATCTTGCCGGTACCATTTGCGACGGAACAAAATACACGGAGAGGCTGGCTTAATACAGAAATGGTATAGGCGGCATCGCTGGCAACATTGAACGCAAAAGTGCCGTCAGCCGATAGCGAAACTGTGTAGTTGGCGTCATTCCTCAAGACCAGCGTATTGGTGATTGTGCTATCAGTAGAAGTTAGACCTGTCACCGTGCCACCGACGGTGGTATAACGAAACCGCCACATCCCGCCAACGCGGCGACGAGGCCGACTACACCTGCAGCTGCTGCAAATTTTGATTTATTCAAGATATTTTCCAGTTTTAATGTTTTTAATGCGAAAGCCCTGCGGGCGAT
>Ga0210384_10003587_pt1 | contig 17877 bp, 20 predicted proteins | sample IncBWH2MmetaG_FD_160574 | JGI IMG/M metagenome (GOLD analysis project Ga0210384, IMG submission 160574) | Forest soil microbial communities from Barre Woods Harvard Forest LTER site, Petersham, Massachusetts, United States - Inc-BW-H-2-M | ecosystem: Environmental > Terrestrial > Soil >...
GCGTCTTCGGTTGTGCGGTCCGACTGTGGCCGCAGAGGTGTCCGTGAGAGTCAAAACGCATTGCCCGAAGTGATCGGCCAGACGGACCACGGTCAGCAGGCGGCGAGAGGGCCAGAGGGTGAGAGGGCGAGAGGGCATCATTCGAGGATTGTCCTGACGGGACATCTGCTGGCGGGGTAGTTGGAACAATCACGGCTACTGCAGCCGAAACGATGGGTGTCTCTGGTTTTGAGTATTTCATATGCACTCCGAGCGGCTGGGCAAGCCATGTGTGCTGATGACGGAGTCAGTGTACACTATAGTGTGCAATATCAATCACATGGAGTGACCAATTGAAACACTTAATCACTTCCGGGTTATGTGCTCTCGCCCTGCTACTGACGGGGTGCGCGACGCAATATCAGAAGAAGGGCTTCACAGGTGGATTCTCAGAGACCCAGATGTCTGAGAATGTCTTCCGCGTATATTTTCGCGGTAACGGCTACACGAGGGATGAGCGTGCCGAGGATTTTACGCTGCTGCGTAGCGCCGAGCTTGCTCAGGAACACGGGTTCCAGTACTTCATTGTTGTTGACGAGAATTCAACTGCGTCATTTGCTGCCGTAACCACGCCGACTCAAACCTATACGACAGCGTCGGCAACTTCGGTTGGCAATACGACGTACGGGAGCGCCCAGACTTCGTCATTCGGTGGGCACTCATTTCTGATTAGAAAGCCGTCGAAGCGGAACACAATTGTTTGCTTCAGGGACAAACCGGACATCCAAGGCATTCCCTACGAGTCCAAATTCGTGGTGCTGTCAATCAGACAAAAATATGGGCTCCGTCAGCAGCCCTAGTGGCGGTCTGCGAAATGCAGTCACTTAGCCCAGCCGGACCTGTATTCGGCTGCGGCAATTAGTTCGGACGGCTTGACCTTCAGCCCCTTTGCTAGCCCTTCAATCGCGGCTAGAGTTGGATTGCGTTCCAACCGTTCGATCATTCCCACATAGTTACGATGCAATCCGGCACCAGCCGCAAGTTCCTCTTGCGACAGGCCAAGCGCGGTGCGCAGTGCCCGCACCTCGACCGCAAACGCCTTTGAAATATCCTTCTTCGCCACAGGCGAGAAGGTGGTTCTTACATACCATGGTGTCTACCCACCATAGTGTGCTGACTCTATTGGATTCGCTCGGTAGCGCTTTCCAATAGGCCCCTGATCCGGGTAAGCGCTCTGAGGTAATCTTCTGTCGCGGCGTCGGTCATTTCCTTGTCGCCTGCCTCGATACGTTGGGCAAGGACGAACGTGAACGTGTCCATCGCCGCACGAACAGTGGCGGATTCGGTGCCGGTGAGTCTCGTCCCGTTAATGGTGATTGCTGCCTCTTGTATCACACTAAATCCATTCCACGCTTTAGTGAGTAGTCTCGACCGGCCTTAGTCATCTTCACCGCCCTGGCACGTCGTGAGCCAGAGCCGCCTTCGATCGTCACATATCCAATCTGCTCAAGACCTTCAACCATTTGTTCAACGGCGGCGTAGCTCAGAAATTGTATTTCGCAGAGTTGCATAAGCGGCAAAGCAATGGGGTACACGCGAGCCAAAGCCCGCATGGCGTTTTCAGCGAGTTCGGAAAGAGGCTCTGATTCTGGAGTTGTGGGCTCATTTTTACTTGCCAATGCTTCTTTGTAGGCGTCGCCGAGAGATCTTACCGACGCAAGCAAGTCCTCCTTGGCCTTGCGAGTGTTTTCTATGTCAGCGCGAATCTTTCGAACAATCCAGTAGATGCAATACGCTGCTACAACTAAACCCACCAATAAAACGATGCCTTGTGGGACTTCGACCGGATAAAAAAGCCAAGCACACCCATTGAGAATTGCCACCTTCGCGGCTTTCCAAGCCGTTGATGCATTGTCACTGAATCCCGACTTACTCCAGAGGAGGATTGCTCCGATCAAGCCGAGCACGGCGGATGCCATCAGAGCCCCAAAGAAATTGTCTCTAGCCCCTTGGGTCCACACGTGGTCGCGCAGTTTCGCGATTAACTCCCTCATTTCTCCGATTCTACCGGACACCGCCTATACAGTGGAAAGGGCTTCACGACACTGTACGAGTTATACAGCAGCAATCCACAGCCGACCGGCGCTACCGTGCGCGCATGGTCATTTACAGCACCGCGAAACTCCGCGAGGTCGACGACACGTATTACTACGGCGTGAGCTGCCCGTCATGTTTGCGCGCCCAGCGTATTAGTCTGGTGCGGCTGCGCGGCGTACTTGGCGATGACTACCGGCTAGTCGATGTGCTGAAGCGGCTCAAGTGCGGTACGTGTGGAAACAGGAAGGTTACAGTGACAATCCTTGCTCCGCACCAGGGCGGTACCAGCCTCGCGCATCTATTTCAAGAGGCGTCGGTGTAGGATCAGACTAAGAAACAATAAAAGGGGTGAAATATGAAGGTGCTCGCGTTAGCTCTAGCCGTATTCATCATCTCGGCGCACGCACAAACGGCCACCCAAGTCGGCGCTGCTCAGGGTGCCGTCAGGGTCCAAATCAACGTGCTTCAATCTGCCTCAGAAAACCTAATTCCGATGGCATTCGGCCAGGACGAACGCCCCATTAACTCGATCTTGGGAAACGTCAACATGTCCATCGCCAGCGTGACAACTGTGCTGGTGATAGGCGATCTGCTTCCTAAGATGCGAGACCCGGAGGACGCAAAGGTGGTGCGGGCGCAGCTCGAGTTCAGCTTAGCCCCAGCCCTCCAGGTGTTAGACAATTTATTGAAGTTCACCAATGGCTACATGGCGCTCTTGAAGTCGCCCGCTGCGGTTGCCGAGGCGACGAAAGTCCGGGACGCAATGATCGTGATACGAAATCAACTTCGCTCGCTTGTGAATAGCGAAACGGCGGATCGGCCATGAATCTACAGTCGTGGCCGACACCCAATACGGGTTGGCGTCACACCGCCACATACATGAGAGGGTGACCGGCACGGTCGAGGTCTCTGCTGAGTTTTGCGACGCTGCACTTTGCGAACAGTGGTAGTTTTTCCTTTTTTCGCCCCAGGGCAACTAGGCACATTTGCCATTCGCCAGGTTTCGGGCGCTGGTTCAGCCATGTTACGGAGGTTCCAGGATAGGTTCTTCGTATCGCTGCCTTGAGCTTGGAACGGAAGCCGCCATCAGAACTAAACAGTAGATCAATCGTGCGATGCACTTGCTCAACAAAATGGCTGCATGCAGAGGAGGTGCTTGGATTCTTGGCGAAGAAAAGGATCTTTTTCGTTGGATCCATGAAATCACAGAATTCAAATTTCGAACGGGGCGGCCCATAGGAGATTATGTTTCTATCGAAGAGCAACCGACCGGATGGGCCTTTGCAACAGGCGATATTGTATTGCGCCTCGTCTTGTTTCCCATCCCAAGCAGGAAGCCTGAATGCTGGAGCTCCTATCGCGGCGAGAAGAGAGTCGATGCTAACGACAAACTGAGCATCGGCGGCGTACCACACTCCCGAAGAGAGAACATACTGTTTCCCACCGCTCGACACTTCGTAGCCAAGGCACTCGTATACAGTTCGCTTCTCGAAACTATCGCCTGCTGCATCAATCATATGCACTGGGGTGGTCTTTGCGGTGGCAAGTGTTGGCGTTTGGCCGCTCTTTGAAAGGTGCCGTTCCCATGATCCGTATGTGAGGTAAGGAGCAATGGCTGGGTTCGCGGATAGACGCCCGAGTACAAAGCCGTCTGCACTAGTTGCGTCGCCTCGTAGAAAGGACGGGGCGAAAAGCACGGCGTCGTTCTTCGCTGTTCCAGTCTTGAGGTCCTTGTCCAGTTCTTGATCGAGTCCGTCAATCACCGTTTGGTCGCTGATGGCGTTAAGGTTATCTATCGCAGGATACTTCCTGCGGTAGGCTGTGCTGGCAAAGTAATTCAATGATTTGTCCAGCACCGCCCCGAGGGTATTGATCGGTATGCTGACCCGCAGGCTAGTTGCTCCACGGATCACTGTACCGAATACTTTGTCAGCAGCTTTCCCCTCCACCGCCCCGACGAGGTCCCGTTCTGAATCCAATCCAAATTCCCTAATCGACGTTGCGCGGGGCGCTCGTTCCTTGGCAGCATGAAATTTCGCAAATACTTGCTCAGAATTGACCTCAATCACCTTGTCTGGGGGAATTGTTCCAAGCGCAACCTGGCGACCAAATTCCGGCTCCAACCATGGAATTTCTAGGTACTGCCACGCATGACCAAAAGAAATTACGAAGTGTCTCGTCTTGCGTGGAATCAGAATCATTCCCGCCGTCGACTGTCCCGTGATGTTAAAGGCGCCAGGATTGGCAAGGTGGCCGCTGAGTGCGCGAAACCAATTTGGTGGGTTGCTTGGTGAGGGGAAGTCTATGAATTGGCCATCCAGTCCATTCGTTAGCTGCACAGCGTTCCGGCTGGAGAATAAATCTTGAACCTTACTTAGCGCGGTCGTTTTGAGCAGGTAGATGCTCAAGCCGATTTTGATCTGTGCCATTGATTACGTTCCCTGTAAACCATCAGACGTGATCCATTTTTCTCCTAGCGGTTGGGATTCGATAACGATTGCGCCACACATTCCGCGTGAATCGCTGAGAACGCGGGCACGAAATACAGTAACCACGCGGCAACGTGTCGGGTGCGTGACCCCAATAGCCGCCGGGCATTAAGGCCCTTATGAACGGCCCTGGTGCGCCTAATAAGCGGCTGGTGGGCACTAGCCAGGGGCCTGGGGGTTTAGATGTATATTAGCTGTGCGCCGTAAATTCTGCTTTTCCGGCCGCGTGTAAGTACTTGTTTTTATGGCGCTCCCTACGGGATTCGAACCCGTGTTACAGCCTTGAGAGGGCCGTGTCCTAGGCCTCTAGACGAAGGGAGCGGACTGGCGGATCTTTGGGCCTTGGGGCCCAGAGGGGCTGGTAGTATACGGACCAATTTTTTGGACTCAAGCGGAACCCTTATTTTTGAACTCATCGCCGACGCCACTCCCGCCCCAGGTTATTCCCCGGTCTGAGCATTCGATATCGCGTGCGGACATTTCGCCGAACGCCCTGAAAGTGCTGTATCGCCTCAAGGAGGCGGGCTATCAGGGTTTCCTGGTCGGCGGGGCCGTGCGTGATTTGTTGCTGGGCCTAAGACCCAAAGACTTCGACATCGCGACCGATGCGTTGCCGGAAGACGTGCGTCGGCTGTTTCGCAACTCCCGCCTGATCGGCCGTCGATTTCGCCTGGCGCATGTGTTTTTCGGCAACGAGATCATAGAAGTGGCGACTTTCCGCGCAGCCGCGGCTCCGGAGCGGGAAGACGCCGAAGATCTGGATGCCGAAGGTGGCTCCGAAGCTGGTGCGGAAGCCGGCGCCGATGGCGGCGCAGAGTCGAGGGTCGACGAACCGGGTGAATTCTTGCCGCCTTCCGATTCGGAGCATCGCGCCTTCGATCCGCGCGGCCGGATTCTTCGCGACAACATCTACGGCACCATCGAAGAGGATGTTTGGCGGCGCGATTTCGCGGCCAATGGCCTCTACTACAACATCGAGGACTTCTCGATCTGGGATTTCGTCGATGGCGTCAACGACGTCAAGGCGCGCCGCCTCACCATGATTGGCGATCCCGAGACACGCTATCGCGAGGATCCCGTCCGCATGCTGCGGGCTGTGCGCTTCGCGGCAAAACTCGACTTCTCGATCGAGCCCAACACCGAGCGTCCGATCAGGCAACTCGCCTACTTGCTGGACGGCGTTCCGCCGGCGCGACTGTTCGATGAAGTCTTGAAATTGTTTCTGTCGGGATTTGGCGCGAAGGCCTACGAGCTGCTGCAACAATACGGCTTGTTCGAGCATTTGTTTCCGCAATCCGCCGCAGCTTTCGCGCTGCCGCCGTATGCCTATGCCGCCGACATGCTCAAAATGGGGCTGGTCAATACGGATGAGCGCATCGCTGCCGACAAGCCGGTCACGCCGACCTTTCTATTTGCGGTGTTGCTGTGGAGCGCGGTGCTGCGCGAGCTCAATGAAAGGCAGGCAGGGCCGACGCCCGATCTGGCGCTCCTGATGCAAGCCTGCGACGCCGTGCTCAGGGCGCAGCAAATGCGTGTGTCGATTCCACGGCGCTTTTCCATTCCCATGCGCGAACTGTTGATGTTGCAACCGCGCTTCAATCGGCGCAGCGGCGTCAAATCCTTGAGCCTGCTGCAGCATCCGCGCTTTCGCGCGGCCTATGATTTCCTGCTGCTGCGGGCGCAAGCCGGCGTCGCGGATCCGGAGCTGGCGAAGTGGTGGACCGACATTCAAGTGCTGCCGCAAGAAGAGCGAGTGGCGCTGGTTCAGGCGCGCCCCGCTGAGCCGGCAGCGGAAGGATCGCCTGCCCCGGGCCGTCGACGCCGCCGCCGTCGACGCGGCGGAGCGGCGCGCAGTTAACAATGAGTACGCTCTGGCGCCCGGCGTACGTGGCGATCGGCAGCAATTTAGAACACCCACGCGAACGCGTGCTCGAGGCCATGGAGCGGTTGGCTGCCTTGGGCGCGGCCCATGCGCTGTTGCGTTCACAGCTGTATCTCTCGCGCCCAATGGGCCCTCAGGATCAACCGGACTACATCAACGCCGCGGTGGGACTGCTAACGCAGCACAGTCCCCAAGAAATGTTGGCCGGCCTGCTCGACATCGAACGCAGCATGGGGCGCAGTCGGCGCGAACGCTGGGGACCTCGGGTGATCGATTTGGATTTGGTGTGGATGGTCGATGCCGCAGTGGATGAGCCGGGTCTCACCGTGCCGCACCCCGGAGTGTCGATACGCAACTTCGTCCTGTATCCTCTGGCGGATATTGCCCCGACGATCAAGATCCCAGGTATCGGCACCGTGCTCGATCTGAAGCTAAAGGTCGGCGGCGACGGAATATCGGTCCTGGAATAACAAGAGTCTTTGAATGGCACCTGCAGTACCGCACCGTTTTATCGTTGTCGAGGGACCGATCGGCGTCGGCAAGACCAGTTTGGCGCGCCGCTTGAGCCAATCCTTGGGCGGCCAGCTCGTGTTGGAGCAAGCCGACCAGAATCCCTTTCTCGAGCGCTTCTACAAAAATCCGCGGGCGGCTGCATTTCAGACCCAATTGTTCTTTCTCTTTCAGCGCGCCCGCCAATTGGAGGATGTGCGCCAGGAGGACCTGTTCGGCGCCGTGCGCGTGGCGGATTATCTATTGGAGAAAGACCGGCTGTTCGCGCGCGTCACATTGGACGATGCCGAATATGCGCTCTATGAACGCGTTTACGAACGGGTGGTGGTGGATGCGCCCAAGCCGGATCTGGTCGTGTATCTACAGGCACCGGTGGACGTGCTGGTGGATCGCATCGGCAAGCGCGGCATTCGTTATGAGCAGCACATCGAGCGCGCCTACTTGGAAAAACTCACGCAGGCCTATGCGCGGTTCTTCCATAGCTACGATGCTTCTCCCTTGCTGATCGTGAACTCGGCGGCCATCGATCCGGTGACGAGCGAGAAAGACTACGCGCAGCTCTTTGCCGAGATCACCAAAGTCCGGCGCGGCAGACATTTCTTCAATCCCGGAAGCTCATTGCTGCCGTCCGGCTAGAAGTGAAGTCTCCCTATTCAGGTGTCTTGGCCGTGTTGCGCCAGTGCCCATTGAATGTGCTCGCGCACCATGGCCGATGGATGCTGTGCACGCGCGGTGAGTGCGGCAATCACCACGAGTGAGGAGGGGGCGTTGCCGAGCGCAATCGCGATATTGCGCAGCCATCGCTCGTAGCCGATGCGCCGTATGGCACTGCCGCGGGTCTTTTCCAGAAAGTCAGCTTCGCTCCACGCGAAGAGATCGGCGAGCTGAGAATCATCCAGGCCATGCCGAACCGCAAAGTCCTTCTCCGCGGCGGGCCGCGCGAATTTGTTCCAGGGACAAACCAATTGACAGTCATCGCAGCCATAGATGCGATTGCCGATCGCGCGGCGAAACTCTTCAGGGATGCTTCCCGCCAGCTCGATCGTGAGATACGAGATGCAGCGCCGCGCATCGAGACGGTAGGGCGCGACGATGGCGCCGGTCGGGCAGGCCGGCATGCAGGCGCTGCACGAGCCGCAGTGCGCCGTGCTCGGCTCATCGGCGGGCAATTCAAGATCGAGATAGATCTCGCCGAGAAAAAAGTAGGAACCGGCGTTGCGATCGATCAAATTCGTATGCTTGCCGATCCAGCCCAGTCCGGCATTGCGCGCCAAGGCCTTTTCCAGCACCGGGGCGCTGTCGGTAAAGACTCGGTGACCGAAGGGCCCGACGGCTTCCTGAATCAGGTCGCAGAGTTTCTGCAGGCGCGAACGCAACAGCTTGTGGTAGTCCCTTCCCAAGGCATAGCGCGAGACGTAGCCGACGCTGCCGTCGGCCAGAGTTGCCGTCGCATCGGCTGCTTCCGACGGCCAATAGTCCATGCGCACGCTGATGCAGCTGACCGTTCCGGGAATGAGTTCCGCCGGCCGCGTGCGCTTCGCACCGTGGCGGGACATGTAGCCCATCTCGCCGTTGAACCCTAAGCGCAGCCAGTCGAGAAAATGGGCTTCGTCTGCGGCCAACTCGATGGCGGCGATCCCAAGCCCGGTAAAGCCGAGTTGCGTAGCCCAGGCTCGCAGCGAAGCGACCAGGCTCTTGGGTTCAAGCGCGGCAGGTAGTGCGGAGACAGTCATATACGTCCGTATACTAAACCGATGGCAGAAGCCTTCTTAGCATTCGACCTACCCGACAGCGCTGCCACTGAAGCCCTAGGTGCGGCACTCGCGAGAGCGTTTCCCGGTGCCGGTGCGGGCGCCGGCGAAGCCGCTGGCGCAATCGTTCATCTTCACGGTGAACTGGGCAGCGGCAAGACCACCTGTGCGCGCAGCATGCTGCATGCACTCGGGGTCACCGCGCCGGTGCGCAGTCCTACGTACACCCTGGTCGACACCTACAGCGTTTCGGACTGGACTTACGTGCACGTAGATCTGTATCGGGTGCAGACTTCGACGGAGGTCGAAGAACTGGGACTGCGCGACATGACGGGCCTTGGGGTTCTCATGTTGATCGAATGGCCCGAAAAGGGTGGAGCTGCCGTTCCGCGAGCCGACCTGCATTTGCAACTCCTCTACGCGGGCGACGGGCGAACAGCTCGCCTCCGCGTTGGGAGCGAGGTGGGCGCAGCGTGGCTCGATAAGCTAGCAAGTGACACTAGCTTAAGTCTCTATGTCTCTAATTTAACTTGAAAAAGAAGCGGACAAAGCGTTAACTTATTGCTATGAGCCGTTTGATGCTGTGGGCCGGAGGATTGTTGCTGGCAACGCTGCTGCCGCATTCCGCTCGCGCCGTCGATGTTCGCGACGTTCGGCTCTGGGCGGGACCGGATAACACCCGGGTTGTCGTCGATCTCTCCGGTACCGCGCAGCATAGTTTGCTCATTCTCCACAATCCCGAGCGCGTGGTTCTGGACGTCCCGGGTGCGCGGCTTGGCAAGCTTGCCCGCAGCGTGCCGCCCGGCGCCGGCGCCGTAAAAAAAGTCCGCATGTCGCACAGTCCGTCGGGCAACCTTCGAGTGGTCCTGGATCTGGCGCAGCCTGTCCAAGCGAAGAGCTTTCTGAGCAGGCCGAACGCTCACTATGGCTATCGCCTGGTGGTCGATCTCGCCGGGGTCAGCCGCGTCGCCGACAAACACACCAACGACAAGCCCATCAGAGCAAAGCACGCACCCTCCGATGCGCGCGATCTCATCATCGCCATCGACGCCGGTCACGGCGGCGAGGATCCGGGCGCGATCGGCAAGAACGGCACGCGCGAGAAGGACGTGGTGTTGGCGATCGCGCGCGAACTGGCTGCCAAGATCAACGGTGAAGCCGGAATGAAGGCCATCCTCACGCGCGGCGGGGATTACTTCGTGCCGCTGCGCGATCGGATGCGCCGGGCTCGAGCGCAGCAGGCCGATCTATTCGTCTCGATTCATGCCGATTCGGCTCACGACCGCAGCGTTGACGGATCCTCCGTGTACATCTTGTCGCAGCGTGGCGCGACCGACGAGGCGTCGCGCTGGCTCGCGGAGCGTGAAAATGCCTCGGACCTGATCGGTGGCGTGTCGCTGGAGGACAAGGACGATGTCCTGGCCTCAGTGCTCCTCGACCTGTCGCAATCGGCCGCACTGAATGCCAGCCAGGTCGCGGCCGAACGGGTGCTGCACCAATTGACTCAGGCCGGCGAGGTGCGCAAGCGTGAGGTTCAACAGGCGCGCTTCGTGGTCTTGAAGTCGCCTGACATTCCCTCGATGCTGGTTGAAACCGCCTATATCTCCAATCCGCAACAGGAGCAGCGGCTGCGCAGTCCCGCGCATCAGGCCAGGCTCGCCGCGGCGATTCATCAAGGCGTGCACGATTATTTTTACGCCAACCCGCCCATGGGCACGCGTATCGCGCAACTCGCGGCCGCAGGCTCCTCGCGGCCCGTGCTCGCGACCGCCGGCGGCGCGGGCGGCGCCGGCCAGTGACGATGGCGCGCTGATCGCGCGCCCTTAAACCCTTGGGCTTGTGCGAAAATGCGCGACGCGAGGTCGCCATTGCCCATTCAGTTGCTATCCGATTCCCTGATCAGTCAGATCGCTGCCGGCGAGGTGATCGAGCGTCCGGCTTCCGTGGTGAAGGAACTGGTGGAAAACGCGCTGGATGCGGGCGCGCGGCGCATCGAGGTGGAACTCGAGCGCGGCGGCTCCGGGCTGATTCGCGTTTCAGATGATGGCGCGGGGATTGATGAGTCCGACTTGAAACTGGCACTGGCACGGCATGCCACCAGCAAGATTGCCTCGCTTGCGGATCTCGAGAACGTGTCCACATTGGGATTTCGCGGCGAAGCGCTGCCGAGTATCGCCTCGGTTTCCAGGCTCTCGTTGGCGTCGCGTACGGCACGGGCGGCGCATGCCTGGGTCATCGACGCGCGCGACGGCGAGATCGGCGCGCCGGCGCCCGCGGCGCACGGCGAAGGAACCCGCGTCGAAGTGCGGGATTTGTTTTTTAACGTACCGGCGCGGCGCAAGTTCCTGCGCACGGAAAACACCGAATACCAACACATCGTGCGCATGTTGGAGCGCCTGGCGCTATCGCGCTTTGACGTGGGCTTTTCACTTATCCATAACGGCAAAAGCGTCTTGTCGCTGGCACGGGCGGAGAGCAGCGCCGAGCGGCTGGAGCGCGTCGCCAGGATTTGCGGCGAGGAATTCGCGGCTCACGTCATCGAATTACGTCATGAGACCGAGTCTTTGCGGCTCTCCGGGTGGTTGGCACTGCCCACCTTTTCCCGAAGCCAGGCGGACCTGCAGTTCGCCTATCTCAACGGACGTTTTGTGCGCGACAAGCTCATTGTGGGCGCGGCGCGCCTGGCCTATCGGGATGTCCTGTTCCACGGCCGATTTTGCGCCTATGTGCTGTACCTGGGAATGGATCCGAACCAGGTCGATGTCAACGCGCATCCGCAAAAGCTGGAAGTTCGGTTTCGCGATTCACGCCGGGTGCATGACTTCGTATTTCGAACGTTGGAAAAAGTGCTGGCGGACACGCGGCCTTCCGTGGATTCCGCCGGCAGCGCGCCCGCGGACTGGCTCACCGGCGCCTCAGCCTTCGCGGCAGGTCCCACGCAAGCGCGTTTCTCGTTGCCGGAAGCGGCGCAGCGCGGCGCCGCCGATGCCTACCGGTCTTATTTGAGCCCCGCGTCGGCTTCGAGTTTCGCGACGGCGGCAGTGCGGGATGCGATGTGGGCGCGGGGCCCGTTGAACGGCGGTGCCGCCGACGGCACTGCCGTGGATGGCGCTGCGGCGGGTGGCGCTGCGGCGGGTGGCACTGCGGCGGGTGGCGCTGCGGTGGACGGCGCTGCGGCGGACGGCGCTGGCTCGCCCCTGGGCTATGCGATCGCGCAGCTTCACGGGGTCTATATCCTGGCGCAATCGGCCGACGGCATGGTGCTGGTGGACATGCACGCGGCGCATGAGCGAATCATGTACGAAGGGATGAAGAGACTGCTGGCGGGGGACACGGCGCAGCAGCAGCTCTTGATCCCTGAAATTATTCATGTGACTCCCACGCAGGCCGACATGGCGGAAGCGCACCAGCAGGAGTTCATGGCACTGGGATTCGACGTCTCGCGCTTAGGTCCGGATCAACTGGCGTTGCGGGCGATCCCGACCTTGCTGGCAGGCCGGGATCCTTCTGGGATCGTGCGCGACGTTCTGTCGGATTTGCTGGAGTCGGGTCATTCGCGGCGCGTCGAAGAGTCGATCAGCCATCTGCTCGCGACCATGGCCTGCCACGCCGCGGTGCGTGCGCAGCGATCGTTGAGCGTGCCGGAAATGAATGCGTTGCTGCGCGAGATGGAGGGTACGCCGCGCGCCGATCAGTGCAATCACGGCCGCCCGACCTGGGTTCGTTTGTCCATGGGCGAATTGGATCGGTTGTTTTTGCGCGGGCGGTGAGAGTTGCCGCAGCGCTCGGCGGTGTTGTTGATGGGACCTACCGGTTCCGGCAAGTCGGACCTGGCGGTTCGGCTGGCCGAACGCTTGCCGCTGGAGATCATCAGCGTCGATTCCGCGCTGGTGTACCGCGGCATGGACATCGGCACGGCCAAACCCTCCTTGAGCACCCGCGAGCGGATCCCGCATCATCTGATCGACATCCGCGATCCGGCGTCGGGCTACTCCGTGGGCGAGTTCACGCTCGACGTGCAGGAAGCGGTGCGGGAAATCTGGTCGCGCGGGCGTCAGCCCCTGCTGGTCGGCGGCACCATGATGTACTTCCACGCGCTGACCGCCGGTATTGCGGATTTGCCGGAGGCGGACCTGAGGGTGCGTGCCGAGATCGATGCGCACGCGGCGAAAGAAGGCTGGGCCGCGGTCCATCGGGAGCTTGCGCTGGTGGATCCGCAAGCCGCGGCGCGCATTCACGTCAATGATCCGCAGCGCATCCAGCGGGCGCTCGAGGTCCATCGGGTCACGGGGCGGAGCATCACGGAATTGCAACAGATGCGCGTGTCGGTTTTCGCCGACGTAAATCTCATCGAATTTGCACTTGCCCCCCTTGAACGCGGCGAGTTACACACCAAGATCGAAATGCGGTTCAAGGCCATGCTCGATGCCGGTTTCGTCGAAGAAGTGAGAAACCTGTACAAAAGAGGCGACTTGAGCCCGGAACATCCGTCCATGCGCGCGGTCGGATATCGACAATTGTGGAGATATTTGGCGGGACATTACGCGTTGAATGAAGCTCAAAATCAAGCCATTGCGGCGACGCGACAACTCGCTAAACGGCAATTGACCTGGCTTCGCCGGCGCGCCAATGCACGATGGCTCGATTCCACGCGTCCGGATGCTGCAGACGCGATTTTTGATGCACTGACCGAGGGCGGATTTGCGTGAGGGACTTACCTTATAACGTGGGCCATTGGGCTGTGCTAGCATTAATCGCGTATGTGCCTCGTGCCGCATGGAAGTGATACGGCAATACAATCGACACCAAAAACAAGGAGCTTTACCCATGGCCCGTGGCCAGTCTCTGCAGGATCCATTTTTGAATGCCCTGCGCAAAGAAAGGGTGCCCGTTTCAATCTACCTGGTGAACGGCATCAAATTACAAGGACAAATCGATTCATTCGACCAGTTCGTCGTTTTGTTGAGAAACAGCGTGAGTCAGATGGTTTATAAACATGCCATCTCCACAGTCGTGCCCGCGCGCAATGTGCGATTGCCGACGGGAGAGGATGGCGAAGTGACGGAACCGGCTATCGTCGAATGAGTGGGTGGCGCTCTGCAATTATTTGAACGCCCGGAGGGCGGCGAGCGGGCCGTATTGGTCGGCGTCGGCATCGGGCATCCCGTCGATCCGAATGACATCGCCGAGTTTGCGGCGCTGGCGGCCTCTGCCGGCACGATTTGCGTCGGCTCCGTGCTGGCCGCTCGTGCCCGGCCTGATCCGAAGTATTTCGTGGGCTCCGGCAAAGCGGAGGAAATTCGCGCCTTTGCCGAGGCCCACCACGCTGACCTGATCTTGGTCGATCAAACCCTCACGCCGAGCCAGGAACGCAACCTGGAGAAATTGACCGGCCGTCGAGTATTGGACCGTAACGGTTTGATTTTAGACATCTTCGCGCAACGCGCCCGCAGCTTCGAAGGCAAGCTGCAGGTCGAACTGGCGCAGCTGTCGCATCTCGCGACCCGACTCGTCAGGGGTTGGACCCACCTTGAACGCCAAAAAGGCGGCATCGGCTTGCGCGGTCCCGGCGAGACGCAGCTCGAGACCGACCGGCGCTTGATCGCCAAACGCATTCGCACCTTGCGCTCGCGCCTGGAGAAGCTCGGCCGGCAGCGCGACACCGGACGTCATGTGCGGCGCGAAGTGCCCGTGCCGACGGTCGCGCTGGTCGGCTACACCAATGCGGGTAAATCCACGCTGTTCAACGCCCTGACGGGCGCGGACAGCTTCGTGGCCGACCAGCTTTTCGCCACGCTCGATCCCACCGTGCGGCGGGTCGAATTGGCCGGCGTCGGCGAGGTGGTGTTGGCGGACACCGTGGGATTCGTGCGAGCGCTGCCGCACGAATTGGTGGCCGCATTTCGTTCGACTTTGCAGGAAGCGCGCGACGCCGATTTGTTGCTGCACGTGGTGGATGCCAGCGATCCGCTGCGCGATGAGCGCATTGAACAGGTGCGTGAGGTGCTCAAGGGCATCGGCGCCGGGGAGATTCGCGAGCTGCTGGTTTTCAACAAGATCGATTTGAGCGGCGACAAACCTCGAAGCATTGAGGGCGCCGACGGCGTGACCACTCAGGTCTGGGTATCGGCGGCGAGCGGGGAGGGCCTCGAGACGCTGCGCGAGGCGCTGGCGCGCGCTGTGCGTCCCAATCAAGTGCGCCGCACGTTTCATCTGCAATTGCAAGCGGCCGCCGTCCGATCGGAGCTGTACACGCGCAATGCCGTGCGGGCGGAGCGCCAATGCGAAGACGGCAGCTGGGATATGGACGTCGAGCTGGATTTGACCGAGGTCGCCAAACTGGCGGGCGCCAAGGGCGTGAATCTCCTGGAACCTGCGCGCGCGCTGGCACAGCGCGTCGCTTGACGCGTCGTCGTTTGGGTTTTCTAGATGGGCGGCGGGTCGCCTGATAGAATGCCTGGTTGATCCATGACCCCGAACTCTCGCAACTATAATTAGGCACATCTCATGGCTTGGAACGAACCTGGCGGGGAAAAACGCAATCCCTGGAACCGACCCCAGCAATCGCAAAACGATCTGGACGATGTGCTGCGCAATTTTCAGCGTCGCTTGAACGCGCTGTTCGGACGCGGCGGCGGCGGGGGCGGTCTCGGCGGCGGCCAGAGTACGCCGGGCTTCAGCAAAGGCCTGAGCAGCATATTCGTCCTGATCGGAGCGGTATGGATCGGCAGCGGCTTGTATCGGGTCGATGCCCAGGAGCGCGCCGTCATCCTGCGCTTCGGCAAGTACGTGCAGACCACGGGGCCCGGCTACAACTGGCATCTGCCCTGGCCGATCGAACAGAAGCGCATCGTCAATGTCTCGCAGCAGTTCAGCGTCACGGACGATGCGCGAATGTTGACCGCCGATACGAATCTGGTCGAAGTCAAATCGGCCGTGCAGTACACGAAGCCGGATCCGCGCAAGTATTTGTTCCAGGTCAACAACGTCGAAGAGACGCTCGTCCAGGTGAGCGAAAGCGCCATGCGCGAGGCCGTCGGTCAGGCTTCGCTTGATAAAGCGCTGGCGTTCGATCCCTCGATCACCGATCGCGCCAAGAAGCTGTTGCAAAAGACGCTCGACAATTACGACATGGGCGTCAATATCATCAGCGTCAAGTTGGGCGACGTCATCGTCCCCGAGCCCGTGCAAGACGCGCAGCGCGACGCCATCAAGGCGGACAAGGACCGTCAGCGCTATCAGCAGGATGCCGAAACCTATCGAAATGACGTGGTGCCGCGCGCTCGCGGCCAGGCCGCCAAGAACCTGCTCGACGCCGAGGCGTACCGGTTGCAGGTGTTGGCCATTGCGCAGGGCGAGACCTCGCGATTCGATCAGGTCTTGAGCCAGTACGAGCATGCGCCGGCCGTCACCCGCGAGCGCATGTACTTGGAGACCATGGAGAACGTCTACAGGAATTCGCGCAAGGTGATCGTCGACACCAAGGGCAGCAACAACATGATGTACCTGCCGCTGGAGAAATTGATATCCCTCGGACGGGAGTCGGTCTCCAACCCGAATGACACCATGACGGTGGCTCCGCAGACGCGGCTGCCGGAGATCCAGGTGACGCCGGTGGAAGATCCCGCCCGCGCGCGTGGGGTGCGATGATGCAAAACCGAATGCTGTACGTATTATTGGCGCTGGTGGCGGTGATCTTGCTCGTGCGGGCGAGCCTCTTCACGGTGAGCGAAGGGCAACTCGCCATCAAATCGATCGGCGGCGAAATCGTCGATTCGAACTACCAGCCCGGCCTGCATTTTCGAATTCCGCTGGTCAACGAGGTGAGCCGCTACGATCGGCGGATTCTGACGCAGATGTACCCGTCGGAGCATTTTTTGACGCGCGAGCAGGAGCAGCTGAACGTGGATTTCTACGTCAAGTGGCGCATTCTGAATCTGCGCCGCTACTACGAGGCCACCGGCGGCACCGAAGAAGTGGCCAATGCGCGCTTGGGAGAGACGGTCAAGGACAGCATCAAGAGCGTCGTCACGCAGCGCACCTTGCAGCAGGTGGTTACCGCGGAACGCACGGAATTCACCGATGCGATGATGAAAACCGCGCGTCCGCTGGCCGAACAGCTGGGCGTCGAACTCGTGGATGTGCGCATCACCAAGATCGACCTGCCGCAGCAGGTGCAGGACTCGGTTTTCGACCGCATGCGGGCCACCTTCAAGGCGCAGGCGGCCAAGCTGCGCGCGGAGGGCGTGGAGGCGGCGGAGAAAATCCGCGCCGAGGCGAACAAGGCGCAAACCGAAATTCTGGCCGATGCGGCGCGACAGGCGGCTCAAACCCGCGGCCAGGGCGATGCGTCGGCGAGCGAGGTGTTTGCCAAGGCATATTCGAAGAACGCGGAATTTTACAGCTTCTATCGCAGCATGCAGTCCTACCGCGAGTCCATCGGCACGCAGGGCGACATATTGGTGATTGCGCCGGACAGTGCGTATTTCAAATATTTCAACAAGCCGCAACCGCAGCCCCCGCTGCGCTGAGCCCGTCATTTCGTAATGGATATCGGTTGGACTGAATTGGCGCGCTATTTGGGTGGGGCGTTCGCTTTGTACCTGGTGCTCGAAGGAATACTGCCCTTCGTCAATCCAGGCGCCGCACAGCGGCTGATGTCAAAACTGGCCAAAGCCGAGCACTCGCAGCTGCGTTGGGGGGGACTCATCAGCATGGTGGCGGGGCTGGCATTGCTGTGGGTGGCGCGCAATGGGTAAAAACCTGGTCGTAATCGGCTTGCAATGGGGCGATGAGGGCAAGGGCAAGGTCGTCGACCTTCTGACCGATCAGGTGCAGGCGGTGGTGCGCTTTCAAGGCGGCCACAATGCAGGGCATACGCTGGTCATCGGCGGCAAGAAAACCGTGCTGTCGCTGATTCCGTCCGGCATCCTGCACGCCCAGGTGCAATGTCTCATCGGCAACGGTGTGGTGCTGTCGCTCGAGGCGTTTTTCAAAGAAGCCGAAATGCTGATCGGGCAGGGCGTCCCGGTATTCGATCGTTTGCGCGTGAGTCCCGCGTGTCCCCTGATCCTCTCCTCGCACGTGGCGCTCGACAAGGCGCGTGAGAAGGCGCAGGGCGAGAACGCCATCGGCACGACGGGGCGCGGCATCGGGCCGGCGTACGAAG
>Ga0210384_10003588_pt1 | contig 17876 bp, 14 predicted proteins | sample IncBWH2MmetaG_FD_160574 | JGI IMG/M metagenome (GOLD analysis project Ga0210384, IMG submission 160574) | Forest soil microbial communities from Barre Woods Harvard Forest LTER site, Petersham, Massachusetts, United States - Inc-BW-H-2-M | ecosystem: Environmental > Terrestrial > Soil >...
TTTCGGCAAAGGCACCTCCAGCCGCAGCACCAAGCTGGCACACGGCGGCGTGCGGTATTTGGAGCAGGGCAATATTGGGTTGGTCATGGAAGCCCTCAAGGAGCGCGGACTCCTTTTGCAAAACGCGCCGCACCTGGTGCGGGATCTTGCGTTCATCGTACCGAACTACGACTGGTGGGAGGCTCCCTTCTACGGTCTCGGCCTGAAACTGTATCAGCTTCTCGCCGGGAAATACGGATTTGGAACGTCACGCATCCTTTCCAGGGAAGAAACGCTCGAACACCTCCCCACCCTCAAGACCGAGGGGCTGCGCGGCGGGGCGGTTTACTACGATGGACAATTCGACGATGCCCGGCTGCTCATCCACATGGTGGCCACTGCTTTTGAACAGGGCGCCACGCTGCTGAACTACGTCGAAGTCACGGGACTAACGAAGGACGCTCAGGGATTTGTGGATGGCGTCAACGCACGCGATGTCGAGACCGGCAATACGTTGAGTGCCTCCGCGAAAGTTGTGATCAATGCCACCGGTGCTTTCAGCGACCTGCTCCGGCAGAAGGCGGAGCCTGCCGCTGCGCCGCTGATCGTTCCCAGCCAGGGCATTCATCTGGTCTTTGATTCGAGCTTTCTGCAGGGTCAGAGCGCGATCATGGTTCCGCATACCAGCGATGGCCGCGTGTTATTCGCAATTCCGTGGCACGGTCACACGCTGGTCGGCACCACTGACACGCCCGTTGCATCCGCTACGCTCGAGCCGGTGGCGATGGAACAGGAAATCGAATTCATTCTCGCGACTGCTGGCCACTACCTGACAAAAGCACCGACGCGCGAGGATGTGTTGAGCGTGTTCGCAGGCATCCGGCCGCTGGTACGGAGTTTGGAACGAACTGCTGGGGAACGAGCCGTAGGCGCAGCTAGCACCGCGGCACTTTCGCGCGATCACGTCATCCACATCGACCGCTCCGGCCTCGTCACTATCTGCGGTGGAAAATGGACGACATACCGGCATATGGCCGAGGACTGCGTCGATCAGGCGGCAACGCTCGCGCAGTTGCCGGAGAAGCCATGTACGACACACCACTTGCACATTCATGGCTTCCACGACGCAGCAAAAGAATTGGGCTTGCTCGCGGTCTCAGGGTTGGCGGTCTATGGTTCCGACGCATACGAGATTCGCAAGCTGATCGAAGCCGATGCCCGGCTCGGCGAACCGCTGCATGTGGCGCTGCCCTACGTGAAAGCGGAGGTGGTCTGGGCGGCGCGGCACGAAATGGCCCGCACTGTGGAAGACGCGCTCGCAAGGCGCACGCGCGCCCTGTTCTTGAATGCACGTGCAGCTCTTGCAATGGCGCCCTCGGTCGCGGACTTGATGGCTTCAGAACTGGGTTGGGACGAGATCACCAGGACGAAACAGTTGGCGGCGTTTCGCGATGTCGCTTCGAACTACGTGCTTCATTCCTGAAACGTTAGTCCTCTTCAAATACACGCTAGAACTTGTTTCATAATTAGTTCGCGGGATGTAAAGACCTTACCTCGGCGGCTAAAGCCCACATTTTTGGGGTTCTTGGCGTCACGGCTGAAGCCGTGACTTACCCAAAACCATTTATGAAACCAGTTCTGGTATCGATGGCGGGTGGCCCAGCATTCAAAACACGCGAAGGCGCGTCAGTTCGGGAGCATTCAAGTCCAGCCGCTCCGCCAACTGAGGCAAATGGCAGGTGGGGACTGCCGGAAACAGGTGGTGCTCCATATGAAAGAACATGTTGTAAGTCACGGCATTCTTCAATAAACCTCGCAGGGTGCGAGCAAATGGCCGGTCGTGATCGCAGTCGTGGTGTACCGTCCAAACGGCGAAGAATGACGTGAGACACTGGCCCACGGCCATGGCCACCACGTGATATCTCAGCCAGGCACAAGGCACCAGAACGGCCGTCGCAATCACCGCTGCTGTGACCGCCAGTTCCAGCAGTATCCAGCGAAAGCTGGCTCCGCGCGCTTTCTTCCAGGCATTCACGTGAAGGCGAATTGGGAAAAGCGGTCCCACCGCAATCGCTTTCCAGGCCGGTAGCCGCGCGCTGTGACCTTCCACATCTTCTTCTCCCAGGCAATGCTGATGATGGTGTAAATGGTTGATCTGCACTGCGTGCATGGAGCCCAGCATCACCGCGCTCAGCAGACACATCACCCAATCGCTGCCCCGCCGTGAAATCCCGAGAGCGTAGTGATAGGCGTTGTGGACCTGCCGCAAGCCCACCAGGAAAAACATAAACGACGCAGGGAGAGCGAGCAGGAAGAGCCCCCTCTGGGCGAGCCACAGAGCACTGATCAGCCAGGGGATGGGCAGCAACAATTCCGTAAGAATTTCAGCGCGAGTCAGCCGCGTAAGATCTTTCCATTCCACAGCGCGGATGCGTGGGTCGCGGAGTATCTCGGATGTCATCGGTAAAGGGGAGTCTAGGGCAGTCTATCGCATGGGGCAAATCCTAAGTGTCGTATCAGGGCATGGCTTCAGCCGCTACCAACCGAGGTACACCGAAAAATGTTCCACGTGGAACATTTTTCCTGGGGATGCGGTGGACGCTGTTCCAACAAATTGTTCCACGTGGAACAATTTCTGTGAAGTCCATGCGGGTCAATCACTTATGTTGCGAAGTTGAGGGAAACCGTCGAAAAAAGGGGCGCTTCCGCCAACTTGGGGAACTTTATTTTCGGGGGATTCCCGTTTTGGGAATGGCTAGGTGCCGGTATTTGGGCAGAGTGAGTGTCCGCGAACTGCCCCCTCTCAAGCCAAAAGAGGGCTTGAGTGGGCCGCCCACTCTGCGTTGCATGCCCAGAGGTAACGATGTTCCGAATCCGGCGGCCCCATCTGTTGCATCGTCTGTGACGGGGTGGGAGACACAGCCAAGTCTACAATGAGAACATCTGCCTCCCACCCTTCGCAAAGTGCGCAAAGGACGAGGCACACTTTGTCTTGTTCTGCCAGCAAGATCAAAAGCCTGGGTCACCCACCCGAGGTACCACAGATTGTTATGTCAGCTTCGCGTCATGGGCCCTGGTGTTCGTTGATCTATTTAAGTTGCTCCGAGGGAGTGAGCAGACTTGCCCATGTCGAGAGCAGAACTAGATGCAGTTGTCACAGAGCACATTCTGTACTTAGTCGTACTCCCACGCAAGGGCTCGGGCGAGTTCTCGCCATTTCAAGGTTTTAGCATCAATACATTTCCAGTCATCAACACTATTCAATACATCTGCACGCTCCCAACTACGATTGGCGAGTTATTCCGAACGAGAGATGAGGCGCTAAGATGGCGCTCGATTGGGCTAGCTGGCTATGCAATAGCGCTCATCGAACTGGATTCTCTTCCAAAGTTCGACGGAGGTCTCCCGCTCACTTGCTTCGTATCGGACCGTGACACTCGTGAAGAGGTTGAGCGGCACATCGTAGAGACTGGTTGGAGAGGATGGCTGCACCTTACGACGGACGAACAAAGCTCATCGGTTCCGAAGCTGTGGGACTTTTCGCGTGCTGAAATGTTCGCTTGGAGTCGGAGGGTGGCTGAGGCAGCGATGGCAGAGAAATCAGCGAGTGCTTCTACACCGACTACTTTGTCCTGGCGAGCCTTTGTTAAATGGCCTGAAGAGACGGCTCGCATTGAGACACGATCTCACAACATCACCCTGCCAACTGAAACCGCTCTCCGATCATTTACTTTCGTGCTAGCAAAAGCGAACAAGCCGCTAGCAGGAAACAGCGATGACGAGTTCGCTCTTGCACTCTCGACTGCCGCCGATGAACTTTGGCGCGTGCGCCACGATGCTGAAGCAGACCATCACGTGATCCCTGGTAGCCCGGTGTTGATTGTCGCCACACCGTCCATCTATCGTCACCTATCGCCGAACCAGTTTAGCCGGAAGGCAACCCCGCCGATCAAGAGAGCACTCCGCAACATACTTCGCCAGCGACAATACACTGCGGTGCGGATAGAAGGGGACGAGGTTAAACAGAGTAAGGCTGAGCTTAAGCAAATGCTTGAAGATCGCACGGCCATGGCTTTAATAGGCGTACGAGCCGAGGAACTCGCGGCATACACAGCAGCCCTGTCGGTCTCCGCGGCCAGTCTCGGCGTTCCCGTTCTGCGCTGTCCGCCTCAAGTCGATCGTGTGCGCGAGTTATTGATCCGGCTGGCGGGCATGAGCCGAAGCAAACTTCCTAACATAGAACGGCGCAACCGACTTGCTCAGAATATTGGGAAAAGCCTTCGTAGTACTGTCCCGAATCTGCTTTTGCAGCGAATCGAACAGCACCAGCATGAGGGGATCAAGCTTATTGGTGATACACCACTCGAATTAATGCCCATCGACGATCTGCCGCTCGGGTTGCGCGCAACTGTATCTCGAATGCCCACGCTCCCTGGAAATCTATTGATGCGTCAGGGGTTGCTGCGCACTCCGCTGCTGCTCCAGGCAGAAGAGCTGAGCAAAGTACTAATAGTTCGAGCCTTCAATCGTGATGACCCGCTCCGCAACGTACTCGTTAATGCTATCCAGTTCATTAATTCCAACAGTCAAACAAAACTCGAACTCCTGGTTGTCGATGTAGCTAACAAAGAGGAATTTATCGCGGCATTCAACAATTTTGATGGACATTTAGCGATTTTCGATGGTCACGGTGCGCATGAGCGCACTGACCCTCAGGGAACGATCCGGATCGGCTCGATTCGGCTTAATCCCTTTGAGCTCTATGGGCGAATTCACATCCCGCCAATTTTGTTCCTTAGCGCTTGCGAAACACATACTCTTGAGGGCATCGAGTCGAGCGTCGCTAGCGCCTTCTTGATGATGGGGGCAAGATCAATCCTCGGAACCGTTGTTCCCATTGACGGTCTTAAAGCAGCAATTCTCATAGCACGATTCATGTTCCGTTTCACAGACTTCGTTCCTTTCCTGAGAACGATGTTTCCCTGGTCCCAGGTGGTCAGTGGAATGTTACGCATGTCATATGTCACAGACGTGCTGATGACAATGGAAAAGCTCTTCTCCTTCGGCGAGGACGCTTACAAGCGAATCCACACCGCAGCAAATATTGCGATCAACGATTTTCGTCCTGGATGGTTCGAAGAGGTTCTAGCATCGCTGTCAGCAGCAATCTCGATGCCTGAGGCTCGGGTGCGAGACACATGGATGCGTACTTGCTACTTTACTGACACATTGCACTATGTTCATCTTGGGCAGCCGGAGCACCTCTTTGTAGTACCACGTTGAGCTATATCCTTGTTTGTCATTCAGCCTCTCTGTCCCTCCATCGGCGCGGCGGGTAGCCCAGCGAGATCAATATCCTAGGCCACGCCACGGCTCACCAAAGCGGAGCCACAGCTTCTTCCTTGAATACCGGCGCAGGGCCGCCCTGGTTGGAGAGGTGGATCGCGCTCAAGAAGGGTTTGGCCTGGGGATCGTAGGTCACGGTGATGCTTCCGCCTTTCCCAGGCGAACCTTTCCAGCCGTCATGTCCGCTTAAGCCGTCGTGTCCGTTCTGTCCGTTGGGCGTTCCAATGCCTCCGGAGCCTCCTCTGCCGCCCCGTCCGCCTCTGCCCCCGGACCCTCCGTCGCCGCCCTCAGTCTTTACTGTCACCGAACCTCCCTGAGGATCGACCAGGTAGAGCGTTTCGCCTGCCGCAGATCCTCCTGTCCCAGATCCGCCTCCCGTAGATACGCTCACCTGGAGGAGGGGATGGCTACCAGATCCCGGAGCCTCCGCTGTGAACTCCGCTGCTCCCGGAACCCGTGATCCCGCAACCCCTGATCCCGAAACCCCTGATCTCTGAGCGGCGAATTTGGGCGTCACCGGACTGAGCGTCACTCGGACCTGCACGGGCGGCCCGTCCCAGCCTGATCCTCCATTTTGGCCATCCGAGCCATTCCTTCCGTCCGTGCCGTCTCCGCCCGCGGAGGGATGATTCGGATCCATGGAGCCCGAGCTGCCGCTCGTGCCGTCCAATCCGGCGCTGCCGTCGAATCCGCTGGAGCCACTCATGCCGGAGAAACTCGCGGTGAAGTTGCGGTCGTAACGCACGGGAATGTCGAGCTCGGCGCTGATGCCCGGATGGCTCGGCACCGTGATGGTGACATGCGCCACCTTCCCTTCGCTGATCCTCGGATCCAGGGAAAGGGATACAACGCCTTTCTGGTTGGCGGTTACGACGCTTGTAGAAACATTGAGGTCCTTCCACAGAACCTTGCCCTGGCCTGCTCCTTCGGTCTGCAATGTTTTGCCATCTGGCGAGGTGAACACCGCGACCAGTGCCAACTTCTCTCCCGGCGCAATCCCTGGACCTTTGGGCAGGCGGACTTCCATGGACTTGACGGGGATCTTGTCGAGCTGGACCCTCGTCCCCAGCCGGACTTGCAAACGAGCGCACGCACTCAGCGCCAGCAGGGAAGCCACCCCCAGGCAGGCCGCCCCTACGATACGGAAGAAAGCTAGTGGCTGTTTCATAAAATAACCTCGGAGCGCGCAGAAGCCCTGACCTCGGGGGCTAAAGCCCGCATTTTCTATGGCGCTGGGCGTCACAGCTGAAGCCGTGACCTACCCAACCCATTCATGAAACCAGCACTAGTGACCTGAACCGGTGCATGATTGGACTCCGTTCAGAACGCCACTTCAATCATTCGACGCTTTGCTCATATAGAACACAAAATCAACCGGCAGGTTGCTTGCTTCGTCACATTCACGGGTAAAGTTTTGTGAAGATTGCGAGGGTATTCGTCACCGCGAGTCGCGGGTTACTTCTTTTTTCCCGCCAGCGCTTCGATGCTTGGATACGATGTTGCCGCCGTAAACGCCTTCTCCAGGGGATTGACCCCGCCGCGAATCGCCTTCACCAACATTTCCAGCGCCATGCCTGTATTCGCAGGTACTACGACTGTCGCCTTGAGGATTCCCTGGCGAACCCACATCTGCCCCGTCTTTGGCAGTCCGTCACAGCCCGTGTACAACAGATTCCGCCACTTTTCTCGCTCCGGCCCGGCAGGTTGCTCCTCGAATGCCTTGCGCGCGCCAGCGGCCATGGAGTCATCCTGAGCGCCGACCACGTCAATGTGCTCGTTCCTGGAGGTGGAGAGGCGCAGCCAGGCAGTGACTGCTTTCTCTGCACTGGCTTCTGTCCAGTTTCCGCGCAGCAGCTTGGTTTGGATATTCGCAGGTTTGGTAGCCAGCATGCCCCGGGTACGTCCGGCAGCGGCATCTCCGGCGGGGCCCTGAATGTACAGGACTGTGCCTCCCTGGGGAAGCAGGGCGGCGAACTGCTGTCCCTGGATCCGTCCAATCTCCTCGTGGTCGGAGCTAATGGTGAAAACCGGGGACTTGAAGGATTTGCGAAGCTCGGTGATGTAATCGGCATCCCGGTTGAGAATGACCCATCCAATTCCCGCGGCGGCGGCGGCGCGGGCCGCGCTGGGCAGAGGCGTGCCCACCGGCTCCACCACAATGCCATCCGGCCGGGAGTCCGCGGAAGAGGAAGACTGAATCACTTTCAGGATCTGCTGGCTTTGCTCGACGGCATCATTGTTCGCGTAAAGGATTTCAACCTTTGCTGCCAGACGCTTCGCAGCCAGTTCTGCCGCAGCCGCTTGCTCGATTTGGTAGTCGTTGTCGTTAGTGGTAAGAGCGACAACGAATCTTAGAGTGGCCACAACACCTCCGAACGCAGGATTTCGCCAGGCTCGCTTCAGAATACGGTCGCAAGCGGACGGTCGTCTATAACCAATTGGTCTCCCAAGATGGGAAGCCCACTGGAAATAGAGTTTGCTAAGTGGCGGAGTCTTCGGAACGGTTACTACACATTACTGAGACCGGTTTCACACCGAGGGCCGGCCCCTATGGTTTCCTTGCAGCAAGGATGAGGTGCAGGAGCTGGCCAAACTGCTCTAAGTTGACTTTCTTCGCGGGGTCGTCGGTATTTACACGATGCACAACGACGAGATTCAGCGCGGGAATGACGGCAATAAAGTGGCCTCCGGCACCCCACGCCGAAAAGCTCCCATCCGGCACTTCGACCTTCGGATAGTGGTTCCCATTCACAGCGACCCACCACAAGTAGCCGTAGCCGCTGTAATTATCCCTTGCGTTACCGTCGGCAACGGAATAGGCGGTTGTGCTGTCCCGGACCCATTGTGCGGGAACCAGTTGCGTATCGCGCCACTTACCGCCCCTCAAATAGAGCAGGCCGAATCGAGCCATATCGCGCGCAGTCATCCGGAATGGATACGCGCGATGAATCGAATCCGGGCCAGTGACGTACTCCTGCTCCTTGGGGTCGTAGTCCTCCATGCCAATTCGTTGAGCGATCTGTGTGTCAAAGCTGTGGTAAATCGTCTCATGCGTCTGCTTTTCGTAGATGGTCCCCAGCGCATTGAAGTCCCAGTTGTTGTAAGACCAGAACGAACGCGGCGGGTGGGAGCCACGCGGCGGTTTTTCCGCCTTCATTGCGGGGGATTCATAAAGGGCGGCATGATAGATCCCTGACCGCGCCTTGAGAAGGTCGATCACTCGCGCCTGTTTCTCTACAGGCGTTAAGGACGGCTCGTTATCGTCGATGCCGAGTTGATCGAGTGTGGCGTTTAGGTCGATTTCGCCCTTCGCAACAGCGATGCCATACAGAGCGCTCAGAAAACTCTTGCGAATGGAGTGTACGTTGAACTTTGTTGCCGTCTCGCCCCATTGCGAAACGATGACCCCGTTGTCGACGATGACAACTGCAGCCGTGTCGAGGGAATCGGCGTAGGCTTTGGCGGCGGCCAACTTCTCTGACGACCATCCTCGATCCTCAGGCTTGCCGGCCTGCGTCCAGTGTTTTCCCGGATATTCGTTGTGTGCCGCGTCGTGGATCTTCTTGTCGTCCGCCCGGCACAGCTGCAAAGCTACGAAGGTGAGGAAAAAGAAAGACGCTGCCTGTGACCAACGGCTCTGGCGGGATTGATGAAAGCGCTGCTGTCCCCAAGGCACGAGGTCAGCTTACACTTGCGACCTTTCCCACTCAAGCCAAAAGAGCTTAAGCGGTCCACCCGCGAGGGCATTTGTCATGCACAAAAGCAGATGTTCTTCCCAACCTACTACGGAACAATAATCCGGCTGCCAGCTTCACCCGCCGCTGCGGTTTTCTCGGGAAACTGCTGGAAGAGGAAATCGACAAACGCTCTGGACTTGGGCCGTCCCGAGGTGCGTCCGTGCGCCATCCTCGTGAGAAATACGATTCCCTTGAGGACATCGGAATCCCGCAACGAACTGTGGCCCTGATGTTGCTGTTCCACCTGCCGAAACTCTTCCAGGATTTTCTTAACTTCCTCCACCACGGCTTGTTGAGCTGGACGTGGCGCCGAGGTTTCGTAATGCAGCCCGGACTGCGTCAGGGTTTGATAGGCCGTGCCCAGCGTTGTAAGCGCGGCGATCAGGTCCTGGTCCATCAAACTCCGGTCTGCCCGGGCGCTCTTCGCCAAGGCAAAACTCAGGCCCAGCAGCAGATTCTCCTGCTGATAGAGGAACGCATCCTCAATGTTCACGGATGGGAACAGAGCTTTGCGATCCAACTCGTTCATGGGGCGCGGCCTCTCATGCTCCCGCGCCTGCCGCAGGTAGACGCACTCGCTAGGGCAATCGAGACTCACCTCGCGCTGCTCGCCGCAGCATTGCGGACAAATGCGCCCATGCACAGCCAGACAGAAGCGTTTTTCTTTGCGGGTTTCGCACAGAGCGCAACTCACGGAATGCGGTCTCCTCTCAGCATTATGGCATTGCGGTGGACAGAGGTGGGGCGTTGCTCGGGAACGGCGATTTCAGCGGCTCCGGCAGGCTCCATGTCTGCCAAACCCGCTCTAAAATTGCCCATTCAGGCACGCTGCGTAATAAATCTCACAAAATAGCCCAAATTATGCTGTTTTCCACAGGCGACTGCGTTAAGATGCGGCCTGTACAGCATTTTCCAAGTACGAATTTCGAAGGAGGATTCATGGCAGCTGGAATGACCAAGAGTCAAGTTGTCCGCCATCTGGCGGAAAAGACGAGCTTGAGCAATAAGGATACGGCCGCGTTTCTAGAGCACCTGGTAGACCTCGCCGTTAAGGAAGCCAAGAAGAGCGGCTTGTTCGTTCTTCCCGGCCTCGGCCGTTTGAAGAAGGTACACCGCAAGGCGCGCATGGGCCGCAACCCGCAGACGGGCGAAGCCATCAAGATCGCGGCGAAGACCACGGCGAAGTTCTATCTCGCCAAGTCCGCCAAGGATGCGATCGCACCGAAGAAGGCGTAGTTTCTCCACGCACAAAATCAGGGCCGGTATTCCGCCGGCCCTTTTCTTATTCCGTACCGTAGCGTTGCGAACCCACAGTCTTGCCCCGCTTGCTTACTGGGCGTACTCGTTCTTCACGACCTCGCCGCCCTTCATCACGAACTTGACCTGCTGTAGCGTTGTGACGTCGGAGAGCGGATCGCCGTCTATGGCGACGATGTCCGCCCACTTGCCCGGTTCGATGGATCCCACTTTGTCTGACCAGCCCAGAAGATCAGCCGCGTTCAATGTGGCGGTGCGGATTGCCTGTAGCGGCGTCATTCCCAAACGAACGTAGACGGCGAACTCGTGCGCGTTGAGGCCGTGAGGATATACAGCGGCGTCCGTGCCAAAAGCGACCTTCACCCCCGCGGCAAAAGCGCGCTTCAGGTTATTCTGGCCTTGCGCGGAAACTAATTTCATCTTAGCTCTCAGGAAGTCCGGCAGATTCGCCTTGTCGGCATTCTCCCGATTCCAGTCCATCAAGTAGAGGGTCGGAACCAGGTACGTTCCATTTTTCTTGAGCGTCGCGATGGAAGCGTCGTCCATCAGATGGCCGTGCTCGATGGAATCCACTCCCGCCTCCGAGGCGAGTTGCACGCCTTGCGCTCCGTGCGCGTGCGCCGCGACCTTGCGGCCGAGGCGGTGAGCTTCGGCAACGATAGCTTTCATTTCTTCCAGCGTATATTGCGAAGCGTTGGGGTCATCACCTTTCGAGAGCACGCCGCCGGTGGCGCAAATTTTGATCACGTCCGCGCCGTACTTAATCACCTCGCGGACCTTGTGCTGGACGGCTGCGATGCCGTCCGCCACGCCCTCAGCGGTTGCGTGGTATTCATAGGACAGCAGGTCGTTATCACAGTGTCCGCCGGTGATCCCCAGCGCAGGTCCGCTGACCAGCATGCGGGGGCCTGGGACATCGCCCGCGTTGATGGCATCGCGTAAGGCAACATCGCTGTAGCCGTCCGCTCCCACGTTGCGCACCGTGGTGAATCCCGCCAGGAGTGTGGTGCGAGCATTCTTGGCGCCGGTGAGCGTTTCCCGTGGAACCGAGATCCCCAAACTGTCATATCCAAAATGGCCTGGATCATAGGTAAGGTGCGTGTGGGCGTCGATCAGGCCAGGCAGCACTGTAGCGCGCCACAAATCGATCAAGGTAGCGCCCGCAAGGCTGGCGTCCTTGGCCGCGCCCACGCTGACGATCTTGTCGTTCTCAATCACGATCGCTTGATCGCGGGCGATTTCGCCCGTTTTTACGTCGAGCAGCCGTCCTGCTTTCACGACGACACGCCGTACGGGAGTCTGCGCTGGACCTATGGCCGTTAGAAAAATCCAAGTGATTGCGACCGCGAGGATGAAACGCTTGGTGTGATTCATCGAACCTTCTCTTTCTAAGAATGGATTTTCCTGCGAACAGATGGGGTCGACTCTTGACGGCAGCGCCGCCCTCAGCGGCCCCGCATTCCGTCGAGACCCCAGGTCTGTCCCGATTTCGCCACAAAGAATATGACGAACAGAAATAGCAGAGGGATGTGATCCAGTTCGGCTCCGAAATAACGCCACACCGGCGCTCCGTGTCCGGGTCCCCACCACGTGGCTAACGTCAGGCTCAGCATATGCAAAGCGCCCACGACGGAGGCCGGCCGTACCCAGAACCCGAGCAGCAGGCAGAGGCCGATGAAGAGCTCAACGACCCCCACTAGGTAGCCGAACAGAACCGGATGCGGCAGAACGTAATTCTCCAGAAACCCTTTGTAAAAACCCACAGCTTCGCCCTGCACAAAGCCCGAGACGTACTGTTCAAAGCCTCCGTGAGCAAAAGCGGGGGTGAAGAGTTTGTATTGTCCGAAGAAAATAAAGAAGATCGCCGTCAAGATTCGTATGATGGCGATGGTTTTTTGCAATGTACTTGAACTTCGAAGCATGGGTTCCTACTCGATGTTAGAAGTTATGGCTGAAATTATTGGCGAAATTATAAGCCTTGTGCCCCCGGGCGAGTGCTTATTTCGTTTCGTTCTTGAACACTTTCCCGTCTTTCATCACGAAGCGCACGCGCTCCAACTCGTGGATGTCCGCGAGTGGATCGCCCTCCACCGCCACGATATCCGCGAATGCTCCCGCGCGAATCTCTCCCAGTTGTCCTTGCCGGTCAAGCAACTCGGCGGCGCGCGAGGTGGCGCTACGAATAGCATCCATTGGCGTCATGCCAAACTTCACCATCAGGGCAAACTCCTGCGCGATGGGTTCGGTCCAGGGAAAGCTGCCGACATCGGTGCCAAATGCAATCTTCAATCGAGCCTTAAGCGCTTTCTTGAACGAATCTTCGTGGACGGACGCGCGTTTGCGGTCGCGCTGCCCCTCGGGCGTGTTCTCCGGACTCCAATCGACGTAATAAACGGCGAGTGTGGGCACATACCAGGTGCCTTGCTTCGCCATCTGGGACAGCGCTGCATCGTCCAGGTCCAGACCGTGCTCAATCGAGTCGCATCCGCCGTCGAGAGCGCGGTGCAACCCAATCCCGCCGTAGGCGTGGCAGGCAACTTTCTTGCCCCACCCGTGCGCTTCGTCTGTCACCGCCTGGATTTCCTCCAGCGTCAGCGTAGGCTGTGAAGCCAGCTCTCCGTTCTTTCCAACCCAGGAACGATGGGTCATGTAGACCTTGATCCAGTCGGCTCCATGCTCCAATTGCTGACGCGCTGCTTTCCGCGCTTCGACCGGACCATCGATCAACTGTGCGCCCTTCGGCACCTCAATTTCGGGGGCATATCCCTCCAGCGGATAGCCTCCAGTGGTCGAAATCGCACGCGTCACCACGAACAAACGCGGGCCCGGAATATAACCTTCTTCGATGGCCTGCTTGATGCCGACATCCCCGTAACCCGCGCCTTCCGTCTCCACATCGCGCAGGGTGGTGAAGCCTTGCTCAAGGGCGCGCCGCGCCGCAACCGTCGCGCGCGCGGCACGGTATGCCAGCGGATACTTCAGCAACTGCACGTCGTACCCGCCGTCCGCCGGCACTTCTCCCTGGAGAAAAATATGAGTGTGCGAATCGATTAACCCCGGCAGCACGGTAGCGTGCGAGAGATCCAGAACCGTTGCACCCTCGGGGATCTTCGCACTCGCTGCGTCGTTCACGCTTTCAATCTTGTTACCGCGAATTACGATCACCTGGTTGCGCCGCGGCGTATCCGACTTTCCGTCGATCATCACACCCGCGCGAATCACTGTGTCGTTTTGAGCAGAAGCCCATATGCACCCAAGAAAAACCCATGCAAGAATTAAAGACGCAACTGCCGCGCGTACCTTTGTCATCGCCGTTATTCCTCTCTTACAAACGCGTCCGCCTCAATTTCGACCAGCATCTCCGGACTCACCAGTCCGCTCACTTCGACCATGGCGGTCGCTGGACGGATCTCGCTAAAAAACTCACCGTGCGCCTTCCCCACTTTCTCCCAATCGCGAATCTCTGTGAGATAAATCCGCGTGCGCACGACATCTTTCATGGATGCACCGGCATTCGCCAGCGCGGACTCGATGTTACGCAGCGTCTGTACGGTCTGTGCGTACACGTCGCCAATGCCGACGATCTTCCCGTCCTTGGTCGCCGTCGTCCCCGATACGTGAACGTGCGGCCCGATGCGCACCGCGCGCGAATAGCCAACAATCGGCTCCCACGGCGCTCCACTCGAGATATTCTTCCGTTCCATACACTCTCCTAAAATCTGAGCTCTAACTTCACGATCATCCTACTTCAATTAGCACCCGTTGCACTCGGCTGCCAATTTCAAGAACTTACGCAGCTTATGCATGGCACAAATGTGGCGTATCAAAAGAATCCTCATCCGACTTACGGAAGTTACTTGCGTCCTCTGGCAACTACGCCCACAATCCACGCAACATACAATGTAGGCGCGTTCCCAACGGGGACGCGGGTTTTCCGGAGGCGCATGGCATGATACCGGAGTCCCATCCACTCGAGCGATTCTTCCTCGAACTCGTGACGCGCCATTACTCGCACGACATCGGTCTGCGCGATCCGCAAATCAGCAACTACGTCGCGAACTTACTTACTGAGTTCTGCCAAGCCGACCAGCTCTGCAAGATTCGCGATGCTGCCGGACGTCCGCTGCACGACGTTGGCGAAATGCTGCTCGAATCCGACCCTGTCTTTGGTTTAGCTCCTTCTTTCGACCGCGAGCGTCAGGTCCGCAAGCATATTGGAGATTGCGCGCTTTTTTTCACCGGCATGTATCCCGAGAGCATCAACCGCTGGCGCCTGCGCCGCAACCGCATGGAAACGTTTATCGACTTCATGAAGACTGGCAAGGAAAGCTACCATATCGTCTCCAAGTTTGAGATTTTCGAATATCAAAAAGTTGCGCCACTCTTCCATCAGCTCTCCACCCGTTTCGAGGACTGCGTCTACGGCCTCAACATGGTGAAAAACGAGCTCGCCGAAATGCAACACCCTATCACCCGCCGCACAGACGAACTGATCATGTGAAGCTGCTTCACGGCTTCCGCCCGAGCTACGCCTTGCGATAAAAACTCAGCGCCGCATCGCCCTGAGCCAGCTTGCGGTACCTCTGCAAAGCACCCACTGTCTCTCCTGGATCGAACCTCTTCTCGTGTTCCGCGATCACAACGCTGCTGGCGCTCACCCCATTCCACCGGCTCAATGCCTCCAGCGTTCCCTGATACAGTGCCTGCCCGGCATACGGAGGATCCAGAAACACCACATCGGCGGCAGTACCCGCCAATTCAAGCTTGCGCAACGCAGTCGTCACATCGGAGCGCATCACGGAATACCCTCCCTCAACTCCCAGCGATTTTAGATTCTCCTGAATCTGGCTTACAGCCTTTGTCGAGGATTCGACAAACACCACGCTCCTCGCGCCCCGGCTCAGAGCTTCGATCCCTACCGCGCCTGTGCCCGCAAACAAGTCGAGAAAGGTAGCGCCGGCCAACGCGTCTTTGTTTCCCGCGCACAAGACATTAAACAAAGTCTCACGCAGACGGTCCGACGTCGGACGGATTTCCATTCCCGGCATCGACTGTAGTGGACGGCTCCGATATTTCCCCGCGATTACCCGCATTGCATTTTTGCTGTCGCCCGATTCGAGCTTCCCCGCCGCAATCTACACAATTTCTATACAATTGGCGTGAGAGTAACTTTCCCATTCATGAGAACCTGGGCCATCCCGGCCGGTCACCTGTTCGGTATCGAACTCCGAATCCACATCGGATTCCTGCTGCCGCTTTTTTTTATGGCCAGCGTCTATCCGCAGCTTCCTTCCGGCGTGGCGGGCATCCTCGGGATGGTTGCCGTGGCCACCCTGATTCACCAATTCGTTCTGGCTTTCCTGGCGCGCCAGGCGGGAGCCGTACCGAAGGCTATCATTTTATTACCTGTCGGCGGCCTTATCATTCTTAACGATCTTCCCGGGCACGCCCTCAGCGAAGCAGACCGCCAGCGCGAAGTCCGCATGGCACTCTTTGGGCCGTTCGTATATCTGCTGCTCGCAGCCGTGGCGGCCGTGGTGATCGCCGCATCAGCACCGGACACCAGCTTTCGCGCGTGGCCCTGGATTCATCCCGCATCCCTTGCGCGCAGTGTGGTTTGGGTAAATCTGTTGCTGGCGGCGATCAATCTGATCCCCGCTTACCCGCTGGATGCGGGCCGGCTCCTGCGGGCACTCTTCACGCGCCGCGCTGATCTTGCCACCGCCACGCGCCGCGCAGTTAGTGTTGCCCACAGTCTCGCGCTCGTCTTTATGGTTCTCGGGATGGTTCTCTACGCCACCGAGTCTACCCGCCCTCGCAGCGCCTGGTTCTTCATGTTGGGATTTTTTCTTTTTATTGGCGCCCAACTCGAAGAGCGCGCTGTGTTTCTCGAATCCGTCCTTGAAAGTGTCCGGCTCGACGAGATCATGCTCACCGAGTTTGCCACTCTTTCTCCTGCGGACACCCTCGAAGATGCGCTTCAAAAAGCAATTCACACCTTGCAGGAAGACTTTCCCGTGGTCCGAGGCAGTGATTTGGTGGGATCGGTGTCACGGCAGGCCATCGTGAACTCACTGCGTTCCGAGGGCAACGGCTACGTACAGGCGGTGATGATCCGGCTCGTCGAAGCCGCCAACGCTGGCGAGTCACTGGCATCTGCGTTCCGCCGCCTGAACGCCCGCAAATTGAACCTGGTGCCTGTAGTGGAAAACGAACGCCTGGTCGGTATCGTGACCCGGCAGAATCTCATGCACTCCATGAGCCTGCTCGCCGAAAGCCGGCGCCTCCGGCAGGCTGAAAAAGACGACGAATAGAAAGGGTCATGTGGGGGCAGGCGCCCTCGCCTGCCCAGCGAAGCTCCGCTGGCCTTCGGTTGCAGTTAGAACACTCCCAATTCGCGCCTAGAACAACCGGATCGCTCGCGCTTCCTTCACGGCTTCCAGCTTCCGCAGCTCCGCCAGCACAGCTTCCCCGACCGGAGAATCCACGTGGACGACGGCAATCGCCTCCCGTACTCTCTCCCCGGAGCTTTCATCCCGCCCCAGCGAGAAATCCGCGATATTGATCTGATGCTTGCCAAGAACCGTGCCGACCTGCCCGATCACGCCGGGGACGTCTTTGTTCCGTAAATAGAGCAAGTCTCTCCCGAGCGGAGCCTCAATGTCAATGGCATCCACACTCAGGAGCCGTGGCGATTTTCCACGCAACACCGCACCTTTGACTCCGCGTTCCGCCGACTTCGTCTTCAGCGTCACGGAAAGTACATTCCCAGCGCCGCCTTTGCCTTTCGCTTCCCGCGATTCCTGCACCACAATCCCACGGCTCGATGCGATCGATGCGGCATTGACCACGTTGGCCTTCTCTTCCAATGTCCGATTCAGAATGCCCATGACAGCTGCATTCCGCACCAGATCCATTTTCCACTCCGCCAGTTGGCCGCGGTACTCCAGGGCAATCGCTTCCACGTTGCCGTCCGTAGCCTGCGCCAGAAATGCGCCCATGCGTTCCGCGAGCGCAATATAGGGTTCCAACTCCTCATATTCTTCGTGCGAGACCGAGGGCACGTTAACCGCGTTCTGAATCACGCCATGCTTCAGGTATTCCTTCACCTGCTGGGCAATCTGCATTCCAACAGCATCCTGGGCCTCGTTGGTCGATCCAGCCACATGCGGCGTCAGCAACACATTCGCCAATCCCACCAAGGGCGAAGCTTTCGGCGGCTCTTTCTCGAAGACATCCAGAGCTGCGCCCGCCACGTGGCCGGACTGCACGGCCTTCGCCAGATCCCCTTCGACGATGAGCTCCCCGCGCGCGCAGTTCACCAAGCGCACGCCCTTCTTCATTTGCTGAATCGATTTCTCGTTGATCATGCCTGTCGTCTGTGGCGTCAGCCCCACGTGCAGGCTCAGATAGTCCGCAGCCGCGTACACTTCCTCGACCGTGCCCATGCGAATCTTCTCCGCTTGCGCTACTGTCGCCGAAACGTACGGATCGTGCGCGACCACTTCCATGCCGAACGCTCGCGCCCGCCGCGCCACTTCCAGTCCGATCTTTCCC
>Ga0210384_10003589_pt1 | contig 17875 bp, 15 predicted proteins | sample IncBWH2MmetaG_FD_160574 | JGI IMG/M metagenome (GOLD analysis project Ga0210384, IMG submission 160574) | Forest soil microbial communities from Barre Woods Harvard Forest LTER site, Petersham, Massachusetts, United States - Inc-BW-H-2-M | ecosystem: Environmental > Terrestrial > Soil >...
ACCCGACCGCAGCCGACGATGAGGAGCTTCAAGGCGCGTTGATTATAGGGAGGCACTCGTGGCGCCTCAGTCCGCTCTTGCTAGCATTTGGGCCCGTGCGCTTTCCCTTCACGTTCATGGGCGTCATGGCGCTCGGAATCGGCCTGTGGGTCATCGCCTACCTGGGCGTGCACCGAAACCTGGATCCGGCGTCCCAGGTGATCGCCGCCTCCACGATCGTGCTGTTCTGGGGTTTTGGCGCCTACGTCTTGATCAGGCGCATCCGCCGCGGCCCGCAGAGCTGATGACCGACCACTCGCACTCGCCGACGGCCAAGAAGGTGTTGGTCGCCGTCGGCGGCCAGGGGATCGATTCGGAAACGGTTCGCCTCGCTTGCCGGATGACCGACCCGCAAGGGGGACGGCTGTACGGGGTCCACATCATCGAGGTCAACCGGTCGCTGCCCCTGGGAGCGGTCCTGGACGAGGTTGTGGAGCGCGGCGAGAAGATCCTGGACGAGGTTGAGCAGCTGGCGGCAGAGGCACAGCTGCCGGCCGAAACCGAGCTGGTACAGGCAAGAGATACCGGGCCGGCGCTGGTCGACGAAGCGGTGGAATGGGGGGCGGATCTGATCGTGATGGGCCTGCCGTACAAACGTCGGTTTGGGGAGTTCAACCTTGGCAAGACCGTCCCGTACGTGCTGAAAAACGCGACTTGCCGGGTAATGCTGTTCCGCGAACACCGGGAACACGCGTCCTAGGCACCCACAAACCACCTCCAGACCCACCACAGGCCCGCTGCGAGGGCCCTCCCCCCTCCCACCAGGCTCCCTCCCCCAGCCTGCACACCTGGCCCCAAAGCTACCGATTTCGAGCGGCTGCGCCAACTCAGCTTGTTAAGGTCACCAACGTGACTGAAACGGCGCCGGTCAGGCGCCACTACCTGCGCAGGCTCTGGGCTGAGCTCGGTCGCATGGGGGGCGAGCACGACGCCTTTATCAAGGTCATCATCGTCGAGCGGATCGTTAAAGCCACCGTGCTCATCGCCCTGGCGATCGGGCTGCTCGTGGCCGGCCAAAGTGGCCTGTTGACACGTTGGGCTCAATACGCCCAGGAGGAGCTGAATCTAGAGGCCGGCAACGGTCTGATCGTGCAGTTTCTCCTCAAGCTCCTCCTGATCATCGGCACCTTCACGCACGTGAACGTCCTGGCCATCGGTGCGATTGCCTACGCGCTGCTCGAAGGCACCGAAGGTGTCGGACTGGCGATGAGACGCCGTTGGGCGGAGTACCTGACCGTGATCGCGACCGGGATCCTGATTCCCTACGAAGCGTACGAGGTAATCCACAAAGTGACGCTGTTCAAAGTCGGTGCGCTGCTATTGAACGTTGCTGTTGTGAGCTACCTGGCCTACCGCAAGCGGCTCTTTGTGGGCGTTTGACGCCGGCGTCAGCCACGCGCTGGCGAAGCCTGCGCGGTGGACGACGTAGCGCAACAGCGCCGCCAGGGTCTTGAGCCCATACACGGTCGATGTCTGGAAGCTGATCGAGCTCGCATCGGCGTGGTACTTGCCGATCGCCGGGACCTCGCCGATCTTGAAGCCGAACGTTGCGGCCTGAATCAACACCTGCGTGTCGAATACGAAGTCGTTGCTGTTCTCGAGGAATGGAATGGCCTCCAGAAAGCGACGCGAGTAAGCACGGTACCCGGTGTGATACTCGGACAGCCTCAACCCCAGCACCCTGTTCTCGACTCCAGTCAGAAAGCGGTTCCCGAGCCGCTTCCACCACGGCATTCCGGCTTTGGCCGGATCGATACCAAGCCAGCGCGACCCCAACACGATGTCGGCCTCGCCGTCCTCGATCACCCGGCACAGGTTGGGAATGATGGTCGGGTCGTACTGCCCATCCGGATGGAGCATGACGACGACGTCAGCGCCCATCTCGAGTGCCTGCCGGTAGCACGTCTTTTGATTTCCGCCGTATCCGAGGTTCTTCTTGTGACGGATGACGTCCAGCCGAAGCGCGGTGGCCACGCTGACGGTGGCATCCGAGCTCGCGTCGTCGACGAGCAGGATTCGATCGGCGTGGCCGGCGGGGATGTCACCGACCACCTCGACCAGCGTCTTGGCCGCCCCGTATGCGGGCAGCACGATTACACGCCGCGGACGCGGGCCTCCGGGCTTGAACTCACCCACTGGAATTGGATCCGGCCGGACCGCCAGTCGCTCGAGGGTGATGTAGCCGGCCAAAGCGATTGCTCCGATGGCCGCCGACCACAGGCTGATGGCGGGCGTCAGGTTGACGGCTGCGTACGCGAAGACGAGCACCGCAGTGGCTGCACCCGGCCAGCGAAGCTCCCCCGCCAGCGAGAGGTCCGCCAGCGCAAACCCAGGTATCACCAGCAACGCCAGATCGTGGACGTTTTGGTGGGGGCTAAGGACCAGCGAGGCAGCGACGGCAAGGGCGAAATCGAGGCGCGGTTTATCGGGGCGCCAGCTCAAGGAAAGCGCGACCAGGGCGAGAAGCAGCACCAGGATCGCCAGCGCGGCCGTGCCGCCACCGGGTAGCGCCTCGAGGATGTTCCGTAGGGAGTAGACCGCCGTGTCCGTGTAGACGACGACCTCGCCGTTAGCCGGCAGCTTGCCACCAATCGCCCAACCGCCGACCGAGCTCAGATAACCCGTTACCGGGGTGATTCCGAAGCCGGCGACGGCCACAAGTCCAAGCGCCGCAACAACTGCCGCAAACCCACCGAGGGCACGCCACGCGCGGCGGGCGACAAAGAGCACCGGGATGAGGAGGAGCAGCTGGGGCTTGGCCAGCGCCAAGGCGCTGAAGATGCCCGCCCAGCCAGGCCGACCGCGAGCCCAAGCGGCGTAAGCGGCCGCGAGCGGGACGAGGACGACGAGGTCCGATTGACCTTGCAAGACGGTGACGAAAAGCGGGAAGAAACCCACAATCAATGCCGCGGCCACTGCCGTGGAACGACCGTGGATGCTGACGCTGCTGCGAACGAGCAGGATCACCAACGCTGCGACCAGGAGCAGGTTGAAAATCGCCATCGCGTAGTACGCCTGTCGAAAGTCCAGGTAAGCAAGCGGTGCGATGAGGAGCGTGTAGTAAGGCGGATGAAAGTACGGGAGGACCACGAACCTGTCCGGCGACTGCCCGGTGACCAGCAGTTGCATTTGCTTCTGCATCATCAGGTCGTAAACCGCCGAACCGCCGTTCTGGACGTAAAGCTTGGCGGCAGAATAGAACGAGAAGAAGTCCGGGCCCTGCAGATTGCCTCGTACGAATGTGAACCAGTAGCCGGCCCAGAACAAGAACGAGCCGACTCCAGCGCCGGCGGCGGCGGCGAAGCCCATGCTCCTCCACCTAAGGGTCGACGCCGGCTTCATCGTCCGGTTTCGAGACGAAGTGCGAAACGCTCTGGAAGTCTTGCCTTTCTAATCGCCTTCTGCGCGCCCTTGATGTCGTAAGGGACACGCCGGAACTCGAAGGCCTCGTTGTCGACATCCCACACGCCATAGCTGGCCAAAGCGATGCCGTCTCGTGGCTGCCCGATGCTGCCGGGGTTCACGAGCGCCGGACCCTCGAGTGAGAAGGTGTCCACGCGGTATTCGTGAGTGACCTGCCCGTCGGCCTGCCCAAAAATACCGGGGACGTGTGTATGGCCGTGGAAACACACGCCGCCGTTGATGAGGTCCAGGTTGGCGGCCGCGACCGCGGTGTCCAGGACGTACTCGTAGATGTGGTCGCGCGGGCTTGCGTGCACGAGCAGAACTTCATGCTCCACGTGGCTGTCTGGCAAGCGCCGCAGCCAGCCCAGTCGCTCGTCGCCGAGCACATCCACCGTCCAGCGAACCACGGTCGCGGCGTCATCGTTGAACCACTCGAGGATCTCGGGATCGGTACAGGCGCGATCGTGGTTACCGACAAGCGTCAACCAACCGCGTTTCATGACCTCGTCAACGCAGTGCTTGGGGTCGCCTCCGTACCCGACGACGTCACCAAGACATAGAGTCTCATCAACCTGGGGGCAGTCCTCGAGAACCGCCTCGAGGGCCTGCCAGTTGGCGTGAATGTCCGAGAAGATCGCTACCTTCAAGCGGGCTTCTCGTACAGGCGCGGATAGATGTGGTCGAAGAGTATGCGGAGCGTCGCAGCCAGAGGAACCGCGACGAACATGCCCAGGATGCCTGCCCAGCTGAAGCCCGCGATGAAGGCGATGATGACGAGGATGGGTGGCAGCCGGACCGCGTCGCCCACGATCTTGGGATAGACGAAGTTAAGGATGACGTTCGAGATTACGAGATAAGCCAGCGCGATCACGATGGCCTTGAATGGGCTGGCGGCAAGGCCAACGAGTATCGCGGGGACGGCACCCACGAACGGCCCCAGGTACGGGATCAGTGCAGTGATCCCCGCCAGCAGACCGAGCGCGATTGCGTCAGGAAGGCCCAGCACCGCACATGCGATGCCGGATAGCACACCGATAAGTGCGGCGATGATGAGCTGACCGCGCATATAGGCGTAAAGCATCTTGCGAACACGACGCCAGATCTGGTCGAAGTCGGTGCGGTAGTCGCTCGGCATGAGCCGCCGCAGGACCCTCCTGATAGCGGGCGCATCGAGGGCCAGCAGGAAGCCGACGATGAACGTGAGCAGGAGCTGCAGCACGGTTGTCAGCGCCGTCAGGCCGATGCCCACAGCGTTGCCGAACTGACCCAGCAGATATTCCCTAAGGTGCGCGCTGATCGACTGGGTGGCGCCGGTCAGGTCGATCTTGAACCCGAAAACCTGCACAGCACCTTGAAGGCTGCTGATTCGGTCCTGAGCCGCAGCCGCGAGTGCAGGGGCCTGGCGCTGTAGTGTGCCGACCTCGTTGACCACCAGCGGAACGACCAGCAGCACCAAACCGGCGAGGGCAAAGATGATCACTATAAACAGCAACGCAATAGCAACCACGCGGGGTACGCCGAGGGCCTCGAGGCGCGCTACTCCGGGTTGGACCAGGAACGCGATGGCAGCGCCGAGGACGAGCGAGCCGAGGAAATCGCGTAGCAGGTACAGGACGACCATCGCGACGACGAGCGCACCCAAGCCAAAGCCGATCTGCAGGTAACGCCGCCGCACTTTGGGGTCGATCGGCCGAGTGGCCACGACGACCGTCGGAGTCGGCTCTACCAGCTCACTCTCAGGAGTGGTGCCTTTGGCATGGGGACTAGAACGCACTGTAATCAGGGCAGTATGACGAGGATTTTCACAGCCAGTGCCGGTCTAAGGCGTCGCGGCCGCTGGGCCGGCGCGACGCCTGCTAACGCGCGCGGACCTCGTCGGGCGCTTCCTCCGGGACGGGGGCTCCATTATTAGTCGGAGGGTGGCCGGCAGCCGCCAGCACCTGTGCCTCCTCGTAAGCCGCCCCATGAATGGGGTTCGTCGTGCTCCGACCGGCCGCGAGCGCGTACATGGCGAGAAGGACGACCCCCACGCCCAGGGCTCCATATGCCGCGAGCGGACCGAACGACGATGTGATAAGACCTCCTGCAGCCGCGCCGACGATGCTAGCCGTCTGGACCAACCCAAACCTCGTGGCCATGACTGTCCCTCGATTAGTGGCGTCCGCGGCTTCCAGCAAAGCTGTCTGGTTGGCCACCGCATAGATGGGATTGCCAACCGATGCGACGAACAACGCGATGGCTACCACCATCAGCGAGTAGCTACTAAACGCAACTGCTATTGAGAAAATGCCAGTGAGAAGGAGACCAGCACCAACAGTGCGCATGCTGCCGATGGCGCCCATCCGGCCGACCGCAACAGCACCGGCGAAGACTCCGACGGACAGCACCACCTCGAGCATCGAGTAGATCTGACCGCCAGTCGGTTGCGGCTTTGCGAACTCAATGATGGCGCTCTGGTACGCGAGCGCGAGCAAAGCTGGAAAGCTGAATGCAAGCAGAAACGCGGCCAAAGTTCCAACCACGAGGTGAGGTCTTGCCGCAGCGATAGACCACGTTCGCTTCAGCGCCCCTGAGACTGGCGCAGCTGAGGCGCCTCCTCCAAGCGTCTTGACGCCAAGGATGATCATCGCCGCTATCGCGAATGTCGACGCATCGGCGAAAAAGAGGATGTCGGGCGATTTGTACACCGCCAGGATTCCACCGGCAAGCGCATACCCGGCGGCGCCCGCGAGCATGCTGGTTGCGGTAACGATCGAGTTGGCTTTTCCGACTTGGCCTACAGGCACAAGGCCAGGAACGGCGGCCTGCCGGGCGGGCTGCACAACCGCGTTGATTAGTGCGAGGACAAACAGAATGGGAATGATCAACCACCACCCGAAATGGAGCAGCGTCGGCGTGGCGACCAGAATTGCTGCCCGACTGAGTTCCAGCGTCGCAACCAGACGTCGCCTTGGAAACTTGTCTGCGATGCCGCCCAGCAGAGCACTTATCGCGATTGTCCCTAATGCCTGAGCGATAAATGCCAACGCAACCATTCGGGCGTCGTGAGTCGCGACAAATATTGAGACGAGCGTTGCGACCTGGGTCATCGGATCTCCGAGCGAGGAAATCCCGATAGCGGTAACGAGGCTACTGAATCCGGGGTTCGCGCGCAAGACGCGAAGGCTTGTGATGCGACGAGGCACCTCTGGCCGATCGAGAATTTCCTGCGGTTTCAGCCCATGCAGCTCTCGTAGTGCGTTAACTACGTTGGGGTCATACCAATGGCTGGCCCGGTGACTGATATCCTCGACGCCCTCGATCGGCGTCATGAGAGAGCGCCGGTAGAGACGGGGGCCCGTGATAGTGTCGAATGAGTCAGCTACGGACAGAATTCGTGCACCGAAGGGGATCACGTCACCCTTAAGGCCCGCCGGATAACCTGTGCCATCCCAGCGTTCGTGGTGGTGCCTTACGAGGGGCGCGACTTCAGCCAGGGCTGAGTGCTGGGCAATCATGTCAGCGCCGATGTCGGGGTGGCGCCTCATGATGTCCCATTCCTCCTCGGTCAGAGGTCCGGGCTTATTGAGGATGTCGTCCCGCACGCCAATCTTGCCGAGGTCATGCAGTGAACCGGCCGTCCGGATCAGCTCGCACTCGCGGTCGCCTAACTCTAGATGTTCACCCAACTTGCCGGCGAGCTCCGAGACTCGGATCGAGTGGGACTCGGTATACCGATCACGGGCGTCGAGTGCCTGAGCCGCCAGGTCGAGGGTTTGATCCTTGAGCTCAGTCTGGCGCTGCGTCGCAGCGGCGTTCGCACGGACCGCCAACACGAAACCAAATAGGCCGGGCGCCATGATGTAACCCACTGCTCCCGGCGCCTTGAGTAGGAGAAAGAGGATTCCTCCTGAAAAGCTCAGGGCCAAGGTCGCGATTACCGTAGGGAGGCCGAGGTTCTCAAAAAGCGTCGTCCAGAATGACGTCCTGCTGACCGTGGACACCATAAGAGAAGTGATGAAGTAGTTCAGACCGATGGCAGCCACGACGTAGACCACGGTGCGAACAGGAAGACCCCACCAACTGCCGTCAGGGATCGCAGCGGCGGCCAGGGATGGAAACACGAAGGCTGTGGCCAACGTGGCCCGATTGAAAAAGAAGGCCCACCACGGAATGGTCCTTCCGGGAACCCGCCCGTCAAAGGTCGCAAGCCAAGCGACGGCTCCTACACCTGCGCCTGGCGCGAACAAACCGGTCGCAATCAACAGGGGATCGACTACGGATTGGACGCCAGTCCGCCATGGAATGGGGCGAAGTGCGGCTATCTGGGTTCCGATCGCGAGGTAAAGAAGAGTGGGAAGGTCCGCCTCCCGAATGGGGTGCATCCAATACCAGCCGAGCGGTATCGCGGCCACGCCGACCGCGATGACTAGCGTGGCAAAGATGCGCGCCGACCAGGCTAAAGAGCGGAATGGAGGCAAGACGCTGGAATTCTAGACTTCAGGAATTGCGATATGGCTGCAAGAGGTTCCCGGGGGGCCAAAAAGAAAGGCCCGCATCAAGCGGGCCTATCGAAGATCCAAACTTAGTCTCGGACTACAGAAGCCAAGTCCCAACTACCCGCGGCTTGCTTCCCGAACGCATCAAACGCCTGAACATACGCACCATGTCAAATTTCCTCCTCTCCCCGGTATTTCCTCTGCTTTCTGAGATTCGCTTTACCAAGTCACTTGTTTGCTGTACTGAGCATCGGGCACGCGTTCAGGCTTGGATATCGTCAAATCGCAGCACCGCAACCATGGCAACCCATGAGCCCGACTCATGGAAACTAACTAGTTGCTATAGGTCGGCCAGGGTGATTACACCCAGTTTCAAGGCCGTGCTGACCGCTTCGCCACGATTGGTTGCGTTCAACTTCTTGAAGATGTTGTGAAGGTGGGTTTCAACCGAAGGGGCGGCTAGGCCAAGCTCTTGCGCAAGTCGCTTGGTGGTGTGCCCTTTCGCCACTCCTCGAAGGATCTGCATCTCACGCGATGTGAGGGCCACGCTGCTCGTTTGGCTCAAAGGAGTTCGCTCCGCCACCCGGCGAAGAACCTCTGGAATCATCTTTCTAGGGACCGGGCTCTCGCTTCGCAGGGCGGCCTGCAACGCTCGTTGCAGCTCGCCAGGCCCGGCATCCTTCAGGACGTAGCCCGAACAGCCGGCCTGCATCATCCGTAGCAGATCGTCACTCGACTCCGAAACGGTCCAAGCGATGACCTTCGCCTCTGGATACTGCGAGATGATCTTCTTCGTCGTTGTGGGCCCGTCCATGTCCGGCATGTGCACGTCCATCAAGACCAAGTCCGGTTTCAGGGTCGCCATGGCTCGCAGCGCCTCTGCTCCTGATGCGGCTTCGCCACAAAGCCGCAAGCCGGATGCGGTGCCAAGCATTGCTCTTGCTGCGACGCGCGGCAGAGTGCTGTCATCAACCACGAGCACTTTGTATACCCTACGGTCGGGTGCTTCCTTCGGGATGGTGGGCAGCTTACCAAGAAGGCCTTGAACAGAACACTGGCGTCATACGGATACTTGGCACTCGTTGCAGCGCTTGTGGCTGCAGCAAACGTTGCCGTTTGGCCCTACGACCGAACCCACGCAGACTCGCTATTGCTCGTCATATTCCTCACGTCGGGATCGGCCCTTACCAACGCTGCAACAGTTGATCTCGAACGAGGGCGGCTGAGCTTGAGCGCAATAATCACGACGGCAAGCGCCATTTTGACGAATCCATTGAATGCAAGCATCGTGGCCGCCGCCAATGCCCTTTCACTCGGAAAACGCGGCAAGTGGTCTATCGTTGCGAATGCAATAGTTTTCCCGGCGTGGGCGTGTGCGGGTTCGCTCATTGCGGCCGTCTTGCGCACTCATGGTCCACTAGCGCTTGAAAGCCGGCTCGCTGTCGTGGTTGTCACGACCATCGCCAGTTGGGTGGTCGTAACCATCGGTTTCCGTGTGCGAACGGGTGAGTCAATTTCCAGCATCGTCCGCCACAATTTCACGCCTTCTTTCTACGCGGCCTACGGCTATTTCGGTCTCGCTGCCCTCCTGCTCAGCTACGTTCTGGATGGATCGCTGATCGGTTACTTGCTCGCGACGATCGTCTGTGTGTTGTCGCTCGCGCTGACCGACACTATCGCGGGCCGGCGCGTGCGGCGCGTTTTGGAATCAGAGCTTTCTGACGCCGACCGTCATCTGTTTCACAGTCGAGCCGTCGAAGGCGTGGTGCACAACCTTCGCAACCACGTGGCGACCGCCGCCGGCTACCTCAAGGAAATCGACTCGCGCCGGCTCGATCCCGTCGATCGCGAGAGTCTGGAGACAGCGACGGCCGCGACGAGTGACGCAGTCACGGTGCTGCGGGGACTCTCCCAGGGCGCGACTCCCCGTGTCAGCTACTCACCTGAGCCAGTCGACCTCAACGAGCTCGTGGCCCGCGCGGTCGGCATGGCGCGCCCACGCGCTCGAGTCAAGGAAGAGCAACTCGCCATGCGCGAGTCGGCCGAGGATGTGAAGGTGCGCGCCGATCCGCTCCTGATGCGCGAGGTGATCACCAACTTGATAAACAACGCCATCGACGCAGCGCCGCGGGGCGGACACGTCACCGCGACAACCGGCCGTCGGAGCGGTCGTCCTTATGTCAGCATCTCTGATGACGGGCCCGGCATCTCAGACGACCACCGGCACCGACTCTTCGAACCGCATTTCACGACCAAGGAGGACGGGACCGGCCTCGGGCTGTTCATGTCCTACGGCATCGTTCGCGAACACCAAGGCCAGTTGATTTTCGAGGGCACACGGCGAGGGGCAGTTTTCACAGTCACCCTCCCGCCCTTCACCGGCTGATCGAACACGAACAAGGTCTGACGGGCTGGACCAGATTCGATACGCGAGCATCAAGGCTTGTTCGGCTATCTAGCGAACAGGCGAGGCGCCGTCGTCGTGGTGACTTTCCGTAGTAGAGCGGCGGATTTTCAGGCGTCGCCGACAAGTTTGGAGTCGGCGTGACCTCCTGAGGCGCGACCGGCAAGCATTAGCAGCGCACTGCCCGTCACCGCCGCGTACAGGACGCCGGCCGCTGCCGTGTCAATCACGTAGAGCGCGGCGAGCGTACCTTCATCCGGATTGACTTGGTATCGCAGCCAGTCGTTGATCCCTAGCTCGCGGATTCCGAGGACCCCCACTCCAGCAACTAAAGCGCCTACTACGTTGGCCAACACCCAGTAGAGGACAACCCTGTGTCGCAAGGCCCTTGAAAGAATCATGCCTTGGCTCAGACCCAAACAGAGCGCAAGAACCACCCCGACCAGCAACCCCGCTATTACTTGAACCATTTGGTTGCCCAGGGGCAAAGCCCTCACGATGGCGCCTATTGAATCGAGGTGGCGAAGCCCAATGGCCAGCACTCCAGCGTTTAGGCCAAATGCCGCGACGGCGGCAATCGCGCTGGCGGGGATCCACATTGCGGCAGCCAATGACTCTCGGCGGATCAGCACTCGGAGCACGATGTACTGCAGGAAAGCCAGGGACGTCGCGCCGGCGAGGATTTCGATAGATCCCCCGTACAAGGAAAAAGATGCGACTTGGCTCCAATAAGCTCCGCCTATGCGGACGTCGAAGACGTTTGGCATGATCGGCAGCAGGCTGCCGATCGCGGCGGCAAGGACCCAAGCCGGCCAGATTGCGACCAGACGTGACACACCCTGTCGAGCCTTCGCCTCTCTCATGCTTCGCTGGAGCACAGCCTAAAGGTCGCAGTCGACGAGCGCCAGCCGTCCGGGTCGCCTCGACGCTCTAAGAACAGCCGATCAAAGGACCTGGGGCGGTCGGCATGCCGCCGACTTCGAGTTGGAAGTGCAGATGTGCGCCGATCGAGAGACCAGTACTGCCGACGTAGCCGATCGTCTTGCCCTGCTGGATTTCCTGCCCGACGGCTACGTTCACCTGCTCCATGTGGGCGTAGATCTCGACGAGGCCAAAGCTGTCAGTCACCTCAACTCGGGTCCCGAAATAGGGCGCATCGCCGGCTGCGGTGACCTTTCCACCGGCGGCCGCGACGATCGGTGTTCCATAGCCGGCCAGCAAATCGACGCCCGTGTGGAAATGCAGATAACCGCCGAAGGGCAGTTCTATCGCGAATGATGTCGGCCCGAACTGCTGGATGATCGGAGCGCCAGGGATCGGACACAGGAACTGGCCGGGTTCGACCGGATCGGCCAGCACACCTGTGCTCAGGTTCGGACCCTGGGCTGGATCGATTGGAATCACGAGCACCGCGCCCGGCGCCAGCCGGGGGCCGCGAAATCCATTGAAGCCGAGCACGGTGGTCTCATCCACGCCGTAAGTGGAGGCGAGGCTTGCCGGCGTGTCCCCAGTCCGGACCGCGACCACTACGCCTGGCACCGGCGGCAGCTTGATCGAACGTCCCACCTTGAGCGGCATGCGCAGGCCCGGATTCGACCAAACGATCTCCCTCCATGGGAGGTTGAACTGCTGGCCGATGCTTTCCAGGGTGTCTCCCGGGACGACGATATGCACAAGCGGAGCACGGTTTACGAGGGGCGAGGTCGGAATGGCAAGCGGTTTGATGACCACGCTCTCCCGGCCGAGAGAGACATCGCCAAGGGGAAGTCCTCCGTCAGCTGCGGCAGTCGTGACGGCACCCGCGTGCAAGTTAGAAAGGAAGTTTCGATCGACGGCGGTGTAGCCGGACATGGCCACTGCAATGGCGAGCACAACGGCATGGATCATGTAGCGATGGATGCGTAACACTTAGCCCCCGGTTTCTTTGTCGCGCGCCCGCAGACGCTGAAGACCGACGTCACCCTAGCAAAGCCACGGCAAGAGCGTCAACGTTGGGACCTCGTGAGGCGTCCATCGGCTCCTCGGTGACTCTCTCCGCGAGCACGTTGGCCGCTAGGCCAGGTGCCTCTGCAGCTTTCCCAGGAGCTCCGTCAATGAAATATGGCATGACGCTCCTCGGACCTCCCTTGAGCCCTGATTGAGGTTGGTCAGGCGAAAGGGTGATTTCTTACGCTCACCCTTCCGCCAATCGGCGGTTGATCGCTGTCGCCAGTTCATCGAGCTCGACCGGCTTGACCAGGTAGTCGCTCGCGCCGAGGCTGGAAGCAAGCGCACGCGACCCCGAATCAGTGGCACCAGTCACGATGATCGGCTTGGCAGCTCGCACAGCTTCACGTGCCTCAGCATCAAGACTCGGCAACAGGCTCATGTCGAAAACGAGGACCTCGCCGGGACGAAGCTGCCGCAGGGCGATGCCCGAATCGGCGTCGTAACCCAGACGACTCAGGCCGCGCGCAGTGATCTCTGCCAGGCGGACGTCGTCGTCCAACACCAGAACCGGCACCATGGAGTGACTTGCCGCTTCGACCGCGGTCAATAGAGCGAATGCCTCCTCAAGGCCGTCGAGCAAGCGATCGGCCGGCGGCGATGTGCCATCTACCTCGGCGAGCTCAAGCTCAGCTTTCAGCCTCGCCAGCGTCGAGCGAAGCCGGTGAAGCCCCGCCGCGACCTCACGCCTGCGGGACGAACCTGTAACCGATCCCACGTACGGTCTCGATCCAGCCGGGCTCTTTGACGGCCCTGCGGATTTCGTGTACTGCCTGCTCGACACTGTGCTCGAATCCCTTGTAGGAGCTCCCCCAAACACGCTCCAACAGCTCGGCCCTGGTTACCACCTCGCCCGACCTTCCGGCCAGCAGCTGCAACATCACGAGCGGCCGCCGCTCGAGCTTGAGCGCGCGCTCGCCGAGCCATGCCTGACCCTTTGCAACATCGACTCGCAAGCGGCCTCTCACGACGACACGTTCAGCAGCCGCATGTTCCCTGAGCGCTCCTTTGACCCGGGCCAGAAGCACCTGACGGTCGGTACCCTTGGCGATATAGTCGGTCGCCCCACGCTCGAGACCGATGACCTGATCGCCCGCTGCAAAGCGCGCCCCGGTGAGGATGATCACCGGGAACGCAACGCGATCACCGCCTGATCGGAGCTGGTCCAGGACTTCGGGCGCCTGCATGTCCGGCATCTCGTAATCGAGCAGCATCAAGTCCGGCGAGCTCCGGCTAACTCGCTCGAGCGCCTCTGTCCCGCTGACGGCGACCTCCACCGCGTAGCCCGCGCGACGCAACAGCTCGGCCGTCAGCTCGGCCGCGCGAGGCTCGTCGTCCACGACCAGCAGCTTCGCCATCACGACCCAATCCCCGCCCGCAACCTAGCAGGTTCAGGGTTTGTTGAGGAAACGGTGAGGGAGCCATGAGGCTTCGATCCTGTCGTCCACCTAACCTCGAGACATGGGCCAGCTCCCAGACCTACAGGAAGCCCGGCGACGGCTGGGACTGGCCCTCGACGTTCTCTGCCACGACCGCTGGGTCCTCGGTTATCTGCGCGGTGGTTCGCTTGCCCCGATTGCCGCTTCCGATATCTCGCGTCGCTTTCTGCAGAGCCGGCCGCTCATGCCACTCTCCCGCAGAGCCCTCTTCGAAAAGCGCCCCGTCGTGGTGAACTCAGTAATCGAGAACCCGAATCCGTCCGAGGGTTATGACTGGGAGCTGGACTGGCCCGCGATCCTCTATGCCCCAGTCGGCGAGGAAGGTCAGCGCCCGATCGGCCTGCTGACGCTCGGCTGCAGACGGGATCACTGGTACACCGAGGAGGACGTCGACTACGCCGGCCGGCTTGGGGTGACGGTGGCGCCGATGGTGGCGGCTCTGCGTGGACCGCTCGGCCGGCTGAACGAGATCGAGAGCGAGGTTGCCCAACTGCTGAGCTACGGCCTGTCCGAGCAAGAGATTGCACGTGCGATCAGGTTCGATGGACACAGGACACGGGCGCTCGTCGATGGCGTCACCCGCAAGCTGAAGGTGGTGACCGGCGCCGAGCTGGCGGTTTCGTTTGCAGACCGCCCTGTCCGACGCAGAGGCATCGGGCTGTGACCTGGACCTCTTGCTAGTTCGGTCCGAAAAGGAAAACGGTTGTGCCGCGGTCTTCGGTGCTCACGACCTCGAGCCGGCCACCGATGCCGGCGGCCCGCTCACGCATGCCGACCAGACCGTAGCCGCCCAATCGGGTCGGTGCGAAGCCGCGCCCCTCGTCGGTCACCTCGATCATGAACGGGCGCGCGGCGAACGACATCATCACGCGGCAGATGGATGAACCCGAGTGCCGGCGCACGTTGGTGAGCGCCTCGCGTACAACCTGGTAGACGACCTCACGCTGCTGGGGAGGGAGCAGGTCTTCGGTGCCGTTGCTCGAGATCTCGACGCGGATCGCATAGAGGCGCGCGAACTCCTCCGCCTGGTGGCGCAGGTCGCCCAGCAGGCCTTCCGGACCGATTGGGCGCGGTCGCAGCTCAGCCAAAGTCTCTCGCACGTGCTTCAGCATCCGCTCGAGTATCTCCAGGACGTTGGAGAGCGTCCCGTCGATCAGATCCTTCTTTGCAGTGCCAGGATGGCTCTCGAGATAGACCTTGAACAGCGAAATGGCGCCTGCCAGGTCGGTGGCCACGCCGTCGTGCAGCTCGCGGGCCATTCGCGCTCGCTCACGAGCGATCGCATCCTCGACCGCCTGGTGCGCGGCTGCCAGATCAGGTGACGAGACCGCGCCGCCCGTCTCGCTCACCGCGCTGTAGCCCTCCTTCGGTAGGACTGCAGAAGCGCGATCACGAGCGGATGGCGCAGCCACCGCAATACCCTGCGGTAGGGCTGCCACAACCTTTGTGTTTCCTCGATCGCAAGTTGGAGTCGTTGGAGGTCGGACTCGATAAGGCCGCGCTCCGTCGCCAGCCCTTCAGAGAGCGCTCGAGCCCGCTTTCCGATCGCCAAGCTCCAAACCGCCATCAGAATCAACTCGAGCAGGATCGCCAGCCCGGCCGCGATCAGCAGCCAAACGCCGATCCAACCGAGCTCTGTCACTCCTTGGTCTCGCCTTCTTCGAGCGCGGCCACCGGTGCGATCGCCACCACCTGGTCGTCAGGGGCGATGCGCATGACTATCACGCCCTGAGTCTGACGCCCGATCCGAGAGATGTTGCCGACCGGCGTGCGCAGGACCATGCCGCTGGCGCTGATCACAAGCACCTCCTCTTCGGGATCGGTGACCACGCGCATCGCCGCCAGCTTGCCCACGCGATCGGTGACCTTCAGCGTGAAGACGCCCTGGCCGGCGCGGTGGTGCATCGGGTACTCCGAGACCGGGGTCCGCTTGCCATAGCCGCGTTCGGTGATGACCAGCAGATCCCCGTCGGGGGCCGCCGTCACCATGCCGATCACAGAATCGCCCGTGCCGAGCTTGATTCCGATCACGCCCTGGGTGTCGCGGCCCATCGCCCGAACCTCCGTCTCGCTGAAGCGGATCGCCTTGCCGAGGGCCGTCGCGATAAGGATCTCGTCCGTGCCGCTCGTCGGCGCAACCCAGTCGAGCTCGTCGCCCTCCTGGAGGTTGATCGCGATCAAACCGTTTCGACGAACGTTGGCGTATTCCGCCAGCGCCGTCTTTTTGATGTAGCCATTCTTGGTCACCATCAGCATGTAGCGTGCCTCGGCTTCTGTCTCAGGCCGCACGAAAACCGCCGTGATGCGCTCGTTGGGCCCAATGTCGATGAGGTTGTTCACCGGCAGGCCCTTGGCCTGGCGCTCGCGTTCCGGGACCTCGTGGACGCGCAGCTGGAAGACTCGCCCACTCTGCGTGAAGAACAGCATCGAAGCATGCGTGTGCGTGGTCAGCAGGTGGAGGGCGTAGTCCTCCTCGCGCGTCCCGCTGGGCGCGTCGCTGCTCGCTGTCGGTCGAGCTCCCTTCAGACCAACGCCACCACGCTTCTGCGCTCGGAAAACGCGCAGCGGCTGGCGCTTTACGTAACCGCGGTGGGTCAGCGTCACCACGACCTCTTCCTTGGGTACGAGGTCTTCGGCTGAGAGCTCCGACGCCTCTTGATCGGTGATCTCGGTGCGGCGGTCGTCGCCGTACTTCTTCGCGAGGTCGTCCATCTCGTCCTTGATCAGCATCCGCACCTTGACGTCGCTGGCGAGAATGCTCTCCAGGTAGGCGATGGTCTTGATTACCTCTTCGTACTCTTCGTCGATCTTGCCGCGCTCGAGGCGCGTCAGCCGGCCCAGCGTGAGTGCAAGCACGGCTCTGGCCTGGCGCTCGCTCAAACCGAATTTGCTTTGAAGCTCGGTGGCGGCAGTGTCGGTGTCGGCGGCCGCCCGTATGGTCTTGATCACCTCATCGAGGTGGTCGAGACAGATCTTCAGGCCTTCGAGGATGTGGGCGCGCTCCTGCGCCCGCTCGAGGTCGTATCGAGTCCGCCGCGTGATGACGTTGCGGCGGTGGTCGATAAACAGCTGCAGCGCTTGCTTCAGGCTCAGCACCACCGGCCGGCCGTCGACGATCGCCAGCATGATCGCTCCGAACGTCGTCTGCAGCGCTGTGTGCTTGTAGAGGTTGTTGAGGACGGTGAAGACCTTCGCCTCGCGCTTCAGCTCGATGACGACGCGCATGCCCTGGCGGTCGGACTCGTCGCGCAGATCCGCGATGCCCTCTAGCTTCCGCTCGTGAACGAGCTCGGCGATCTTCGCCACCAACGTCGCTTTGTTGACGGCGTACGGAAGCTCGTCGATGATGATGCGCTCGCGTCCATTGGGTGCTTGCTCAAACGTGTGGCGCGCGCGGACGACGATGCGGCCATGGCCCGTCGCATACGCGGCCTTGATGCCTGTGCTGCCCATGATCAGGCCGCCGGTCGGAAAGTCAGGTCCCTTGATAAAGGAGAGGAGGTCCTCGCCCGTGGCGTCGGGGTCGTCGATCAGGTGCTTCACACCAGCGGTGATCTCACGCAGGTTGTGGGGCGGAATGTTGGTGGTCATGCCGACCGCGATGCCGGATGCGCCATTGAGGAGAAGGTTGGGGATGCGAGACGGCAACACCGACGGCTCCTCTTCCTGACCGTCGTAGTTGGGAACCATGTCGACCGTCTGCTTCTCGATGTCGGCCATCAACTCGCCGGTGATCGCCGAAAGGCGCGCCTCCGTGTAGCGCATGGCCGCCGCCGAGTCTCCGTCGACGCTGCCAAAGTTGCCCTGCCCGTCGATGAGGGGATAGCGGAGGGAGAAAGGCTGCGCCATACGGACGAGGGCGTCGTAGACGGCCGACTCGCCGTGCGGGTGATAGAGCTTGAGCACGTCGCCGACAAAGGCCGCGGATTTGCGGTGCCGGCTGCCCGAGGTGGCCCCCGCTCGGTGCATCGCGTAGAGGATTCGGCGCTGGACCGGTTTCAGCCCGTCGCGCACGTCCGGCAGGGCCCGGCTGATGATGACGGACATCGCGTACTCCATGTAGGAGGTCTGCATCTCCTCCTGGAGGCTGCGTCCGACAACGGTCCCGATTGTGTTTTCGTCAG
>Ga0210384_10003590_pt1 | contig 17875 bp, 15 predicted proteins | sample IncBWH2MmetaG_FD_160574 | JGI IMG/M metagenome (GOLD analysis project Ga0210384, IMG submission 160574) | Forest soil microbial communities from Barre Woods Harvard Forest LTER site, Petersham, Massachusetts, United States - Inc-BW-H-2-M | ecosystem: Environmental > Terrestrial > Soil >...
GCGTCTTGGGGTAGCGCGGACGAAGATCCGCCTCCCGCTATTGCGGGCAAGCAGGAGGCGGACCGTACACGGACTCACTACATTTTTGCTGGGGCGGCGGCCGGCATTTTGTTGGATTGCGGGAGGGGGAGTTTGCCGTCGGCGGCGCTGGTTAGCGCTATGAATTGGGGGTCTTCGCGGAGCGAGGCGAAGACGGCGTCCACCCGGGCTTCCATCATTTCCTTGCTGCGGACGGCGTCGTAGCGCTCGTATTGGAAGAAGTGACGTTTCAGCAAGTCGAGGGCTTTTTGCTTTTGGCCGAGCTGCGCGTAGATGGCGGCGAGATTGTAGGAGCCCATCAGCATGCCTTCGTTTTCTTTGGCGATTTTCAGGGCTTCGTCGCCGTGGCCATTTCCCGCGAGGAAGGCCGCGGCAAAGACCATGTTGTACGGATCGGTGGGATCGAGTTTGCTGGCTTCGCGGGTGTAGTAATCGGCTTTGGCGTTGTCGCCTTCAGAATTCCAGTACACCGCGAGATTGCGGTACGTCAGCGCGAGCGGAAACTCGCGGACGGAGGCTTCCATCAGGTGCAAGCCTTTGAGGAAGTCGCCTTCGTGGATGGTCATTTTGCCGAGACCGTGGAGCGCGACGGCGCGGGATAGCGGGTCGGCGGGCCTGTCGAGAATTGCCTGGAACGTTACGCGCGCTTTATCCCAATCGCCGAGGTCATGGCGATAGAGTTCGCCGAGATAGCGCAGCGGCACGGGATCGGCGGGATCCATGCGGCGAGCTTCGTTGTAGAGGCGTTCGGCTTGTTCGTAGTCGTCGTTCATTTCCGCCGCGAGTCCGCGCTTCATGACCGATTCGATCTGAACGTTTTTGGCGGGATCCAGGACCGGCGCGTCAAAAAGTTTCGCCTCGACGGTTACGCCGAGTTTCTTCAATTCCTTGGCGGCGTCTTTGGCTTTGCCCGGGAAAAGGCATTTTTCGTCGAGCACGGAACGGTAGATGGGAATGGCTCTTTCCTTGTCACCGGACTTGGCTTTTTCCTTGGCGTCTTTGAGGCGCTGCTTGACGGCTTCTTCGCGCTGCCTCATTTCGGATTCGACGAGTTTTTCGATTTGATCGACTTTGAGAAAGCCGTTGCTGTTCTGCACTTTGTTGATGACCGTGCCGTCGGATTTGGCGAGGACCACGACGGGAAGCTTTTCGCCGCTGAGGAACTTTTGGCCGAGCGAAGTGGCCGCGTCGGCGACGCCCATGGTGACGCACTGCGTGGCGTACATGGAAAGGCTGCGGGAGTTGCGCAGGCTGGATTTCTGGAATTCGTCGACGGAAGAGGGAAACCAGTAAACCACCAGGCCGCCGGACGCGGGCGCATCTTCCGGTTTGAGCATTTTCCAGGGGACTTGGTAGACCTGCGTGTCGCCCGTGCCGCTGCCCATGCCTCCGGTGCCGCCGCCGCCACCACCGCCGCAAGTGGCCCAGTCCGGCGCGGGTAACAACAGCAGAACCAGGAAGAGTGCGGTCAGGCGGGAAATCTGTTTTCTCATTGCGCTCACCTCAGCCTCGCGAAGAAGTTGGCACGATCGCACGCGGCGTCGTACTGGAGCAGCGGTATTCGCTTGGGTTTGATGCGCGCTTGGGTGATACGCCGTACGTTGAAAAACATTGTACGACAAGTGGGCGTGCAAGGACACCGTTCAATATTGACGGTAGCGGGTCACTTTGCTTTTTCGGCCCGCTTCAAAACCATACCGGCCACCATCATCAGACCCCATGTAACAAGCGCACTGTAGCCATGCCACTTGATATATCTGAAGGTGGCTTCGCTGACTCTCCTCTACTCTTTCTGTCTATTCTTAGGATGATAGCTATAGACGTAACAGTGTCCGCTTGAAGCTTTGCCGTTCAACGGGTCGCCTCACAAACACAGGTCTATGGCCAAAAAGACCGCCATGTTAAGCAGGCCGATAAAGATCATCGTGATGCATGTCCCCGCATGATTGACATTTTCTTCATGCCACTGCCCCGCCAAACTGACCAACTACCATGTTGACGAAACGCACGGAATCGGCCAAGGCCCAGCTATAGGATTTTCTGACCGAGGGCGGAGAGGACTAGTTCTACGCCGAGGAGGGCGGTGCGGTTGTGTTCGTCGAGGATGGGATTGATTTCGACGACTTCGAGAGAAACCATGGCTTCGCTGTCGGCGATCATTTCCATGGCGAGATGGGATTCGCGGTAGGTGACGCCGCCGCGGACTGGCGTGCCGACGCCGGGGGCGTCTGACGGATCGACGAAATCCATGTCCAGGCTTACGGCGATGCCGGCGGTGTCGTCCATGGCGTATTTGAGGGCGTCAGCCATGACTTCGCGCATGCCGCGTTCGTCGATATCGCGCATGGTGAACACGTGGATGCCGGATTTTTTTACGATTTTGCGTTCCTGGGCGTCCAGATCGCGGGCGCCGACGATGACGATGTTGCCGGGTTCGGCTTTGGGCTTAAAGCCCATGAGGTCGACTAGTTCGGGTGCGCCGTAGCCCATGATGGCGGCCAGGGGCATGCCGTGAACATTGCCGGAGGGGGAAGAGTCCGGCGTGTTCATGTCGCCGTGCGCGTCAAGCCAGAGGTAGCCGATTTCCTTCTTGTCTTTGCGGAAATGGGAAGCGACTCCGGCGGCGACTCCGGCGGCGATGGAGTGATCTCCGCCGAGGACCAGCGGGAGAAAACCTTCGCCGAGAGATTTTTCGGCGGTTTTGGCGAGGTCCAGGCAGGTTTCGGCGATTTCCTGGAGATATTTGGCGCGCTTTTCGCCGACCGGCATTTCCTCCGGCTGCTTGACTTCGAGATTGCCGATGTCTTCAACTTGCAGACCGAGTTTTTTGATGGCGGTTTGCAGGCCGGCGCCGCGAAGGGCGGAAGGGCCCATGTCTACGCCACGGCGGCTTTGGCCGAGGTCCATGGGTACGCCGATGATGCGAACTTTTTGCGGCATATGAGATCCAAGGGCGCTGACGGGTGACTCGTGATTGGTGACTGGTAGAGCTGCAGAGGCGCGGCCCAGCAGTCACTAGTCACCATTCACCAGTCACTTACGCCGCACTAAGGATACACGCGGTAAATCATGCGGGGGAAGGGGATGACCTCGCGGATGTGCTCGGTGCCGCAAATCCAGGCTACAGTGCGTTCGAGGCCGAGGCCGAAACCAGCGTGCGGGACGCTGCCGTAGCGGCGAAGATCGAGATACCACTGGAAGGGCTCGATGGGTAAGTTGTGCTCTTTCAAGCGTTTAAGAAGGAGATAGTAGTCGTGGATGCGCTGGCTGCCGCCGATGATTTCGCCGTAACCTTCGGGAGCGATCATGTCGAAGGCGAGAGCGAGGTCGGAGCGGTCCGGGTCGGGCTGCATGTAGAAGGCTTTAATGGCCGTCGGGTAGCGGTGAATCATCACCGGGCGGTCGAAGTTCTTGGAGATTAGGGTTTCTTCATCGCCGCCGAAATCGTCGCCGAATTTGGCAGGGTTGCCGGCTTTCTGGAGGACCTCGATGGCGTCTTCGTACGAGATGCGCGGGAAAGGCGGCTTGATGTTTTCGAGTTTAGCGATGTCGCGTTTGAGCGTTTCGAGCTCGCGGGATTTGTTTTTGACCACAGATTGCACTACGGCACTGACCAGGGCTTCGCCGAGATTCATCATGTCCGGAAGTTCGGCGTAGGCAGCTTCGGGTTCGAGCATCCAGAATTCGGTTAGGTGGCGGCGGGTCTTCGATTTTTCGGCGCGGAAGGTGGGGCCGAAGGTGTAAACCTTGCCGAGGGCCATGGCGGTGGCTTCGATGTACAACTGGCCGGATTGCGTGAGATAAGCTTTCTGGTCGTCGATGTAATTGACTTCGAACAGTGTGCTGGTGCCTTCGCAGGCGGAGGGCGTGAACATGGGCGCGTCGGTGAGCGTGTAGCCCTGGCCGTCCATGTAGTCGCGGGCGGCGCGGATGGCTTCGGCGCGAATCCGGAGGATGGCGGCCTGGCGAGGCGTGCGAATCCAGAGATGGCGATGATCGAGCAGGAAATCGACGCCGTGTTCCTTGAGTTGGATGGGGAAGGGCGTGCTCTCGGGAACTTTCTGGACGATTTGGATTCTGCTGACGCCGATTTCGTAGCCGCCGGGAGCGCGCTGTTCAGCGCGGATTTTGCCGGTGACGATGACGCTCGACTCCTGCGTGAGGCCCTTAAGCGCTTCAAAAGCTTCAGGACTCTCTTTGAGCGCGCAGACGCCTTGGATGATGCCGGTGCCATCGCGAAAGATGGGGAAGAGCAGCTTACCGGATTCGCGCAGATTGTAGAGCCACCCACGCAGTGTGATTTCCTGGCCGTCGTACTGGCCAGCTTGTTCGATGGTAATGATGGTCATAGTGAGAGATTTCCGCCGTGAATTAAATGCCTAGTTTAACAGAGGAGCCGCGAGGCGCTGAACCGGACAGTAGCAATCTCAAGGATTCGCCAGCGTACGAACCCTCGGCAGCGCCAGCAGCAACCGATCAGAGGTGACCAGGATCAGACCGGAGAATCTGTGCTGTGGCCGCTAGGAGCCGATCCACTGGAAGAGCAATCGTCCGAGCTGCTAGGACGACGTCGTGGGTAAGCACGGCTTCCTTTGTCCCGTAGGTTGCCAGTGCCACCCATTGGTCGAGGTCGTCGGCCAGATACATTCGATTCTTACGGTGCAGCGTGAGCGCTTCCCAGGTACTCATCGGCGAGAGCCAGAGTTCGTTGTTGGCGCTTCGCAGCTCCTGGAGGATCGCGGGATTTAACCGACCGGGATTACCGACCAGCCAAAGCCAAATGTGAGTGTCCAGAAGCAGCCTCAATCGCGCAAGGCCTCCCATTCATCCGGATCGCTGGCCGGAGAAACGATGTCTCCTAGAAACTTCATTGAGCCTTGCAAGGACCCAATCCATGCTTCGCGATCTACAACTACCGCAGGGGGCACAACGTCTGCAACCGGCTTGCCGTGGCGCGAGATGCGGACCGGTTTCCGCGTCTTGCGGACATTTTCTAGTATCGCGAGACACTTCGCTTTGAATTCGGAGATAGCAATTTCTTCCATGCCGCTCAGCTGACTAGTTTGTAGACTATGGTCAATATTATAGTCAATTCCAAGTCTTTTCGAACCGGTCTAGGGAGGCGCGGGCGGCGGCGAGGAGTTCGGCGGCGCCGGGAGCGTCGGGGCCGGTTTTTTCTTTTAGTTCGAGGGTGAGTGGGAGCGTTTTGGCGTTGGGTGCAGTCTTCAACATGGAGATCGCGGAGGGCCAATCGATGCTGCCTTCGTAGGGGGGAAGGTGCTCGTCTTTTTCGCCGTGATTGTCGTGGAGATGCACGCCGGCGAGGGAATCGCGCAGGGGCTCGAACGCGCAGACGATGCGATCGTCCTGCGCGGCATCGGGGGAAATGTCGGTGAGGTTGGCGTGGCCGATATCGAAATTGAAGCGCAAGCCAAAGAGCCGGGTCTCGTCAACGAAAGAGCGCAGGTAAGCGGGAGCACCCATTTCGCTGGTGGTGTTCTCCACGGTGATGGTGACGCCGGCGTGGCGCGCGTGCAGGATGAGGTGTTCGAGGGAGCTGAAGGCCGCATCGCGCTTTTTTCGATCGGCGGTTTCGCGGGAGCCGCCCATGTGCAGCACCATGCGCTGGAAGGGCAGGTCGTCGGCAACGTCGATGGCGCGCTTGAGTTCGTCCATGGCGTCGATGCGGCGGACCCGCTCGCTTTCACAGATGGAAAGAGGGATGCCGCCTTCGCGGGTGGAGCTGAGATCGCGGCTGACGGGCGCGTGAATCGAGAGCAGCTTCAGGCCATTGGCGTCGAGCGCCCTGGCCATGGCGCGGATTTCAGGTTGCGAAGTGTAGTCGAAGTGCCCGCGCGAGAAAAAGATTTCGAGCGCATTAAATCCGGCTCCGGCGATTAGCGCTAGCAACTCCGGCGTTAGTTTTCGGGAGACGAACGGATAGGTGGAGAGGATTCTTTGCATGAGTGTCGTTCGGTCAGGATTTGTGACGAGCAATATTAGAACACGATCTGGGCGGAGTGCAGAGGGTTCGCGGGGATGAGGCACCCAGAATGACAATCGCTATCTTGTCGAGGTCCGCCTCAGAAGGCTGACCCTACGAACACGACCTAATAGCCCTGCGCGGAGCCGTCGTGGCGCGGGTCGGCGGCGCCCAGGCGGTCGTTGGTGGCCGGGTCGATGGCGATGGCGTTGACGAGGCCCATGCGATTGACGCGTTTGGTCTCATGCCCCCGTGCATTCAGCGCGGTCTCGATGGCGGCGGGGAGATCGCGCTCCACGACGATGTAGTCGGGCAGCCACTGGTGATGAAAGCGCGGCGCATTGATGGCCGCTTGCGCTTCCATGCCCAGACGCATCCAGTTGAGGATGCTGAGCAGGGTGACGGAAATAATCGTAGGTCCGCCGGGCGACCCGGTTACAAAGCTGAGCTTGCCGTCGCGAAGCACAATAGTCGGCGTCATGGAGCTGAGCGGGCGATGGCTCGGCGCAATAGCGTTGGCATCGGACTGAATCAGGCCGAAAAGCGCGTTGGGCACGCCGGGTTGCGTGGTGAAATCATCCATTTCGTCGTTGAGAAGAAAGCCGGCGGAGGAAGTGACGTGCGAGCCGTAGCTGTTATTGAGCGTGGTAGTGCTGGCCACCGCGTTTCCGGCGGCATCGACGACGGAGAAGTGCGTTGTGTGCTGGCCTTCGCCGAGGCTGACAATGGTTTGCGGCGCATGCGCCTTACCCGCGGAGATGCCGCATTGATGCGGGGTGCCGGCGCGAATCATTTTGCTCGAGGAAGCGCGCTGAGGATCGATGGTGGCGGCAATTTCCTTGGCGTAGCACGGATCGATCAAGCCCGCGACCGGCACATTGGCGAAATCGGGGTCGGCTAGGTACGCGGCGCGGTCCGCAAAGATGCGGCGCATCACTTCGGCGACCATGTGCACGCTTTCGACGTCCTCCCAACCCTTCAGCGGAACGCTTTGCAGCATGTTCAGCGCTTCGATGACCGCGACGCCGCCGGAACTGGGAGGCGGCGCGGTAAGCACTTCCCAGGCGTGACCGCCGGAATCGTATTTGGCGTGCAGCACTTCGCGGGTTTTTGGCTGATAGTTGGCCAGATCTTCGAGCCTGATCAGGCCGCCGAGGCCAGCCATGTCTTCAGTGAGCAGGCGCGTGGTTTCGCCGCGGTAGAAATCGGCGGCGCCGAGCCTGGCGACGCGCTTCAGAGTGGCGGCGAGCTCGGGCTGGCGAAGCGTATCGCCGGCGCGGAACAAGTCGCCATTTTTCAGGAAGATGCGCCGGCTTAGCGAAAATCTCTGCAGGTCCTTGCGCTGGGATTCAAGTTCGTGCGCGAGCCTTTCGCTGACTGGGAAACCGTCTGAGGCGAGGCGAATCGCCGGCTCCATCACAGCCGCGAGCTTCATCGTGCCGTAAGTCTTGAGCGCGAGCTCGAGGCCGGCGATGGTGCCGGGTACGGCGACAGAGCGCATGCCGATGACGGAGCCTTGCTTGTCCAGCGTGCCATCCGGGCCTATGTACATATCGCGCGAGGCTTTGCCCGGAGCCGTTTCGCGGTAATCGAAGTTGGTGCGGCCGTCGGCCAAGCGGACGAGCATGAAGCCGCCGCCACCGATATTGCCAGCGGACGGTTCGACTACCGCGAGGGCGAAAGCGGTAGCGACGGCAGCGTCCACGGCGTTACCGCCGCGCTGCAGGATTTCAAGGCCTGCGTGGGAGGCCAGCGCTTCGTCGGTGGCGACCATGCCACGAGGCGCGCGGACGGCTTGCTGCGGCCAGCCCGCTCGCGAAGCGGCCTGCGGCGGAGGAAGCTCGGCCGCGGCTTGGGCTTGCGCGAGCGGAGGTGCGGCGCCGCAAAGGAGCCCGAGAAGAAGAATGGCATAAGGAATGGAGTCGGAAGAAAAGGTCCTCGAAGTCATTGCAATTCAACACACTAAGCAATCTGAGGCGAGGCGTCAAGCGCACGAAATCGTGTTAAGAATATAAGAAAAGGGCCGGAGTGGCTGGGCCCAGCCTAGGCTTGGCTTAGGAACTCGACCGTCGGAGGGCCGGGGAGCAGGCCGGCCTGCGTGCCCCGGTCGATCAGTTCCTTGACGGCTTGCTTGCCGCGGTCACCGTAACCGAGGGTCCAGCGGTTGACATACATGCCTACGAATTTGTCGGCAACCTCGGCTTCCATGTCCCGGGCGAACTGCATAGCGTATTTCAGGGCGTCGTCGCGATGTTCCAAGCCGTATTCAACGCTTTCGCGGATGGTGCGGGCGATTTCGAGGCCCAGAGCTGGACCGAGGGAACGCCGGACGGCGTTGCCGCCCAATGGCAGCGGAAGCTGCGTCTGCTCCTGCCACCAAATTCCAAGGTCGAGCACGCGGTGCAATCCCATCTGGGGAAACAGAAGCTGGCCTTCGTGGATCAGCAAGCCTGCTTCGACGACTTCGTTCTTGACGGCGTCCAGGATCTTGTCAAAGGGCATGACCACCGGCTCAAAGTCTGCCTCGAAGAGTTTGAGGGTGAGATAGGCGGTGGTTTTCAGCCCCGGAACGGCGATTCGCTTGCCCTTAAGCTCATCTTTTTTCAATGACTTAGACGAAACGACGATGGGGCCGTAGCCTTCGCCGAAGCTGGCCCCGCAGTCGAGCAAAATGTACTTATCGCGCAGCTCAGGATACGCCGCGAAGCTGATGGCGGTCACGTCATAGGTCTCGGTTTGCGCGGCTTCGTTGAGGGTCTGAATATCCGAGAGTATGTGGGTATATTTGTAACCGGGCGTAGCCAGCTTATGGGTCGCCAGGGCATAGAACATGAACGCATCGTCGGAGTCTGGCGAGTGCGCGAGCTTGATCTCGACGGGCTCTTTTTCGGTTCTCGATGCGGTCTGTCTGCCGGGCATAGGCCTGCCTGTTCTTTGGGGGGCCTGACCTTCGTTCCCTCCGGGCGTATGTAGCCGCTCAGGAGACGAGACAGTTAAGGAGAGAACACGCCGTTGCAGGGAAATTGCGTGGCGTCTGGCCGGGCCCAGATTTCGCAACGCAAAGACTAGCACATCGGCAGGCGAGGGACAACGGAGCCGCCGCGCGCTCGGACGCCTATTCGCAGAGCGCCGAACGGGCGAGCGACAGACATGTGGCTTATTTTCGGATGCGCGTCACTCGGGGCGTACTCGATCATTGTTCGCGGAGCAGGTTTGCCGGGTCCACGTGCAGGACGCGTCTCACCGGACCGGCGACCGAAAGCGATCCGGTAAGCAGCACCGTGAATGCCACAGCAGCAAGTATGAATGGATCCTGCGCGGAGGCTTGGTAAACGATGGCGGAGAGTAGCCGGCTTGCCGCTACGCCTAGCACCATGCCAACGACGGCGCCGCTGCCGAGCACGATCAACATACGGCCCAGCGCGGAGGAGAGAATCTGCTTTGCCTGCGCACCGAGCGCGACACGAATACTCAGCTCCCGCAGCCGCTTGCTAACCGTGTAGGACGCCAGGCCGAAGGTGCCCGCGATCGAGAGCAGCAGTCCGAATGCGCCAAAGATGCCGAGAGCGACAGTAGCCACCTGGATTGGAAAAAAACTCAGTGTCAGCTGGGTGTTCCAGGGGCCCAAATCCCGAATAGGAACGGCGCGGTCCAGATCGCTCACCACTTCGCGAATGGCGGCTACCATATCCGCGGTGTCGCGCTGAGTCCGGACGACGAGAGCCGTGCTGGTGTTCGCTTTCTGCGAGATCGGGAAGAACGCTGCGGGTTCCGGGTCTTCGCTGAGGGTAAAGTATTTTCCATCTGCCACGATGCCCACGATCTGGATCGAAACACCGTCGGGGTTCTTAAAATAGCGTCCAACGGCCTGCTCGGAGTGCACGAGCCGCAGGGCGAATTGCTGATTTACAATGGCGACAGGCGGAGTCTTGGCAGTGTCGCTGAAGCTGACATCGCGTCCCGCGAGCAGCGCTGTTCCAGCGGCGGTCAAATACCCCGGTGAGACGTCGTATGTATAGGCTTCAAAGGCCTTGTTTGACGGTCTGAAATCGCCGCTTTGTTGCGAGAAGACTGCAGCGACGGATGTGTCGCCCGACAGGGGCGTGGTGTTCGCATAGCCTGCTGCTTCCACCCCCGGGATCTGCCAGGTCCTTTCCAGTAGCTGGCGCTGGAAATGATCGGCGGCATCGCCGGTATAGGCAGCCTGGCTCAAATCAAATTGCGTAAGCAAAGCATTCTTCGGATGGAAACCCAGGTCCATGGTCAGCGCTTTGCCCAGCCCATGCAGCGAGACAAAAGCAGCCGTCACGGTGACGCAGCACAACGCGATCTGCGCCGCCAGCAAGACATCGCGAAGCGCCCAGCGGCGTCCTGTCGAGGATAGGGTTCCGCCGCTCTTAATCGCCTCATTTGGATCGGTTTTGAATATCTGCCGCAGTGGTATCACTCCGAACAGCACGCCGGCGACCACCGAGACAAGGAACGCCATCAGGATTAACGACGGCTGCGGCAGCGCGAACAGGAGATGGAGAGGATATCGGGTGGGTGGATGCCAACTAGCCAGGCCCGTCAGCGCCGTCCACGCCAGCAGGCAGGCGCATGCGCCCCCGAGAATCGCAATCACAAAGGCCTCGACAAGGACTTGGCGGAGAATGCGCCAGCGGCTTGATCCAATGGCCAGGCGGATGGCCATCTCCCGCGTGCGATCCGCCGTGCGCGCCGCGAACAGGCTGCCGAGATTGGCGCAGGCGGCGAGCAGCACAATACCGGCCAACCCCATCACCCCGGCCAGAAAACCGCGCGCCGGCCCGCCGATAAAGTCACCGATCAGACCAGGACGAGCCACCTTGAGTGCCAGCCCCTCTTCCTCCTTCGGATACTGCCGAGCAATGCGGTCAGTAATCGTTTTCAGCTCAGCCTGCACCTGGGACGTGGTAACTCCGTCCTTCATGCGCACGACCGAAAAGAGATTCCTATGGCTCCGCGACTCAAGCCAGTCGAATCCGTCCAGCGACGCTTCATTGGCCATGGGAACGAAAATGTCGAGCTGGGCAATTTTCTCCGTGCCGTGGAAGCCCTCCGGCGTGACTCCCACGATCGTGTACGGATGCTTGTCAATGCGCATCGTCTTTCCCACGATGTTGGGGTCCGCGCCAAAATCACTTTGCCATGCGGACCAGGAAATCACGGCACCCTCTGAGGCTCCGGGGTGATCGTCATCGGCGCGCTCCAGCAGGCGCCCTAGGAACGGCTTGATACCGACGACCTCGAAGTATTGTCCGCTCACTTCGCATCCCCAGGCCGGCCAGGTGACGCCGTTGGCTTCCAAGCCAAAATCCTGAAACTCATAAGCGGCTACGGCAGAAAACACCGTATTGTCGTCGCGCACATCGCGCATTTCCGGATACGAAACAAAGGGGCCATCGTCTTTGGGCTGCAGCGTCATGACCCGGTCCGCATGAGGCACATCCAGTTGCCGCAGGACTAACGCCTGCAGGACTCCGAAAACGATGACATTGGCGGCGATGCCGAGCGCCAGGATAAGCACCGCCGTGAGGGTAAAGCCGGGAGAGCGGCGCAACTGGCGAAGAGCGAATCGAAGGTCCTGCAGCAGGGAATCGAGAAACGCGCCCGTCCGCGAATCGCGCACTTGTTCCTTGACTTGCTCGACTCCGCCAAGTTCGATGCGCGCGGCGCGTTGCGCTTCGCGTTGCGACATGCCCGCGCGAATGTTCTCCTCGATCAGCAGTTCGAGGTGCGCATGAACCTCTTGTTCGAGATCTACTTCCACACGCCGAGATAGGAAGAGATTTCGCAGGAAACTGCGGACTTTTGTGCGGAGCGCCATGCTATGCACCTCTACAATCGAATCGACCTGAATCCACGCTCTATTCGTAACGCAGCGCGACCATGGGGTCTACTTTAGTGGCCCGCCGCGCGGGAATGTAGCAAGCCAGCAGAGCCGCCCCGACGAGCAGCAGCGTTACACCGCCGAAAGTCAGCGGATCAGTGGCGGTCACGCCAAAGAGCAGCGACTGCACGGTGCGCGTCAGGAGCAGTGAACCGGCAATCCCAACCGCCACACCAGTGAAAATGGTGCGTAATCCCTGGCTCAAGACCATACTCAGAACGTCGCCACGATCCGCCCCGAGAGCGATACGCACGCCAATTTCGCGCGTGCGGCGGCTGACCGAGTAGGCCATCACGCCAAACACCCCTGCGGTGGCCAGCAGCAGCGCGGTGATTCCGAAGAATCCGATGAGCATGACGTTGAATCTCCGCGAGCCCAGCGAAGCGGAGTACACCTGCGAAAACGTCCGGAACTTCGCCGGAATTTCTGGGTCGAGCTCCTGCAGCATTCCTCGCGCTGCCGAGGTGACCGACTGCGTGTCGGCGTCGCTCAGCATCGTTAAGGTCATCGCCGCGCGCGGCCGCTGGAACAAATTGACATACACCGTCGGCCGCGGCGGCTGATCGAGGCCATATTCGTGAGTGTCGCCGACAATCCCGACGATGGTCAGCAAACGCAAATCGCCATCCATGTTTCCAAACTCAATGGTGTGGCCGATGGGCTCCTGATTGGGCCACCGGCCACGCGCCAGCGATTCGCTGATCACCGCAACATGCGGAGAATTCGCGCCGTCGCGCTCATCGAAGATGCGTCCGCGAATCAGCGGAATTCCGAGAACCTGGAAGTATCCGTCCGTGACCACGCCGAAATCGGCAACGCCCAGGCTTTCTTTTTGCTGGGACAGCGCGCTAAAACCATCCATGGTCTTGGGGACCTCATTGGGCGTCAGCAGTAGAAACATTCCATCAGGAAGGCCGCCGTCCTCCATGGGCAGGCCGCTCGTCGCACCAACCTTGCGCACGCCCGGTATTTGTTTGAGCCGGTCAACCAGGTTGGAAAAGAAAATTCCCTGGCCCGCCTTGGCTTTGGGATCCTCGACCCAGGGAAGCGAGACGTCCATGGTGACAATCTTATCCACGCGGAATCCGGGATTGACTTCCAGCACTTTCATCAGGCTGCGCCCGAGCAATCCCGCTCCCACCACCAGAACCAACGTGATGGCCATCTGCGCCGCCACGATTGCCCGGCCGATGCGCTGGCTGCCTTGCGACCCCGCTTGTCCACGCGCGCCTTCCACGAGGCCCTTGCGCAGATCGCCGGAAGTAGCGCGTGCAGCGGTGAACGCTCCGAGGCCGGCAGCGACCGCGGTCGAAAGCAGGAACGCGAACAGCAGTACTGGAATGCTGATCGAGACGCTGTCCAGCCGCGGCAGTTGTGCCGACGCCAGCGCAACTAATCCCTCCACGCTCCCGAGCGCTCCCAGTACGCCAAGGCCGCCACCCACCAGCGAAAGCAGGAGTGCTTCGGTAAGGAATTGCCGGATTAGCCGTCCGCGCGCCGCACCGAGCGCGCTGCGAATGGCCAGCTCCCGCTCTCTCACCGACGCTTGTGCCAGCAGCAAATTCGCCACGTTCGCGCAAGCCACCAGCAGCAGAAATCCTACTGCGCCGAGCAGGACCAGCAGCGGCGAGCGAGCCTTGCCGGTGATCGAGTCCTGTAGCGGGAGGACCATTCCATCTTTGAGGAGATACTCGCCTTGCTCGCTCGAGGTATCGTGAATGCGCCGGGCTATCGCGCTGATATCTGCATTCGCTTGCTCGACCGTCACGCCATCGCGCAGGCGCCCGGCCGCCCTGTAGTTGTGCGAGGTCCTGCTTTGATTTTCGCCGTCCAAGTCGGCCGGCAGCCACAAATCCACGTCTGGCGGGAATTGAAATCCGGTCGGGAGCACGCCGATAACGGAGTAGACGGCGCCGTCAATCTTCAGGTGCGACTGTGAGAGGTCCCGCGGCGATCCGAGATCCTGCCTCCAGTATCCATAGCTGACCAGAACGGTGCGGCCAGCCCCCCTTTTTGCGTCGCTGGCGCTGAAACCGCGTCCGAGGATCGGCTGAATTCCGAAGACCTTGAGAAAGTCCGAGGAGACGGCAGCGACCGTCGTGCGCGTGGGCTGCAAAGTGCCAGAAACGGATGCGACGTCCTGGTGGTATTTTGCAAGCGCCTGAAAGCTGTGGTTCAGATCCCGAAAATCGTCGAAGTTTGGGTCCGCTAGGCTAGACCTCTTTCCCTCGGAGGTGACCTCAAAGATGGCCATGATGCGGTTCGCAGCGGTGTAGGGCAACGGGCGCAGCAGCACGCCGTAGACCACGCTGAAAATCGCCGTGGTCGCTCCGATGGCCAGCGCCAGCGTAAAGACCATGACTGCGGTGGCGCCGGGGTTTTTGCGCAGCTGGCGGAAACCGTAGCGGCAATCGGAGAGCACGGAGCGCAACCAGTTGCCACTCCGCTTTTCGCGAACTTCTTCTTTCACTTGCTCGATTCCCCCAGCCTCAATCCGCGCGGCGCGTTGCGCTTCGTGCGGCGGCATACCCGCTCGCATACCTTCCTCGGTCAGCATTGCGAGGTGCGCTTGCACTTCCTCATCGAGGTCGACCTCGACACGCCGGGATAAAAAGAGATGGCGCAGGAAACTCTGGAATTTCACAAACAGCCGCATACTGAACCCCTCTCTAGGACGTTTGCAATGCTCGTGCGATGGCCCAGGAAATGCGGTCCCATCTCTTGGTTTCCACTTCGAGTTGTTTCCGTCCAGGCTTGGTCAAGCGGTAGTATTTCGCGCGGCGGTTGTTTTCAGATTCTCCCCAGAAGGACGAGATCCAGCCCTCTTCCTCCATGCCGTGCAGAGCCGGAAAGAGCGAGCCTGGTTTAACGGCAAAAGTGCCGCCGGTGATCTGCTGGATTCTCCGCGAAATTCCCAAACCGTGCATCTCGCCGGCCACCAGCGATTTCAAGATCAACAGGTCCAGAGTCCCTTGCAAAAGCGTCGTCGATTCAGGACTCAATTTGCCTCCTATCGGCTCTCTATAGGGATAATAAGACTCTACGTATAGAGTGTCAATAGGAAAAGAACATCCCGGCACCATGACCCGCAATCTCCGGCCGAATCTCCTCGTCAGCGATCGAGCGCGGCCAGCAGCGTCGCGGGAGTGGCATTGTCGCCGAAGGTCTTGCTGAGGTGCGCGAAGCGATCGATATTCCCCGGACCGAAGACGAAACTGCCGCCAAGCTGAAATGGATTCAGCCCCAATTTGTGCTGACGAAGGCCGGAAGCGCGAGCGCGATGGCGGCTCTTGAAATTATCGCGGCGAAGAAGGTGCAGCAAATTCGCGTTACCCAGGTTGGCGATGGTGTACGCCCGGCGATGTTCGTCGACCAGCAGCGGGAAGTCGATGCCGGTTTCTTCCTGGAAAATGCGCGCATAGTTGCGGTCGCCCAGGCTGATGGCCGCAAGCGAAGCGCCTTGGTCGTGGAAGACTTGCTGGTGTTCGCGCAACTGCGCGACGTGCTCACGGCAAAAAATTCACCCATAGTGCCGAAGAAAAATAATCACCGCAGGCTGGTGCTCCCACAACGAACCCAGGCGAATTTCTCGGCCACGGGCGTCCGGGAGAACGATATCGGCAAGCTGTCTGCTCAGAGTTTCCCGCACGGTGGACCATCATTGAAGATTCACGATTCGCATGTCAAGGCGGCGCTCTTCCCTTTATCCTTCCCGACGTTTGTGGCGGGATAATTTGCGATTGAGCGCTTAGGGTGCCACAGGTGAGAACAAGAGAGCCGTTTTCGTTAGAGACAGCTCGTCAATTCAGGCGCTCGGGCCAACTTCTGCGGTGACTGCTCCAGGTTCGCACCCCTCGGGATACTTAACCTCCCGATGCGCTCCAGAATCGAAGGTGTGCATCGGCCATTAGCCGGCTGATCGCATCCCGGTCCACTTCATCGGGAAGCGGCGAAGTCGTCTGAGCGGCTAGCGCTTCTGATTCAAGTTGAGTGACAACGAATATCGTTGTAACTCATCTAAGCTTGTCGATCGGGATTCGTAACGCAGGTTGAGACAAACGAAACGAGGGAGACCAGCCATGTCACACAGCATATCGACCTTGCTGACTCGCAATCTTCAAGAAGTCTTCGGTGAAAACGACCCCGCGCGCCGGCGCGCGGCCGTTCAAGAGTTCTACACCGAAGATGGCGTGTTCTACGACCCCAATAAGGGAGTCTATCGTGGCCGCGACGAGATCGCCCGCATCGCGGGCGAGATCAGGGCTACCCACCTTGACTTTCGGTATCAGCCAATTGCCGAGCCCGAGGAAACAGGCAACGGCGGGCGGGTCCGCTGGGTAGCGGGCCGCCCTGGTGAGGCGCCAGCTTACGCCGGGACCGATTTCATCATTGCCCGCGATGGCCGGATTGCCGCCCTTTATCTCTTTTTCGACAAGCTACCCTGACCTGAACTCGACAGCAATGGGGCAATCGGCTCTTCTGGAGATTACTTCCGGCTTGCCCGTGAGAACGACCGGAGTCCTTGTCGCGAGGCAGTGGCATCGAAGAAGTCCTGGCGCGGGGCATTCATTACGTGTGCCCGGTTATGGGAGGCGGTTATGGGAGGCCGGTGCTCCCCAAGGTTGCAGTCTTCAGATATCATGGCCTGCCGTGACCTTGACGAGGGAATCCGCCCCGAGTTCGCGCCGCCGCGCGGTGCGCGACATCCTGCTCTACGGCGTGGCCGGCGGCCTGCTCATCGCCGTCCTGAAGCTGACGGAGTACCGCTTCCTGGTCGTCGAGCATTCTGTGGAGATTTACGGCGCCCTGGTTGCCGCCCTGTTTGCCGGACTGGGCATCTGGCTCGGGCAGACACTCACGAGAAAGAAGCCGGCAGTGATCATCAAGGAAGTCCCGGCGCAGGCCCCGGTCCAACCCCTGGGTCCGTTCGTCGCCGACCAGACGCGCGTGAGCCAGCTCGGGATTACGCCGCGCGAACTGGAGATTCTCGGGCTGATATCCACCGGGTTGAGCAACCGGGAGATTGCCGGGCGGCTATTCGTCAGCGAAAACACGGTGAAGACGCATTCGAGCCGACTGTTTGATAAGCTCGGCGCTAAGCGGCGCACGCAGGCCGTGCAGATCGGCAAGACCACCCGGCTGATCCCGTGACGCGTGCCGCCCACACGAAAAGGTGATTTTTCGTCCTGGAATGCAGAATCACCCGAAAGAGTGACGACAACGTTTACGTCCCCCGTTACACTTCTGGCCCGTGAGATCTGGTAAAGGAGGCTTATGAAGCGCGTAACCGGCATCGGCGGAATTTTCTTCAAATCAGAGAACCCGTCGCAGCTCTATGACTGGTATGAGAAGCATCTGGGCATCCAGCGCGAACCGCACGGCCAGGGAGCATCGTTTCACTGGCGCGAACTGCAGGCGGCAGACGGCACCGAGCCCGGCCCCAAAGCCGTGACTGCGTGGTGCGTCTTTCCGCAGACGACGAAGTATTTCGGCGCGAGCAAAGCCGGCTTCATGGTCAACTACCGCGTCGACAATCTCGACGCGCTGCTTGAGGACCTAGAGAAATCAGGAATCGAAATCGATCCGCACCGGGAAGACTACGACTACGGCCGGTTCGCCTGGATCACCGACCCGGACGGCAACCGCATTGAGTTATGGGAACCAAAGGAAGACTGACCGCAGCGCCGGTGGTCTCCGCTACATTTCGGGCGCGTTAAACCAGGTTTCACGGAATTGAGGCAAAAGGAGACTTAAGTCTATGAAAAAGACGGTGCTGACTTTTGGACTGATTTCCGGCGTTTTTTCCTCGTTGATGATGGTGGTCACACTGCCGTTCGCGCACAGGATAGGGTTTAACCAGGCCTTGATCGTCGGTTACACCACTATCGTGCTCTCGTTCTTGCTGGTGTTCTTCGGCGTCCGCTCCTACCGCGACAACGTCG